>ERZ869921.431-NODE-431-length-26682-cov-3.711195_pt1 | contig 26682 bp, 53 predicted proteins | sample MGYA00579310_ERZ869921 | MGnify/ENA primary metagenome ERZ869921 (study PRJEB32216, sample SAMN09231816) | wastewater metagenome | place: USA: Maryland | collected 2016-06-21 | study: EMG produced TPA metagenomics assembly of the PRJNA472060 data set (Reclaimed... | reverse complement strand
AAGCGGACCGTAGCGTCATAAGCGAGGGTGGTCATATCCCGCCCCGGCGTTTCGCGTCCAGGCCGCATATCTAACCCGCAGTCAACCGCGCTCGCAGCATCCGCCCATACCTCAACCGGCTCGCCGAAACTGTTGTACGTGCGCGAGTAGGTTTGAATAACGGCGCTGTCCATCATGTGATCGGTTTGCGCCGTTCGGAATGCCGCCAGTTCTGCCGAAGTGAAGTCCATTAGTCAGGCTCCGGCAAGTTGCCAATCCAGGGCATAGAATAGCTGTTTGTCTCTTCCGGCCACTTGATCAGGGTTGACCCCTTCGGCGCTCTACGGGCGCGGTGATAGCGCACTTTCGCCATCATCTGTTCGTAAACTTTCGAGCGGCTGTAGTTTCCGCCATCGGCGGAGAAGTCGTATTTATCCGCCCAGGTAGAGGCCTTTTCGTCCCAGATGTCAGCGGCGGCGGCGTGCAAATCGTAAGTTGCTACCCATGCGGTGTTTGCCGTTTTGGTCGGCGGCGTAGTGGACTGGTCCCAGGTAAAGGGCTCCTGTCCTAACGCATCCAGTAGCGGGTAGGTCTCGATAAATACCCCAATCAGGGTATCGCTATAAGTGGTCGTGGTGGGTTCCGCGACCATGCGCCGTATTTGTGCGATTTGTGCCGCCGTCGCTGCCATTGGATACCTTTAAGCCAGGCGGATGTAGCGCACGTATAAATCGGCTACCAGGCCGGTAGAGGCCTGTGCCGCGCTGGTAACGGTGATGTAACTGGTGGCCGCCCATTTCAGGCCCTTCGGCGTGGTGGCCGCGCCCTCGGAGGCGAGGTCTTTCCCGATCACGGCGAAAACGCCGGTCGTATTCATCGCCAGAGCGGAAACCAGGTCAGAGGCATCCACGCCGGAAGCGGCAACGCCGATGTTGTAGGTTGAGGCGGCGGTGGAGGCAGTCACAAGGTTGATAAACGCGTCTGTGATTTGCAGCTCGACGCCTTCCGGGTTGAGTACCTGCCCGACAAGCCCGGCGGCGGTCGCGTTGCCAAGAATGTGAATTTTCAGCCAGCCCGTTTGGGCGGCATCTGTCGAGATAGCTACGGTCATTTCAATTCTCCTGGGCGGGGAATTTCACCCCGCCCGATGTGTGGTCAAGGTTAGCTCGTGGTCTTGAACAGACCGGAGGTAGCAACGCCGGTGATAATCGCGGCGTGGGGGTTGTTGATGAGGATGCCGTGATTTCCCAGGTTCCATTCGGGTGAGCCGTAGAACCAGCAATCATCCATAAAGATAAAGCTGCTGGTCGAAAGCGCGGCGGTCACGAGGATAATCTCGGCCTGCGCTACGTCTGACTCGTTGACGAATAGGCACTTGCGGAAAATATTCAGCCGCCCCACATCGGCGGACCCACCCGCGGCGGCAAATACATGCACGTTGGTTGTGGCTCCAGCGGTGTGGGCGAAGATACAGCCGTCAAACAGGTTGTGAGAGGCCCCGCCGTCAAACTCAAACGTATGCACGCCGGCCACGATCTGAACCGTGTCATTGCCGATGAAGCAATCCTTGAACACGTTGCCCGTGCCGCTGAGTTTCAGCGAGCGCGCGCCGGAGGCGTTATTCGTTCCAACCGCCCCGGCAAACTGGCAACCTTCGAAGTTGTTGCGGCTACCGGAAACAAGCACATTCACAAGGGCGGCGGCGTCGCTTGACTCGTGCCAAAAGCTGATGTTTTTGACAACACAACCAGAGGCGGACCAGGTGATAAACGGGGTCGTAGCCAGGGCAGCGGTATTCTTGATGCGGCTGCGCGGTTCAAAACCACCTGAGCACAGGCCGATCAGGTGAACGTAATCCTTCGCCCATGTGATAGCGGCGGCGGCAACGTTGGAAGTGCCGTTGCCAACCAGGAGAACCACGTCATTTTTCAGCGTGGTGCATTTGGCGTAAGCTGCCTCAACGGTCTTCAGCGGGGCTTCCCACTTCGTGCCGGGGTTGCTGTCTGAGCCGTTCACGTAGTCCACCACAAAAACCTTGCTGCCCTTTGACCGGGGAACCCCGACTAAAGCAGCTTCTACAGAGGGAGGGTAGAGAGACATTTTTCGGTTTCCTTTATGCGGTCAGCACCGCGAACGGATAGCGCGTCGCGGCAGTCTGATTCATGCGGTTGATCGGGTTCGGCAGAGCGAAGCCCAGGCGAATGACCGCGCGCAGGGCTACCATGTCCTGTTGAGCCAGGTTGTAGACGATACTCCCGGCCCCGTCCTGAATAACGGCCTGGTCGAGAATTTTGTAGCTGATGTCCTGCCGCATTGCATAGACCAATTGGTCCCACTGCCCTGAAATCATCAGGCTTGAGGCGGCAACCATGCTACCGTCAGTCGGGAAGACCACCGGAGCGCCGTCTAATTCATAGCGAGTCACATCCTGCATACTGGTCTTGAAGATCGGCAATCCGTTTGCATCCCGCGTATTGCGGAGAATGCCCTTCATGCTGATGTGAGCAACGTTGCCGGTGACCATGAATCCATCGCCCTCAACAACCATGTAAACGCCATCGACTCCGGCGGGGGTTTCGGCTAAAATGGCCTCGTAGGTGTCGGTATAAGCGGCCAAACTCAGGGTATGGCCCGCGGCGGTTGAACCAGCCACGATACCGGCAGCTCCAAGCGCGGTTGTCCAGGAAGCGGGGATATTCGTGCCGTACAGCACGGCTCCGGCAATCGCGGCGTTGAAGGCGGTTACGAGTTCGGGGCGAACCTGCCCCCAGATGTCGTAATCGGCATCGTCGAGAACAGCCTGAGGAATGGGCACAATCACCGCCAGCTCTTCGGCGTTGATGTATTTGTTCTCCCAATTCACTTCGCTGGTCTGCTTGAGGCCGGTATCTCCGGTCACAAAATAGGCAGTCGCCAAGGCGCTCATAACCGGCATGCGCAACTGTGCGCGGCTCATATTCGGCAGGCGGCGCGCGAGTTGCATCAATGGATTGCTACCGGCGACCTGGGTGAGAATGTCATTTGAGACTTCTTCGGGGATCAGCGCGGCGGCATCAGTGCGAGAAATCAAACTATTGAAAGGCATGTCAAACTCCTTGTAAATTCACTACTCGCGCCCGGCTGATCGCCGGATAAACGAGTTCATATCTTGTTTTGGTGCTTGCCCGTCCGTACCCGTTCCTGCGTTCCCGGCTGCGTTGCGCTGCCCGAATAATTCGGGCGCGGCGGCTTTGATTGCGGCCCAATCCGGGCCGCCTCTCCGGTCAAACAGGTTGTCGGCTACGGCCAGCGCGTAAGCGGCTTTCGGGTTGCGGCATCCTATCTCAGGCTTGACCGCTTCCTCGACAAACGCCGCGCGTCTCTCGGCAAGCTCTAGTCTTGCAGTCGCTTCGGTCAGCGCCTTCTCGGCTTCGCTGCCCTTCTCGACCTTCGGCAATAGGTCCTTGAATTGTTTGGCAAGATCGTCTCGTTCCTGCCGTGTGGCCTTTACCGCATTATGCAGCCCGGCGGTGTGGGTGGCATAAAGCCCCTTGATCGCTTCCGGCTGCGCTTCTAAAAACTTCTCGAAACTCTCGGGCGTCGCGCTCTGATTGTTCGAGTTCCCCCCTGCCCCGTTATCACCGGCGGCATTCTGGGTATTGCTGTTTTGGTCGGGCATCTCGCCCCTCCTGTAGCCCGCATCTCGCGGGGAAATAAAAATCGGCCCTTTCGTTTGCGTCCGAGTTTCCGGGGACGCACACAAAAGGGCCGAGGGTTCACCGAGGCAATATTTAGTTGTCTATCTCATTCTAGCACAAATGTACAAACAATACAACTACTAACACTTAGTAAATTTATGAACAGTCGTTCACTCTCTCCGACTTGGCAACTACCGAGCGCGGCACGTTCAAGTATTCCTCTACCGCCATGAGCATGATAATCAAGGCGCGCCTCACGGCCAACAATAGAACGCGCGTCCGATTGTTGACCGGCGTTATATCTGGTACAGTAGGATAAACCCCCATAGGAGCGTTCAATTGGCAGACCCTATCAAACAATACAAAGTCGCTGGATACGCGGTGTTTCTATACCCCAACCGCGTTGAGGTAGTCAAGTCTAGCATCTTCGGCAAGCAGACCGAAACGCTGCTCATTCGTAATATCGCGGATGTGTCATCGGGCGTCGGTAAGGCGTTAGAGATCACCACCAACGACGGCAAGAAGCACCGCCTGCTGGTGGCCGGTAAGCCTGCCGAGGAATTACGCGCCGCGATCATGGAAGTCATTTAGTTAGCTCCGCCACGGTCGCCACTCTCGGACTATCACCCCACACCGCGCTATGCTGTACCTTCGCCATATCCGCAAGGTCAAACTTGCCCGCCTTCCACAGATCGTATTTATCCGCGCCCATGCGGGTGAGCTGTTCATCCGGGGTAAGCGTCTTGAACCACTGCGGCCCCTTCTCCCATGTGGGCGGGCGTACCCCCTTGATATTCGGAACGGCGATACACTTTCCGCGCGGGTGGTCGCCCAGGTCATCGGCTACCTCAAATACCTCACCGTCTAGCATCAAACAGGCCATGCAAGCTGTAGCCTTCTTTACCAGGCGCATAAACCCGCTAACCACGTTCGACGCCCTGTACTGCATGATACTGGCCGTGCGGTAGGTGCGGTTTATCTCGGTTCGTGCTATCAGCATAGCGCGTTCCAATCCCATACCCATCCCGTTCGCCATTTCACGGGCAACCTGCGCCGGGCCTAACCCCCGCGCGATACCATGGATCAGGGCATTGGTCAGCCCATCAATCGCGTCGGGGTAATCATTCTTCAGCAGGGTAAGCAACGGAGATCCATTGCCCAGGAAGCCAACCATTGTCTCAATTTGGTCACGGTTGAGGATCGGGAAGAAGGGGGGCATTTTCGCGGCGGTGACAAATCCAGCGGTAATCGCGTCGCGGCTGGATTGCAAGCCCAACATACCGAAATCGCGCTGCTGCTGTTCAATCGCGCCAATCAGGTAGTTTTTGTTGTAGCGTTTTACCTCATCGGCAAGCTTGGCCTTGATTTGCTGGTAGCGTTCCATCTTCCAGATCATTTGCTGCGTGATAACCTCGCCCGCATCCCGCCGCCTGGCAATCTCGAACGCCAGCGCCGAAATATCCGCCTCTAAGCGCCGCTCAATCTCAAGCCAGCGGGAGGTCATGGCGCGCATTGCGTCAAGTTCGCGCGCTTCTAGCAGCTCGCGGTATTCGCGCATCGTGCGGATGATTTGCGGCTCTGGCGCAGTTGGCATACTAAGCCGGTTCCTCATTCCCGTTGCCTAACGGGTTGTCGTTGCTGTTGTCGCCTCTCGCCCGCGCCTCATCTAGCAGAACCGGCGCAAGGGCGGCGTTCTTCTTTTTCTCGTCCGCGGCGTCCTTTTCCATCGCCTCGATCTCGTCCGTGCCCCATCCCTCGCGGCGCAGCTGCGTATTGAGGGGGATGCCCGCGTTCACCGCCAGCACCCGCGTCTGTGCCTCGGTGTAGGGTTGGACGCTTTCGGCGGGTTCCCATATCGGCGTAATGTCGGCGGGCTCAACATCCCCGCCCCCGGTCAGCTTGACCAGGAACGCGCCCAACTCTCGCCATACCACGCTAAAGTTTTCCTGGCGCTGCCCGATCTTCTTGGTTAGCGGGGCTTCCATAGCAATCAGGGCCTCGCCGGATAGCGACGCACCGGCGTTGTAAAAGTAGTGCTTCGGCGTGCGGCTGATAATGGCGATACTGTTGGCTAGTTTGTCCATCGCGTTGAGGTAGTTGTTTAAGTCAGTCGCCGCAAACTGCCCAACTTGCGTACTCTCGCTCTGCCCGTCCCCGGCAGGTATCTCCCAGATGATGTGAGGGCCGTTTTTCAGGTTGCTGGTATCCGCCTGGCTTATGATATAGCGTTGCGGGAATGCGCCAAACTCACCGGCTACCATCATATCGGCAAGCAGTTTGTTTACCGCGTCCTGCAGCGTGATAATGTCATCCAGTTCCCCGCGTGCCTTGCGGCGGTTAGTGCGCAGGTGGAAGACGGGAATCACGCCGAACGGATTGTCGGCGGTGGGCGTTTCCATCGGCTTGAATGCGCCGTAACCGCCGGGCTGGTCTTTGCTCTTGGTGACGTAGTATTCCAGGCGATCAGGATAGTACAGCGTCATGTACCAAACATTACCGTCGCTCCACCACTTCGCCGCAAACTGCTTTTCTTTAGGCCGCTCGGCGTTGTAGAATACGTGGCACATGCGCGGATCGTTGTAGTAAATCTCTACCCCGTCTCCGCTGTCCCAGGCGATAATGAACGCCTCGCCCGTAACCAATGCGCCGTAATGCGCTTCGTAAGCGTCAAGTTGAAGGTTCTCCACGGTCCACAATTCATCCAGTTTATCGTTAGTGGTTTTGTCTTTCGCGTCCCAGCCCTTCAGCGTCAGCCGGTCAAGTGCGGCGTTGATAATCACGCTACACCAGTTTTGTGTGAAATGCGTGTTTAGGTCGCGGAAGGCCTCTTGCAGCCTATCGGTGGCGTAGCGCACGGGCTGGCGTCCCTCTGCGTAGTTGAATAGGGTTGTGTAAACGGCTTGCTTGCCGTTGAGTGCATCGAACGCCCGTTTCAAGTCTGTAATTTGTGCCATAAGTTTTATCCTTGCCGGCTGGTGGCCTGGCGCATCTCCCCGCGCAGCATCAATTCCGTATAAGCCCACACCATCGCGTCTAGCCTGTTCGGACTGTCCATTCCCGGCTCCCATTCGCACAGCTCATCTTCCAGGTCTGGGAAGCTGCCCACATGATGCCCGCGACCCTGCTCGTACAGCGCCGCGATAGGCTCGGCACGGGTATGCTTCCCCCGGCTGGCGTGGACAAGACTAACGGGCACAGTAGGATCAACCTGCTTGATAACCGCCGTCACCATCTCCCCGCCGTTGTTGGCCTCGGCTATGATAAGGTTCGCCTTCGCCCTGTGATACGCCGTAACTGCCGCGCGCGCCCATTCCAGCGGGCTGCCCTGGATACTATCGTCTGCCAATGTGTAGTATTCGTCACCCATGCGCCCGGCGGTCACGATCCCGGCTTCATCGCCGGTGCTGGTGGCCGACGGGTCAACCCCCACAACGACACGCGGTAACGCATTGATTTGGAGTACCCGCGCCTTGTTAATGTCGGCTCGCTTCCACAAAGCATTCGGGTTATCGTCCAGTATCTCGGCATTCAATTCCTGCCGCCCTAACCGCGTGCCCTCGTACTTCTTGATGATGTCGGCAAAAAATGAGGGCGCGAGATTATCGCGGTTGTCGTAGCTGCTTCCCCGCGTCACGCTGGTGGTCGGGTCGGCTATCAACCCTTTGATAATCGCGGTCGGCCTGGGCGTGGTGGTGATAATCGCTTGCGGGTTATCCCCCAGGCGCAAACCGAATAATGCTTGATCCCAGGCTTCCGCGTATCGCCACGCGCCTAACTCATCGGCCCATAGCTTCTCGTGCTGTTTACCACGCAACCGCTCCGGCTCTGCGGCGGTGAAGATCAGCGACTGCGCCCCGTTAGGCCAGTCCAGGCGGCTGGCGTTTTGCACATAGCGCGGGCGCTCGTTCTCGGGACACACCGCCAGAATACCCGACTCGCCGTTTATCATGATGTCCCGCGCGTCGTCGCTGGTTGCGCCGATGAGGTTGACGTATCGGTAATGCTTTGCCCAGTCACGGACAGTTTCGGCTCCGATGCGGGTTTTACCGAAGCCTCGCCCTGCGAGGATAAGCCATATTCGCCAGGCCTCGGCAGGCGGCGTCTGATTGGGCCTCCGCCAGAATTGCCACAAGTACCGGAGAGCGGCGCGTTCGGCATCAGTCAGCCTTTTTAGCCGCGTCTGGCGTTCCTGCAGCGGTAAGCTCAGGAAGTAGCTTGCGTAGGACGCTTGAAGGGTCATAAGGTAATTGCCCCGTTGGGTCTGTTGGTGCTATCTTTTGCACCCGATCACCAATCTCTTTTGCAATGTCATCCAAAACCCCGCGATACTGCGACACTTCGGCGGTATTGAATTCCTCGAATTCGACGCGCTCCTGGAATGGGCCTGAGCCAATCATCTTTACGTCCTCAGTCCACAGCACGCCATTGAATAAGTCCTCTTCGAGCATCCCCGCCAAAAGTTGCAGGCGCTTTACCCGCTCGGCTTTGATTGCCAATCCGCTGTTGAGAGCGTCGTATTCTCCCGCCTCAACCATTGCTTTGATGTCAACGCCGCGCGTTCGTCGGTAATACTCTAGTTGAGCGCGTGAAAGCGAAAAAGGCGGGTCAAATGATGCCGCCTTAGCGTTGATCGCCGTTGCCTCAAGCCCTTCGGCGACCCACTTTACTAACTCTTGTCTCTGCGCCTTTTCTAGTCTCATTGTCAAAATTGGTCAAACTCTCCGGTATCGGTTCAACGCTTATCTTTAGTCTCATCCCCCGCCACATCATCACCTTGATGAAGTTGCCCATTTCGTTTTCGGGCACGTCAAGTTGAATTCTTGCGCCCCCCTGCCCGTCTATCTTGATAGCGGACTGTATCGGCGGGATGGACGCGACAAATTCGACCGCCTCGCTCACTTGAAATGCTGCTCCAACTTCTCTTGTATCCCCTTCACCGCCGCGCCGAATTTTGTCATAGCCTCAGCCGCAGCCTTTCCTGCCGCCTCGATCCTGTCCAGCTGCGCGGTATCGGCGGGCGGCAATGGCGGCTCTGGGTCAACGGGCGGGGGTGTCACGCCGATACCCGCCCAGGTCTTGAGCTGCTCGGGCGTGCCGTTGAACAGGTCAAGGTCAAGCCCACGCGCCGCGCCCGCCGCGTTCGTCACGGCTGGGGAGCGATACACGCGGCCCGCGTCGCCTGACCACTGGAAGAATTGCCACGTCTGCGGTCTGGCTGCGCTGTATCCGAACGAATAGGGGATATGCGCGGCGGATGGTCGCAGTTTGTGCACGTCACTCATGGGCAAGGTCGCCCCGGTTCCGTTCACCCAGTTAGCAGTCCACAGGAATAGGTCGGGATGCACGCCCAGGTAATTGTTTAGCGATGTTTGCGGCTTCGCCGGGTCATCGATAAACGAACGCCGCGAGTACACGCCCAACTTGAACGGGCGCATGTTACCCTTTGCCTGCTGGCGCTGGATGCGTTCTACCAGGTCGGCCACGTAGTATTTCACCCACACTTCGGTTACTTGCCCGCTGGTTGTCCACAGGCTAGCGTCTTCCACGTCGAACGCCAGCCAGTAGATGAGCTTATTCTTCAGCGTCTGCATGATGAATTGCAGGATCGGATGCTGGTCGTCGGTCATGTTGTCGATGCCAGCCATCGTCTGCTGCTTGCCCAACCAGTAGCCTGGACCCGCGAACCAGTACGCGCCGCACAACGCGCCGATGTCAAAAGCCATCTGGACGCGCTCGGCAAAGCGGGCGTCTGCATACAGGCCGGACTCTGAGCCGCCACACTTGACGGTCAGGAAGTCAACGTTACCCTTGAGCAGGTCGGCTTTGACAACTTCGTCATAGTGGCTCAGGTCTAGCCCCACCGCGTTTGTTTCGTATGCCATTACTGCGGTCCTTTCGTCGCCCGTGGTTTGGGCTTGGTAATCACGTCCAGCATAGTCGCCACATTCGCCGCGATGCTCTTCGCCTGGCGGTCGTGCTCATCCAGGGCTTTGACCATCCGTTCCATCGTTTCAGCCAATGCGCAAACGTCGTCTTTGTTGTTCTTGTTCAGCTCGGTAAAAAAATTGCGCCATTCGGCGTCACGCTCCTTGATCGACCGCAAGAAGATGACCACGACGGCGATGACGGCCCCGGCGCTCCCCAGGTTCACCAGTGACGTGAAGGTTTCGGGTGTCATTGTGGCTGCGCTGGTGTCTTGCCAAATCTGCGCTGTACTTCCGCCTCAATCGCGGCGTCCAGTACGTCAAGGTCGATTGCTAACCCGCGCTCACCCAGGTACTTCTCGGCAATGGTGATAGCGTAGGTCTTTTTGTCCTTGATAAGCCCGGCGAGCTTCGATTGCTCGGCTGCACGAACGGCAATCTCTGCCGCCTGTTCAAGCGCCCAGGCCCATTCACCGCCCTTGCCGTCACGATACACAGTCCACTTGAGCTTGAGCCATGACACGCCCGCCCCGATCAGCGCCGGGAGTACCAGCACTAACACGGCTTGCAAAACATCACTCAGCAGTTTGCTCCAGTCCATGATTTCCACCCTCTATCCTTTCCGTATTCCCGCCCCCACCCCTGGCGGCGCTTTCAGCAGGTGCGCCGCTTCCCGCTGCGCCTTGACGCAGACACCGCATTAAACGCAAAACCGGGTTGCACATACAATGCAACCCGGCAACGTTTCAGCGCGGACAGTTACAAAATCTCTGGCTTTATTTTAGCACGAACATCCGTTCAATACAATAGCCTTATTTCGCCTCTCAATCTGCCATTGATGACCACCAACCATCATCCCATTGCGCGTGTTCTGGTTGGTTATCGTTTGAATACGGATTGGAAACATCGCCTTGCATTGCGGCATTCCATCCCTCAATCCATGCCTCGGTAGGCTTGTCGTATTCGCTTTTGGGTAAACGAACATCCTTGCCGGTTGTCCAGTTTTTGATAAGCCACACGTCGTTAGCCTCACCGGCTATGCCGTCTTTATCACACCAAATGTGCTCGAAAGGATCTGGGATTAGGCTCATTTCATCCCTCATCACTGCTATCACACTCGCCGAGAAGCCCTAAAACTTCATACGCCAAGCGCTCGTTTTCGGCTTTTATCGCCGCCAATTCCGCGCTTAACCTATCCACATCATTCACCGCATCAACAATTTGTTGTGCGATATGCACCTCGCCTTTGGTGAACGGCGTCACGATATAGCCCTCTTGCGTCATGTAAATATCAAGATGGGCTATCCGTAAGCCAATGGGGTTTTCGTTGTACTCTGCCACTCGCATTTTCATCTCGCCTCGCTCACTTCTCCCCCTCCACGCACCCCAAATCAATACGCGGGTACGGCTCCAAAAACACGCGCCCGCCCTTCACCTCAATGCGCATACCGCCGTAGCCGCTGGCGATTGCCTTGCGCAGTTCGTCGGCTATCATCAGCCATTGCGCCGGGGTGAGGATCTCGAATAGCCGGTCGGCCACCGCCTGCTGCGCCACCGTGTAGGCCCCCTTAGTCTCGATCATGGTTGTCCTCAAGGAACCTGAACGCGATCCGGCGCATATCTTCAAGGTGACGCCCTTGCGCATCGTACGCTCCCTGTGACTCGGTCTTGGTAGGCCGAAAGCCATCCCGCCAAAGTTGATCGATGAACGCCTGCGCATCGTCGTCCGACATGGTAAAACACGGATCGACCATGTAGGCATCCGACTCTCTACTCGCCATTGTGACCGGCTTCGCGTAATACACGGCTTGGCCTTCATCACCCCGCAAATAGAATTCGACGCACCCGCGCGCCGGGTTGCGATAAAGCATCAATCTATTTCTTAGCATAATTCCACCTCTTTTACACTGTTTGTTGTCATCTCTTCCACTCCTCCCGCGTCTTGTCCATCATCCTGCCCCACGTCCAGCGGCAGTTGCGCCCGTCGTCCTCGCGCTGGCGGGCTTGCTCGTCGCGCCAGTCAAGCACGCCTGGGTATAGTCCCATTGGCCGCTCAAAGCCTAGCATCCGGTGTATCTCGTCCAGGTCCACGGCGCATAATACGCCCTCATCATCCGCGCCTATCATGTCACCTTCACAAAACTCGCGCCGTTGTATCGCCATTCGCTACCCCCGCCCTGGATGTGCGTACCTATCGGCAGCATTTCGTCAAGGATCAACAGCACCAACTCGCGCCGGTCAAATTCCTCCATCGGGCGTATCCCTCCGGGCGCACGGTAGCAGTCCAGCACGGTGTAAACTGCGGCAGGTAGGTTGATGTGCTTTATTGCCTTGATCTCATCGCGCGGCGGAAGATCATCAATACTGCCATCCCGCTCAAGTTCCTCTTTGATACGCCGCTTATAAGTCCGCCGGTGCATCGCCATTTGCAGCGGCTTGCACGCCTTACATAGCGCCCCGCGCGGGTTGATGCGTATGACCTTCACGTCTGTGCCGCACCGGTTACATGGTTGGTTCACCTTCGCCCCCTCTCGTGTTCTCTCTGCGCCACCTGCCGCCTCACCGCCTCAGCCCTCTCGCGTGCCTCGCGATCCGCGCGCGCCCTGGCGTCACCGTCGGGCAGGGTGTACGGCCCGGTCACGCGCAGGTGGTCGGGGATGCGCGTCGTGGGTAGCAAGGGCTGGCGCGGCGCGGTCATGGGAGCGTACCGCGCAATTCCATGATTTCGCGCTCTAGTTGGCGTATGTGTGTATTCGACGCATCAAGCGCCAGTTCGGTGGCTGATAGCAAATCTTCTACCTTGCGCATGGGGTGCTTCTCGCACGTCTTGATATGCTCGGTCACCATGCTTGCCGCCGTGCCATCAAGCAGAAATTCAGCCCCGCAATATGCGCAGTAGGTTTTGTCAACCAGTGCGCGAAGGCGGTCTATTTCGATCCTTAGCTCATTCTCTAGAGGGCGTTTTTCAAATTTATTCGTTTCAATCAGGTAATCGCACTGGTCACACCAAACGTTACCAAATGGACTATGTGCTACATACGTGCCACAAAAGGGGCATCTATAACGCGCCCCACAAGTGCAATGCCTCCCCTCAATGATGAACGGGGCCGCAAATAGCTGGCAATCTTCTTCGTGGAAGGAAAATTCATTGTTTCTCATTCTTTATGCTCCTCATCCTTTATCATTACATCCATCAGGCTGTATACACGCTCGCCCGTGGGGGCCGTGTATTCGTAGTGGTAGTAGGCTATCCAATCTTTATCATCTACGCTAATCATCATCTCGGTAGACTTGTCGAGAGGCGCAACAATCCGCAACATCGGTGCGGGTCTCGTGCCCGGTCTGGTATAGCTAATTGTTTTCATCGTCTTCGACCTCCGTTTCTGCACGTGGGACGAAACACTCGTTGCAGTACCAATAGTCATCGACTTTGGTTAGGTCGCCGCCGTCAAAACGTTCGTGGCAGCAGTCGCACTCCCAATGCGTCGGCCCATCTGGCGGGTCAAGGTGCTTGTCAAAAAAATCTACGCTGTTCATTTGTGTTCCTCTCTCTATGTACTTTTGAAAAACTACCGTGCTTCAGTTGCGCACGATATAAGCGTGGCTGTCACGCATTCCCCGTGTTTTTCATCATGCGGTCATATTCGTCAAAGTCCGCTTGCAGTTTCGCTTGCGTTTCGGGCTTCAGTGCCCAGTCGAGCATACGCTTCAGTCTCGCGTTCTCAACTTCCAAATCGGTTTTCATGTCCACTATCATCATGGTGAAGCAAGCCAGATCATACTTTGACTTGTTCATAAGATAGCGGTGGTCGATCTTAGACGTTACGGTCATTGTGCTCATTCGTAAGACTCCTCGTTTACAATCCGGCGTGATCCGTCGCATCTTTTGCGGGCAGGGCGCACAGTTTGCGCCCAATTAAGTCCCATATTGTTGATAACTGGCACTCTTCTGTGCGGTTCGGAATAATGCGCCCTTATGCGTAACCAGTTTGTTTGTTTATTCCTGGTAGCAGAAACTTTGTTTCCGCAAAATTGGCATATTATCCATACGGTATCTCGTGTCATCTCTTCTCCTGTTCATACGGGTCGCCCTGCCGGTTCTGATAATGCCTCACCGTGGAATATGTCACGTGCGTCTCTTTGTATCCCGCGCGGTTGCATAGCCGTTGCTTCGCCTCGTCCACTACGCCCAGGATATCGCACTTGAATTGCAGGTAGTGGCGGCAGGCAATACAGTAAGTCGCGGGGTCGATCTTGCGCGGCGTCATGGGCGGCTCCGCGCGGCGGGGGCGGGCTTCTTCTCATCGTAGAATTCCGGGTATTCCGTTTCGGCTACCATGTGAAAGTGATTCCCCTTTAGCTGTGAACGTGACTTCTGAAACAGGAACGTTACCCAATCATCGTGTTTGGGCTGGCCTTCGTCTGGTACGTGCTCCATCATGAACATAGCCCGGTCGCAGTCGAAGGCAATATCCGCGCCCTGACTCATGTCACCCAACCCAGGCACAACCGCATTCAGCCCGTTCTTATTCATGCTGTGAATAACAAAGCCGCACACTTCAAGATCGCGGCACAGCCTTTTCAGTTGCATTGAAATGAAATTCAGGCGTTCCGTTTCCCCATCGCCGTATTTGTCGCCCAGGAATTTAAGGTAGTCAACCACAAAGAAGTCTAGCCGCCCGTGCTCAGCCTTGATCCTGGCAAGGTCTGCACGCAAGGTGGAAGTAGTCCACCCCTGGCGAAAGTCTGCATACAGAGGAAGCGCGGCGGCGGCCTCCATTTCGTTGGTGTAGATAGGCCATTCTTCGGCGGTAAGTTTTCCGTTCTCAATGCGGTCTGTGGGTATCTTGCATAGTCGGCTAAACTCCCGATCCATGATCTGCTCTTCGTCTGTTTCCATTTCGTAAAGCACGCCGACGTTCCCTTTCTCCGCCATTCCCCGCCACATCTTGACTACCCATTTTGTTTTACCCAGGCCGGGCTTCCCCAGGATCAGGAATAATTCACCCTTGCGTCCCCCGCCCGTTACGTGGTCAAAGCCTTCAATACCGCTCAATACCCGGTGTGTCTTTTCCCCTCTTGAACGCGCATCCATGCGATCATAGTGACGGCTGGATAATTCGCTGATAGGCTCAGCCCCGTCGGTAATGCGTATCATCTTGGGAACACTTACCGCGAATTCGCTAACCGTCGTTTGGATATCGTTCTCTTTATCCATTGCGGCGTGCGCTAACTTTTGTGCCTCTCTCAGAACACGGCGGCGGGTGGCATAGTCGGCTACAATCCTGGCATAGTATTCGCCGTTCAGCGCGGAAGGAATATCCCCTACACACTTAGCAAGGAACGCGGTATCAACTTCCTTGCCGTGCTGCTCCATCCACACACCAACTGTTAGAATGTCAATCGCCTGTTTGCTCATCTCCATCTGGCGAAAGGCTGTCCACAACTCCTTACATACAAGGCTGTAAAAATCATCCGGCTCTAATGGGATACTCTTGCGCTGGTCCTGGTCGATAAGCACCGCACCAATGCAAGCGTTCTCCGCATCCTGGTCATAAAGGGATAAGTACAAATCATCAATGTTTGCCATATACGGCCTTTCGTTGCTCTGCTAGTTTTTCAGCTTCTGTCAACTCACCGGAACGCTGGCGGGTTCCGTTCTTGGGTGGTTGCAATCGCTTCGACATAGCCGTTTGTGTCGGCCCAAGTAATTGGCTTGCGTGCAATGCCTTCCCGCTTGAGTTGTCTACTTTCCAAACAATACCGGCCGCGAGGTCGTCAAGTATCGCCCCACCCTTGACAAGGGCAAGAAGTGTCTTTTCGTCACCTGGCGTGTTTGCAAGTATCCCGTTCTTCTCGCAAGTCAATTGAAACAAGTCGAAGGCGGCGTCCTCTTCCTTCTGTCTTCTGTCATCTGTATCTGTATCTGTATTCTGTCCTCTGACTTCTGGGGGCGTGACTGTAACGTTTCCGGAACGTTTCATTTCCTGCTTCTCGCGGTATTTCTTTACTCTCTCGGTGGAATTGTCGCTTGTATACTGTCTTTTGTCCCAGTTCACAACAAAGAAAACGCCGCACTTACAGCCAATCATGTCCATTCTCACGAGTGCAAGAATATATTTTTGTGCCTTACGCTTCTGGAAACCAATAAGGTCTGCTACATCATCAACGGTGTAGCGTTCCTGCAACGTTACATATAACTTGCCGCGTTCTGGTGATTCGCTCGCTGCGCACAATATCATCGCCCAGGCACCGAATGCCTCCGCCTTCGATATGCCACAGGTGCGGGCGATCTTGTTGAATTTCATATCGCCAACAGCTTCGGAGTAGAAGCGGAACCAGGGTAAACTACTCATTATTTCCACCCCTGCCAGTAGTTATTGGCTTCCCGCCAATCGCGTTCGCATTCGTAATTCTCAAAGCCGTTATCCCTGGCCTCTTCGTATGTTCTCTTTTCACAGTTTGCAAAGGCGGCATCCAAAATATCGATATTCACGCGGTTGTAGTAATCGTATAGTTCCGAGTTGAACCCATCGATGACCTGCTGAATGATTTGCTTTCCCAACTCGTAATAGTGATACGGGTCATCGTTTGTAAAGGTGATACCGAATTCTTTTAGGATCAGTGAAAACTTTTCTTTGGGTATCTTTGGGCTGTTACCTGGCTTTATTGGGCCTTCGTGGAATCTCTTGTGGCAGTCATGACAAAGTACCACGAGGTCTGTATCTCGCTCATTGCCTAGCCGTTCGTAAGTATTGTGATGGGTGTGTAGGGTTGAGATTAGCCCGGACACGCTGCATAACTGACAGCGATAATTGCAACGCTCTTTCGCGGCATCGGATTTCGCTTGCCATTCAGCCGATTTGATATACTCCTGGTAGTTAATGCCATGTGCTTCTTCATGCAATTCCGCGCTCTTAATTACATATAGAACCATAGGTATACCCATTCCCCTACCCTCCACCGGCGATCATCACCCCAACCGCCACGACTCCCCCCGCCAGTGCGACGGCCAGCGCAGTCCAGGCTATCGGGCGGATAATTCCACTTGCAAACTGATACCATTTCGACATGCTGCACCCCATAACAAAAAATTCGTTTTATCGGGTAGCAGGGTCGGAAGGCCGCTGTGGTGGCTTTCCCTACTGCCCGATAGAACGAATTTTTAGCCCACAGCCCCGTGCGGTGCTTCCGACACCGGCGCATCCCGCGCATCAAATCTACACCTAAATTATAACATAAACTACGCAAACTTCAATAGCCAATTTGCCGGCCTTCCACCGGCCCGCCGCCTCGCGCTAGTCAGGGGACATCACGTAAACGGTCTATGCCATTGTAAGGCATTTGGCGCATATAAAGAAGTGACATTCGTTACCTTTGGAATATTACAACGACTATGACAAAACGCTTGACATTCGTATACGATAGCCGTATACTGATACTATCAACGAAATGGAGGCCAATATGGAACGAACGGTAATGCAGCGGATAACGAAACAGGATAAAGACCGGCTGGCGGAAATCGCCGCGTATGTTGAAGATACCACCGGCCAGAACACGAACAACGTCGACGTGCTGCATGTGCTAATCGACCGCGAATACAAGCGGCTGGCGAAACAGCTTCGCCCGGTGGTAGGGCAGGGGGAGCAGTCATGAACAAATACATCGTCATGTACAGCACGACCAACAACAAGCCTTACGAGTCCGCTGACTGGCATACCGTCACCGAGACTGAGGCGCTAGACAAGGCCGTTGAAGTTATGGCGATCTGGACCAACAAGGCCGCAACCGAGGACAACACCCAGGGCTGGCCGATCTACGGCAAGATCACCCAGGTGGCAATCTTTCGGCTGGCCGGTGGTGAGACGTTCACCCGCAAACCGCTGCGCTACGCAGACTACCGCGATAAGCGCGACTGGGCCATCTCCGATCAAGTTGGCGGATTAGTGAACGCCGTCAACAGCGACTTTACGATCAACAAGGCAGGGCGGGAGCAATCATGAGCACGCTTTACCAGGGCTGGTATCCCCGGCCCGCCACCGTCACCGAAATTATCGAGTGGCAAATCAAGCACTTCGAGGCCGACCAGGCCAAGCTGCTCGCCATCATGGACGAGCACGACAACAACGGCTGGTACGCTTATCACCCCGAAGACCGTGACATCGAGCGCGATAACCTCGTGTTCATCGGGCGGATGCTGGACGCGCTGCATGAGCGGTACGGCGACCTGATGACGCGGGTAGAGCCCCGCCCGGCAGAACTGCGGCGCAATCACCCGGCTATCGTGATGAACGTGGTAGAGCAGGTGACACCATGAGCGCACTAATCGGTTTAGGCATCATCGCCTTCCTGCTGTACTGCATCATCAGCCACAAACGGCGGGTGAATGAGCGCAAGAACGCCGCACGGCACAGCGCGTATTTTGTACCGGCACATTTGGAATTCACGAGCAACCATAAGGGGAAATACTAATGACTGACAACGCATTGGTTACACTGGCGCAAAAAATCGCGCTGGCTGGTGATAAGGTGGGCGGCAAGCTGAAAGCCGACAAGCGCAACAACGAACAGAATTACGCCTACATCTCCGCCGACAAAATTCTAGCCGAGTGTGGACAGGCTTTGTTTGAGCAGGGGGTGGCAATCATCCCGGCGGTAGCCAGTCATGACGTCAAAATCGTAGACCGGGGCAACGGCAAGAGCCGCTATGACGCCGCCGTGAATATGATCTTCAAGGTGACTGACGGCACGGGCGAATTTGAATTAGCCTGGGTTGGCCTTGGCAGTGACTACAGCGTGCCGGACAAGGCCGTTTACAAGGCCATCACCAGCGGGCACAAGTATTTTATCTCCAAACTGCTTTGTATTGGCGAGGGCAACGAAGACAGCGAGCACGATGACGCTGAGGAAAAGCCAGTCACACGCACGACGCGCCCCGTTGTGCCAGCCATGCCCAAGCCCGCCGTGCCACAAGCCGAAGTTATCCCCACCATGACCATCGACGAAGCGAAGGCAGTCACCAGCAGCGACGGCAAGGCCTACGGCGAGATTGACACCGATACCCTGGGCCACATGCGGGCGTCGATTGTCAAGAGCTTGAACGGCGCAATATCCGCAGAGAAACGCGCTGACCACAACCGGAAGCTTGCCGCGATTGACCTGATCGTGGCAGACCGCAAACAGGCGGCCTAACACCAATGGGGGGTGCGCATCCTTACGCACAGGGAGAATGACGTGAATAGACTATTTGAAATTGCCAATGAACTGGGCGAAATTGACACCAAGCGCTACCTGATCCGTGAGGACATCCGCAAGTGTGACGTGTCCATTAAGAAGGCCGAGACTGAATTGATCCCGGAAGGCGGCTGGCCGGGATCGAACGAGTCGCAGCGCAAGGCGGCAGAGACAATCGCCAAAGCCAATGACGCATCATTGATCTATTTGAGCGATATCCGCGCACAGAATGAGGCTCGCTTGCAAGAATTGGACATGCGGCGCGGCGATCTGCTGAACGAACGGCAAGCCTGGGAGTGGACAATCCGCGACCTTGAACAAGCGGCCGCTGGCGGAATGAGCGTATTCGCGCTCATGGAGAAGTGGCAAGAACACGCCGCGTATGTGGCAATGAACGAGCCTGGATAACACAACCTAACCCCCGGCCGTGCCCGGCGGCTAATCCGGGCGGAGGAATGGCGATGAAAACAGCACTGCTAGTCGGCTTATTTTGCGCCGTAGTCTGGATGATAGTCGCCGCTATCTGCGGAGGATGCGCCAAGCTGGTTTACACCATCGGCGCGGTCACTTTTGTCGGCTCGGCCTGGACGGTGTTGTTCATCCAGGGCGCGTATCGCAAAAAGGGGATGAGGGGATGAACGCTGACGAATTACGCAAGCTGGCAATGGCGGCAACGCCGGGGCCGTGGATGTGGGACCAAAACGAATACCATGTCTGGCTATGCACCCCAGACCGGGGGCGTCTGATCGTTATGGATTTTGTTCGCAAGGGGATGCAGCGCGCACAGCCGCGATTTAGCGACCGTGGCAACGAACGGCGCGGGGGCATCATGTACGCTGCAGATGAGATTGGAAACCTGTACACCAACCCGGACGCCGCCTACATCGCCGCCGCAAACCCCGCCGCCGTGCTGGAATTGCTAGATGAGAACGACCACCTGCGCAGCGTCATACGCGAAGCCGCCGCAAAGTTGGCGGGACACAAGCCCATTAGCCGCGCCTTGACAGCTGCATTTATTCAGGACGTGCTACGCGACCTATGCCACGAAGAAGACACCTGGGAGACAACCAATGGCAACGATAGCGATAAGCCAACAAACACATAGGCCCACCCGCTTCCCATGGGCGGGGCCGCTGCTTATCGCCCTTGCCGTGGTTGCCGGGTTCAACTTCATTGCAACGCGGGCTGAGAACGCCGCGCTTGACGGGGTATATCTTGCCACCGTTACCGTTGACCGAACTACCAGCCACGCCTACCAGGAGCACAAAGAAGGCGCGGTTCGTGCCTGGAACTGCTTTGATAATATTGGGCATTCCTTCATGATGTACAACTGGTTTCGTGGTAACTGGATCAAGGTCTGCCAGGACGAAACGAAGCAGGTCTATTTCCAGATTGTTAGGCGCATAAGGGGAGTAGTTTCAGAGTCCACCGCCTACCCAAAGGACGGCGTATTCGACCTTGAAATCGCCGCGAAAATATTACTTGACCAGGGAGCGACGCCGACCTGGGTACGCGCCGGGCTAGCCTCGCTGCGCTGGCTGGCTGAAATGATAACGAGGTAACGATGAACACAGGGGAATTGGACGTAGTGCATGCGCAGTATGTACACGAACGGCGCAAGGTGGTGGTGTTGAGCGATAGGGAATATGACGCGCTGCTGGTATGGCGGGAAAACTTCCTGCGGATGCAGGCCTACGCCCACCGGCTGGAGGATCAGGTGATCGCGTTAGAGGCAGACGTGAAGCGCCTCACGGAGTGGCAGGGATGAGCAAATACAGCGCGAAACGAATTGACTTTGACGGCTTCCTGTTCGACAGCCTTGCTGAGTGCCGCCGCTACCGTGAGCTGAAATTGTTGGAGCAGGCTGGACTTATCACGGGCTTGATTGTTCACCCGTCATTCATCCTTCAGCCACCTTTCAAGCATCACGGGCGAAGTGAACGGGCGATAAGATACGAGGCAGACTTTAGCTACTTCGAGAAAGGCGCTGAGGTGGTTGAGGATGTGAAGGGCGTGAGAACCCAACTGTTTGAAGTAAAGCGCAAGATGCTATTGTACCGGTTCCCTGACTTAGACTTTAGGATTGTGGAGGCATGATGAACACGAACGATAAACTTGATATGTTAGCCGACCTTATGGCCGAACGCGACGCGATTGAACTGCACAAGCAGGAACTGCGTGACGCGATTTATACCTCCGAGATCAAGGCGAAACTTGCCGAGATCGACGCCGAATTCGCGGAGCCGCAACAGGTGGTAAGCGACAAGATCGCCGCGCTTGAGGCTGAGGTACGCGCCGATGTGCTGGCCGGTGGCGAAACCTGCAAGGGCAGTCACCTTATGGCCGTGTGGAGCAAAGGGCGCGTATCCTGTGATACCAAAAAGCTTGATGGCATGATGGCATTGATCCCCGCACTGAAAGCGGCCCGCAAGGAAGGCGAGCCGTCAGTCAGCATCAGGAAGGTGTAACCATGATGAAAAACGGACTCGATAAACTTATGGATTTGATTGAGAACGAACAGGGGCTGCGAGAAATAGTAATACCACAATATCGCCGGTTGCTAAAAGAAGCCCGCGAATGGGCGCGGAAGATGTACAAACGGGCGCTTAAGGCAGAGGAAGAGGCGCACCGCTGGAAGGAAATGCACGATGCCTGCTTGTGCGCATTGCAAAACGAAATCCTTGCAGCCGATCATTTGCGTGCTAAGTTGAACGAAACGAAATCCAATAATAAAACGTACTACGGGGAGACCCCATGAAACTACCCTTAGCTATCTCAATCGGCACGGGCATTGCCCTTGCCGTTACCGCGCTGATGAGCCAGCCACAGCCGGTGGATAACAACGATGCTTATCCCGCGCCTATCATAAGCACGGCTGTAAACGTGGGCTACCCCGCGCCGGTGGATGGCTACCCCGTTCCGCCTGTCAGCTACCCGACAGCGACAGCCACGCCCGAATACGCCATTGACGTACCCGTGAGCGCGACGCCCGAGCCGACGCCGACCATCGGATGCCCGCCGGATATTCGCTGTGACGCGGATACGTGCGAATACGGGTACTGCCAGACGCCGACGAGTGCGCCGGTGTGGGAGGTGACGCCGTGACCGCCAAAGCGCCAGCCCCCGTCGACCGCTACCCGCTTCTGCCGGTGGTGGTATGCAAGATACCGACCCCGACGCCGTTTTGCTACGACAACAAAGGGGAGGCGGTTGACAGGTGGGTGCGCGAACATGGCGCGATGCCGACGCGGGCGTGCACAACGGGGTTCGGGCTGTGGTGGTGCTATGAGGAGGTGGAGGGATGAAACACGGAATTTTTATTGAGGGAGATAGACAATGACAATTCATTCGTATCCATCGGTGTTTGCGTTAGGGCACAAGGCCATCGAGGGTATTTTCAATGGCCCAGTCGTGATTGAGGAAAAGGTTGATGGATCTCAATTTTCATTTGGCATGATTGACGGGGAACTTGAATGCCGGAGTAAGGGTAAGCAACTTTTCCTTGATGCGCCCGAAAAAATGTTTACAAAGGCGGTTGAAACTGCGCGGGCGTTGGCTCCTATTCTTGTGCCGAATTATGTTTATCGCGGTGAGTTTTTGGCGTCGCCTAAGCACAATTCGCTTTGTTACGACCGCACACCTAAGAACCATATCATTTTGTTCGACGTGACAACGGGACTCGAAACCTATATGCAGCCCGACGAAATGACGGCGGAGGCCGAGCGTATTGGTTTAGAAAGCGTGCCTGTCTTGTTCACTGGCGAGGTGAGCGGGCTTGAAATGTTCAATGAGTTTTTGCAGCGTGTCTCCATTTTAGGAGGGTGCAAAGTTGAGGGCGCGGTTGTCAAAAACTACAGCCTATTCACGATGGAAAAGAAAGTCGCAATGGGAAAGTATGTAAGCGAGGCGTTCAAAGAAATTCATGCTGGCGAATGGAAGAAGATGAACCCGACCGGAGCGGATTTTGTTGATCAGGTGATCGACAAATACAAGACGCCCGCCCGTTGGCAAAAGGCCGTACAACACCTAAGAGAGGACGGAATCCTTGAAGGTACGCCCCGCGATATTGGCAACCTGCTAAAGGCGGCACAAGAGGACATCGAAAAAGAATGCGCCGATGAAATAAAAGAATTATTGTACACGCATTTCTGGCCGCAAATCCGGCGCGGTGTAGTGTCTGGGTTGCCGGAATGGTACAAGCAGGAACTTGCGAAATCGGCCTTTGACAATCATGAGTAATCCCCCCAAACCTAAGCCACCCAAAGGATACCCGTTCGAGAAGGGCAAGCACCTATGGGACTACCCCGAACTGTGGAACGATAGCCCGCTGAACCCGGCCAACTGGCCGCCGTCGATGAAGCCGCAGGAAGTGAACGAATTTATTAAGGAGCAAAATGAGCGAGCCAAAAAGCAAGGCGGAACTGGACAAACTGATTGAGGCGCAGATGAAGGCGCAAGAGCAAGCCCACGCCGAGGCGGTGCGAAACATGCCAGCGAACAACGGGCAGTACATCATCCGCCAGCCGACGCAGGAGGAATACCGGCGAAGTTACGAGATTGGCAAGGCGAGCAAGAAGTTGTATCCTGTAGAGGGAGAGTAACCAAGAGGCGACATGGAAAAAATTGTAGAATTTACCCCCGCTTTTGATAAGCGCGACCCGAACCCACACAAGAACTACGGTATTCATTGCGTTGAAATTTGCATGATACTAAAGGGCGTTCGTGGGGCGGTTCAATTCCTTATGGCAACTGGTTGGTATCTTCCAGAGGTTGAAGCGGAGCTTGTACGGCGGAATACAAGCTATTCACTTTTTAGTCCATCAGGTTATGACATTGGATACCATTCACCAACCCCACAATATGACGGGCAAGAAAAGATGGCCGAAAGTTGCGCGTATCTTGACGGTAAACCGTGCTATTACGATGGTTCATGTTTAGCCGCCGAACCCGTCTTAGGTAGACTGATACGCGAGGGGCACGCGGCTGTTTGGGAAGAACTTGAGGAAAAATACAAGGCGATTTTTGGGGAACTAGAATAGGCGCTATGCGTGCGCATAACCGCACAGGAGTAACCGCATTGATCTTTGACCGCCCGACCACCCGCCTGATACCAACCACCCTGTTAGCCGTCTCTATCGGCTTCGCGGGTGGCTACATCCTGGGCTATGGTATCGAGCGGGCGGCGGCCGGACCCTCCCCGCATTGGGCTGGGATAGGCGCGGGTGGGGCAGGTGCGCTGTTCGCCGGGACGCTAACCATAGGGCTGATACTGGTTGCCGACATCCGCTATTGGGAGTACAAGAAGCGCACGGCTGAGACGCCGCCGCCAGCGCCAGCCATACCGCCGGACTTCACCAGGCTCGCGCTAGAGGTGGACGGCAACACGACCGACATATTCTACCTGCCGCTGGACACCGACCAGTTGATAGCATTCACCGCGGGGCTAGAGCGCAACCCGTCACTATCCGGGCGTTTGTGGTACGGCGCAAATAAATTGTTTAGCCAGGGCGAGTTTCGATATTTGCGCGACGAAATGAAGCGGTTCGGTCTGGCGCACGTGGTAGGGAACAGTTATGCACTTACTGAGTTGGGTGTGCGGGCCTTTCGCGAGGGGTACGTCTACTCCGACAGACCAAATGGCACTATGCCTGAGACGGTGAGCGTAAACAAACGTTTACAGATAATCAATCGTGGAAGGCGGGGTAGGGGACAGGGGAAGAGGTGAAGATGAAAATCAAGATATTTGTGACAGGTTGGGCTGAAGACGAATACGAAATAACGGACTTGTATTGGTTCGAGGAAAACGGCGTCCACGACTTTAACGGCGAAGGACATTGGGGCGAACGATATACATTCCGTTTTGAAGTCATAGATGATGCCGCGCCAACCCAAGACATGCCCCGTAAATAAACTTTACGGCACATAGGGCGAAGGCAATGAACGAATTAGAGCAACTATCGACTCGCATCCTAGAACACCACGCCAGCACCCAAAGTTGGGATAAAACGGGTATTGAATTTGGGCTGAATAAAGCTATGGCAAGGCTGATTGCCACGGGTTATAAGCCCGGCAAAAAGATACGCAAGGTGTTGGGCTTACCCGACTTCGCCAGCGTGGTTATCGTTGGGGTAGGGGATGTGCCGCCAGGAACACAGGTTATCAAAGCCGACAAGTGTGCGTGTGGGATGTGGTATGTATCTAATTCACCTCGGAGGAAACGATGTTTTATTTGCTCTCCTTGCAAACGAAAAAGTGTGATATAATAATTCCGTCGAGGGTGATGGGTTTTTCTTTGCCAATATACAGTGGCTGTTCTGCGCGCCCATCCCCTCGACAAGGACTGGCAAAGACAGAACGGCCACTTTATATTAAAGGGGACGAAATGAAAAAGGGCGATAGCTTGGATAGATTCTGGGCAAAGGTAAATAAAACCTCCGTGGATGGATGCTGGATATGGACGGGTGCTACTTGCGGACCCGATAGAAACTACGGAAACTTCCGTTATCTCGGTAAAAATATCAAGGCTCATAGGCTGTCATACGAAATAGCCTTTGGTCCATTTTCTTCAGAATTACTTGTTTGCCACAAATGTGATAACGGTTTGTGCGTTAATCCTTCGCATCTTTTTATTGGAACACAAAAAGATAACATTGACGATATGCACAAAAAAGGTAGAGCTGTTCACGTCGGACTAAAGGGGGAGAATCACCCACGCCATAAACTGACAAACGCCGACGCTCTTGAGATAAGAAGCCTGTATGCCGCCGGAAAATCACAATACGCGCTTGCGGATATGTTTGGTGTATCACGATCAACTATTGCAAACGTTGTTAGGGACGATACGTGGAGCAACCACCCGCGTCGGAAGCATTGCTTTAAATGCTCGCCCTACGGCGGGCGGAAAGGTGGGTAGGGATGGATAAAAACGAAATTCGACGCGCATGGTTTGACTTATACGATGCCATCAAATTCGAGTTGCTGTACGACAAAGCGCCTGGACAGTATAGCGACTTGGATATGCCGCGCCTAGCCCGTGAAGTGCGCAACGAACGTGACACCCTCCGCGCCCAGCTCGCCGCGTGCGAGGCGGAGCGGGATAGGTTGCGCGATGGGTGGCTGTTATACCAAGGCATTGGGCCTGACGGGGAGTTGGGGCCGGACTTTAGCAAACTGCTGGCGCGGGTGGAAGAGCTAGAGGCCGAACGTGACGCGCCGAAAGAAAAGCTTGACTTGGCGCAAATTGACGAGATCACACGATTGGCAAAACAGGCTGAGTGGATGCGCGTCACGCTGGAGAACGAGCGCCTAACCGAAAGGGTGGCCGAACTTACCGAGCAAGCAAATTCGGCTTATGCGCCTTATCGAGAACGTATCGAGAAATTGGAAACGTTGCTGTCCATGAAAAACGATGCACTGGAAAGTTACGCGGAATTCTACGACAAGGCCGCCGCGCTGTGTTTTGATGGTGGCGCTTTGCCAAGCACGGAAACCGACAACATTATCCTGTCTAGGCTTGCAGAGCGGGACGCGCTGATCGCTGAGGTACAGCGACTTGCCCGCGAACTACTGCGAGCTACGGCCAACGCCGGGAATTCCCCAACCCCATAGTCGATACGCGCTGCCAACCACAAAGAAAGGAGGTAGAAATGCCAGAAGATACCGTTTTGTATCGCCTTGAAATGGCGCTCGAAGACTTGAAATCCAACAAGCCAAACGACCGTAGTGAGTGGGATCGCAGGATGGCTATCGAGATTACCGAGCTCGAAAAGCTGATTGCCATTCACAAGGAGTGGCGGCGAAATTATATGCCCACCAACGACATTCAGGAGCCACCACAATTGCGATAGTGATACGCACTGCCAGCCACCC
>ERZ869921.430-NODE-430-length-26738-cov-14.387475_pt1 | contig 26738 bp, 51 predicted proteins | sample MGYA00579310_ERZ869921 | MGnify/ENA primary metagenome ERZ869921 (study PRJEB32216, sample SAMN09231816) | wastewater metagenome | place: USA: Maryland | collected 2016-06-21 | study: EMG produced TPA metagenomics assembly of the PRJNA472060 data set (Reclaimed... | reverse complement strand
CCCAATGGGTCCACGCCAGCGCGATGCGCAAGGCAACATCTGGACGATCAACGGCAGCGCGTGGGCTTGGGAGTTGGCATGAGCGACTGGAAACAGGTGTACAACTCAACCGACCAGACGATTGAGCAGCGAGTAGTCGGTGAAGGCGAAGAGGCTGCTGAGTAATGGTCGCCGCGAAGGAATTAGAAACGCTGATCAGTGGGCAGACAAACCGACCTCCCCGCGAGCGTTGCAGTCGGCTCCATCGGCAATACCGCCATTCGCCCGTTCTTCTGGCTCAAGCCCTAACGAAAAGGACACACAATGGGAAAGCACACGTTCGACCCCGCCTCAATTCTCAGCGACGACGAGAAGGCGTCCATTGTGGATCAACGCATTGGACAGTTGGCTCGTGAAGCTTATGCTCATGAGCTAAATAAGGCAGAGAAACTGGCAGAAGATCCTGAAGCTGACACGACTGAAGCTGACGAAGCGATTGCTAGGATCAGCAAGGCTGTTTCTACTATCACGGAGTCAACAAAAGATTTCGAGGCAGAGGGTTTCCAGAGCATCACTAAGGGCCGTGAACTCAAAGCTGAATCGTTAGTTGTAAAGGACGAGTTTTAGCGTTTGTGCTTTTGTTGTGTTACACTCCTAACTGTAAAGCTTCTTGTTGTCTTCTTATGCTTAGGAGTATAAATGTCCGAGTTTGACTTTGCTGATTTGCTGACTGATCAGCAGAAGGCATCTATTGCAGACCGTCGAGTATCAGAGTTGGCGGCGGCACTTTACTTGCAACGTCTTAACTTGGATTCTCTTGTGTCTGCTGTTCCTGACGCTCCTACGCGTAACGAAGACAGGGCAATTTCTGATCTGACCAAGGCGATCACGTCTATCATTGAGGCTGTGTCTGATCTTGACGTGGATCTTGATGAGTTTGAAGCATTGAAGCGAGCTAGTAACCTCTGACCCCCGACGTAAAAACCCCCTAACAGTCATAAAGTTAGGGGGTTTTTACGTAAAACTTTCTAGGTTACTTTGTGTGCAGTCCTAGCAGCTTAAAGGTCTTGGCACCAGGAATTCCGTCAGCACCAGGAGTTCCTCGTTTAGCTCCTAGCTTGTTGATTTGCACCCACCTAGTAAGAGTTCGTGTCTCCTTACCGAAGTAACCTGTTGCTCCACCAGGGTTGAGTTTTGCTGCTACTCTTGGCCCAACAACGCGACGCAATTCTTTCTGATAGACCTTTACGTCAGCGTTCTTCTTACCCGGCTTGACATTTGCTTTCGTCACAGTTGGGCGAGCAGGGGCTGGCACAGGAGCAGGGGCTGGCGCACCGGCCACAGGAATCTCCATTGCTACGGACATTGGAGTCCATGTAGCGCCTCCTCCGTTGTTGTCCATGTAGCTGTACCTGTTGCCCTTGTAGGCATGGTCTGCTACAGCAAGGTGAAGGTGCGGGCCAGAGGTATTACCAGTTAGTCCCACATTTCCGATGTGCTGCCCTGGTTGAACTCGCTGCCCCTTCTTTACCTTGATGCCTCGCTTGAGGTGTTGGTAGAAGGCGTAGTTCGTTTTACCTGTTTTGCGATTCTTAAACTGAATCACAATCCAGTTCGATGCCTTACCAGAGAACGGACCTCCGAGACCGTGTGTGTAGTTATCCCACACACCATCGTTGCACGCAACAACTGTTCCATCTGTGATGGAGTAGACCGGGTGCCCTGTCCCATTGGTTGCTAGGTCGTAGGCAAAATGTCCTGCTCCGCTAGAGTATCGCCACTTTGCACTGATCCAGTATGACCCCTTCTTAAGGGGAAGCGCCTTTGCCATGAGTTAGCCTGCCTCTTCTTCGCTGTCAGCCGGATCAAGAGGAGCTTGTCCTTCAAAAAGTTCTACGTCATCGTCCTCTTCAAACTCTGCACGCTCTGCAAGTTGTTCTGGCGTACGAGTGTCAGTAGGAGGGATGGTTGCGGCTTTAACAATTTGATCGGGAAGGTCGTTAACGAATCCTGCACTGTCTGGGTTGCCGAATTGCTTAGCAACTGCTGCCTTGACCACATTGAGCAAAGCAACAACAGCCACAGCTACGGCAGGATCAAGCTTGTCTGCATAGACAAGACCGATACCGATAGCAGAAAGGATCACGGTAACGAGTACGCGCTCCCCTAGATCTTTCAGGAACTTCTTATCAAACATTGCGTCTCCTTTGACGACTAGCGGATTACGTTTTTACAGTGTACACTCTAGTAGTTAGAGTGTCTACTTTGTGCGCTGTCGTCAGTCAGTGGAGTGTTTAGACGATAGTACCTGTAGAGGAACTGTCTGTTCATACGAGGAGAACCCTGTGCCCATTTCCTTCACTCCTACTACGTGGATTGACTACCCTGACATCACTACTCCTGTTTCTGCTGCTGCTTTGAATCGTCTTGAGACAGCCATTAGTGCATTAGTTTCTACAGTGAACGGGATTTCTGTTCCTGAGGTCGTGAGTAACTGTGCGTACTGGGATGAGGGTCTTAGTGAGTGGTCTGCTCGTCCCGCTGTTGGTTCTGGGAAGCATGTGTGGTGGTTGTCATTGCTTGATGCTGCTGCTCCTGCTCCACCAGAAGCTGTTGCCGGAGATATTTGGCTACGACACCCTGACTCTACATTTGGGGCGTAGTTATGTCCCTTGAACAGCGGGTTCTCAGTGCTAGTGGTTCGTGGGATGTTGATGGTGCGCCTCCTGTCTTTCCTCGCGACACTCTTATTTACGGTACGTACAAGCCAGGTCCGACAACGACCGGGTATCGCGGAACACTGACGTATGTCGGTGATTTTACGACAACTTCTCACGATCAAGTTGTTGAAAACCTGTATATCTCTGGACGCCTTCTTATTAAACATCATGGTGTGACAGTTCGTAACTGTTATATCTCAGGAGGAACAGCTTCTGCTGCTATTGAGAATTACGCTTCTATCACTGCTTACAGCGCACAAGATCCTGGCACTAACATTTATGATTGTACTATTCGTGGAGATGTTGCTACCAAGTACTCTGCTGTCGGAGTGCAAGGTCGAGACATGAACCTTTACCGTTGTAACATTAGCGGTTCTATTGATGGTATCGGGGCGCAGTACGCTAACGTTGGGATCTATGGGTGTTGGGTCCATGATCTTGCTTGGTATGTTGACGGGTGGTTCGGAGGAACTCCTACTCACAACGACTCTTTGCAGGTACACGGAGGAGACAACTTCACTGTTATCGGAAATCTTTTTGAGAATGGGTACAAGGGTACGTCTGCTATGCTCATCACTCAAGACGTTGCTGCCACTTCAAACGTCATCATTGATAGCAACTGGTTCCGATCTACGTGGGTAGAAACTCCTGGCAATTTGCGTGCCGATGCTACTGCTACGGGGCTGAACATTTCTCAGACTGGTTCGACAACTGCTGCTATGGTCAATGTTCAAGTCACTAACAATAAGTTTAGTGCTCTTGAAACATGGCGTGTTAATCACGCTTCACTTATTGATAGTGGAACTTACGATCTTATGGTCGCTGCCGGAAAACTACACGATAATGTGTATGAGAATACGTCTACTCCCGCTAAGATTACGAGGAACCAAGTATGACCTTTAAACGTAATTACTGCGAAGGTACAAGTGGCGCTGTTGTCACTCTTGTTAGTACTGCTGAAAACTTTTCTGGTGACATCCTGGCTGTGTCCTCTGACGGCACACGTACGTATACAAATACGTGGGCTAATCATGGCACGACCTCTTGGCAGTGTTCGGGTACGAGTGGTCTCACTTCCATCCTTGGTTTCACTATAACGGCAGCAGCGGGGCTTTCTACTCGCTGCTACTTCAGAGTGCCCGCACTTCCTGGTTCTACTTGCGCCTTCTTACAGATGCGTTCTGACACGGACTCTGCCCGTGGCACCATTGCTATGCGTACCGATGGTAAGCTTGAGGTCACTACTCAGGGCGGGGTTGCTTACACTACCACGATGGCTTGCAGTACTGATACCACTTATCGTATTGAATGGCGGCAGATCAAGGGTGTTGATACGTCAACTGGGACTGTTGGCTTTAAGATTTTTGCCGGTGAGTCCGCGTCTCCCCTAGAAACATACGAGACAAGTTCTGCCAACACTGGCACTAACGATTTAGCCGCTTGGCGGTTAGGCAAACTCACAGGTATTGCTTCTACGTTCACTGTTTTGTTTGATGACGTGGCAGTTGAAAACCAGGGAACTTCCTACCTCGGAGTAATGCTAGGTGATGCTGTCATTGTGTATGAAAAGAAAAACATCCTCAAGGTAAATACTACGGGATCAGTTGGCACTCGTTCCCTGTCATACACGAGCGGACCAGCGGTCACGATCTCTGAGCCAACGACGGGTGTGTTTGAGGCAATCGTTTCTGATCAGTCTCGTCGTACAAAGCTGAGTCTTGAGTCGGTCTCTGATACAACAGTAACTCAGGAAGTTATTGTGCCAGGGATGAACCTTACAAACATGCTTGTATGTTTGGGTGGAGACTCTTCTGACTTAGCTAACTGGCAACTACCGTAAGGAGGAACTGATATGCCTGCTACTCTTGTGTACTCCTTAAGTGACATTGTAGAAATTGATGCAACTGGCTCTAATGGTGCGCTGTCTTTAGTACAAACAGAAGGAACGACTGCTTCGATCACGGAACCTTCTACGGGAATCTTTCGTATTGCTCGCCCTCGACATGCGGATATTCTGATCTTTAATCTAACTGCTTCTGCTGACGGGCCTGATGTTTCCCAAGAGATCCGTGTATATCCGATTAAGTTATCTCAGCAACTGGTGTTCCTTGGTGGAACTGTCGGAGACCTGGATAACTGGGTCTAGGAAATTGCCGATAGGTTCAGTAGAGCTTACTTAAGGAGTTTTATCATGGTTGTGAGTTTGCATTGCCTCTATCAAGGGGTTTAGTAGATGGCTACTGACTATCCTACGGGAATTGATTCCTTCACTGCCATTGTTCCCGGCAATACGCCAGGAGTTAGCACTAAACTTAGTGATGAAGTAGGCGGACGTTCTCACGCCGACATCATTAATGATCTACAGGCTGGGCTTGTTGCTGTTCAAACAACTCTTGGCACTGATCCTCAAGGCGCAAGTGCTACAGTTTCTGATAGGATTGCTGCTAGCTCTGCTGCTAGCTTTGCTACTACTGTTAAGTTTGCGAGGGGTTAATCATGGCAGACACTCTCAAGAGAGTTGCTGGCCCAGTCTCGTTAACTGATACTGCTGCTACAGTGTACACTGTTCCTGCTCTTACAGTTACTACTGTTACTGCTATCCATGTAGCAAATGAGACAGACGCTGCTGCTACGTTTACTATTTCTGTTGGCTCTGACGCTACAGGTAAGAGGTTCTTCTATAACGTGCGCGTTCTTGCCGGTAACGCTCTTGATTGGGCGGGAACACTCGTACTTACTGCGGCAGAAGTAGTACAAGCGTACAGTGATACTGACGGATCTCTCACCTTGACTATGAGTGGAGTTGAGTCAGACTAATGAGTCAGACACCTATTGGTCCTATTGATTCTGGTACTAAGCGTACTGATTTCTGGCCTGCTCCTGGCTACTATATAGATAGTGGTGAGCAAGTTCCTTTGTCCTTTGACAGTGAGGGTAACCTCTCTGTGCGTGGTGCTGTTACTACTGATGAGGCGTCTTTCCGAGATGACTTCTCTGGATCATCTCTTAATACAGCACTTACTGGCACGCTGACATTCACTAACGGTTCGTCAGTAGTGGTTGGTTCTGGCACGGCGTTTACTGAAGAGATTCATGTCCGTGACTGGGTTCGTAATTCGGCTGACGGTGCTGATGTTTTCTACGAGATCTCTAAGATTGTTTCTGATACGCAGATAGAGTTAAAGCTTGTTTACGCTGGCTCTACTGCAAGCGGTGCTACTGGGTACGTAGCAAGTTGGGGGCGTGCTACTGCAAGCGGTGGTGGTTTGTCGGTAGCATCTTCATGCTTGGCTATTGACTCAGGTTCTACGTCTAATAACGTATCAAAGATTTACCGATTGGTAGACTTCCTTCCTCTCGTCTGCAACCTCTCTTTTGATTTGAACTTTCGTACTCAGGGTCAAGAGTCTTTGCTTGGTTACGTTGCTGATCCGACAACGGCTTCTGCTTCTGCTTACATTCTTTTAGATGGTTCTGATCCATACAAAGGAAAGTTCGTTACGTCGTCATCCTCTGCTGCTGCTGACACTAAAACGACGACGTTCTCTATCTCTTCTCCTACGTCTGTTCGCGCTCGTTGGCGCATCGAGTTGCTCTCTGAGTCTGCTTCTCTCTTCTATGGAGACACTCTCGTAGCTCAACACAAAGAACATCTTCCTGATCCTTATCAGACGATGTACTTTCTTGCTCAGGTGTTTAACAACGGAGTCACAGTTTCAGGAGAAACACGCCTGACTATTGACTCTGTGTCTAACTTTAATACTGATGTTCTTCAGGTGGGTGCTTCGTTTGCCGGTACTCCGTTGACCGTGAACGCACAGTCTCTACTTGATCAAGCGTTGTATCAGATGACTGCTATCCTTCAGCAGATTCGAGGGATGCAGGGATTCCCTGACACTGCGGGTCGTCAGCGTATAACACTTGATGCTATTACTGCTGGTGTTGCTTTGCCTACAGTGACTGCTGTTACAACGGTAAGCACTGTAACTACTGTCAGTACGGTGACGAACCAAGCACAGGTTGGTAGCCTTCTAGCTAACTACGATCAGGTAAATGCCTGGAATACCGTTCCAGCATTGAATAGAGCGAGGATCAGTGTCACATGATCCTTTCTGTTGGAGGTATTTAGGTTATGGCTACTACAGTTAACTTGCGTAAGATGCTTGACCGTAAGACGTGGGAGATGATGACTCCTGCTCCTACGGCTACGGCTGCTGGCTCCTTCATCGTGAGTTCTACTCAAGCTGATCAGTTAGTTTTGTATATGAACTCTGTCACTGTTCATTACTTGTATGATCCTTTCGAGGATGCGTGGCTGACACTACCTGCTTCCGGTCTAGCTGGCACATTCGGCGCTGGGTCGTGTGGTGCGTACCACCCTGACGGACCTACGGGTACTGCTAGTGCCGGTGGCGCTACTACTTTGACGACTACTCTTACTTTGCCTGGTTCACTTAAGGGATACAACATTCGTATCACGGGTGGCACGGGAGCAGGCCAAGAGCGAACCATTGACTCCAACACTTTTGGTTCTAACTCAGTCATCACTGTATCAAGTTCGTGGTCTGTGAACCCTGACGCTACTTCGACATACTTGATTCAGTCAGGACGTTTCTGGATCTTCATCGGTAACAACGCTACACAGGGTCTTCGTTACTACGATGTGGCAACTAACACTTGGTCGTCTGCTCTATCCGTTGCTGGTGTCACTGCCACGTTCGCCACTGACGGTGTGCTTAAGGCAACTCCTGGGGCAGTAGCTTCGTTTGCTACGGGCACTGCTACGTCAGCGACTTCTACCACTCTTGTTAATAGTGCGAAGACCTGGACTTCTTCTCAGTGGATTAACTACCAAGTTCGTATCACTTCTGGTACTGGTGCTGGGCAGGTACGTACCATCACTGCTAACACGGGCACGACTCTTACTGTGGCTACGTGGACTGTGACTCCTGATGCTACGAGTGTCTATGTCATCGAAGGCAACGATGATTTCCTTTACTTGGCAGGAAACAACGCCGTTGCCCTATTCCGATACTCCATCTCAGGGAACACTTGGTCTACGTTGTCTCCTGGCGCTGCTCGTTCTGGTGCTCCTGGTGCTGGTATGGCAATGGCGTGGATTCGTGGTGTGACAGATTCAGCATGGACAAACGAGTCAGCCATCATGAACGGTCGCTATCTCTACTCGTTCCGTGGTGCCGGTGGCGCTGTCATTGATTACTACGACATTGCTGCTAATACATGGACATCTGCTATCACATACACTCGTTCAGGTGAAACCTTTACAACGGGTTCTAGTCACGAGTACGTCGGAGATTACTTCTACTCTCAGAAGGACGCCACGGGTAGGTTGTTTAGGTTTGATATTGCTAAGCGACGTTTAGATCCGTGGTCTACTCTTGTCTACCCTCAGAGTACTGCTGTTGTTGGTGACAAGATGTGGGAGTGTACATTTAACGACGGCGGAACGTCTATCAGTTGGATTTATCTACTAAGAAACACTGGCACTGAACTCTTCAGGTGCATGGTTATCTAGTATAGATAGCCGATAAGTACAGTTGGTACTAAGTCACTAATTGGTGTCTAGTAAAAGATTTTCTATTGAGGAGTGTGCTCGTGGCTGACTATACGTCAGAACTTGACGCAGTTATTCTAGCGTTGCAAGAAAAACTTTCTTCTGTCGAAGAGAATCTCGCGTCTCTCGGAGAGACAGACGCTGGGCAGGCAGTTGTTATTGAGAGTGTCTCAGCAGAATCTGCTGCCCTTGCTACGCGAGTATCTGCGTTAGAAGGTGCTGTTCCTGCTGAAGATCCTCGTGTTGCAGAGTTGCAAAAGCTTTATGGGATGCTCTCTGAAGCAGCTACTACGACGGGCAAGTCTGTGTCTGCTCTTAGTCAGGTTGTCTCAGACCTTGACGCTCGTCTTAAGAAGATTGAAAGTCCTCGATCTTCTCTTGTCCCCGGTACGTACAAGCCAGGACCAGGAACTACCGGGCACGTTGGTACGTTGACTCCAACAGTAGGAGGTATCACGACAACCCAAGCGGGTCAGGTGTTTCAAAACCTCCTCATCAACGGACCAGTCGTTATCAAGCATCCCGGTGTTCAGTTCATTAATTGCCATATCAAAGCGGGTCTATCACCGGCTACTGATCCTAGCTACGCGGCTATTAAATGCTATGACGCGCTGACTTCTCCGGCAAAGATCATTGATTGTACTATCGAGTCTGTTCCTACGTCGAACCTGTCGAGTTGTGGGGTGCAAGGTCGAGATGTTGAGGTCATTCGTTGTAACATCTTTGGTTCTATTGACGGAGTTATGTCAACAAACTCTAATGTACGGATCATCTCTTGTTGGATTCACGATCTGCCTAAGCACCCGGTAGTAGCTACCCACAAGGACGGCTCTCATAACGACGGTGTTCAGGCACAGGGTGGAAACAACGTTGAGATTATTGGCAACTACATTGTTCTCGGATACAAGAACAATGCAGGAGTTATGGCAACTCAAGACGTGACAAAGGTTAACGGTCTAGTCATTGATCGTAACTGGTTCTCTTCTATTGAACCTACCAAGGAGAATCAAACTCCTGTCGCTATCAACATCACACAGACAGCTAAGGGTGCGATGGCTGGGGTGAAGGTAACGAATAACGTATTCAGTCTTCCTGCTACCTGGCGACTAGATCGTGCTGCGCTGATTGATAGTGGCACTTACGATGCGATGGTTGCTGCTGGAACCCTGGCCGGTAATGTCTACGAAGACGGAACCCCTGCTAGGATTACTCGCAACAGTGTTGCTGCATAGCGCAGGAGACTAGTCAAGTGAGTGAGACGACGGACTTCCATGAAGAGTTACAGGAAGTCCGTCGTTTACTTTCTACGTGTCGGTTGTCATACACATCAGCAACTTCTGGTATGTCTGGTCAGCTAGCTGCTGCCGAGCGTAGGCAAGATAAGTTAGAGCGTCGTATTGAACGTTTAGATTACCGGCTACGTGTACTTACTGAACAGGTCAAGGCTATCGTTGCCTCCGAATGAGGGGCGCGTTCCTTTGATCCTTAAGGTGCATCTCTCACACACGTAACCCAGTGCTCGGTGGTCTGGCTCTCCTGTCAGTTTCACAGAGGAGATAGTGGAACCTTTCTCTATCTTATGTGTGTCATCTACCCAACACTTGCTGTTGTACTTTGACACCATTGAGAAGATGATAGCCAGACCCTCGCACGGATCAACGTCGTCGTCTCCTGTGCAATGTGAGCACATGACTTCTGGTAGATCGGTAAGTTCGCAGATGGAAAGTTCTTTCATGGGCGTTCTTTCAGCCACGACACAACCTCAATAGAAGTTTCAATGCCAAGAGTGAAAGCTTCGCACGCTACTTCTTTTGATTTCTCTTGGAGCATTTCTAGTTGAGCGAGGACAAGTGTCACTGTGTCCTCGTCAATGAGATTCTTTGTTTGCATAGTACACTCCTCGTATCAACTCTTCTGCCACGAAGCAGGGCCAGTTCGTTGTCGTAGCGCAAACTTCTCCGTGTTCATCTAGTCCACACGGCTCGCAGACCCACGATGAGATTCCATCTTCGCACACAAGTCCGTGCCACTCTAGCCCAACGATCTTTCCTTCGGAGTTTTCTCGCTCTTCTTCTGTGTGCTTGTGTCCACACGGGCCGTGAACGGGGACAGGCTTGTGTTGCTGCGCTAGATTGAAGAGCAGGTCACTCTTCTGTTCTACTGTCAGACTCGATAGTTCTTTTATGGTTCTAGCGTAATCGTTTCTCACCATGTGTGCTCAGTCCTTGTTGAGGTTGTTTCGTACAGCGACAAGTCCAACTCTGATGTGATCTATTGTACCTTCGATATCTGGCGACACTGTTTGTTGTTCTAGGTACAAGAGAACTTCTTTTAGTTCTTTGTCTGTCGCCCCTTCGTGCAGAAGAATACTAGCGATAGCTAGCTTTGTGTTGAGAACGCGGTATTCTTCTACTCGATCTAGTACCTCTTCGAGATGGTCAAGAAAGTATTCCATCTCTCGTATTGTCAGGTACTCCTCAGCCATTTTCTCGATCCTTCTTTACCCACTCTGGTCGTACGAACGTCGCACCGCGTCGCATACTCCACCAGAAGAAACCCTTCTCAATGTTTCCTGTGAGATACAACCCGATCAACAATACTCGTAGTCGCCACTTCTTTGTCGGAGTTTCTAGGTACAGGTGGGCATGGCCTTCACTTGTCTCGATGTAGCGGTGCGGCATGTCGAGATCAATGATAGGAAGATGGCGTCGTGAATACCAGTCAGCCGTTCGACTTCCGATGAGGTTCACTTCGTCCCCATAGGCAAGACGACGATCCTTCTTGTGGCTGTACTTGAGAAGGGATACCCACAGAGGTTCCTTCGCCACGTAATCGAGTCGGTATCCGTGCCACAGTGTGCGCTGTAGTTTTTCGGGAGCGGGAGTTTCTTTCTTCTTTTTATTGCGCATGGGTTCTCTCGTTTCTCTTAGACTTGTTCAGTGTTACATTGAGTTCTTACTCGTGTGTACTCTTTGAGTTGCGTCGTGAAACGTGTTGCATCAGAAGACACCTTATCAATGTCTGCCTGTGTGAGGATACCAGTTCCGTCAGCTTGACGCATAGCTTTGCTTGCAGTGTCTACGTACTCGTCTGACAAGTCAATGATCAGGTCATGTGCTAGTGACGCGAGTTGCCTACACGTCGTGCTTGATTCTGTGATCGTGACTACGGGTGCGGGCGTGCTTGATAGTGAGCACCCTGTCAGTGTGAGAGCACTGATAGTTCCGATAATGACAGCGATTTTCTTCATGGTGTTACTCCGTTCCTAGGAAGCTCATCATGGCTTCCGCTAGTCTTTTTCTTAGCAGTTCTGAGTTCTTGATGTAGCTCTCTAGCTCTTCGTTAAGATCTTCTTTATCTTCCTGTGTTCCACCTTGACCGAATGGCACTTCGCCATTCCACTCTTCTTCACTTGCTCGAAAGCCTGCGATCCATACAGTCTTGACGAGGTTAATGATTGCTGTTTCTTCGTCCATGTGTTATCTCTTCTCTGTTTATCTTGAGAGGCTGTAGATCTTTTCCGTGTGTACGAGAGGCATGTTGTCTGGCCCCTTGATGTATGGTTTGATCCATATTCGTTTTACTTCTTACTGTCGTCAAGCTGTTGATTCAAATACCCTAGAAGATCAAGAGCTTCTCGTGGGTTGGATCGTGATCTCACACTGTCACCTCTTCAGCCTCTCGCATGGTGCGAATCTCATGAACGTCTTGCATAAGGCAGCCAGGATCAAGAGTGACTTCTGCACGAGTCAGTGCAACATAAGCAAGCATCTTCTCTGGGCGACCCATCTCTGAACGGTTGCCAGTAGTGGGATCTTCTTTGACAATAGAGAAGTCAGCGCCGATCTTAACGGAGTCCCATTCCCTGCCCTTAGCCTTGTGTGCGGTGGAGATAGTGACATCTGCCCGTGACTCATCGACACAGGAGTTCAGTGCGTTCAATAACTTTGTACTGTCATTCACTTCTACGATCTTGACTAGGGTTGCAAGATCACCGCCGTCTGCGTCCTTGTCTACGTAGTTCTTTAGCTCGTCCCAACTAGTGAACATCATAAGTTCAGGGTGGTTGGTCTTGCTTCGCTCTTGTAGATCAATCGCAGCAATCACAAAGTTCTTGATCTGGTCAATGCCTCCGACAAGAGCAGCCTTTTTTCCTGACTGCTGTACATCTACGATCTCTTGGAGAGTTCCAGCGTTCGTACGACATAGAACAGCAGCAGCTTGGTCACTTGTTAGATCCTCAATGCGTGAGGGGATCTGGTCAAAGCCACGAAGTTTCATAGCCGAACCAAGAAGTCCTAGCATCTCGTTCGCTGAGTCAGCTACGGCTTGACCGAATCGGAATGATTGAGACAGGGAGAGTGTCTTCACTCCCGGCACTTTAGCGAAGTCAGTCATAGCAGAGACAGCGCCTGTGAACCCCATGATGGCTTGGTTTTCATCTCCGACAAAGATTTTTTGCAGGTGTTTCTGATTGTTCACGATGGAAGCTATGACAGGGTTGGCGTCTTGGCAGTTGTGCGTGACAATACCATCTGCGATGTATGTGTGGTCAGGTTCTACATTTAGAGACCACACTGTTCCTTTGTACCACTCTTTTGTCACAGTGATGGGTGTCCAAGCTTCGTCTTCTCTCTTGTGTTTCTTGTCTTTGCGTTCTTGTAGTACGTCAGCATCAAGCACTTCCATACCTGACATGAGGTTACACGCTCTGATTTCTATTGCTCTTGTGTACATCAAATAGTTGTTGCGGATTTGAGAGACACTTCCTGTGAATGCGCGCTCGCTTAGTGGGTAGTCAATCTTTCGTCCGTAGTGTTCAAGACACTTAATGGCAGCGACTGTGTTAGCACCACACTTTTTCCAGAAGTTGTCTAACTTTTCTTGTGTGGTGATAGCTCGGATGTTTTTTGTGTGTGAGTGTGTGAATCTAAGTTGAGGGATTTCATATCGAACACTGATGACATTTTCTAGGAAGAGTGCGTCTTCTCTTTTGTCGTAGGCCGCGATAGCCCACAACCTGTCGCCTTTTTCTTCTCGAAGTCTTCCTGCAAACCCTGAAGACCCTCCGTTTTTACCGTGATTACCGGCTGTCACTCCCACGCGGAAGTCTTGTCCACGTTGCATGATGTAGACGATGTGCTTTCCTACGAAAGCTCCCCCAATCTTCGCAATACAGATGTGGTTCATGGCATACTTACTCTGTTTTCCGCTTTCTGTGGAAGCTACTACCAGATTCTCGTTGATAGTTCTTGTGCCAACGCTTGTGATAATTGAGGGTTTTGACCGGAGTCGTAAGGACTTCTGGTCATAAGAAGTCACAGAGTCTCCTTCTTTTAATTCCTCGATAGCCTTCAGTCCTTCAGGAGTTGTGACCATTGTGCCTTCTGGCTGACACTCGTCAAAGAACAGCACGTCTCCCTGAATGACAGGCTTGCTCAGCGCGTACATCTTCAGGTAGTGATCGTGAGTGAAGCGCATCTTGCCTTCACGCTTCTTGAGATCTTCCCATGCCACGTTAGCAAAGGGAAGAACGTACTCAGCTAAGGCAAAGTGTCCGAGTCCGCGCGTTGGAACTCCTCGTTCACCAAGAGGGTCAATGCCCAACGTCAGTGGTACATGCCACGCTTCGATCTTCTCGCTATCACTGCGACAGAAGTTTGCCACTGTTTCGTTGATGATACGTACCAATTGGTAGGTGTTGAAGTGCTTGAACTGTCCGTCAAATGTAGGCACGTCGTGTGACGACACGCCAAGGAAGCGAGCAGCGGTTGCAGTAGTCACTCGTGGTGCGTTGAGACGCTGTGCGTAGAGCCGTCCGAACTTAGCGTAGGCAAGGGAGTGCGCTGTGCGTGCTGTTACGTTGTTGCTGAACTTCTTTGCTGCTTCGAGTTGAATGGACTTGTTAAAGGCAATGTAGGTAGCGCGCTTGCGTGGCAGGGCTTCGGCCAGTGCAATCAACGTGCTTGTCTTTCCCGTACCTGCTCCTGCCTGTACGACTAGCTGTTCTCCTGCAACGTACGCGTTACGAATAGCTTCTTGTTCTTCTGTGAGTTTCATGTGTGGTGTTACCTTTCTGTTGTGGTGTGGTGTTGCTCATCTGTTTCTATTCTACATGTTTAATGTTACTACGTCAAGTCCTGACTGAAGGATTTGCACCCTCACTCTTATCCTCTTTAGTAAGTTGGCACTTCGCTAGTACGAATAAGAACAGAGCTACTGGTCAGGGGATGAGCAGTTTTTGGGTCAGACATACTCAGGTCTGTAGTAGTTAGACTACCACGCCTTCGGTAAAAGCCGCCGCCACTTCCTCGTGCTCATCCTTGATGTGAACGGTGTCGCTACCGATTGCCTTGACAAAGACCTGCCAGACGACAGGCTGAACAGTGTTACCGTCGCTGTCTAGCTTACGACGAACCTGTGCCTTGAACTCTCCGTCACGCCAGCCTCCAATGTTGCGCTGTGCTGCGTGTGCAATGCGTCGTGCGTTCGCTTCCTTGTCTGCTTCTGCCACGATCCCGAAACGACCAGGATTTTTCAGTAGTTCAGCAGCAATGCGTTGGTACTTCGACGTGCGATTGACCTTCACACGGGTCACTGGGCCTGGTTCTGCCCACACGATGCCATTACTCTCCGTATTAGTTTCCTCACTCATTGTATTACCTTTCTCTTTGTTTGATTTGTAACGTACCTCGCTTGATACGTCACTTTCAGGTTGATGGTTATTACTGTACACCTATCTTTTCTTCTTCTTCAAGGGGGTGTCCCTCCATTTCTTCTCGCACGATTTCTTTGCCTATCTTGACGCCTGTGGAGACGCACCAGATGACAGCAACAATGATGGTGATAGGTAGCAACAGCCACGCCACCACGGCTATCACTACGATGACAGCAGTATCTAGTCCGTCTTCATCTTCCATTAGCGTCCCTCTCGTGTCGCGCAATGTATTCTTTGCACGCATGGAGCCAGCGGATAGCGTCCTCGTCTGTCTGTACCCGAGGTAGAAGTTCTAGGCATCGTGTGTACGCAGTGCGTAGCGCGTGATCCTCGAACTGTCGTTGCTCCCATTCGGTTACCGTCCTTTCGCAGTAGATGGTTAGAGCGTGTGCTAGTGCGCTTGTGTCTAGTGTCGGTTCTGCTTCTTGTTCCTCCTCTATTTTGATTCCTACAAGTAGTTCCTCTGCTGCCTCGTGGTAGCGAAGGTCATTCGTTAGTGCCCACAGTTTCACCGGAGTTATTTGTAGACTCTCTGCGAAACAGTATGCGTGATTACCACCAGGATAGATACGTAATGCCTGACTCATACCGCCATCTGAGTGAAGGTATCCAAATGTGCAGTACGTCTTAAAGCTGTCCCCCATTGGAATGTCACGGGGAATGTACAGTCCTAGCTTGCGGTACAGAGCAGTGATAGACACGTTCTCATTAGCGCGCTCGATAAGTTTGCGTCGCTGTGTCTTCTTACTCTCGTCAAGAAACATCACAAAGAAGTTCTCGCGCGATGTTCCATGTCGTTAGGTGAAGAACAACGACCTTGCCTTCTTTTGAGTTCATGAGAATGGCAGGCTCAGCAATGCTTGTCCAAGTGTCTACCCACTCTTTGCCCACAGCTAACGCTGAACGCGCATACAGAGACGTTGGTCGCACGCTCATTGCGTCGTTGTACAGGTCTTCTCGTTCTGTTGTGCTAATAACTCCTGCGTATTCGAGAAGTTCTGCAATGTCGGAATACCTCATCGTTGAACTCCCCACTTGTACAACTTGCGCCAGTTCTTATTCAGTCGCACGCTCTTGTTATCCATAGTAGTGAATCTATTGAACGAGTGAAAGATGAGTGACTCGTGCGTGTCTCCTACTGAGTCTGTGACACTAGGGACAAACGTCACAATGTCTTCTCGCTTCACGTCCGGGCCACGATCTCCCGACAGTTTTGCAAGTAAGGTCTTTGCTGCGAGCCGGTCAATCTCAGTGGCAGGCTTTTCCCACTCACCTGTCTCGGCGTTGTACGCACGCAACGGGAACTTTTCTTTTGTCATATTCACGTCAATGCCTAGCGCACCAGTCTCTACATCAAAGACTGCTACGTAATAGAGTCGTTGGTTCATGTGTTCTCCTTTTCTTTGTTGTCTTTTCTTCTGTCTTCACTCAGACGCATCGTAAAAGAGAATGCGTACGCCATAGCAACGAACACTAGAAGATAGAAAGATTGTAATAGGTCAGGGCGGTGGCCCACCGTCAAGCTCTTGAGGATAGCGAACAAAGCCTCAAGGAACCTGACGGTGAACTCCATAGGCGACACTCTCTTAGCCTTGTAGAGCCGCTGTGCGGGCGCTGCTTACCCCAGTGCCCCCTGCCTGTGCTCGATCCGCAGCGTGTGTCCCTGCCGCGTACGCTTGGCCGCTACGGGCGCTTGATCCCCATGAGAAGGATCTCTTCGAGAGACGGAGGTTACTCTCTGCCCATTTGGTGACATGTTCTTCCTTTGACACCAGAACAAGGTCACTGCTTGCACCGTATTGTTCACGCGCCTGCGTCTGGGCATCACGTCGTGCTTGGTACAACTTAGCAGTCATACGGGTAGCGAATCCTTCATAGAAAGATGTTCGCCACGTTGTTCCGTGAACGTAGTCAGGCTTCTGCTTGCGAGATTGGATCTCGCTGCTGAACAGTTGCAATTTCAGGGCAGTGAACATTGTCTTCACTGCTCGGACATCTGAGGGGTAACCAGCCAGCCGTGCTAGATGCCAGTTACCTCCGATGCGGTAGACCTTGACACTGTTCGCCTCACCGACTGCTGTTAGGAGCAGAAGCAAGGATCGGTTACCGCGACCTCCCTTGATTCCGAGACTGAAAGCTTCGGCTTCGATTGTCTCGGTCTTTTCTTTCTTCTCGTTGAGCATCCCCTCGTCAATGGCGTGCTTGACCATGAGTTCTTGTGCCTTAGCAAGCAAGGCTTCAGCTTCGTGCGGGCTGTCCGTGCTCTCAGCCTTAGCGAACAGAGCGTTGATCTTTGTCAGTGTGTTATCCATGTGTTCCTCCTTGAGTTGTGGTGGTTGGTGACATTTTATTACAGGTGGCGTTATCTGTACAGAATATTATCCAGTGACGCTAATCACTTGCTGTGAACTTGGGTCGTAGCAGACTGTGAAGATTGTTGAGCATCTGAACAACGTCCTCTTCGACCATCTCAAAGACAAGCGTTTCGTCTGAGAGATAGGCATGAAAGATTCCCTCGATCCTTACTTGTACAGATTCTCCGTGACGCGCTACGCGCTGTGTCTTGACGCGTTGCACTTTACGTTTCCTCGTGTGCTTCGTTCATCGCCTCAATGATTTCTTTGAGACGCATGAACATCTGTGCCTGGTCTTTCTTATCTCCTGGCAGACAGAAGTTATCGGCAGCACTCGCGAGATCTGTCACAGTGAGGAACCCTCCCTTCTTGTCGTATGACATTTCCACTTCGATCATTGCCAACGCTACGCGATCAGCAAAGGTCATCTCTCCTAGTGTGTCTTCCATACCCGTACCTCCTTTTCTACGAACACTCGTCGTCAAGAAACAGATTAAACGCTGACTGCGTGACTTGCTCTTTAACAGTTGTCGATCCGCTAGAGAAGTTCTCCCAGGTTTTCTGAGGGTTCGCTACGAACATTCGGCAGATGAGATCCTGTTTGTACGGAGGCAAGTCATCCCACGTCACCTTCATGCCCATAGGTACTGCGTCTGGTGGTGGTGTGAACGTGCATCCCGTTGTGATTAGGGTTGCCACAACAGCAAGCACGTAGAAAGTTTTCTTCATTTTGGTTCCCCCTCAGTTAGTTTTTCTGCTAGTTCCCATCCGATAGCAATGAGATCTTCGACCGTCACTTGGTCAGAGTCCAGTAGCGTAGCCCACTCACAGTCAGGCCACTGCTCTTTAATGTTTTCTTTTCTATCTTCCACGCTGATAGCGCCAGGACGAAACTCCCACTGCTCAGGAATCTCGTAGCCGTTCACTGACAGTACCTCACAGATAGCAAACCAGTGTGTGAGATTGTCTTCGACTGTTTCTTCCGACATAGACAGTAGCCATAGGGCATTGTCTTGAGAACTAAAGGTGCGTTCGATGGTCGTCATCTTAGTTCTCCGTAAGTTCTAGCCCGGTGTTGGCAAGTAGACACGTCAGACTATCTACCACGTCTCGTAGGTAGTCACGTTCCATAGCAGTGATCCCGTCTTCTCGTGCTTTATTAGCACAGACGAGAGATTTGTGTGCGTCTAAAAGATACCCGTCAGGATCGCTCGCAGTGAGCAGGTTCACGCCATTGTGTTGAGCGTAGAACGCTGCGTAACTTGCGTCAGCCAGAAGGATCTCCTGTTCCTCTTGACTCTCCGGCCACGGTGCGGCCATGAGATTCGTTCCAAGGATCGTTCCCGTCGTAAGATCTACGACGACAGTCTCTCCATCATTGAGGGTATGAAGTGGTTTCATTTTGTTCTCCTTTGTTTGGTGGGGACATCTCTCTGAGAGATAGGTTAGCTGTTCTCGTAGTGCCCTCCTGTTGAGGACAGTCGTGCTAGTGGAGCAGACAGTACAGGGTTACCTGTCTCTCGTTCTACGAACGTGGTGTTCTTGTAAGGATTGTACGTCAAAGGAACTTCGTTTGTCAATACACTGTTAGTTGGTGTCCCTCTGAATCCTGCATGAACATTCTTTCTACCTTCTTTGACTACACGTTCTCTGCCCTTCTGTCCCACGACAAACTCTACCTGCTTTAGGACAATGCTTCCAACGTGCGCCGCTACTCTACCTGTCTTAGTATCGCGCACCGAGTAGGTCGGTGTGTCGAAGTGTAAGTTGCGGTAGACAAAGACACGTTCTGGCAAGAGGTTAGCGTCTGCTACCTCGTAGTAAGGAATCTTTTTCATCGCTTGCCTCGCAACATGAAGAAGAGATTCTCGACACCGTTTGCTAGGTAGGTCTTGTTGATACTGTCTTCGACCGTGTTTGGGCCGTTTTCATGGATCGTCACGGTGACACTGTTGTATGCACCATCGTTGAGGTACACCCACACATCTGTCACTTCATCCTTGTACTCAACACGACGTAAGCCTGTCTCGATCTGGTCGTACTGACTGCCGTGTTCTGCCCAGTACTCAGCAACGTCCTTGCCAAACTCTTCTGGTGTCATGGTGTCGTTCATCGTTCCTCCTTTGGTGTGTGTACTACTCGTCCGACAATTGCGCTTGCTTCTTTCTCTCTTGTTCTCTTGTTCTGCTGACTCTAGTGCTCGCATCATGGCATCTAGTCTGCTCATCACTTGTCCTCCTTCTTAGCTTCGTGAGCCTCTGCCCACTCGATCATGGCTGTGACTGCCTCTAGTTCGTTCGTGATGTTGTTCTGTGTGAACACGGTGACTTCATGCACGTTGCCGTGTACCTCATCGAAGACAAGGAACATGTCCCCGCCTTCCCATTGGATAGTGAGGTGCTCACGGAAGGACTCGCCTCCGTTGATGTCGTTAGGGATGAGGTAGTAGTCCCACTTCTGGAACTCTACTGTTACTGATCGTACTGACATGTTGTTCTCCTATCTGTGGTGGGTTATCTCTCTGAGAGATGAGCAGTTTTAGTAGTCATGCTCAGGACTACACTGATTAGTGTACTCGCTTTAGTCTAGACTCGCAAGTCCTCGGCGGCTTGGCACACCGCGAAGAACTCTTCGTCCGTAGGTAGGCTACTCAGTGACCAGACTCCGATGCGTTCGACTCCTGCGTACCCATCGTCTTTTGTTTGCCCGGTGCCTGCCCAGATGCCATGCTTCGGAGTCTCCCTCTGAAAGCCTTGGTAGACCTCGAAGGTATTGTCCTTCATGTTGATAGCGTACGCCCACTCACAGAACAGCGAGTCTTTGCCGAAGTCTGTCATGTCTTCGACGTGTCCCGAGTACAAGATCATGGCAGGGTTGCCCTGAGTCCTACGCAGTAGGACGTACCACTCACTGAGTTCTCCTGTGCTCACCTTGGTATCAGCAAACATAGATAGTTCGCTGATCTGTTGGGCCGTAGGTTCTACCTTCTGCGACACCACAGTCAGGTTGTCAATCAGTCGTGTCACGGCTTTGATGTTCTCAGTAGTGGTGGCCTTTCGTACGAACGAAAGAACATCCTTACCTACACCGCTAGGGTACGAGTCGTACTGATTGTATGCTGACTTGATTACACCATCTGTTGTGACGAACGTTACTAAGCCTCTAGTTCCCAATTTAGTTACTTCCTTTGTTTGTGTTTGCTTCTTATGTTTATTAGTTTACCAGTTATGACTTACATTGTCAAACGTATCTCTCAGAGAGATGGTAGGTTATCTGCTGCAAAGGACAAGAGTTTGTACAACTCCACGTCCCTATCCGAGACACGTTTGTCTTTGTCGTAGCGTACCCACTCACCTTGTCCCGTACCTGTCTCCAGTCCGTCGAGGTACACGGTAGGTCGGTCGTCAATGTCTGTCAGTTCCCAGACCTTCTTCTTTGTGTCGTACATGATCGTGAAGTGGTGTTGTGCCATGTTAGTTACCCCAATCCTTGAGTAGGTCTGACTTCTTGTTGTTTTTTTCTGCTAACTCAATCAGTTCGTCGTAACTTTCTCGTATCCTCCGTGTGTTCTCGTAGGACGAGGTTCCAAGGAAGATCATGAGCACGGTGGCCGGAGCGTACAGCCAGGCGAACCCGACCGTACTCGCCGTCAACATGTACAGATCCCACGCTGCGAAGCTCAGGCACCAGAGCGTACCGAACCAGCCCCAGATTGTTGAGTGCCTCTTGTCCTTGCGCATCTCGTTGACATCCATCATCCTTCTGCCGCCCATTTTTTGCGTAGTTCTGCGTAGGTCATGCCGTGCCTGATCTCGGATGCGAAGTCACGCGCCTCCGTTGATCTTTCCTCGAAGGTAGCAAAGTTCTCAATGATCTCTCCGTTCTTCATGTTGTAGCAGCCGAAGTTCACTCCAAGATCTTCGTCAGCGTACTCTACATGCAGCAAGTTGTCAGGAAACTTTCTACTCAGTGCCTTGATCACAGGTAGAGGGTGACTCCATGCAGTGTCGAACTTGACTACCTCGTCGTCAATGCGTCCCTCTTCTCCGTAGGCGTTCCACTTCGTACCCCAGTTATTGACTGACCAGTCGAACCAGTTATCTGCTCCGTACTTCTCCCTCTCTGCTAGTCCGAGGTTGCCACGGAAGATGTGCTCTGGCATCGGGATGATGGACGAGAAGTCCACCTCCGAATCCTTACTCATGAGCGCATCGAGTACTTCTTTGTCTGCCGTAATGACGTTCGTTACATTGTTAGGCATAGCGTTTCTCCTTTGTTAGTGGTGGGTTATCTCTCCGAGAGATTGGTTAGATTCCCTCTGTGAGTGTGACTAGTGCTTGGTTGTAATCAGTGCTTGCTAGTTCGATGCGCCAGACCATGAGGTGAGTGTCCCACTCGTACGCATCTAGTACAGCGTCTCGCCACGCCTCGCTCATCGTCAAGTGTGTGCCGCTCGTACGGGCGATGAACCACAGAGTCTCGTCACCCTTGAGTTCACTGACGTACATGGCATCGTGATACAGGTCGGAGTAGTAGTCCTGTACCCGTCCAGATTCTATGGCTAACTTGTGCAGAGTACCGAACAGTCGAGCACGCGCTGTCCCGTCTTCCCATGTGTACCCGCCTAGCAAGCCAGGACTTTTTTCTAGTGTTGTCATGTCAGTTCTCCTCTGCGTGTGTGTGTTCGTCTGCCCATGCCTGTAACTCTTCTTCGTCTTCCCAATACGCTAACTTTTGTCGGCACTCGAAACAACATGCTACTCCTGTGACGTACACCTCAACATGTGGTGGGAAGACACGAACTGCTTGTTCTGGCATTGGTTTCTCCTTTGTTAGTGGTGGGGTCTTACATGGATAAGACTATCTGTTTAGTAGTTACATTGTCAAGCGTGGTGGGTTTATCTCTCTGAGAGATGGAGCACCCTCACACTGTGGTGGGGTGAGGGTGCTCCTTGTTCTCACTTACACGGTAGCGAGAACCTCACGAGCAAGGGCTTCGTTGCGCTCCCATGCCTTGTCGAACGTTCCAAGTAGGACACCTTGCGTGACCTTCTGCTCACGCGTCTGTCCTCGCACGATACCTTCCCATCGTGCCGTCGTATCTACGGCTTGCAGTAGTCCTTCCAGAGTACCGCGCAGGTCAGACCACATGCCGTTGTTCAGGCACGCTAGGGATTCATCTCGCGTCTTCTCTGCGAGAGTCTTAGCGTTCTTTGTGACCTCGCCGTGACCCTTGCCTACCTTCGCCACGCTAGCGGGAAGCAGACGATCAAAGAATGCCGCGATTTGTTGCGGATTCATGACCGTACCCGTTCGCTCATTGATAACAGCGACCTGACGTTCAGCCACAAGATCAAGTTGCGAGAAGGCTTGACGCATCACGTCTACCCTAGGTAGGGAGAAGCGGGTGTGTCGTGCTCGTTGCACAGTGTTACCTGCTTGCACCTCGCCACGGACTACCTTGTCACCGATCTGCAACTGATTCAGGCAGGTCAGGATGTTCGCTGAGTATCCGAACGTTGTCGCAATCGAACCGTCCACGCTCGACTTAGCAAACATGGACACCGTGAACGCAACGCCGTCGTCACTGACGATCACGTCTGCCGTGCCGTACTCGATGATGCAGTTGGCACCACCCTTGCCGACCGTCACCTTGCTGATAGGCAGGTCCACTCCTTCGACCAGCGTGGAGTACGGATGGATAACGTAGTCGTTACCAACCACGTTGAGCACCTCACGATTGTCCTCACGGTAGAGCACAGAATGTTTCGGTGCCACGAGATGTTCGGCAGGACTGACTCCGTCCATCGTCAGTAGTTCAGGTGCATCGAAGTGAACGGGTGCCAGAGCGAACGTCGGGAGCATGGCGACTGCGTCTCTCGGAGAGATAGCCCCATCTACGACGGCTTGATTGTCACCGAAGCCCTTGCGTCCGAAGCCAACGAGTTGCGTAGTGTTAGTGGTGATGTTCATATTGTTTCTCCTTTGATTGTTTGTTGCTTACGGTTAGTAGCCTACCTTATGGAGACTACGTTTGTCAAATCATTTGTTTGTGAAGCGCGTCACAGAATCTCGGAGATGTCTCCGTCACCTACGACACGTTCGAGAGCGTCGAGCATGCCGCGCTGATCCTTCGTGAGTTTCGCCCACTCGTACTCATCGTTCGCGTCTTTCAGTGAGGCGTACTCTCGGATGACGACAGGTGCGTCCTCTTGCAAGGTGATTGGTTCACCTTGTCTCTCCCAGAGACAGATCTGATCTGCGTCTACGTTGCGGTACGAGACGGCGTCTACGTAGCGCCATACCGTTTCGTCAGCGCGTCGCCACACGTCACCGGCAAGCAGGTACTCGGCGGTGTCCGTCGTCTCAGTGAATGTTAGTGCCATGATGTTTCCTATCTGTTGTGGTGGGTTGTTGTTACGTTCCCAGCCTAGCATGTACTAGGTAGGGATGTCAAACTTTCTATTCGATTCCAAGGGCACGCCATGCGGCGTCCCTATCTCTCGGAGAGTTGTACGTCACGACGATGGAGTGATCTCCACGATGTAGCGTTGCTCCCGTGAGGTCAAGTGTCTCCCCTTTCGGTGCGACGGTGTGAACGAACACGTCTCCGTTCTCACCTGGCATTGACCCCGACCCGTCGATCCGCATACCGTCAGCGTCCCAGCCCAACTTTGTCATGAGTCGTTGAGCCGCATCGAGGTGTCTCTCGGAGAGACTCAGTGAGTGATCACAAGCCACTCGAAGTGAACCCGCGTCAGCCTTAGCGAAGAAGTACGCGTTGCCATTCGTTCCGTTACGAAGGGTTGTGGTGATTGCTTGCATGTCGTTTCCTATCTGTTGTGGTGGGGTCTTGCTTACGTTCCTATCCTAGCATCTCCTAGGTAGGATGTCAAACTATCTATCTCTCAGAGAGACAGGTCGCTATTCGTGACTTGCGAAAGATCCTTTGCAATCTCTCGCAACTCTCGCTCCGTGTCTGTGTCAGACATTCTGTCGCAGATGAACGTTGCCAGAGCGTCCATGACACGCGCGTCTTGCACGTCGTCTGGCTCACGTCCTAACGTCACCTCTGTGCAGTACGAGGTAGTCGGGACGTAGTAGAACCCGTCGTCGTCAGGACTCATCTCTTTGTCGAGTCCTTCGATGCCTGATTTTGACGAGACGTACACCCAGAACCGTAGGTGCGGCACGTCGCCGGGGTTACTTGGATCGTAGTCCCCACTGTTTCCCTCGTCGGCAAACTCAACGTGTACACGGACGTTTCCCTTTGTTGCTGTGCTGATACCAAGATCATGAATCATGGTTAATCCTTTCTATCTCTCAGAGAGATGGGGTTAGTGTTGCCACCCCGGCACTTCGACCGTGGTGATGTTGTTGTCTTGCCATAGTTGCAAGATGCTTGGGTTGTCGTCTACGGCCATGACTACCTCAAACCTTGTACGAATAGCGTTGAGTATGTCTGTCTTGACAAGCACGTCCTTTCTCGTATCTCCGTTCTTTCGCATGAACATAGCGTCACTCGGTACGTCGTTGAGTGCGAGCCACATTGCCGTATGGTTACGCCATTTGGTACTGCGTGCCGTGACGATCAGGACAGCAAGTCCCATCGTCTTAGCGTTGCGTGCCATTGTGACTACCCAGTCATGGGCAGGTACTCCCGCGCTTAGGTCATGGAAGGTGTCGAAGTCCTTTCTTCTATTTGGTGGGATGGGCACGACGTGGTGACGTATCGCGCTCACGTCAGCCAACGTCCCGTCCATGTCGAAGATGATTGCCTGTTGCATTGTCTTACCTTTCTCCATCTCTCAGAGAGACGATGCTCGTTGTAATCCTCTGATCCAGTGGTCCTTGTTCGAGTCACGCGCTTCGATCCGATAGTTCTTTGTGAGTGAGTTGAGAAACGCCGGAGCGTCGCAGTCCTCTTCGAGGTACACAATTCCGTTGGTTGTGTACGAATAGTTCGAGGCAAACTGTCGTGCTTCAGGGTACTCAGTGAGTGAGACTTCCAACCATGCGTGGCCGGGGTCAGTGTGCAGTAGAAAGATGGAGGTTGTCATGTTGTTTCCTAACTGTTGTGGTGGGTTGTTTACGATTAGTAATCTATCATGTCTAAGTTACATTGTCAAGCCTGTCTCTCCGAGAGACGTTATGCTCCCGGTGTTACGGGCTTGGGCATGAGCGGGGCGTAGCACAGGTTGCGCTTACGTTCGGAGTACTTGCCCCCAGCGTATCGGAACTCTGCTCCGTCCTTCTCACGTGTCACCGTGATGACAGCGTTCGTCACGTCTCCCTCGATCTTGAGTCCTTCACGTCGCAGGTCGAAGCGTGTCGTCGTTTGTCGAGCCAACATCCCATTGACATGGTAGTCAATGCGTGAGCGAAAGTAGTCGCGGATCGTAGCCTTCTCGGTCGTGGTGAGTTTCATTGTTATGTTCCTATCTGTTGTGGTGGTGACTTACGTTACCTAGTCTACCCTATGCACACTAGGTTGTCAAACTATCTCTCGGAGAGACACGCTCGCATCTCTCCGAGAGACGTTCGGTTAGTGGCTTACGAGTCGTGCTTTGATCTTGCCCCAGAGTCCGACGTTCTGACTCACGAGACGTTCCATGATCGAGTCCGTGTTGTAGATCACATCGAGTCCTTCGACGTGCGGCCAAGCGTCCGCCGTCTCAAGGTCATCGTAGATGTACCAGAGCGCGGCGTCGTTGTCGATCTCAATGCCGTGGCGACGTTGCGCGTCGTTAGCAAGATCCGGCGCGACGTATTCCCGCAAGCCTTCCACGATAGTTTCATACTCAAGCGTCGAGTAATCCGACTCGTCGTAGAGCGGGTAGTTCTCCGCGAGAGATGCTACGTCACGAACAAGATAGTCCTGCGTATCAAACAACTCAGACATCCCGCACTCGGCATCGAGAAGACCGTTAACGATGATACCGAGTCCCTCGCTATCGTAGTACGAGATCACGACGAGATGATCTCCGTAGTCCCGTAGCAAACTTTCGTAGTTGCTAATGGACACAAGGTCACCGTAGCCCTGAATAGTTTCCGTGCCAACGTTCGGAATGACAGCGACAACCTGTCTCTCCGAGAGATAGTCGTCGTCAATGTCTTTGACGTTGCGTACTACGTCCCAGTAGGTAACAGGAACACGGTCTCCGTTGGAGACGTACTCATCCTCGCGAGTAGTCGAGAGAAACGAGACGTTCATCGTTGCGAGAATCTTGCGTTGCAGATCGTTCATGGTTGTGCCTTTCATTGTGGTGGGTTGCTTACGGTTACTAACTTACAGGATAGAAGTTAGGTTGTCAAGGGTACTAGTTGTGACGTGTCTCTCCGAGAGATGTTGGAAAGACAACCGCTTCGAGACAGTCTGGTGTATTTACTTC
>ERZ869921.429-NODE-429-length-26791-cov-6.436939_pt1 | contig 26791 bp, 33 predicted proteins | sample MGYA00579310_ERZ869921 | MGnify/ENA primary metagenome ERZ869921 (study PRJEB32216, sample SAMN09231816) | wastewater metagenome | place: USA: Maryland | collected 2016-06-21 | study: EMG produced TPA metagenomics assembly of the PRJNA472060 data set (Reclaimed... | reverse complement strand
CGTCAAGGGTCTGAAGCCGATGGGAGTGTATCTGCTTTGCAAGGAGGCAAGCGATGCGTGTGTGAATGTTCTAATCACGGAGGCTCTGTTCTATGGCTGGTGAACTGGTGAGGGTGTCGTTCCACGGCGACGTGCTGGAAGCCATCAAGGACGACAGTGGGAAGGTGTGGGTATCGTTTCGACGATGCTGCGAGAATCTTGGGATTGCAGTGGAAAGCCAGCTGGTGAAGCTGAAATCCAAGGACTGGGCAGTCATGACGGAGATCGTCATGACTGGCCTCGACGGCAAGCAGTACTCAATGTCCTGCGTCGATCTGGACACGCTCCCCGGCTGGCTGTTCAGCATCGACGCGCGGAAGGTGAAGCCGGCGATCCGCCAGAAGTTGGTGCAGTATCAGCGCGAAGCCGCGCGTGTTTTGGCGGATTTCTTTTTCGGGAAGAAGGAGGAGGACGGCCGCGATCCGATCACCGCCACGTTGGAAGCGGCGTTGGAGGTTCGGAGGCGTCAACTCGCGATGACGGCCGAACTGGAGCGTATTCACGGGATCGCGCAGGATGCGGCCCAAACCGCGAAGGCAGCGATCGCGGCGAAGGAGTCCGGCCTCGGATTTTTCACAGTTCTGGGATACGCGCGTCGGGTCGGGATGGAGATGTCGCTACGAGAAGCTCAGCGACACGGGCGGACGCTCACGGGCCGGTGCCTCGCGAAGGGTATCACCGTCGGCCGCTCGCCCGATGAGCGATATGGATGGGTGGGTAGCTACCCCGAGTCTGAGTTGCAGAGCTACTTCCAGGATCTGCTTGAAGCGTAGCAGCGCCGCTACAGTATCCGCAGCCGCGTCTATCTATGGGGATTCCCATAGAAAGACGCGGCTTTCGCATTTACGAACCGGTCGAGTCGTTCGCGAACGTGATGATCGCCGACCCGCTCGTCTTCCGCACCACGCCGTTCCAGCTCATCGTCGAGGTGTCACCGCGCTGGCCGAACGGCTTCGGCTCGCGGGGCACCTGCACCTTCGGCATGGTGATCGTCAGCGATTTCCCGGCCGTCGCGTGAGTGAACGTGGCGACGACCGCGACGCCGGCGAGCGTCGGGTTGTACAGCGCCGTGGTGTCGCCGTGCGGGAACGAGAAGCCCGCCTGGATGCGCCGATCGACGTGCGTGATGCGGCTCGGCGTGATGCTGTTGTTGTGGTCCACCTTCAGCATGTTTTCGTAGGTCACTTGCATCTGGCGGAACGGGTATTCCGTCGAGGCGACCGAGAGCACGCAGTCGCTCATCATGTATGGGCCGTCGGTGTCGTCGATCGCCGTGAGCGTGCCGGGGAGTGTCGATCCCGTCGTCTCCGTCTCGCCGACGATTTGCAGCGTGACGGTGAGCGGTTGACCGACCGCGCAGGTGAACTGCGCCGACTGAACCTTGCACCCCGTGTACAGATCGAAGTCGCCATCGCGGGCGGTACGGAGGTATCGCGCGAGACACTTCGTCGTCGAGGTGGGGGCGTAGTTATTCCCGCTCTTCGTGGCGCCGGTGACCCAGAACAGCAGCAGGTCAAGCTCGGCCGGATTCGGCGCGAACGAGATGGAGCCGCCGACTTGTCCAACATTCTCGCGGGTGCGCGTCGCGGGCACGTCGAACCCGCCGCGCAACCCGTCGGAGTTGTACTGGCTCCCCTGGAAGCCCAGGGTCGGATTCGGGAGGAATTCGAGTTCGGTGTAGGAGGTATCATCCGCCGAGATGAAGAGGCGGTCGAAGACACCAGCTTTTTCGGCCACGGCAGCACCCCGCGAGAGTAGACGTTGCCACTACTCTGCGGGGCGATGATGCCCGGAGGTCACGTCAATGCGCCCCGTGCCCGGCGCGCGACGTAGCTCACGACCAGCCCGCTCTTCAGATCCTGGAACCCCGGCCCGGTGTCGTCGAACACATCGCCGACGGCCTGCACCTGCCCGGGGAAGATGTAGCCGTCGGTGCCGGCAAGGCGCTGATTGTGGTAGCGGTCGCGAATCAACTCATGGAAGAGTGTGGGGTCGAGACCGGGCACGTCGCCCGTCGGCCGACTGCCCTGCACGGAGAAGAAGCCCACGAACAGTGGATACTCCCAGTCGTCGCGCTGATTCGTCCCGCTACCGAGCGGCCGGTCGATGCCGTAGGCCACGATGATGCACGGCCGCGAGAAGGGCAGTTCCTTCTCGGGGTCGATCGTGTCGGCTTCGTGGACGCCGCCGTTGAGCGTGTAGAGCGGCTCCAGAGGCTCCGGGCCAACGAGCATCGCCGCGATGTCGTCGGCGAGAAGTCCGCGAAGCGTTTTGTGGAGGGAGTCAGCCACGGGGTCGCTCCGCGAGGTGGTTCAGTTCTGGGTGTAGTTGGCGAGCACCCAATCGGCTCGCGGCGACGAGTAGCCCTTGCGTTTCCGGTCCTTCTGCACTCGCTTCGCCTGCTGGATCGTCATGCGTGGCGAGCGCTCGCCACTCCCGCCGAGGCCCTGCCGGAACTGCCCGAGAAGTTCGGCGACCATGTCGCTCAGGTGCAGGCGGGCGTTCTGATACTGTCGCTTCGTCATCCTGGCCATGCGGTCGATCCTCCGTGGGGTGGTTGGGCGCACCAACCCCATCGGCTCAGCGCGCACCCGAACTTGCGCCCGAGATCGGCCGCAGCCAGTTCCGCGCCGCGAGGTCCACGACGACCGCTCCGACCGATTCCTTCCCTGCGCTCGACAGCCCCAGAAACCACCGCGCCGGAATCTTCACCCGCCGCACGAGCCGGTAGTGCAGGATGAGGCGAGCGCCCTTCCGCTCGGCGAGGAACGTGCCGCGTCGGGTCTTGTGGATCGACAACTTCCGCTTGAACCGCCGTGGGCTTCCCGCCATCAGCGCGTCCTTCGTGAGCGGGATCGCGAGCGCCTTCGCCTTCCGCGGCTTCACCACGCCGCCGGAGTTGTGCAGCGCCGCGCCGGGATGGTTCGTGACCACGGCCGCGCCGTCGGGCAGTGCGACCGGGTGTAGCGAGTTCCGCAGCACGCCGGTGTCGAGAAGTGGCTTGTTCCCGCCGCGCACGCGGGGGTATTTCAGCTTCGGCCACGGTCGGCCATCGGGGGCGGTGGATCGTTGGAAGTGGCCCCGGATGTCCGCGAGCATGGCGAAGCCGATCGCCTTCGACGCCTCGGCCGGGAGCGGCAAGGGGAGCGGATTCGACCCGACCATCGCTTGCAGCGTGCCGGGGAGCTCCTCGATGCGGATCATAGGACCGTGTCCATCGTGAATCGGTCGTCGTCTCCGTCGAGCACGGCGCCGTACCCGACGTTCACGTTGTTCGTGTCGCCGCCGGGTTCGAGCACGTTGCCGTCCGAGTCGTACAACTGGATCGCGTCGATGCCCTGCTCACGGTCGCTTAGCCGTCGCCACAGGTTCTCTTTCGCCTGGAGCGAGCGGTCATCGTCGAGATTCGCCAACTCGAGCGCAAAGTACGTTCCGGCGTCCTTCGACCACGCGACCCGGCCGTTCCACATGTCGAGTTGGGCGAGGCTGTACCCGCGACCGAGGAGCCGTTCGAGGAGCCACTGATAGCCCCGCGCGTTGCCGTCCTCGATCGCCGTCGTGAGGTGGGTCGGCACGTCGTCGGCCGACGCCAGCCCCATCGCCGACGCGAGTCGGGCCTTGATGTTCGCGTCGGTAGACCAGGGGCCGGGCATGGGGGTGTCGAGGTGGAAGGGGGCGGGCGTCCGTGCCCCGCAGCGACGGACGGGAGACTACTTCTTGTCGGAACCGGCGAGGTCTTTCGCGGTCGGGTGGCCTTTGGTGTCAGCCTTGCCGGTGGCGATCTCGACGCCCTTCGATTCGGGGATGGTGACGACGGGGCCGGTCTTGCCGTCGCTGTCCTGCTTCGCCGAGGCGGGGCGCCGGGGGATCGTGCCGACGACCTTGCCCGACCGCGATTCGATGATCTCGAACTCGCCGACGTTCGGCCCTCGCTTTGGGTCGCCGTAGTATTTGGCGAAGGCGTCCACCTTCGCTTCCTCGAACGGGGTCGCGTCCTGTTTCTCGGCAGCGAAACTGGCAGCGAACCCCTTCGGGTCGATCTTGGTGACGAAGTGCGACGCGCCGCCCTTCGTTCGCTTGATGAGGAACACGGGTCTCTCCGTGAGTGGCCCGGCCGGGCGAGCCGGCGCGGGCGTGGTCGGGGTTACGAGCCGAGGTACGAGGACACGAGCAGTTCGCCGTGACCGCGATAGATGTTGGTCTTGGTTCCGCCCGACGTCCCGGCTTGGAGCGTCTCACTGTCGAGCACCGCTCGGACCAAGTTCTCCAGGCCCGGGTTGACGATGTGGACGATCGACGAGGCATCGAACTTCAGTTGCTCGTGCGGATACCACTCTTCGTCGGCCGCGTCCGCCTTGTCGAGTTTGAATCCGCGGAATGCTTTTTCCACGGCCTTCAGAATCTCTTCTACTTCGTTCACGGTCGGGGTGTCCGTGATCGTGGTCTTGATTCCGCTCCACCAGAACCCGAAGCCGGCCGCGCCTTCCATGTCGTACCAGAACTTGACCTGCTTCTCCTCTTCGGAGTTCGGCGTCCCGCCGTTATCCTTCAGCCCCTTGTCTTTCCGCTGTTGCCAGAAGATTGGCTTCATGCTGCCGACCTTCAGGAGCGAAACCATCGTGTGCGTCTCACCGTCGTTTGACGCCGCGTTGTAGGTGAGGTTGTTGTCGCCGGTGCCGATCGTGTGGCTGTCGGCGAAGAAGTTTGAGCCGTCGAAGCAGACACCGTTGTCCCGTAGGAGCTTGATGCACTCCAAGCCGGGGTGGTCGGCGAACAGAGCGGCGAAGTCCCGCATCCGCGAGTTGTACCCACTGGTTTGATCGTCCTCGATGTCGCGGAGCAGGATCGCTTCTTCCGCGCTGAACTCGATATTCTCGACCTTGTACTTCGACAGATCGGGACGAGTGTAATTCCGCCGACCGAGCCACCGCTTGAGGCGGGGCGGCGGCGACATCCACGGGTATTGCTCGATGCGGGCGGTGGAGTTGATTGTGGTGACGAAACTCGACCACGGCGTCACCCGCGTGCCGGTGCGGATCGCGTCGTAGGCGTTGCGGAACTCGTTCCGCATCGCGGCCGTGAAGATCGTCACCTTGTCGTTGATGTTCGGCATCGGCGGGGCCTCGGTCGGGGTTCAAGAGGCAGGCGGAGTTCCGCCCGCAATAGTTGCGGTTGGTCTGTCGGTTACGCGATGTCGCGGTTTCGCACGATCCAGGCGGCGCCTGTCGAAACGAGTTCCGCCGTGTCATACGGCGCGTCGAGTGTGGCGAGGGTGGCGCCGCCGTCGATCGTCTCGGAGGCATTGCCGTCGAGCGTGACCGCGTTGGTGTCGGAGGCGTGCGACTTCACGATTTTCAGTGTGTCGCCCGCCTGGGTGTCGGCCACAGCCGGCAGCGTAAGCGTGAGGGCGGCGGTGTTCGGCACGAAGATCGTCTTGTTCAGGTCGTACTTGGTCAGCGACTGAGCGCCAGTCGCCGCCATCACGCGAGCCGCGCCAAGCGTCGCGTTCGCCCGCTTCCCGCCGTAGGCCAGATCCACTACACCGACCGTTGCCGATTCCCGCTGGTGCAGGGTGCCGAGGACGTTCGAGTAGGTCGTGGCCGACGGGTCGAGTGTTCCGGTCTGGTCGTCCAGGGCGTACACCGTTTTCCCGACATCGCCCACGGCGATCGAGGAGAACGTCATTCGCACGAAGCGAGGCTCGTTGACGGGCAGGGAGTTATCCCCGTTCGACCCGCCGGAGAGCACTTCCTGCTGAATGCTCCCGACGACGCCCGAGAGTTGCTTGGATGCGGCGTCGTCCATCTTGTCGAGGTAGCCACTCGTGAGCAGGCCCACGAGGGCGTTCGGGTAGAACGTCTGGGCCGTGTTGACGAGCGGTCGCATGGCGATGTAATCGCCGAACGGGACGGTCGCAACATTGCCGCGCTTGGTGGCGTTCGCCATGAGTCAGGCCCTTCGGGTGCGGGTGGACAGTATTGGGTTCGTTGGTCTGGCGGCGGCGGTCAGGAGACCATCGCGACACCATCGCGACCAATGATCTCGGCGGCGCTGAAGTCGGGGTCTTCGGCGGCCCGCTTCTTCGCCGCATCGACCATCGTCTTGGGGTCGGTGCCGTACTTGCGGAGAGTGGGGCCTTGGAGTTCGGCGAACTTCTCGACCTTGCGAACTTCGGAGTTCGCGTCGCCGCCCTTCCTCGGGTCAGAGGCGACCCGCTCCGAAAGTCGGATGAGTGGCGCCCGCTTGGCGATCTCGGCCATTTTCTCGGCAAGTTCGGACGCCCGAGGCCGGTTGTCGGAGAACTTCCGCACGCCTTCGGTCAGACCCATCAGCAGTGAGACGTAATCGCCCTTCTGGGCTGGCAAAATGCGGCCTTGGTTGACCATCCGCTCACAGAACGCGGCGATCTTCTGCCGCTTCATTTGGTTTGCTTGCGTGGCGAGTTGGCGGTTGACTGCGGTCAGCCGGGCCATTGTTTGCTCGGCGTACTTCGCGACCCGCTCGCTCATCGGCGTAGCCGCCGGCGAGGGGCTGGCTGCCGCGCCCGCCGCTGCCGCGTCGCCTTCGTCGCCGCCTTTCAGCAGGTCGTAGAGCGTCTTCAAGTCTTCTTCGGTCATCGCCTCCAGTTCGGCGGCGTCCTCCCCAAGCTCGACCAGTTCGGCGATCATCTGCTCGCGTGGCACGTCGGCCATTGCCGCGACGCCTGCGGGCGGCGGGGCCGCGCCAGCGGCAGGAGCGGCGCCCATCCCGAGTTGATCCATGAGCGCCTTCAGGTCGGCATCGCTCATCGTGTCGAGTTGGGCTTGGTCCTGTCCGGCCGCGACCAGGGCGGCGATCATCTCTTCACGGGCCATAGGGGTCGTCGCTCCTGGGGTCGCCGGCGCCGGGGTCTGGCTCGGCGGATTCTTTGCGAGGTCCGCAAGTTGGTCGTCGGTCATCGGCTGGAGAGTCGTGTCGAGCAGACCGGGCATGGTCCGCTTGATCGCCTCGATGTTTTCTTGCCGAGTGGCCACGCCGATCTCCGCGAACGCGATGAAGGTTCCGTGGCTCGTTTGCTTCCCGCCCGTCGGCACGAATCGCCGCTCGGCGAACGCGATCGGGGCGGGGAGGTCGGCGAGGTTCTTGACCTGGGGGACTTCGCCGCCCAGGAAGGCCACTCGCCGCAGGGCCTTGCCGTAGCTCTTGCCGTGGTCGTCCGTGAAGTCGTCGTAGATCTCGGCGCTCACCGTGCGGAACTTGCCGCTCTGGATCAGCGCCGCCATGTCGTCGCCGACTTCCACGTCCCCGATTAGCACCCGTTGTTTGCGTCCGAGCCGATCCGTCTTCCAGATCGCTCGCGCCGTCTCGGGGAGCACCCACCCGTCTGCCGGAACGTCGGTCCGCTCGGGCGCGGCGGTCGGGTTTCCCTCGGCGTCCTCTTCCTCGTGGCCCTTCACGGCGGGCGGGTCGAGGAGGTTCAGCTTCTTCGGCCCGAGCGTGTGACAGTTCGCCACGATGCGGTCGATGTCGGCCGGGGTGTACTCTTTCCCCCGGTAGACGCCGGACGCGAAGAGTTCCACGCCTGGCAGTCGCTGGGGCATGGTCGAATCATGTCGCGGGGCGTTGCCCGGAGGTCTGCGACCGCATCGCTTTCTTCGCGGTGACCATCGCGCGAATGAGGGATTGCTTCAGCGCGGCCGGGTCGATCGCTGGCATCGGCTTCCCGGCCTGCGCCGCGAGATGTTCGAGGCGAGCGAGCACGGCCGTCGTCATGGCGTCGAGCATCGAGACGGAGCCTTCGGCCATCTGGGAGACGCCGCCGATCGCACGCCGAGCGAGTTGCTTCGCGGCGTTGTGGGCTGCGATGGGCGCGTCGATGATGAGGCTCTCGAACGGCTTCATTACCCAATCGTGGCCCATTCCGCCGATCATCCCGAGCGTCCACCCGACCGGGTAATACGTGGCCATCGCGGCGCCGTACCCGAGTGCCGTCGGCACCGTCACCGCTGCCGTCAGCAGCCCCGCCGATTTCGCGATCGCCTGCACGCCGACTTCCGCGACCCAGTCCTTCCACGTCGGGCCGGACCCATCGGGCTTCGCTGTGCCAATGGGCTTGTCGGGCGAGCCGAAGAGCTTCCTCGCGGCATAGGCCGCGACCGGCCCGCCGATCACGGCGCCGACGCCCGCGCCGAGCGGCCCCCCGACGGCGGCGCCGATCGCACTGCCCGCCGCCATTCCGCCGAGCCCCGCGACCATCGGCTTCACGCCGAGCGGTGGCGGCTCCTTCGGCGAGGCTTGCTGCTCGCGGATTTGCTGGCTGACAAGGACTGCCGCACGGAACCCGCTCACGCCGCCCTTCTTCAACTCATCCACTCGTCGCAGGAAGTCGGCGCGTGGGATGCCACCCAGCATCGGCGCGCCGGTGGTCATCGCGGCGGCAGGCTTGGGCTTCTGGGGTGGGTTCGGCTTCGCCTGGGGCGCGGGGGTGGGCTTCGGAGCAACCGCCGCATGCAGCCGCTTCACTTCGGCGTCGATCTGCCGGAGGCGGTCTTCGTCCTGGATCGTGCGGAGGCCGAACTTCCCGAGAATCGCATCTTCTTCCTGCACAAGCGAGTCGATGCGACGGGCCACCTTCTCTTGCACGGCTGGCGAGACCGGGGGCTTCGCTGGTGGCGCCGCGCCGGTGGTCGAGGACGGCTTCCGCTCGCCGCTCGCCCACTGCCGCGATCGTTCTTCGTAGATCCCCGAGAGTCGCGTCTGCCCGTTCCGCTTGGCCTCGTCGGCGCGCTGCTGGTTGAGCTTCGCCATACCAGCGGCGAGGCCGGATGGCTGCGGGCTGGCGGCAACCGGAGCCGACTTCTCGGGCGGTTTTGCTGGCGGCTTGGCTCCCTCGCCGCCCTTCGCTCGCTGTTGGAATCGCTGTGCCGCCGCCGCGTACTGTGCCGCCGACAGCGTGCGACCGCCCTTCGATCGGTAGGTGCCTTTCTCGGTCTTCGTGTAGTTCGCCGGGTCGAACGCGAACGTCTCGAACTCGGCGAACGTCTCGGCACCTCCATCGGTCAGGTAGGTCAGCGTCGCGAGGATTGTGCGCACCGGCACCGGCTCACCGATGCGGTCGCGGATGGCGCGGATCAGCGACGCGAGCGTGAGCCGTTCGACGGGAGCTGTTTCGGCGTGCGGCACCACGCCACGCCTTGCAGCCTTCCGCGACGCGATCCGCTGCCGGGCACGATCGAGCGCTCGCTGCCGCGCCTTGATCTTGGCGCGATCGGCGACCTGCTGAGCCGCTCTCCGTTTCTTCTTCCCGGCCGCGATTTCGCCAGCGCCCGTCTTGTATTTCTCCGCTTTCGCCTCGCGAACATCGGGCGCCGACTTCCCTTCACCGAGCACCAATTCCGTGGTCTTCGTGGCCGCGTACCGACCGCCCGCTTTCACGCCCATCGCGCCGGTCACGGACAGCCCCGACGGAACCCCAAGAGATGCGACCCCTGCGACCAAACCACCAACGGCCCCCGCGACTGGCCCGATTCCGGATGCGGTCCCAATGACGGCGCCGATCGCCGCTTTCGAGAGGAACTTGTGGGCGATGAACGTCGCGATCTCAATGAACTGCGCTGGAATCCGTCCCCACCGAATCTTGTTCGCTCGGTAGGCATCGGTGTAGTAGCCGTAGGTGTTTTGCGCGATCGTCAGCGCAGCCCGGCTCGCCCCGGTCAGACGGGCGCCGGCCGAGGCGAGGTTCAGGTAGGAATGCCACATCCGGACGTTTTCGCCGAGCACGCCGATCTTCGGGATTCTGGCCGTCGCGAGCCAGTCCATCGCCCGGTGCAGACGAGGGAGTCGTGATGCCGTGCCAGACTGGAGTTTGTCGATCGCCTTGACAATCCCATCCAGCCCGTGCGCCATGACTTCGCCGGTCCGCTTGTCCACTTCGCGGGCGATCCGGATGCCGGTTTTGGCGACTTTCCAGGGAACAGCCGCGAGTGTTTTCGTTGCGCCGCCAAGTTCGCGTACTTCATTGATCGCCGGGCGCCCGATCTCATTCCGCACGCTGCGGCCCAGCGCCGTCGCCGCGTCACCGATCCCACCTCGCACGGCCGCTCGCCCGACGGCGGCGGTCTGCTGGCGGAGCCGAGATGCGGGGGTGCCCTGCCGTCCCTGCGCGGCGATCGCCCTCAGCGCGTCTTGCCCGTACAGGTCGTCGCGCTTACCTGGCCCCTGCCAGGTCGCCTTCGGCCCGCCCGCCTCGGAGCGGCCCGCGACCCAGGCGAACTTCTCGAAGGTCAGGACAACGGGGTTTTGCGCAAGGGGTGGCATGGCCGTAGAATGGCGCCGAACGATGCCCGGAGGGTGAGACGTGACCGAAGAAGAAGCGATGCTCGTCACGATCCGGGCGAATCCCGACGACGACCTGCCGCGGCTCGTGTACGCGGATTGGATTCAGGAGCACGGCGACGAGGAGCGAGCCGTCTATATTCGGGTGCAGTGCGAACTGGCGAAAGTGCCCGGCTACCCGTCTGGATGGGACGACTCCAAGTATCCCGAGGCAGCGGCCCTGCATCGAAGAATGGTCGAACTCGGCGGCCCGCGCCGCTCGGAAGGCGAATGGGGCGAGAATCAGTGGCGATGGTTCGCCTCGCGACTGTGCTGGGCTGAGGTCTTCATCACGTGGCGCGGGTTTGTCCGGTCCATCCGATGCTCCGTCCAGTCGTGGCTCGTGAACGGCGATGCCGTCTGCCATGCGGACCCAATTCAGGTTGTGACGCTCACTGATGTGGTGGTGGATCGGCTACGGGATGAGTTCCTGAAGATGGACGACGTGCAGGGCTACGCGAGGTCCGGGAGACAGTCGGTTGGCGAAATGTGGAAGAGTCTGCACGGGAATCGGTGGCCGGGCGTGGAGTTCGAGTTCTTGTCGCCACCGCCGCTGCCAGCGAACCTGCAAGCGATGTCCCGCCGATTTAGGGCGGGGTTGGCACTCTCGCTTTCGCCTACCACGCCTCCTCCACCCGATGCCCCTGCCGAATGAGTGCTATAATTCGAGCGGTTGCAGTGCTGCTAACACCGCAACCGCCCTGAACACCCCATGCTTTCGAGGAGCACGGCATGTCTGCCCGTCATGTTATCACCTGCGCCGAGTGCGGGTCTCAATTTACGAAGCGATGGCCTAAGCAAAGGCTCTGCTCGAAGAAGTGCTCGGCAATGTTCAGTGGTCGCGCCAAGAAGAAGCCCGCCGAGCAGCGGTTCTGGGCGAAGGTCAAAAAGACTGATGGGTGCTGGCTGTGGATTGGGAAGTCGCGACACAAGCATGGCTATGGCCTTCTCGGCTGGATCGGCGGCAAGCAAAAGACCGTCGGCGCACACCGGTTCTCATACGAGTTGCACTTCGGCGAGATTTCAGAAGGTTTGATGGTGTGCCATCGCTGCGACAACCCGCCGTGCGTCCGCCCCGATCACCTCTTCCTCGGAACCGCCCAGGACAACTCCGACGACGCGGCTGACAAGGGGAGGCTCCCCAAAGGAGATCGCCACTACTTGCGAGTTGACCCCAGCCGGGCACTTCGGGGCGAGAAGAATGGCACGGCGATTCTGACGGAAGAGGTTGTGCGAGAAATCCGCAAGAGGCACGCGGGTGGTCAGCGAGTGAAGGACATTGCGGCCGTTCTTGGGTTCAAGGATGCCACCGTCCAGGCTGTGACGTCGCGGAGGAACTGGAAGCACGTCGCCTAGCCTTCCAGCCGCACGCCCTGCCGCTGAAGTCGCTCCCACTCTGCGCGGCTAACCGGGGAGCACGAGCAGCGGCAGTTGATCGTCTCTTCTGGCGAATGCCCACGGACATCGGTGAACCGGGCAGTAGATGGGTAGTATTTCCCATCTCGCGATCGGTGCGTGTCGCGTTCACGCCCGTCTACTATGGTATGCCAAACCCAGCATGGGAACATGTCTTGCATCGTCGGCGTGCTGAGTTCGGCCGCCTGCCCTTCCATGTAGCTCGTGGTTAACGAAGTCCTCACCACGGCGTCAGCATAATTTGGATTCCGTGTGCTCACTCCCGCCGCGTCGAGCAGTTCCTGCACATCCGCCGGCCCACCCTGCCCCGTCGCCAACTTCTTCGCGATGACATCCTTGATCCTCTGCAGCAGCACCTCGTCCGCCGCCGTCGCGACGATCGCCGCCTGACGATAGGCGCGTGGTGCGTATCGCTCGGGGTGCAGGTCGAGCGTGTTCACGCGGGTGCGGAACCAGTCCACCGCCGCTTCGGGGGAATCTACGTCGGGGGAGTCGTCGAAGACACTGAAGGCGTCGAAGTCGGGTTCGGCGAAGCGGCCGACGCTCTCCTGCTCCCGAGCATTCGCCGCGAGCCGCTGCACCCGTGCCCGCCCGAGGAGGTCCGCCGTCGAGGTGGTCGCGGCGATGACTCGCTTCAGTTCGTTGAGTTCCTCGTCGCTGAAGAGGACTGGCGCCGTCGCGGGTTGCGGGTCCGCCAGGAGACGCCGTACGGCCTGCTCCGTGAGCCGCGCGAATGCTTCCCGCCCGCGCCGTTCCGCTGCCCGCAGCAACTCGCCGACGCGCCGCCCGTCCTTGCCCGCGAGAGCGAATTCGCCGGGGCCGTCGAGGGGTTCGGCGTGCTTCGCGATGATCTTGTCACCCGGGAGCGTCAAAAAGTCCCGGACGTCCGCCGCCATCTCGCTGAACGACGCGAACGTCGTCGCCGGATAGAGCCGACCGGACGGCGACCACGGCTCGCTGCCGGATCGCCTGGCGTGCCGCTGGGCTGGCATTCGCATACTCCACGGCGAAGGAATTGAGGAGGTCGGACACGCCGCCCTTCAGGTGAGCGACGGCATCGAAGTCGTCGAGCAGGGCCGTCGAGCGGTCGGCGATGCGGCGATTCGCGGTCACGTCGAGCGAATTCCCCGCGACGGCGCCAAGGGCCTGCGCCCGTCGTGTCGAGCTGGCGAGCCGGAAGTCTTTTGCTTCCTTCGCCAACTCGTTCCGCACATAGCTCTTGATCTCGGCGCGCTGCACCCAGGCGGATTCGTCATCGGCCGGACCGAAGAGCGTTTGCGTCGCCGTGCTCACCCGGGGAGCGATCGCCATTTCCCGGGCGAGTTCCTCGGCAATTCGCAGCGGCACCGGGCGGCCGGTGCGATCTTCTTGCTGCTCGATGCGCTGCACGAACTGCCGCTGGTCGGCTTGGTCGGGCAGGTGCTTCGCCGCCGCGATCGCGAGCGGAAGTGGAATCGTGCCGAGCGCCACCCGCCGGAACAGGTCGGCGTCGAGCCGCACCAGGTCGGCGGCGTCGCGGGCCACGGCGCCCTTCAAGCTGATCCCCACCTTGCTCAAGTCATCCGGCGTGCGGCCGGTGTCCCGGAGGAACTTCGCCGCATCGACCGCCGTGCCCCGTCCCTCGGCGATGTTGATGAGAGCGCCCTTCGCGCGGGCTTCCTCGGCAGTCGCGGCCGTGAGATAACGGACGGCGATCTCCTTCGCGCCGGACCGCTTCGCCAGGTCGAGCCGGTGATGGCCGTTCACGACGTAGTCTTTGCCGTCGGCTGGGTCGCGCCAGACCGCGATGACGCCCGCAAGTTCCGGGTTCCACGTGACCGACTTCAATTCTTCGCCGACGCCGGTCACGCGGTCGGTGCCGAGTTTGAACTGGAATCGCGCGGGGTCGGCCTCGATGTCGGCCGGTCGAAGGGATGCGACGCCGGTCGGTGCGGGTTTCGAGATCGTGGCGGAAGACAGTGCCCGCCGTTGGGCTGGGCTAGATTTTCCCGCCTTCAACCTCATGTAAACGGGGTCGGAGAGCACACGACCACCCGGGGACTTCCATCGTCCGCCGTCGATTTGCGTCCAGTCCTCCCACGCGAATTCCTCCCACTCGGCGAACGCCTCGACGGTGCGGAGGAACTCGGCGGCGGTCGTCTCCGAGTGCATCCCCGTCGCGGTGTCGTAAGCGCCCGCGTTCAGCCGTCGCCCTACCGCCGGCAATCGCCGGTAGACCGTCCACGACGTTGCGGCCACGGCGGGAATGCCGATCGCCAGCTTGCCGACGACGCCGAGCGGCAGCGCCGCTGGGACCGCGACGGATGCCGCGAGCAGCGCCGCGCCACCAACGATCGTCGCCAAGTGGCGCAAGGCGAACGGTGCGAACTGCGCCACGTTCTTCGCGACGCCGATCGGGTAGTCGAGCACGCTCATCGCGGCGCGGCCCGAGGTGCGGAGCAGGAACCCGCCCGCCTTCTTCGTCAGCCACCAGGCGGCGCGAGCGAGGCCCTTCACCACGGCCAGCCCGACGCCGGCGCCTTGTCTCGCGGCCCACCCGACGAACTGCCGCACCTTGCTCCCGACAGTCGAAGCACCGCTCGCCCCGAGACTCGCCGCGTCGCGGGCCATCGAGCCGGGCGTCTCGCCGTCCATCAGGCCGAGCACGAACCCGGCCGTCTTCTGCGCGATCTCGGGCGAGAGTTGCCCGCCGTAGTTCACCTGCTTCGCAAGTGGTGCCGCGAGTTTCTGCTTCACCTCGGGCGGGAGCGGTCGGTTCCCGCCGAGTCCCTTCGTGCCCGCTTCGATCATGTCCGCTGCGTGCTCAGCCACGTCGCGCCGGGCCGCCCCATCCCCCGACGCCGCGCGGTCGATCGTGCCCTGATCCACGGTCGGGAGCGGGTCGTCGGGCGGGTCGGCCTGTTGGCGTTGGGCGCCCCGCAGCAAGCGCTCAGCGCGCTTGCCGTAGTAGACGCGGCCTGCGTGCTCGCCCGACCCGACGGCCTTGATGCCGCCGGTGCGAGTCTTGGCGGGGGCGAAGGCGAACGCCTCGAACGGCAGCCGCCCTTCCGCGAACCCCTCCATCCCGCCGCCCGCGTTCGGATCGAAGGGCGGGAGCGCGGCCGGGTTGCCTCCGCCGAACGGATCGCCACCACCACCCATCCCACCCATGCCCATCCCGCCGAACGGGTCAGCCTGCTGCGGTGCCATGAGTTGGTCGTTCGGGTCGTTCGGGTCCGCTTCCTGGATCGTGAGGACTTCCGCGTAGTGCGTCTTCGACGGCTTGAACCCGGCGCGCTGTGCAGCATCCAGAATCTGGAACTGTTCGAGGATTTCCGCGTTCGTCACGCCACCGAGCGTGACCCGCGGATACTCCGAGAGCGAGGCGAAATTGTAGTCGCACAGGTCGGGGATCACCTGCCGGTTGATGGTCTGCTGGAGCAGATACGTCAGATACCACGGCCCGAGGTCGGACACCTCCTTGTGCACCTTCGTGTTGCCGCGTGCGTCGCTCACCCCGCCTTGCAGAATGTGCAGGTGCGCGAGCGCGATCCCGACGAGAATCTCTTCCCGCAGCGACTCGTCGAAGCTCTTCCAGTCGGCTTCGGACGCCGTGGTTCGCTGCACCACTTCCATCCGGACGCCTTCGGGGATCGACGCCCACATCGCCGAGCGGACCCGTTGCAGCGCCGATTCAAGCGGCCCCTTGTCGGCCGGGTCGGTGTAGGTGCCGAGCCACACCCCGCCCGCGTGCTTCTCGTGGTGGATCGCACGGAGCTTGCGGACGGTGTCGCGCATCCAGTAGCTGCCGTAGCTCGCGCGAAACGCCGCCATCCCGAGCGGTTCGTTGAAGAGCGGGAAGTACCGCGTGTACGTGAAATCCGTAATCGGAAACGTCTCGCTCGTCCGCGTCACGGTCAGGCCGGTGACGTTGTTGAACTCGTCGCCGATCACCCGCACATCATCGGGGTCAATCGCCTTCAGCGCCTTCAGCGACCACCGGCCCGCGTACTTGCCGCGCGTCTCGATCTGCCCGACTTTCTCTGCGAGGGCGAACCCGTCGCTGCCGAGATTCGCGACGATCGCCGACCCGATCCCGACCATCCCGCCGTCGGCGTTCTCCATCGAGTGCTTCACGAAGTCCACGGCATCCTGCGCGGTCTTGTCGCTGCGGGCGTCCGGGTGGTGGACCTGGAAGTCCATCGAGAGGACGTTCAGCACCTGCGAGAGCCACGCCGTCTTGACGTAGGGGTCGCGCAGCATCATTCGCATCGCAGCGCGGATTTCGGGGCTGTCGTTGGTGGAAGTGGCATCGCCGTATGGAAGGAACCATGTCCGCCCGCCCACAGCGGCGGCGATAGTCGAGGCGACCTTCTCGGAGTTGACTTCGGGCCGCTCGCGGCGAGTCGGCGCGGGGGCTGGGGCCGGGCGAATACCGCCGGCGGGGTAGGACGGGACGAGGGAGCCGATACGCGAGAAGATCGACGGCATGGTGAGGGATCATGCCGCGAGATGATGCCCGGAGGTCAGGCGACGGGAGCGAGGGCCGGCTGTGAAGCCAGCTCGCGACCCAGCGCGACCGCCGCGTCGGAGAGTGCGGTGATGGCGAGTTCGCGGGTGTCGGCGATGATGTCGATTTCGCCCGACGGCACCAACTCCTTTGGGATGCCGTGACGGTGGGTTCGTAAGTCGCCGCCGAACATGCGGGCGAACCGCCACACTCCCTCTGTCAACTGCAACGGCTCCCGATCCGTGAACTCCACCCGTGTCACCGGCTGCGTCTCGAATAGCCGCTTCGCGATGCCCTCGGTGCGGCCGGTGCCAGAGCAGGCGGGGCAGTCGTCCACCTCCTCGATTTCGACGGGGTGGTAATACCGCGCCCATCCACTGCCCCCGCACCGCTCGCACGACCCGCCCAGGAACGCCGCGAGCGGCAGGTGGATCGACTCGGCGAAGCCACGCGACCACGCCCAGGTGATCTTTGTCGCCCCCTGGTGGTGATAAGCGCACCCGCTGTGGCCGTATTCGACGTAGGCTCTCGGATCGGCTCCAAAGAAGATGCTCGCGATCGGCAAACCCCAGATGACGTTGGCTTCCAGTAGTTCCCGCTCTCGCTCGCGGAGTCGGCACTGATCGCACGTCCCGCCGCAGTCGGTCGGCGTCACGCCGTCCATCATCTTGCGGCCGACGAGGCTGCAGAGTCCGTCTTCCGCCAACGCGCACTGCACGCGGATGAACTCGGCCCGCTCGTGGAACCCGTGCTCGTCGAGCCAGTCCGCGTAGACTTTTCGCGGCAGGTCATCCGCTGGGTGCGCGAGGATCGTGGCGATGAGGGCTTGCTCTTCGGTCATGCGATCACCATCGGCATCATGCCAGGGGGACTTGCGCGATCAGGCCGCGTTCGGCACGGGATAGCCGTCGGCGCCCTGCCTGACTGGTGCCGAGTGCATCATCGACACCACATCGTCATTGACATTGAATACGAAGCTAGGCCACTGCTTAGAAAGGACCGTCGCCAACTCAACTGCCGCATCGCAGGACGCGGTCTTCGCGACGGCAACGAGTTTGCCGCAATTTGTCATCGCCGCGTGACACTTCCCCGACATCACAATCCGCCACTGCTCCTCCGCTGTCAGCCCGGCGATTGGTTCTAAATTCATGATCGTGAACTCCACAACAAGCCTCCTTTGGTTGAGTCACCCTGCCACGAATCGGAACACCCGCACCGCGACGCCCGCCGCCAGCCCTAGCCCTGCCGCGAGCACGCTCAGCGTGCCGACACCGACGGTGGCGATGCCCACCCACCGCAGCCACATTTCCCACGTCACGGGCGGGGCGGGGTCCGGTTCACTCTGCGTCATGCTCACGCCACCACAGGTTCGGGTTGCCTCGGGTTGTCGTCATCGTCCGGCGGGGCTGATGGTGGCGCGCCGCCGAAATCCATCTCGCCACGGAAATAGAGCAGCAGGCAGTCGAGCGCGGCGTCGTAGGTCGCCTGCTCCTTCTTGCTCAGGTCGCGGCCGTCTCGCGGCGCATCGCCCGGCAGCGCACCGGGAACGCCACCGTCCATCCGGCCCGCCGCGAAGTAGAGGTAGCCCTGCGCCGCCTCGACCCGGCCGGGAACGCGACTGTCGCCGGCCGGACCCATCACTGCAATCGGTCCCATCGTGTCACCTCTCCTTGCCCCACCGGTCCCCGACCGATCCTCGGTCGGCGTCGCGGTGGAAGCCCACATCGCTCGCGAACGTCCCCGACGGCGCCCGCTCCAGCATCGACCCGGCCCCCGCGTGCGGCAGGCCGATGCCGCCGACATCGCCGCCACCGGTGTTCTCGCCGAGCCAGGCCGCGAGCATTACCGCGAGGACCATGTCGTCCTTCTGGCTGGCTTCCGCCCCGAACGTCTGGTTCTTTGCTCGGGTGACGTATTCGCGGAAATCCTGCAATTCCTTCTCGAATCGGTTCACCAGCGGCAGAGCGCCCTTCGCGCCCGCTGTGGTCCACCGAAGTAGACCGCCCTGGAGCAGCGCCATCAGGTTCGAGACGAGTTCCTTTTTCGGAACGTGATGCTCGGCGCGACCGGCGGGAATGTCGATCTTCTGGACCTGATGCCCACTCGTGATGAGCACCGGCTCGATCCTCGCCTTCGGTCGCGCCGCTTTCAGCACGTCTACCACGGCCGTACCGACGCCGGTGTAGTCCACGGCAAGCGGCGCCCACGATAGCGGCGTGTCGGCAGGGTCCGTCCGCCGGCCGAATCGGTCCGCGACGCCCCCGCAGATCGTCGGGTACGGCGTGCCCAGATCCCACGACTGGAGCCAGCGGAGCGTGTACCGCCACCGGCGCTTCGGCGTGGCTTCGCCCTCGGGCCGGGGTTGCCGGTCGAGGACGGCGAGCACGCTGAAGTCTGCGTTTCGGCCCAAATCGAGTCCGGCGATGAGTGCCATCAGGTTCGCGGCTCCAAATTCTCGGCGACGATTGTGCCGTCCGACTCGATGACCATGATTCTTTTACCCTGCTTTCTCGCATAGCGGACCGTCGCCCACGTCCCGGACCTCTGCTCCTCCGGACCCTTCGGGCAGGCGATCAGCACGTCGCAGGCGTTCACGATGGTTTTGTTCCGATCGAGCGGGGCCTTCGAGGGCATGACGACGTCGCTCACTTCCTTCGCCAAGTCGCTCACCATGCCCTTCAGATCGGAAGGGTGGGCGTGGATCTTACACCGGCTGCCCCAGGCCTCTTGATTCTGTGGAAGCCTCCTTGCGAAGTGCACGTTGCAAGCGGTCTCTTCGTCGGCGCCGACGCAGCATCCGTGATGGAACTCTGTCGGTTGGTAGTCTCGGACCAGCGCGTCAAAGACCATCCTCTGGTCTGCGGTCGTTCCTTCTCGCGTCCCTGTGAATCCAATTCGCATCCTTACGCCCCCAGGTCGAAGAGTGGGTCGATCCCGCCATCCGCTCGTGCCGCCTGAATCACGGACAGGCCGAACACGCTGTCGATCGAATCGAGGAACCTCAGGTAATACTCCTGAAGGAACCACCGCTCCCCGAGTTCGAGCAGCTCGTCGGCGAGGAACTCCCGGGTGATCCGCGGCACGTCGTCGGCCGTCACCGGCACCCGCTCCCACGGTTCGTTCAGCTTCGCCCGTCGCGTCCGGCCTTCCGCCGAGTCGTCCCAAATCTCGAAGAACCATCCCGTGTTCCCGAACGGCGTGCTCAGCGTGATGAGCGATCCGCCCGACACCGCGAGCATCGGCCGGACCGACTTGTACAGCACGTCCGACACCCGGCTCGCCTCGTCGATCACGACCAGGCGCGGAGCGCTGAACCCGACCACCCCGCCGTGCGAATCGGGCAGGCTGATGACCCGCGACCCGTTCGCCAGCTCCAGCGCCGTCTTCGTCTCACTCGTCTCGGGGATCGGCCGACCGAGCGCGTGGTAGAACTCCCGGACCTTCCGAAGCAACTCCATCGACTGCCGCATCGTCGGGCTGAAGACGAGGCAATCACTCCGCGGCGTCAGCAGGGCCGTGCGGAGCACCATCGCCGCCGTGCTGGTCGATTTGCCCGCCTGCCTCGAACAGAGGAGGCTCAACCGCTTCGACTGGCTCCGCAGGAACCGGCGCTGCCAGAAGTCCGGCTTCCACCCCATCGCCTCGAACGGGAGATTTGGATTCTCCCGGAGGCTCTGGAGGATCGGGCTGTCGAACTTCCGCTGTCGGTCCGGGTCGGTCGCCGCCAGCGCCCGCCGCACTTCCTCCGCCGAATACCGCGCGAGCAATCGCGGCACGAGTAGATTCGCGAAGTTCGACGGGGAGCAGGTTAAGGAGTGACTCAAGCGGCACCGGGTCTTTCAGCAGGCCGAGGTGTTGGGCCAGTTGCCGGAGCGCCCCCACCTTGTCCGCGAACTTGTACTCCGCTTCCTCAATGACGTCCGACGCCTTGCCCCGCTTGCCTTTCCCCCGACCCGGCACGATTCGCCGCTTCGTCTTCAGCGACACAATCGCCCGTCGGGTGTCGAGCGGGATCTTGCGAGGTGGGAGCAGCCGCACCTCGTCGGCGGTCAGGTCGCAGGCTTGCCCGACGTCGGCGAAGGCAATGCGGGCGAGTTCGAGCACTACTTGATCGGCCTCAGCCCGGTATCGCTCCCGGCGCCGCTCTCGCTCTGCTTCGACCGCCTGAGAAATCTTGGGTTTTTTCAGGAGTTCGACGGCGGCGGATGCTGCCGTGCCGTATGACTTAACGCCTTTGTAGGCGCGGAGATACGCATTAACTCCGATCTCATCGACCAAATACTCCAGGACGAACCGCTCTTCCAACGGCGTCAGTTTGTCCGGGTCGCGTCCTCGCTTCGCCACGGAAGGGCACCTCTGGGGTCATCCTCCCGCTGTTCGATGCCCGGAGGTCAGCTTGATCTTCAAGGCGCGGCAGAGGAGGCGGACTTCGCCGCGAGTCTTCATGTCGGGCAGCCTGTTTCTGCCGAGTCGCCACATCGAGTTGATCGTGAGCACTCGTAGCCACTGGCCGAATTCGGTGCGAATCTGGAAGCACCCGCCGCAGTATCCGCCGTGCGCGAAGCCAGCGTCTTCAAGCCAACCAGTTGTCCACGGCTCCGCGTCATCGGCCGGATGCTCGGCGAGGTGCGGCCGAAGCTCAGCAGCGAACTCACGACTGACTTTATCAAGATGAGCGGAGTGGACCTTGTAGCCCCGCCCCTGCGCCTCGCTGTCTCGCTCAATCGCCGTGCCGCGATCCAGCACTTTCCGCACGAACGACCACGCATCGAATCGAGCGCTCATCCTGCCTCCTTACACCTGTTCCGTGGGAATCGGCTCCTCGCCCATTTCGAGTGCGACGTACTCCATCTCCGGCATCCGGTACTTCGCTTGGAGATCGCGGATCACGAGTTCCGCTTCGTGCGACGCGAGTTCGAGCGTCGGCCCCTTCACGCTGTGCTCGGTCGGGCGCCAGTCGGCCGGATTCGCGACGTTCCGGATCCAGATTTTGAGCCGCACCATCGTGTCATCACTCCAGTGGTCGCCCGGCGTCATGCTTCCCGTGCTCGTGAAGGTCGCTCGCCCAGAACAGCGGCCCGCCGAGGTGCCGTAGCAACTCCTCGACCTTGTTCACCGCCGCCTGTTCGCTTCGGAATCCACCCAGATTCACCGGCACGACCGCGAAGTATTCCGTGGTGCCGTCGGGCCGCTCGATCGCCCGGACGTACTTCGCTCGCGCCTTGCGTTTCCCGGCCCAGAACTCGTCGATTGCCTTCTGTGCTTCCCAGACGCTGTCGTAGCAGCCAAGGTTGTATCGCCGTCGATCCACCTCGCAGTACGGTCGTGCCTGATATCGGCCATTCCGAGTAGGCCGGATGTACGGCGGGAAGTTGGCGTGCCGGTGCGGTTTTCTCGGCGGATGCGGGGCAAGAACCATAGCGCGGCGATCTCCCGTGAGATAGAATCTCGGAGAGACGCCGCGCGAGGTGTCTATGTGATCAACCGGCCGGGGGCTGCAACCCTCGGCCGTGTTGTTTGACACCCCATCATGCGGCCGGGTGTTGCCCGGAGGCGTCAAGGCGCTCGGTGTAGCCGGCCGCTCTCGCGTGCCCGCCGCCGCCGAACTGCCGCGCGATCTCGCTCACATCAAGGCCGTTGTCGTCGCTACGGAGCGACCACTGGCGCAGGCCGTCGTTGCGGTCGAAGTAGGTCGCGGCGAACGGCTGACCCTTCGCCAACTCGCCCGCAATCTCAGAAAAGAGCACCGTCGCGTTCACGGCCGGGACCGTGTGCCCGGCGATCGTGATCGGCTTCGCGTGCCGGACGTGCTGCTCCACGATCTGGGCTTCGCGGCGCAGGATGGCACGCCCTTCGGGAACGAGGTCCATCGCCGAGCGGCGCTCGTCCAAAACGTCCCACGTCTCGAATGTCATCGGAAGCGACCGCAGCGCTGCGTTGACCTCCCGCGAGTCGGGCAGGCTCCAACGCCAAAGGTCACGATCTTCTGTGTACTGCACCAGCCACGGCGTCTCGATATACTCCAGCCCGCCGCCCTCGCCGAGTTCCGTGAAAACCCCGTCCGGAATCGACCGACAATACCCTTGGTCCAGTTGCACCGCCGCAGCCGAACGCTGTTGCAAGTAGTCCCAGGCCAGGCGGCCGCCGCTCCGATCCATGTCGAACACGATGGTCGGCGACGTTCCGTAGCGCTGACGGCATTCGTCGGCGAACCCATCCAGTTCGGTCGCGGCGGTTTTGTGGTGGTCGAGGACAGTAAGCGACCGTGCGGATTGTGCGATTACTAGCATCGCGGAACGCTTGTAGCTGAAGTCGGCGATGTACACGTCGCGGCCACGCACGTCGGGGATCAAATCGCCGTGCTTCGCGGCGAGGAATTCGGGGTCCGGGAAGGCTTTCGAGAAAAGCCACGCGCAGCAGAACCCATCGAAGCATCCGCCGCCGTGATAGATCACGAGCGGCTTCGCCTCGGGCGGATGGTTCGGGTTGCCGTCGTCGGTCAGTCGCATCAGGTCAGCGTCCATGCGGGCGCTCCGTATGGGGGTTGAGGGGGTCAGTCTGATAGCGGTATGACGAGGCACAGGTACTCCGTGCCGAGCCGGAAAATGACCGGTTTCGTGCTGTCGGTCATCTCCAGCGTCACACTCGGTTCCGCCTGGATCGCAGCGAGCGTTTCGCGGACGTAATCCTTGTCCAGCGCCACGGCCACGCTCTCGCCGCCGTAGTCCGGCAGTGGCATCGTGACTTTGCTCCGGCCGCTGGCCTTGCCGGCGCCGGCGAGTGACAACTTGCCCGCCGCGAACTCCATCTCCAACCGACTTGATTCGGCGTCAATCGTGATGGACGCTTTCCGGACTGCAGCGAGCATCGCCGCCGGCGGGACGCTCAGTTTCGCGCCGAGCTTCTTCGGAACGATGTTTCGCCACGGCGGGAACCGGCCTTCCACGAGTCGCGTGTGGATCAGCGCCCGCTCGGTCTGGAAGATCGCTTCGTTCGGCTTCAGCGCCACGCGGACCAGTTCTCCATCGTCGGCGGTGAGGTTATTCACGAGGACTTTGATCGACTTCAGCGGCACCAGGTGGGAACGGCCCTTTGGGTCCGTCTCGCCCGTGGTTGTCGCCGGGCCTTCTGCGGCGACAAGCCGCTTCGTGTCAGTCGCGACAAGCCGCAGTTTGCTATGCTCGGCTTCCCAAAGAACGCCATCGGTGGAGTACCGGGAGCCACCCTTCGGATCGCTGGCGACAACGGCTCGCTTGATGAGTGTCCGCAGCACGCCAGCCGTGACTTCGTGGCACAGTGCCGTCGCGTCGAACTCGGGCAGTTCGGGGAACTCCAGCGGGTCCGCCGTCGGCAGATCGTACTCGTCGATCCCCGCCGTGACGCTGAGCACATCGTCGGCGTAGACGAGTCGCACCGTCTCGTCGCTCGACTCGCGGAGGATCGCCATCAGCGGCGTCGGGTCCACCGCCACGGCGCCGCTTCGATCCGGCGTCACCCCTCGCACCTCGGTCCGCACCCCGACTTCGAGGTCGGTCGCCTCAATCGTGAGCCTGTCGTCGAGGGCGCGGAGTAGCACCATGCCGAGCACGGGCTTCGTCGTGCGGTTGGCGCGGGCGGGTTCCGCGGCGCGGAGAGCCGCGAGCAGTGCGGCCCGGTTGCATGTCAGCTTCATTTCGCCTCCTTGCGGATGTGGGATTCGACGAATTCGACCAGCAGACGCACGTCGTCCATCTCGGTGTCGATCACGCGGTACGGCGACACGCAACCATGCTCGATGCTGTCGATCTCCTCACGGAGTCTGCGTGCGGCATCCAGCAAGAGCCGTCGGCGCTCGGCGTTCTCCCGCCGCTGCACGCATTCGGTCTCGGCTTCGATCGCGGTCATTTCGCCTCCGTGCGGTTGATGAGCAGAACTTCGGGGGCCGTCTCGTTCGCCTGGGTTTTCCCGCCGTCGAGGAACTTCCAGTCCCACCGCGACGGGTCGTACAGTTCGCGGATCAGCGGGTGATCGTAGAACCGCATCACGACCCGTGTTTGCTCGAATCGCTGCACGCCGTCGCGGAGCCGGGTGTGCCACTTCCGCTCTTCCGCGTCGGTCTTCCCCGCGTTGTGTCGGTATCGACGACCGGCACCCGGGAACGGCGAGTCCCCGTAGAGGCCGTGCCGTCGCTTGTCTTTGGTGCGCGCGATCATCTCGAAGGCGTCTTTACACGTGAACGTCGCCCGCGCCGTCGCTCGCCGCCAATCACGTAGAGCTTCCGTCGCGCTGCGGAAACGGAGCGCCGAATCACCGCCGCCCGCGTCCCACCGTTCCACGAACGACGCCTTGAACTCTCGCGATGTCCCTGCCGCTCCCGACCGCGACATCCAGCAGCAGACGAAGTAGTGCTCCGCCCACTCAACCATGTCATCCTCGGTCGGGAACTCTTCGCCAGATTCGATCCGCTCGCACCGATGCTGCGCGTAACTGAGCACGTTTGGATGGACCGGCAGCCGTCGAAGGATGCGGACCAGCCGTGAGCCGAGTCTCGGGTGCGATGCAACGCGAGCGAGGTTCAGCAGGTGCTTGTGCTGGTCGTTCACCATGATGGTCCGGGCGTCGATGTGCGGCACTTCCGCCATACCACCCGCGAACAGCACGCCGACCCACTCAAGGCCCTTCAGGGCCTCCCCGACATGGTGAGCCAGCGTCCGGTTGCTCCCGAACCACGGCGCGAGGGCCGACACCTGTTTCCGCGTTCCCTTCGCCACAGTTCAACTCCAACTCGCTCGGGATCGGCAGCCCCTTCTCGCGGAGGAACCGCCGCAGGTGCGCTGCCTTGATTCGTCGCCTCGGCTTCATTCGTCCCGCGCCGGTTTTCGGGAGTCGGTGGTGTCGCAATCCTTCGTCGCACCATCGGCTCGCGGTGGATTCCGACACCCGGCAGAGCCGAGCGACTTCCCCCGTTGTGAGCAGCAGCGTGGACTTCACGGCGTCCCCGCCGGATGCCACGTCACCATCGGCTTGCTCTTCACGTTGCACACCTTCTTCGGCCCCTGCCGGACGTGCTCGGCGTGTCGCAGATCGCTCAGCCGCTTGTAAAGCGTCTGGTGGTCGCGGAGTTGGTCGCGCTGCTCCTGGGTCGCGTAACTCCATAGCTCCCACCCCGTGCTGCCGGGGAAGCCGAGCGCCAGGTCGAGCGCGAGTGTGGCGTTCGCGAGCCGGGCGCCGCTGCGGTCGTGCGCGTCGGCGGCCGCGTGCGAGGTGCCGGGGTCTGCGTCGGCGGCGAGTGGGTTGTCGGAGAGTTCGATCAAGTTCTCTTCCTCGCTTCCAGTGCCGCCAGCAACAGCCGTGTCGCCAGCCCGCTTTGCAGCATCCCCGGCGTCGCTCGAATCACGATCCACCCACGGATCGCCGCTTCGCCGTATTTGATCTTTCAGGCAACATGCTTCCATGTTTGCCGATTTATGACGGCATACACTGTCAGTTCATTGACGCCGTACTCTTTTGCGAGCCGCTTGTATCCATACAGCCCCTTGCGATACTTGCTTCTCATCTCTCTAACAGCGGATTCTGTTAGAACGGCCATTGGAGAGCGCTCGCCTTGAATCTTGGTTCCATGTCGATCTGTATCGGATACGTTGCCTTTCCTTGTGTCCCATCTGAGGTTGCACAGCCTGCTATCAGTCCTAACCCCGTTCTCGTGGCAGCAATCCATCTTGAGCGGTCGCGGGCCTGCAAACGATAGCATCACGAGAACGCACGTCGGGCGGGTTCTCGGAGGAAATCCCTTTCGAGTTAGATTGACGGTGGGGTAGCCCGAGGAACTCGTGCCCTCTTTCAACGGCTCCCATTTATTCCTGTACCCCCATCGAGCGTTTTTGCAGGAGTACACATCGCCATGATCGTTGATGCAATAGCCTGGGTAGTCGGGTATGTAGGCAAATCGAACCCCAACTACGTCAGGCAAGTTTGGAACGTCGAGTTGCATATCTAAGAGCCTCTACGATCTGGATGGATGCTAGCCCATTCTTTATCGACACAGGCGTGGCACGAATGACAATCCATCCCATGATTGCGGCGGTGTTATATTTTTCCAAATCAGCCTCCAGACCATCCCGCGAGTGGTGCCGCGACACGAACACCGTCCGGGTCCGGCCGCATTCACACGTCACCAGTCGGAAGTCCCCGCCCTCGCGCTCCAGTGCGATCCGCTCGGGTATCCACGCCCAATCGAAGCGCCACTTGCGATCCGGGAGCATGAATTCGTGCTCCGGCGTCGGGCGATCGAATCCGGCCGCGAGCACCGCCGCCAGCACTCCCGCCGGTATCGGTTCCGGCGTGGCCGCGACTTGCGCCCGAATCGCGGCGCTACACGTCCTCGGCAACTTCATCCCCACGCCGTCGTTGCTCCCGTGAATAATGCTTCCGCTTGCCCCGCGATCGCTTCGACGGCAGCCGCCCCGCGTACACCTGCGCCCGAGTCGCCGTGTCCTCGGAATACCGCTTCACCGT
>ERZ869921.427-NODE-427-length-26817-cov-5.665907_pt1 | contig 26817 bp, 49 predicted proteins | sample MGYA00579310_ERZ869921 | MGnify/ENA primary metagenome ERZ869921 (study PRJEB32216, sample SAMN09231816) | wastewater metagenome | place: USA: Maryland | collected 2016-06-21 | study: EMG produced TPA metagenomics assembly of the PRJNA472060 data set (Reclaimed... | reverse complement strand
CCCAAGCAGGCCTCCGCCAGCCCCGCATCAGCCTTGTCGCCGAGCGCGAGGCGGCGGCCGAAGTTGAACGCCGCACGAGCCCGATCCCGAGGCCGCACCGTTTTGGTGTCGGCCGTGGCCGTAAAGACCGCGACGTCACCATCGCGAGTGAAGCCTGGGAAGACTCCGCCGTACTGTAGGCCCGCGCCCACCATAACGGCGTCCATCGTGGCAGCGCGATCGGCAGTTCTAGGCATTACTCCTCCCGTCCCAAGTGCAGGTCGACGATCTTTGCTTCCCCGTCTGACTTCGCCCGCACGTTGAACGCGGTCGCCGTGCTCTCAGGGTCGCGCATGATTTCCAGCGCCTTGCGTGCAGCCTGTTCCGCGCTCGGAGCCTGCAGATCAATTGCCCAGGTCACCTCAAACTCAGGCTCTTCGGCGTCAGTCCGAGTCCAGCCCCACGGCGCGTCCTCGTATCCGGGCAGTTGCCGTAATAGCTGCTGCTCGATCTGCCTAAGCAGATCACAGGCAATGCTCGCGTCCCAATCGGGGCGTTCGCACGACTGGTAGCGGAGGCAGGACACCTGCACCAGCGCGACCACCGGATCGGTCTTGTCTACCCGATTGAACTGGTAGCCGAGAGCCGCATTGCCCAAGTCGTCATCGTTGTAGCGGTATTGGACGCTGCGCTGGTTTTCGCGGAGGAGCACACGGCCCATCTCCAAGGGCGTCGGAGAGACCGATTCCACCGCCCCTGCGGCCACCAATTCCAAGAACTCTGGGCCAGTCTTCAGCACGATGCCGTGCACGCCGCCGACGGCCGAGACCGCCGAAACGATGTAGTCGATTGTGTCGTTCGACACCACAAATGCACTCACGTGGACCTCCATCCTAGAACTTGCCGCCGATGGTCTTGAACTCCTTCACGATCGGCTCAAGCGGCAAATCGTTGACTAACGCCAGCACCAGGCGCTCTTTCAGATCGTCCAGCTGCTTGCGCTTCTGCTCCCGCCGCAGTTCATTGCCGTTGATCCGCTCGTGCGCCGCGCGGTCGGTTTCCTTCACCACCCATTCCTTCCAGTTCCCTCTCCCGAACTTGGTGTCCAGCCGGCCACGGTCGCCGAGCAGGCGCTTGACTCGGTCAGCAGCGGCCTGGTTCTTGGCCTGAAGAGCCTTCAGCTGAAGATCCAGCGCCCGCAGTTTCGACAGCGCCGATCGCAGGGGCTGCGGAAACTTCTGCTCATTGAGGATTTTCGCTTCGCCCCGTGCGCCGTACCAGTCGGCTCCGAATTGCCGGCGCTTATCCTCGATGGCACGCATCAACATGTCGACAGCGTGCCGGCGATCCTGGCCCTTGATCGTGACTTCCAATGTCGGTTGCTCACTCATATGAACTCCTCTTCTCTCTCGCGGATGTCGTCGTAGTCTGGCTCTCGTTCTTCCGGTGCTTCGGGCTCGTTCGCCTGCAGATAGGCATCGACGGCATTCCTGATGCCTTCCTGAAAGGCAGGCGCAAAGTCGCTGAGCGGGAGTGTCTTGCCCTTGTTCGGGCCGTCGTAGCAATAGACCTCGATGCCGTGCGCTTCATCGGAATCAATGGTCACGATGTTCATGCCGCGATTCCCGTCAGCGTCCTCGCCGTAGCGATCGCGCGACCACTGAGTTGACCGCGTGAACTCGACACTGACGTACTGCCCGTCGACCGTGCAGTCATGCCCGACCGACACCTCAAACCCACCGCCTTTGCTCATAACAGATCCTCGTTGATGTCCTGGCAGCACAGGTTCCCGCGCTTCACGGGGCTGCCGCACTCATCGCATGGACGCGTCTTGTTCGGGCACCCGCCTTCGTGGCACGCGACGCCGTTGATCACGAGCGCCTCGCACTGTGAGCAGCCGACCGTCACGCCCGTGAACCCTGACACGTGGCACCGATCAAAGCCGAAGAGCTTGAGCTGGCATTTCGTCCGCTCGGCCGGGGTCATGCGAACCTCACGAAATCTGTGATCTTCTTCGCCGTCACCGTGACGGCCCGCCGAGGCGGCTCAGGCCGAGCGGTCGCGGCCTGATCGCGGACGGTCCTCGCTTCGGCATACGTCCCGAGCGCGTGCGCTTTCATGCGCTCAGCCGTGGGCAGGTCTTCCGGTGCCACATGCGCGAGAGCCCACGCCCACGCCGCCAGCTCGTCGGCGTAGACCTCGTAGAACGACGCTTCGCTTGCGAGCATCGTCCGCCGTGCCGGAGAGAACGCGTTGGCCGCAAAATGACCGAGCTCGTGGAGGCCGACGATCGCCGCTTCAAGCAGCGTCCGATTCTTGAGGCCGACCATGATGATTTTCAAGTTCGGATCGGCGTAGCCGTTATCGGAGGCCGGGTCCAAGATGGCCTTGAATCCTGCTTTCGAGACTTCCGAGTAGAACGCTTTGACTGTGAGCATCAGAGCACCGCCTGTGACTGCTGCGCGATGGCGTCAGGCCGACCCTTCGGCTGGTGCGGCAGTCCGTAGTTCTTTGCGCAGACTGGGCCGTAACCGACTTCCACCGAGCCCGCGTCGGAAAGTTCCAGCATGCAGAAGCAGCATCGGCCGGTCAGCACGCCGTAGGCGCTTGCCGCCTTTGCCGGGTCCGCCGCGATGCTTGCCAGCGCGTCGAGGGTCTTCTGGTCTCGCACCAGCGGCCCGAACACCGCGCCATCCGGAGCAATCCGGCCGACCCACACGCCGCTGACTAGCACTTGAATCGAGCCGGGATACTTGGACCGGCTGCCCGCCCGCGTCAGCGCGACTTCCGCGCCGTTCGCCATGAACCTGGCTTTCGGATACTTCAGCCCTCGCGCGTTGGCGTCCGTCAGGAACTGCGCGATAGCCGCCGCGCCCGCCAGCTGGGCCGTGGGCCGCGCCGGAGGGGCCACCGGCTGAGCGGGGCAGACCAGATGCTGCGCGCCCTTGCCACGAGCCCATGAGACTTGCGTCCCGGCATCGAATGCCCCGCCGCACGACTTGCACACGCCCGCGAACCGCGAAGTAATGGTCATATCTCCCCCAGCCATTCAGCGTTACTGTCGAGCGGCTCCGTGGTTTCCACGATCACGCCGCTGGGCGATTCAACGAGTTTGGCCTTGTCGGCCTTGGCCTGCGCCCGAGCCTTGTCGAGAATCCAGCCGATGTACCCGCCGTTGAATCCGAACTGGTATTTCTTCCAGACCCCGGTTTTGGCCCGGTAGACCGAGAACGAGCAGATGGTCACTTCGCCCTCGCAATCTTCAGCGCCTGAGCCACGAGCTTGGCCCCCTCCGCAATCGACAGGTTCGGCGCGGGGTCGCCGGTCTTGATGAACAATTTCAGGATTTTGTTCGCTTCCGCTTTCGTCATGTCCAAACCCCCCTTACATGTATAAGTATATGCGGGCAGGACATGGATGTCTATAGGGAGTTTGACCCGATAAACATTGGGCGAATCGCGCGAAATGGCCCCGATAAACAGGGCTGATTTCGGGCCTCAGGAACGGCGGGTTTTCGTGGGCTTTCGGCGGGTTTTCGAGGGCCTGTCAGGAATCGACTGGGCGAGCATTTCCGCCACGGATGCGCGAATCAGGCCCAGCGCATCGCCCAGCGGATTGGATGCTACGACCCGTCGAAGCTGAAAGGCCGCGAGCGCGTCTTCAGTTCCGCAATCGCGTTCTCCGCAATTTCTTCCGCGCGGGCGCGCAAGACACGCACGGCATGCTCTCCACGCGTGAACGGGCACTGATCACAGGGTGCTGGCGGGCAATACTTTACAGACCGACTACGCATATGGCGGCTTCCTTTCGATGACGAGCAGGACCGTCTTGGCCGACACGCGAAACACCGCCGCGATGTCTTCGGCGGACACACCAGGGCGTCGATACATCTCGCGCACCGCAGCGGCCTGGTCGGAGGTGAGCGCCGGCTGGCGACCGCGCCGACGCCCCAAGAGCAAATCTTCAGCCTCTCTGTTGGTCATCATTGGGTGGCGTCCTCTCGAAGGTGTCGTCTGGAGCCCCAACGGCTTCCAAGATTTCTCCCGTGCGACGGCAGTCTCGGAGTCGCCGACTGAGCCCCGACAAGATCTCTTCAGCCGTCGCGCCATCAGGGTCGTCCGAATCGACCTCAAACGCGATTGTGAACATGTGGCTGTAGCGCTTCACGAGGACGCCCAGCCAAAAAAGATGAAGCCACCGTCAAGCAGGTCGATACAACCGGCCGGTCCCCATTTGTCGTCGGTCTGGCGCTCCGCCGCCTCCACCGCCGCTTTGTGCTCCGGTGCCAGTGGCGGCGCGGCCTCAAATCGGTAGTATCGAGTCGTGTCGCCAACATGAGCGGCCATGGTGTATCGGTCGTCTTTCGTGACCTCGACCTTGATGCGAGCTTCCTCGCCTCCGTTTTGAATCCACCGCGCGAAGTCTTTCGGCGCGACGCCCGCCGGCACACGCACCATCTCGAACGAGTCTTTCTCCGCGATCGTCCCGGTGTATCCGCTGTGCCCGTGATCCCATGCGGCTTCCTTGACCGCATGCTGAAACGCGCTCTGCGCCATCGCCAGTCGATTGGCCCCTGACGGTTGCGCGAGGTTCTCGCGTGTTCTGACTTCAACGAAGAATTGTTGTGCGCCCATACGTGTCCTCCTTGAGAATTTCTTCCGCCTGAATCTCGTTCATCGGTCAATCACCACCACCGCCGTGCTCACGTCGGTGCCCGAAGACTTGAACCGGCCTGGCCCAAGAGGCCTGACCCGCGCATCGCTTGGGAGCTTGCTCAGGCTCGCGCCAGCGGAGACCACACTCACGAGCCGGCCACCTGGCCGCAAGAATTTGAGCGCGTGCTCGATGTGCTTCACGTCCTGCCCTTTCGTGAAGGGCGGATTCATGACCACGGAATCGAAGCCCTGCACCGGCACCACAGAGAGGAAGTCCTGCTGCGTCACCGAGACGTAGGCGAGGCCTTGCGATGAGACCCACCCGCGAATGGCGTCGCAGCTTTCCAGCCGAATCTCGACGGCCTGCACATACATCGCCCCCGCGCGCACCAGCGCGCGCACGATGGCTCCGTCTCCGGCTGAGGGCTCCAGCACCGAACGCCGGTGCACGTTGGCGGTCTGCACAATCTCGTCCGCCAGATCGTCAGGGGTGTAGAACGACTGATAGAGCTGCTGCTGATTGACCGTCACGCCAGAGTCGAGCGCGAGGCCGAGCGTAGTCGCCGGGTCGCTGGGAAACACGTGCGCCTTGGCGGTGCGATTCCACTTGCCGCCCGCGTTCACCAGGACCTTGTTCACCTTTTCGTAGGTCTTCCGATCGAGTTGGGCGGGAAGCATGTACTGCAGGCCGATGATCTGGCCGCGCTTAAGAACGTCGAGAATTTCAGGGTCAATCTTCTGCGTTGCTGCCATGGCTGCTCCTGTTTCAAATCCAGTGGTCGAAAATCATGTGGCGGTACTTGCCGGAGGGCATCTTCTCGATGTACTCCGTGGCCAGACGCCGCCCGATGAACGCGGCCGGGTTCGCCGCAATCTCTCGGCGCTGGTCGGCCGTGAGCACCTTGACCGTGGTCTCGATGCCCGCGTCATCCCGCAGCATGGCTTTCGAGTACGGCCCGCATTCACCAGCCTCAAAGCCGATGCAGGTCAGCTCCGCAGAAAAGAGCGTCTTGACCTTGAGCCAGTCTGGCGACCGATGACCGGGGCGATACGTGGAGGCCAGCCGCTTGAGGATGGCTCCCTCTCCGCCGCGCGCCCAGATGGCGTCCACCGTGGCCTTTGTCACGGGCAACAGCTGCGAGAGGAAGACGGAGACGGGCTGCGCGAGCTTGAACAGCTCATCGAGATACGCGCGCCGCTCGCTGAACTTCTGGCCCGTCAGATCCTGGCCGAGCAGCTTCGGCAAATCGAACACGACGAACTTGAGCTTCGGCGCGTTGATCAGCTTCGCCACGTCTGGAGACTTGCCACCGGGAAAGATCAACTCGCCGTCGTAGGTTCCGCGCGGGAACGTCTGAAAGTCCGCGAGGATGTGCGGCGGAAGCTCGCGCGATAGGCCTTTGCCGCCACTCCCGGCGCGCGGCCGACTCCACGCCGTGACGTTGTGGTCCGCATCGACGGAGACGATCACGCGGTGCCCGTCGAATTTCTCCTCAAGCGCCCAGTGGGTCGCCTGCTTCGGCCAGCCGTGGGCATCGATGGGCGAGGACAGCATCGGGTTCACGAACGCCAGCGGCACGAATGGCGCGGGCTTCGGAGCCGGAGTCGGCGCGGGAGCCTCGCCGTCGACGACGAACATGTAACCCTCGCGCTCCTCGACCGCGAGCGCCTTGGTCGCCACGATGTCTTTCGTGTGCGTGCAATGCCGAGGCTTGCCCTCTCGCCGGACAATCCAGCCCCGGCAGTCACACTGCAAGCGCCCGCTGTCAGAGATGGACGCGGTATAGATGGCGTTGCTGGATTTCGATGGGAACGAGAACGTCTGCATCAACCCTCCCGATGAGATAAGTATATCAATGACAGGACATCCATGTCTACTCCTGAAACGGGAACGTCTCGCCGCAGTCGCAGAGCACGAAATAGCCTTCGCCGTAGAACCGCGCTTCGACGTTGGCGCGCTTCGTGTCATCCATGCCGAGGGACTGCCCGCAGTTCTGGCAATTCGGCACCACGGCGGACCAGGTGTAAACCATGGGGCCTTCAGTCAATTCACCGGCGCTGTCCACGTCGAGCGGGAAGACCTGCGTGCCGACCATGACGCCCGCCGGCGGATAGTGCACACCCTCCACGCCGAAGAGGCTGAGAACTTCCATCGCTGACTCGCGGCGTTTGGCCTCCACGACGCAGCGGCGGCAGATGCCGAACCCGGCATCGCGATTCCACCACTGCTCCCAGCGGCCCGCGTTCTCTCCACAGCAGCAGCACACTTTCGGACGCATCGGCATGTCAGTTGCCTTTCTTGGCTTGGGCCGCATCAAGACGACGCACGATGTCAGCGGCAGACTGGAGCGCCAGCACGAGGCCTCGCTCAATCAAGTGCGACATCGAGACCCCCATCGAGTCGGCGAGCGTTTTCGCTTCCGCCCAGAGGCGCTCGTCTTTCACGTAGATCGTGCGCGTTCGGTTCTTCATTGAATCCACCTTGCGGCGATTGCCGCGTAAAATCCGAGGGCCGAGAGGATCGCCAGCCACACCGTGGCGCGACGACCGAACGGCCAGAGGTCGTCCTTCATGGCTGGTCCTCGCCTTCAAACTCTTCGCCCTCGCCGTCGAAGTCCAAGTCGAGATCGACTTCGTCTGGGTCAGCGGGCGGGTTCGCCTGCGCCTGCGCGATGCCGATGTCGAACGGCGAGAACGGGGCCTTGCACCGTCCGCAGTTGGCCGCGATCACCGTCGCGCCGATCCGGTTTTTCTGCAGGCACCGCGAGCACTTGAGAATCGGGTCCATTACTGTCCTCCCCTCGAAACCACTTCAAGACTTCGGCGCAAGAAACACTTGGCCTCCCGCGTCTCTTCGCACCAGACCGTTGCCGTGATGACCTTGCCGTAGCTCACGGTGTCTTCGCCGAACTCCAGCACGACCGCTGTCAAGCCCGGATAGTTCCTGTGCCGCACGATGTCTCCAACTTTCATCGCTTCCCTCGCTTCGGTTTCAGCATCGCCACCAGACAAGAGGCCGCGCTCTTGCACCAGAAGTTCCCGTCACGGCCTTTCAGGAGCTGCACGGCCGGGAGCTTGCGCTCGCAGGCCATGCACTTGAGCATTCCCTTCACAGTTGAATCGCCTCCTTCTCCACCGGCTTCCCGTCGCCGAGCATCCCCGCGATCTTCTGGCCCAGCTGCTTCGGCTGGCCGAGGTCGGTCACGTTCGACTTGCCGCCGGTCAGGTCCGCGATTTCCTGCAGGAACTGCGCGCCGAAGGAATGCGGGTTCCCGACGAAGAACGTATCGATCTGGCCTCCGAAGTTCCTCGCGGCCTCCCGAGCGGCCCACGTGTCATTCGGCTCGCCGTCGCTGATCACCACCGCATGCTGAGCGCCGAGCTGTTTCGCGTAATTGATGGCCTTCGCGAGCGGCGTGTTGCCGGACGGGTCAGGAATCGCCTCGACCACCTGAGCCACCGCGCCGTGGAAGGCGATGAACGGGACATTCGGGCTCATCTCCCGGAGGGTCGCCGCGACTTCCCTGAGCTGCGTGATCTTCATCGGTCCGCCGCCCCCGATGCTCTCGCTCATCGAGGCCGAGGTGTCGAGCAAGACCACGGCGTTTTTCTTCCGTGCGCTCACGAGCGCCCTGAGCGATCCGGCAGTCATGCTCTTCGCCAGCGTTTCGAGTGAGTTCTGAGTGGTGATGATGTTTGACATGGGGTCTCCTGTTAGAAAATCAGCTTCACTGCATCGAGCAGGCACTGCCTCAGGGCAACCTTGCCCTCGGCCTGCGTTCCCGGATTCAAGGCCAACGCCTTGACCCGCTGGTATCTCGCGAAGAGCCTTTCGGTTTCTTCGGTGGGCGGCACCGCTGCGGCCTGCGCAATCAAGGCCTCCTCCATTGCCGCCAGCGCCCGGATGGCCAGCTCAGCGGCAGTCGGGGCCGGAGTAAAGAGCCGAGTCCGCCTCGGCCTCGCCGGTCCGCTGCTCGGCACCGCGCCCGTGCCCCGAGCCGCCCGGTAGCAGAGCTTGCAGAGCCGAGGCCTCACCCTCCACGTAGTTCTCGTGCAGGGCATTCCGTTTCTGATTCCCGTGCAAGGTCTGTAGGTCATGTGCTTTCCAACTCCAAGATAAGTATACGCATATCAAGGTCCGATTGATACGGGTTTTTTCGTCGAAAACATTGAGTCTTTTGAGCGATTCCGGATGGCTGGAGGCGTGAGAGGGCAGACAGCGGCCCAAAACGGGCCACCGAATCGATCAAATCATTGAGGAAATTCGACGATTCTGAGGCTCAGAACCGCGAGATTTCGGCCCGAATTCTAGGCCTTGGGCTGCACGCCGAGGGCGTAGTACGTGACGCGCGGAAACGAGATCTTCGCGGAGTGGATGATGTCTACCGAGTTCCACGCGAGCGATACCAGCTGCTCCGCGATGAACGCCGAGAGCACCGGGGTCCGTGGGATGTCCCATGTCGTCGGCAGGCCCGCCAGTCGGAGGCTCGCCGATGCCACCTGCGCCTGCATGACGTGCCCATGGGTCAGGAAGATGGCCGTCGGGCGCGTGAGACGCCCCAGGGCAAGATGAAACGCCTCCCACGGCTCGCCGTAGGGGTCGATGTCGATGACGTTGTACACGGCCAGCGGGAAGGCCTGCACGGCCTCTGCCGCCGACATCGCCAAGGTTCCTGCTCGGCGCGGCTTGACGTCGCACCGGGTCCACTGGCGGATCGTGACGTGCTCTTCCATGGCCGACCAGATTTTGCCGAGGCCGGTGCACGTGTCGAGGACCCAGACCTCTTCAAAGCCCATCCGCGACAGGAGCCAGCGCCGAATGGCAATCTTGCTGGGCAGCGACGCGTTATCGGTTTTCTTGTCCGCCATCAGGCCCTACTTCAGGCTCGGCCGCGCGCGGGCGGAGCACCATCGACGAGAACTTGGCGGCAATCTGCAGCTGCTCGATGGTGGCCTGGTGCGTTGGCCAGTCCTCGACCGGAATCGCCAACAAGACCCACGCCACCTCTTTCGGCCGCTCGACCGTGACCTTCTCGACCGCCGTCGCCTCCTCGCCGCCGATGATGGCGTCGAGTGCGTCAGGGGTGAAAATGCCGGACAAGTCCGCGTCGCTTTCCTTGAGCTGCTTCAGAATATCGGCATCCCACGAGGCCAGCTCAGAGGCGCGATTGTCAAAGAGGGCCATACGCCGCTTGGCCTCCGGCGAAAGGTTTCTGCGCCGCACCGCGATGATCTCGTCGCCGTCCGTATCGACCACGCGGACTTTCGTGATGCCGGCTTCCGCAGCGGCCTCGACCGTGCCATTCCCCGCGATGATGACGTTCTGCTCATCGATGAAAATGGACCGCCCCGCCCCGTTCTCCTGAAGCGAGTCGACGATCATCCCGATGTTGTGCTCATTGTGCTTGCGAGCGTTGGCGGGATCGGGAACGAGATCTTTGATGTGCGTTGGGTTCGCCATGATCAATCCGGGAGCTTCACCAAGTCGGCGTGCGTCGCCTGCCACCCGCGCATGCGCTGCGCGAACTCCATGACGCGCTGCGAGGACTCATGGAGCATCGCGGCCTGGCCCGCGCGATTGGCGCGAGCGGCCACTTCGAGCAGCCCGGCGTAGGCTTCGACCGCTGCCGGGGCCAGCGCATCCTGCGCCCGCAGAAAGAAGTACGGCTCTTCCGGATGGAGCTTGAGGCGGGGATCGTTGTCGCCGTACTTGCCGTCAGTGCTCACAATGGCAGGCATTCTCTCACAGAACGCCGCCGCCGGCGTCCATGCTGGACCACGACCGCGCGATACGTGCCGAGGGCCATCCGGCGAATCTGCCGAGCCCGAGGGATGAGGGCCGGAGGCATCTCAGCAAAAGCCCATCGCCACGCTCGCACTTCGTTGCGATACACCACACGCGCCATCTTGGCAGGTGCGAGGTTGCCGGCCGGCAGCGGATGCGACAAATGCCCGAGCTCGTGGAAGCCGACGATGGCGGCATCCTCCCAGTCCTCGTACGAGGCCACCAGGCCGATGGTGCGCTCACGAACCTGGATGTAGGACACCACGTCGCGCCGGTACACCCAATACCACCGCGCCTTCACCCGCCGAATGGCCCGGCGAAACGCCCACGCGCCGACCAGTGATCGCAGGGACCGATACCGCCAGACGAGCCCGCCTTCCATGTGGACCCACAGCGTGACGGCGTTGGCGCAGAGCCCCACCCCGAACGCGCCGTCTTGCCCGAGCGCGATCAGGATGAACGCCCATGACAACAACACGCCGATCACGAAGAACCCGAGGAACTTACGCGTCATCCCCGTCGTCCCCGTCAGTCGGAGCGACGAAACTGATCTTGCGGCCCCGGTTGATGACCATGCCATCCATGGCGTCTTTGATGGCCGAGAAGCCGGTGGCCAGCGCGTCACGCAGGCCGTCCTGCGATCGGATCTGGTCAGCGTCGACCCCGTTGAGCAGCTGCTTGGCTTGCGCCACGAGCCCATCGAGCGCGGTATCGTTGGTCAGGTTGCGATTGGAGAACGTGGTCAAGAACTCCTGAAACGACGTGACCGCCGACGCCTTGAAGATCTTCTTCTTCCCATCTTCCGACGGCGTGAGCCGATCGACCATGTGCTCCACCATCCCCAGCATGCTCTCGCGCAGCGCCTGCTGCATCACCTCTGTCGCTTCAGAGATCTTCGCCTGCATCTTGGCCTGCTCCGCCTGGAACAGCGCTTGGTTCAGCTGCTTCAACCGGCCTGGCACGCCGTAGTCCATGAACTGCCATTCGAGCTTGAACCGCGCGCGCACGTCCGACACCGACGGATAGTCCGCCCCGTTGTACATCTGGCGCAGGTTCACTTCGATGTCGGCCGTGACCTGCGGATAGACCAGCAGGAATGCCTCGATCAACGCCGTGCGCTCTTCCGACAGGCGCAACAGCGTCTCTTGGACCGTCTGCACCATCGGGATGGGAATCAGGTAGGTGCCGTGCCGCACCGGGAAGGGCACAGAGACGTTCTCGATCCATTTCTTGATCTCGCGGTCGTGCGCGACCACCGCGTCGTACTCCGGGCACTTGATGACCCGCTTGCGCAGGGAGAGCAGATCCTTGTCCGCGTCCACGCTCACCATGCCGAGCGGGGCTTTCTTCGTGGTGCCGAAGCGGCCGAACTCCAACTGGAGCATGAACGCGCGCTCCATCACCGATGTCTGCGGGCCTGGCTGCAAATCAACTTCCGGAAGTGTCGCCTGTTGAGTCATTCGCCTCTCCTAAATGAAATCTTGCGCCCCGCCGGCAGCGGCGTGGCCTGTGCTTTTCTCCGCAGCGTGGCAAACACCACCATCGCGTGAATGCGCGGATCGCTTGACGTCTTCACCAGCACCACCTCGACCGGGAAGCCCAAGAGCTCCTCCGCTTGTCGCTCAAGGAAACTACAGAGCGCGAGCGGCGAGGCGATCATCCCGCCAGACGCGATCACGATGTCAGGGACTACCAGCTTTGCCGACAACCCCACCGTCGGATGGTCGTAGACCTGCAGCTGGCCGATGGCCGTCTGCGCGCTCAGAGACCTCGGTGCGATTGGAGCCATGACACCTCATGCGCGAGCGCTTCGGCGCGCGTGGGGAACGGCCCGAGCAACGGCCCGCCGCTGGGAGCCATATCGGCCGTCCACCCGCCGTGCGGCGACGGCTCGACGTGACTCGCGCGCGTGATCACCGTGGTGCCGGCCGAGCACAGACCCGCCAAGTCGTCGTGATAGATGAACTCAAGATGTCCGGACTGTCGGACAGTCACTCGCAATTGTTTCAGTGCCATGGGCTTGAAGGAACAGAATCGTGATGCGCTCAGGGTTAGTAAAGAACGCCCGCACACGGTCTGGATCCTGAGCGACCCATTCCGCCAGCGCGCAGAGCACCTCATCGATGACCACGTCAGACGCCTCGACTTCGGCCTCAACTACGCGGCGAGCGACGCGGTAGTACTGATGCGCGATCCGGCGGCCGATGAAGGCGCGGATCCACGCGATCACGTGCTGGCCTTCTCATTCTCGCCGGCAGGCTCGTAGAACTCTGGCGTTTGCTCCGTGCGAGACACGCCGCCGATGGCCGCTTCAAGGGCCTGGGTTTCCTGCAAGCAGGACGGGCCAGAGAACCCCTTCGTTTCCACCTTGACGGTGGCATCTTTCCCGACGGTCACAATGATTTGCTTCACGCCTTCTCTCCGATCACTTGCGTCTCGCCGTTCACGTCCACGGTGTAGACCTGGTAGCCCATGCGATACATCTCGGCCTTGGCCGACTCCACCGCCAGCTCGCGCTTCAGCTTCGATAAGCCGCTGCCGGCCGCCGCTTCCAGCATGCGCCCGTGCATGCCGAACTGGTCGTAGAGCAGCGCCCAGCCGGGCTGTCCGTCAGGACGCTTCACCAGACCGATTTCCCACGGACCGACCGACCCCATCCGAGGATTCGTTCCGGCCACCTTGATCGCGTGGTCGCCGCGCCCGAACTGCGAGCGGTTGAAGCCTTGCGCCAAGTCGGAGTCTCCGACGTCGTTGCCCCACCAGCACCATTCCGTCTTGTCTCGCTGCAGCTCCAAGCCGAGTCGCTTGCAGGCGGCATCGAGCACGTCGAGATCGGTCACGTACACTTCCACATGCGCTACGTGTGACATTTTGAATCCTCAGGCGGTCTTAGTCGAAATGCGTCGACCGGTCGCCGGCACCTGTTCAAGCGCGCCCTCATTCTCTGAATAGGAATACACGCCTTCGCGGCTGGCGGAAATGAACTTCATGTCCGCCTCTTCGCACAGGACGCGAATCTTCTCTTTCGACGACACCGTGATCGGCACCAGGTAGGTCGCCGCCTCGACCAGCGTGGTTTCCATCCGGTTAGCCAGCTCGCAGCACGTCTCAATCTCCGCGCCAGTCCAGCCCGTATCTTTCGGCCGAACCTGTGCCGGAATGTTGAACTTCTTCAGGTAGATCGCCCAGATGGCCTCACGCTCTTCCGCTGTCGGCAGGCCGAAAAAGAACGTCCCGAACTTGAACCGCCGACGCAGCTCAGGCGGCAAGCTGGAGATCTGATTGCAGGTCGCAATGAACAGCGCCCGGCCCGCCGACACCGCATCGATGACGCGCAGCGCTTCACGGATCCGCGCCTCGCTTTGGCCGACCAGTGAGCCCTTCATGGCTCCCATGTCGAACTGAATCGTTAGGATGCCGGCTTCGTTGCCGACCGCCTTGGCCAGCGCCGACTTGGAGCAGCCTGGGTGGCCGATGAACAACACGCCAGACGACCGCTTGTCCTGCATGAACATCAGGACCTGCATGAGCTGATCTTGCGAGGTGCCGCTGGTGTCCCCCTTCGTGCCACCAAGGGCTTTCTCGATCTCGTCGATGAACACGATGGTCGCCGGAGCCTGCTTGCCGTGGATGACACGCGAAAAGAACCGCTTGGCATTCTGACAGCCGCCGACCGTCGTGAACGTCTCCGGCCCACGCAGGACCGACAAGCCAGGGGTCTGCTCGATGACCGCGCACCGGCGGTCTTGCATCGATTCGATGCTCACGGTCTTGGGCGTGAGCGCGAGCGAAAAGTTCTGCTCGATCGCGAACGGGGCCAGGCCGGCGACCGCATCAACCGCTTTCTCCATTGTCTCGGCGGTTGGCTTGGGCGTGTCGACGCTTTCGAAGATCGTCTCGAAAATGGCGCTCGCCTGCGCGCGATCCGGCAGCGGATCGTCATAGACGATCACGTCGCCATCCAGCTCGGGAGGCAGCGTCATGGAGCGGCCGAGCAGCACCACGCTCTTGCGTTGGGCCTTGAAGCCATCGCGCAGGTTCCAGAGCGCCTGCCTGACGGCGGGGTCCTGCAGGAACAGGTGCGCATTCAACATGAACAGCACGGCATTGGGCGGCGCTTGGTTCGCCGCGTCGAGCATGGCGACCGGGTTCTTCAGCGCCATGGGATTGCCCACGGCCTGCGCCAGGGCCTCGCGCACCGCGCGAGACTCCTGACTCTCTGTCAGCAGGGTGACGCCGCGCACGCAGTCCCACAGGACCATGCCGCAGGTTTCGTCTTCAGGGGTCTTTGAGAGGAGCGGGAGCACCCGCGTCAGAAGGTGAGAGGCGTCAGCCGTGCGAATGGCCAGCAGGGGCGTACTGACGGCCCGTGCGTTGACGAGTTCAGACTCCAAATGTGTCATGACGAGAAGTGTATCCCATCAGGACATGCGTGTCTAGTCTTGATTAGCCATACGTTCGCGCATGGCGCGGAGCCGTGCCAGCCGTGCCTCTTCGAGCCTGATTTGGGAACCAATGCGTCCAATCAACGGGTCGAAGTCTGAGGGCCGCTCCGCATAGAAGTAGCCACGGTCACTCGCGCATACGGGAATGAACAGTTCGTTGGCCTCATGGGCCACACGGCGGAGCTTGCGATCGAGCCCCGCCAGAGAGACGTGCAGCTGACGCGCGACCTCAGGGAACCGGCGCTGAATCTCTGCGCGCGTAATCGCGTTCGCCTCGCCACACGCATGCGTGCGAAGGAACGTCACCAGCGCATCGATCTCCGCTTTGCCGGTCAGCCTGATCGGAGCGGACGGCGCGGTCGACCGGCGGCAGCCGCATCGCTCGAAACGACGCGGATCTTCCGCCGACGGACGCCAGCCAGCCCCGTGGCAGCGGTCACAGCTCGGTGACGAGGGGTGGCGGAGCTGGTGCGGCATCATCGGCCGGTCCGAGCGCGAATTCGAAGCGTTTGAATTTACGCGGAGGTTCCTCTTGGCGACATTCCGATACCAGCAGGGCATCCGACGGCTTGAGCATCTCGATTTCGTCGTAGAAGATGTCGATCGGAGCGCCAGCATTTCTCGCCAGCACCATCAAGGTCTGACGCGCGCCGCTCAGCATGCCGTCCAATTCTGCCGTCTGCGCACGCAGAGCACGAATGATTTGCGCCTGCGTATCGAGCGCCGCGAGGACCGTCGAGACATCCTGACGCACGTGCGGAGGCATCAACGTCAGCGGATGCCCGAGACGACGCACCGCGTCTTGCAGCACCGCCGCGCGCGTTTGGTGCGCGAACGACTGACCGTTCTGATTCGGATTCATTTTCGCGCCTTCACTGGGACTGTGCGGACTTCCGCCGACATCCCCGGAATCACCGACCCAAGACGGGCCATGTAGAGCTTCGCCAGATTCTTGCCGAAGGACTCGTTCATATCAAACAGCTCCCAGTATTCAGGGTGGCTGGCGACAAACGCAAGCGCTTCGCCTTTGTTCGTCAGCACGGGATCCCAGACGTCGCGCGTCCGCATGCCCGCGACCACGGGCGTGGGCGCATCTCGGCGAGCCGGTGGCACGATGCCGCCTGGCCGCGCAGCGCGCTCCAACATCTCGTGCGCTTGGAACTGGAGCTCAGGATCGTTCAACGCCTGGCCGGCATCGGACAAGGCTTGCGCCTCTTCCAGCACGCGTGAGGTTTCCTCTTGCACCGCCACAACCTGCGATTTAGCCGAATCGACAAGCTGTCGGCGACGCTGCTCTTTCGTGAACGCGTCCATCAGCTTCGTCGCGTGGGCCAACGCCTCGTCGAGCGGGTCAACCAGCGTGCCTTCGTCGGCGAGCATCTGCTCGTACACTTCGCGCGCCTTGGCCTTGCGCGGCTTGAACCACGCGACAATGGCATCCTTCTTCGCGCGGATCGCTGACCAGGCCGTCGCGATGGAGACGTACTCCGCCTGCGTCTCGATCACGCCCACCTGGCGCAAGACGTCCACGGTGGCCGCCACGTCCACGACGTCGGGCTTGGGTTGCTGCAGAATATCCAGATCGGTGTCAGCCATTGTTCTCATCCGCTGCCAGCACACGTCGACGCGAGACCCGTAACTGAGCCACACGCACGGCTGCAAGAAAATCCGCCTCGTGCTCGCGGGCATCAGGCCACTCCGAGCAGCACTCAAAACTAAAGGTGCCATCCGACTTCAGGTTCAAGACCCATCGACGGATGACCACGTTCCTTGGCAGGTAGGGGCGCACCATCCGGGCGTACCCGGCGGTCTGCAAGCCGACAGACCACGGCACATGGCCACTCTTCCAATCCACCAGATCGATCACGGTGAACAATGGGGACGGCACCCGAATGCGGCTGGGGCCGCGCAAGATCCCCAGCCCATCAAGCGTGCCCGCCGCTCGCACGTGCTCATCAAACACGGGCACTTCGTTGTGAAGCCACTCTGGCTGCTCGATTGACGCCCACGCGCGATACGCCTCAAAGTACGGACGAACGATGGGATGCACACTTGATTCGTCGAGCGTGCCTTCGGCCGCCAGCATGATGGCCATATGCACGGCCGACCCGCGCTGCCTGGCGATGTCGGTATAGAACTGTTCGCCCAACATCCCAGAGTAGGCCTCACCGATCGCCGCCGTGACCGAGATCAACTGCTTGGACCCATCAAGCCAGTAGGAGTGATCGGACTCTCTGAACACCAGCCGACCATCTGGGTCAAAGCGGTTAGCCACCAACGATCTCCTCAATCGCCGTCTCGGACAGCAGGAGCTTGATCGGTCGCTTCTCAGACAACGCGGCCTCCAAGACCGGCAGCATTTCGAGCGTCGCCGTATAGGTCCGCGAGAAGCCCTCAAGCACTACGTACACCACCGTCTCTTGGCCTTTCTTCACCGGCTTGACGCTGGAGAGGACATACGGGCCGTCCATGGCCTCGCTGAGATCGTCATCCGTGTCGTCGTCTTCGGCCGGCTGCGTCGACTCACTGAGGCGGCGCGGCATGGGAATGACGTCAGGATCGTCGTCGTGAACAATGGCGTCCATCTCGATGGCCTCTTCCTTGGCCATCTCCTCGCGCAACAGCTGAATCTCTGGCGTGCGAGGCAACAGGTTGACGCCGCGACGGCAGGCGGTCTTCATCGCCATCGCATTCCAATCCTTCACCCATGGCGAGCTGTCACCAGAGGCGTTTTTGGATCGCGACCGATACGCTTCGACCTCCGCCTTGGTGAGGTAGGTCGCGTGCGTCTCGCCACTCTTCAGGCGCGCGACGAAATAGACCCCCACGACCGGCCCTCGGTCCCCATCTGACGGCACATGCCGCAGACGCACCATCGTGGGTGCCGACGTGTCGACGCCGAACTCCCACTGGTCGTTGGCGTACCGAATCGAGGCATGGACACCAGCAATCTCGCCGGATCGCCGCGCGACGTCGATGAGGCCACGGTAGTCAATGATCGGGGTGCACGTGTTGATCGTCACCCACTTTCCATTGACTTGCTGCCGAATCGCGTACGGCACCAGCCAGACGCCGCCCGGCTCATTGGGCTCCAATCCCAGCCGCGCGCACGTCATCAACGCACTGACCACCGACAGAGGCGTGCACTTCCCGACCCCAGGTGTGCGAGAGATCACCACCTGCGCGAGCTTCACCAACCGCTCAGGCGGAAGATACCGCGTCGCGACACTGCCGAAGGAGTGCTCGCTCTGTTTGATGATGTCCACCAGAGATTTCTTTTCCGGCGGCGCGGGGCTCGGCGTGGGCTGCGCGCTCATGACCACCCCATGATGCCGAGGGCTTCGGCGTTCCCGGTGCGCTTCAAATACTCGCGCAGCGCGACGAGCTTGGCCGGCAGCACGTCCACGTCGGACAACGTCAACTCGCTCGCCTCCACGCCACGACACAGCGACGCGACACGCACCAGCGATCCGTGCTCGGAGACGATCTTCTGCACGGCGTCTCCGCCAAGGCTGACCGTCGAGAATCGGCGACCAGAGATATCGGGCAACAGTTGAACAGTGGCAAGCATCTGATTTCTCCCACACCCATCGTATCGGAACAGGACGCGCGTGTCTAGTCCTTTGTGGCCGTGACCGAGACCGGGAGCACGCCGAGCGCGGCTGCCGCGTCCCACACTTCCTGGCTATGGTGCTTCAGGATCCATCGCGCATCATCGGCGCTCGCCACCACGATGATGGTCGTCACGCCGTCACGATGGACGGAGGCCTCGCGGAACGACGCGTCGTAATCATGGCGCGACAATCGCGCCTGAATCGCCGAGAGCAAGGGGTGCAAGGGACGTGGGCGCTGGCTCCATGTCACCAAAAGGCCGGGGAGACAATGCTGGAACATGCCGATCGAGAACCCGCGCGCGCGCACCCATTTGTCAGAGATCTCGAAAAACAACTCCATCAACTCCACCAGCGTCGATTCATCTCGCGTGCTCAGCATCGCCTTGATCAAGGTCGCGTCTTTGGCCGGCACGAGCGCCGCCGGTTGGCCGCCGACATGCTGGCGATGAAGGCGATCGAACGTCTGCAGCAGTCGCGGAATGCGCGAGTCGCGCGCGTTTTTCTTGATACCCATCTTGATCGGTGTGAGCGTCAGATCCAGATCAGTGAAGAGGATTGGTTGTCGTGATCGCATGGCCTTTGAGGTGATGCTGTGGAGCAGGCAGAGTCCGGCTCCCACATTTGGAACCGGCTCCTGCCTTGCACGGTCATGGCCTTCTCGGCGACGCCGCATCGCAGGGCGATCCTCGAATCACGGTCGAGAGGATCCGCATGGTCCGGCTATGAGACAGCGACCGCCGCTGCGCTCGTGCGCGTCCAGACCTGAGCCTACGCTGCGAGCTGGCACGTTCCCCCAGTGCTCGCGTCTAAGCCACCGCCAGCCGCTGGTGCGAAGCGTCCAGCTGACGGCCAGCCGCGAACCTTTGATTGGGACTTGAAAGTGGCGAGGCAGGCCAGTAGAATACTGACTCCCGCTCGCGATCTCTGTCCCGCAGAGTTCCGCGACGAAAGGCTCGGCGTTCGAAGCGCCGGGCCTTTGCTTTGTCCGCTCGATGGTCCCGAGCGGAAGGCGATCCTACGCGCGTCGGTTTCTGGTCGTCAACAATTTCCGACAGCGTCCGCCGAAAAAGATCCGACCCACTACAGGTAGTGTGATCACTTGTACTCGCGGATACCAGGCGCGAGGCGCTGCACGACTTCGCGCACGCGGTCCATTCGCGGCTTTGGATCTCCGGTCACAGGCGGCGCGTCGTTGGATTGAGGAACGGCGTCGTTGTCAGGGTACACAGCCCCACCATCGATCGCTTCAAGAATCGCCACAGACCCGTCGTTGATTTGAACGATGCGATGTCCGAACGAGAGCAGGTGCGGTGACGGATGCGTGGACTGAGAGGCGACATCCAAGAGCCCAGTCATGGCGATCAAAGCGTCGGCTTTGGCTTGGTCTCTGGCGAGGATCGCAGCGGCGAGCGCCGTTTCTGCGTTGGAGGCTTTATCGTGCGCTTGCAGATACCGTCTTGCTGGGGCGAGCAGGTCGCTCATGGCGCTTCCTCTGGAACGTGACGTTGAAGACTTTGTTGAACTCGGCCTTCAAGACGACGCACATCTTCATCGCCAGCAACATCGACGGGACACTCTGGCCAAGCACGACGCGGTTGACTTGACGGAACGAGACACCAAGGCGCGCGCTAAATTCTTCCTGGCTCATGCCGGCCTGGTCGAGCAGCGCGCGAAGATTGTTGCCGTGCAGCGTGGCGCTGACGACAGTGATCGATCGGTCCATAGTCCGCCACGTTAACACGACCCGGTCGTGCATGTCTACCGACTCGGGAAGCATTCAAGTGGCACCAATGGGCAATCGTTGCGTAGGTACAGGGGGTGCTTGGGCGTGCCGTCTCGGTTGGTGCCGAGACAAAACACGTGCGTGCCGCGCACCCACAGGAGCTCCCGAATCGCGCGATCGCGGCGGCGGTAATGTCCATGCCGCCCCCATGCCGCGATCACGAGGTCTGAGGCCGCCACGGCGTCGCAGATGGCCCTGTTGTTCTCTTGCCCATCCCCAATGTCCGCCCCGTCTTCGTAGAGGCCTGCCGGGTCTGTCGAGCGAAGAGCGAAGATGTTGACCACCTGCAGGCCGCCATAGCCCAGCCGTTGCGCGCGCCGCTGACAGCGCTCGACGGTGGGATCGTTTGAGACTTCATCCGCTGTTGATGGGTTAAGCATGATGAAGCACACGTCACCACCAGACGGCGCATCGTCGGCCCATCGCCTCCAGAGGCGGAACCGGAATCGTCCGTCTTCAGAGAACGTCGCGCCAGACGTCAGGTCCATCGATGTCATGCTCGTTGGTGAACGACTGAGGGCGTGATACCCACGCTCAGCCGACCATAGCGCTGGCAGTGTGGGCAATTGCAGTCATCGCGGTGCATGTACGGTGCCCAGCGAGACCAGCACACGCTGCACACGAGCTGCGGAACGCCATCTTTAATGACGGCCTGGAACTGACCGCGACGTTTATCGCAATCGATGCAAGTCATGGCTCCACCACAATAGACCAGGCTGGATTGGTGAACGTGTGGTCTGAGCGTTTCATATTGTGACCGAGCGCGTCAGCCACGAACCGATGCGTGCGGCCTGGCAGTAGCATCGGCATCGCCGCCTCCACAGCCGAAATGAGGCTTAGAGGCGGCGTCCGATCCGAGTCTGGCGTGCCGTGGTACCAAAACGTATACGTCGCCGTCATGGCGCGACCACGCGCGCTCGGATGTCATCGAGCGACTGGATATTGAGCACTGCGCCATTCTTGAAGACGGTCTTGAGCAGATTGCGATCGGCCGACACCGACTCCAGCGGCACCGTCTCAAACGATCCATCAGCGGTCCGGATCAACGCCAGACGACCAGGCTTGCTCCGCTTCGTGGGGTCCGTGATCGGGCTCTTCATGACATCCAACCAAACCCCATCGCGCTTGACGGCCGAGGCCTTGAAGGCGAACCGATGGGTGTCGCGCGTCAGGCCCTTCTGGAGCAGTCCGCCGCCGCTCCCGAACGTGATGTTGTCGGCGCTCCAGCCATTGTTCTCGAAGTAGGAGAGAATCGCGTCCAGGCTATTGCTGTCGATGCCGTCCCCTTGAATCACCCGCACGCTCGGATGCAGAACCTTATAGCCCTTGTCGTTGCGCTCGAACCCGAACTTGTCCGCCAGAATCCTGAGCACGTGCGACAACACAGAGATCGGGTCGCCACTATCTGGACGCACGACCAAGACCCCATCGCGGGCCAGCACGTTGGGCTTGAGGATGCGGCCCCAGATCTGCTCGCAGGCGTTGAAGATGTCATAGCTATCGCTGACCACAGAGACGATGCCCTTCGGGTACAGCGTGAGCATGTTGCGGTAGGCGTCGACTTCGTGCTCGCGGCCCCAGGACGTCATGGTCGAGTGCTCGGACGCCGGCACCGAGTGCCCCGCCATCTGGCATCCGTAGTATTTGCGCGCCAGCATGATGGCCGGCAGATTGTCGGTGCCCTTGAAGTTCGCCAGATGCGCGAATCCCCCGATGGCCGCTGACTCTGGCGACGAGGCTCCACGAACGCCGAAGTCGTGCAACTTGTAATCAATCAGCGCCGGCGTGCCGGTCTTCTCCAGGGAGGACAGAATGCGCGCACGCATTTCTCGGCTCCTGGTGGCGACCGAGCTTGGGTACCACGTCTGCACCATCAGCGTCTCGATGTAGTTCGTCCAGAACGGCAACAGATCATCGGTGTTTTCGATGGTCATCACCGCGTGGTGCGGCGGCACCACCGTGCCCTCAGGCACCGCCTTGATCTCGACCGGGATCGCGCCGCCATGCGCCTCCAGCGTGCGCAGCATGCCGGCCTCATTGAAGAGGTTCTGGCCGAAATGCTGAAACAGCACGTCGGCGGCTTCGCTGACGTCCTCGCGCGTGAATCCAGGGGCCAGATAGCGACGGGTCAGGTACTGCACGCCGATGCCCGAGACGAGTGCCGGGGAGGACCCGCCGCGCGAGCTGAAGAAGGAATGCACGTGCGTCATGTCTGGCGGGTACTGGTGCGCGTGCGTGGGCTTGTACGAGTCGGTCATCAAGAGCAGGTTCTCAGTCACTTGGCCTCCAGAGGGATGCTGCCCGTCGCGCGCAGCAGATTAACGAGCGGAGCGTGCACTGGGTCGACGCACGACGAGAGCTCGCTCACGTCGATCCAGTGCGCCGACGCCAAGTCGTCTCCGGCGGAGACCGCGCCCCACATCATCGTGGTCTTGAAGAGTGCGGTCATGATCTTGTCGACCGACGATCGATATCGCCAGTCGTTGACACGAACACTCCCGACGTATTCGAGGCGCGAGAGCTCGATGCCTCCGCACTCTTCGCGTGCCTCGCGCGACGCGGCCCACTCCAGCGAGCCATCGGACGGGTCAACAAAGCCTCCGGGAAACCGGTAGAGCTTGTCCGTTTCGTGGCGCTTCCCCAACAGAACGCGCTGCCGATCCTGGCTGAAGATGGCGATGTCGACGCACTGATAGGACGTGGGGAACCGGATCTGCGTGGCATACACCATGCCGGTCCTGAACTCGAACGACGACCCCAACTCGGTGGCCGCGCGCACCTGCGTGCCGGAGATGTCGACTTTGAGATCCAGTGCCGCCGTCGGCCACACGCCCGAGTAGCACGAGAGCGAATTACCGCGACCGCCGTAGATGGTGCATGGCTGCGCGAGGCCTGACAGCAACGCGTCGATTTGGCGGCTCCATGCTTCGTCGCTCTCGTGATTGGGCAACGGCAGCACGATGGCTTGAGGAAAGATCGCGCGAATGGCGTCAGCGCGGCAGAAGAACGGCAACGGATCGTTGACGTTCGGCGCGGCCGGCGACGTGCCGACAAGCACGGCGAGCCGTGAATGCTTGGCTTGAACAGCGGACAGAACGGCGACGTGCCCTTCGTGCAGCGATGCGACTTGGAACCGACCGATGACCACTCCCACACTCATCGTGGAATCCTCCGATGGAAAGGGAGTGTATCAGCCGAAAGACATGCGTGTTTGGGAGTGCCGGGCGGCACCCCCAACTGACAATCTTACTGGAGCGCGAGCAGCGCTTCCAGCTGGCGCTGGACGCGGTCGCGCTTTTCGGTGGCCGTCTCCAGCGTCGCGAGCTGTTGACGGGCCTCGCGGATCTGCTTGGCGATCAGATCGCGGCGTGCCGACGCAATGGACTCGGCGATCACGGCGACTTTGGCCGAGAGCCATTCCGGCACGGGAAGATTGACGGCCTGGTATTCGGCGACCAGAGACTTGGCGAACGCCGACAGAGCCATGGCTCCGTCGAGATCGCCAACGTCAGGCCGGAACGACTTCAACGCATCGAGCACTGAACACCTCCTGGGTGATGGTTTGCGGCAAGACCTCATCGAGCCGCTTGAGTGGGGTCGCCATGATTTCGTCGATGAGCGCATAGCGAGAAACCCGCATGGTCTGCACCAAGTTCGGCAGACTGTAATAGTCGACCCCGCCACGGAGGTCGAACTCCTGCACGTCCAGCCCGGCAGATTCACATGCGCCCGAAAGCGCGTTCGGATCTCCCGTGGTCAGATACAGATAGACCACCGGCGCGACGTCCCTCTTCTCCACGTACCGGCCGTAGGTCTCTGGGAACCTGGGCACCGTGTTTTCGCCACCATCTGACACGATGGCGACACCGTTGAGGATGAGCCCACGGTCCAGCGCCCACTGCAGGCCGCAGCCGATAGACGTGTTGCCACCAGCGCGCACGCCTGACGTGATCGCCTTGATCTCTTCCAGCGTCTTCCCTGTCACGTCGTAGCCCACCGGTGTCGAGCTGACAAAGACCAGATGGACCTGCCCCTTCACGGATCGCGCCAGTGTCGCGGCCACGTGCTTCGCCGTCTCGATCGCCGTGGTCATTGACGAGCTCTTGTCGCCAATCACCAGCCAATCCCCATCGACCGAGATGCGGTTGGCCTGGGTCTCCTGAAGCGCCTCGACCTTGGCCTTGAGCGCCGGATCAGCCAGCGACTTGGCGGCCACGCTGGCCTTGAACGTCGTTTGCGGCCGACGGCTCTTGCCGGCACGGGCGATTGCCGCTTCGAACGTCGCGCGCAACTCCGGGTGATCGCGAATGCCGCACTTCTCCAGGAACTTGGCGTTCGTCACCAGTTCCGTCGGCGACATCTGGCTCATCAGCGCCATCAAGACGTCAACGCTCTTCAGCTGCTGCTTCATCGCGCCAGCCGCGATCAGGAACGGAATCCGGTGCGAGACGATCAAGCCCGCTGCCTGCTCAGCCGGCAGCGTCGAGAGCGACTTGACGATATCGAAGATCGAGCCAGGCAAGCCGTGGCCCTTCACGATCGTCAACTCAGCCTCGGGTGACGGCTTGACGTGGAACAGCGTGTACAAGCGCCGCAGCGTCTTGCGATGCTGCAGGACAACGTGCTGCCGACGCGCAGGGTTCACCGTCTCCAGCTCGGCCAGGTAGCGCGCCACCAGCCGACGGTAGAGACGCGAGCGCTTGATCGTCAGCGTCCGTGCGAACTCGACCGCGCGAAGGAACAGGCGCGGGTCGAGCGCCGCCACGTGGGCTGCCGCGTTCTCCAGCTCGGCGCGCTCGGTGGCCGCCGCCAACGCGATTACCGGAAGCGCCACGCGGGCGTCGCGGATCTCGCTCTTCTGGGCGGACCACGCCACCAGATGCGCGAAGAAATCCGGATCTTCCGCCGCTGCACGCATTCCGGTCGGCACGTACTCCGACAGCTTTCCGTGCGGAGACTTGGCCAGCTCTGCAATCACACGCGTCTTCGTCAGTCCCTGTTCCATCACATTACATCGAGGCAGATCGGCCAGGCACTTAACCCGCGTTTCCGCGAGCGTCATAGCCAGACATGTATCCAGACCAGTGGCCTCGAATCCTCCAAGAAAATCGCGTCAAATCGATCGGGTCTGTTGGTTGGTGGCCAGAAGGCCTTTCGGTTGGCCACCATGAGAACGCTGCACGCGCAGCGCTCTCACGGAAGCGTTGGTGAAAGGCTTCGTGTAACCCGATCAGTAGACGCGAAGGTGTTTACGAGCGTGACGCGGAAAGCAACCCGCGAATGACCGACGAGAAGAGCGTGTCTTTGACGCGCTCGTGCTCGGGTAGCTGGTCATACGGCATAAAGCACGGGTGCTGTCGGAGGTCAGGGCGCTTTTCAGGCCCCCAGCTCCAACCATCGCGAGTCTTGTGCGCCAGCCAGTTGTTATGACTGGCATCGGGCGCAGGCGTCAGGCCTTGCGCAATCTGCTCGGCGTGGAAGCGCACGCCATCGATTGCACTCGCGCGCTGCCACTCAGGCGCTTCGGCCCACGGAAGGTGAGAGAAGTCGCCCATGCCACGACAGAACGCACGATTGACCTCATGGCAGGCCTCGGCAATTTGTTCAATCGTGATCGGCATCGGCGTCTCCAGAAATTTGTCGCGGAAGATCGTTCGGGTCGACCCTTGCGGGTATGGTTGGAATCGAACCAACAACCGACAGCGCTATAGGCTGTTGCTCTACCGATGAGCTACATGTAATCCGAAACAGTAGCCGCGACTTGAGGAGTCTAGCGGAGGGCTGGAGGCTATGTCAAGGGTGTCCTACGGGACACGAATGGCCGGGACGTCCGTGAACGCCTGCGGCAGGGCGCGCACGGGGAATCGCCACACGTTCTGCGGCGACAACCAGACCTCCAGCGTGAAGTCTCCAGGCGGCACGTTGTACAGGTAGTACATGCCGCCCCCATCGCTGTAGGAAAAGGACGATGGCCCATAGGCGGGATGCGTCAGGCGCGTCGAGATGCCGCTCGCGGGATAGTTGCGCCCGTCTGGGCCGACACGATAGAGCAGCCCGCGCACCGTCGTGCCGCCTGGCGCGAGCGCAAGAATCGCAAGGAGCGAGACGAGAAACGCGAGTCGCTTCATGGCATCACCACCTGGGACGCATAGCGCTGGCCACTCCGCTGAGACACCAGACGCACCGGTGCCATCAACCGGATCGTGCGCGTCGCAAGGTCCACATGCAACGGGATCGGCTCGGCCCCGTACTTGTTCCCGCCAAGCGGCACAGTGACGCCTCGATATTCTCTCAGGTCGAACTGGATGTCAGGGAAATGCAATCCTGCCGCGTCTTCAATGACGGGAATGTCCCAGCTGAATGCGCCCTGATTCATCAGGTTGAAGCGCGGCGGCACCATCCGGATCACCACGTCGTTCAGGTTGGGCTCAGGCTCTCCCTGCGCGGGAGATGGCTCGATGGTGCCGGTGACTGTCCACGTGTGATAGTGCGTCAACTCGGTCGGACGAATGGAGACCAGCACGAGGAACAGCGCGAAATACCCTGCGAAGGCTCC
>ERZ869921.425-NODE-425-length-26858-cov-3.979293_pt1 | contig 26858 bp, 40 predicted proteins | sample MGYA00579310_ERZ869921 | MGnify/ENA primary metagenome ERZ869921 (study PRJEB32216, sample SAMN09231816) | wastewater metagenome | place: USA: Maryland | collected 2016-06-21 | study: EMG produced TPA metagenomics assembly of the PRJNA472060 data set (Reclaimed... | reverse complement strand
GCTGAAATACACAAGAATGCAGACGACAGCGGCGACAGTAAGCTATTTCAATTCACGACACAGCGTTCTTTGCGTACAGGGTACCTTGCGTTGAGTTTTGCAGAAGGTATTAAGTTCAGTGACCTATACGGTGAAATCGGGCCACGTGCAAACTATGCACCGTATGTACACAACGGAACAGGGCGTGGCATTCAGCCTAACCCGTACATGGAAAGAATTGCCAAGGCTTCAGAAGAACAAATTGGCAAGTATTTCAGTGAAGCAATTGGTGAAATTACTAACGAACTTACAAATATATGAGTGCAATACAAGAAATAAAAGACAAAATAAAAGCGGTATGCATTGAGCTGAAAGACGCAAATGTTATTGCAGGTGTTGCAAGCATTCAAATGACAAAAGACCCGTTGGACGCTGAAATACCAACTACACCGTATGCGTACATAATGCCGCCTTCAACTGAAAGTGTTGTTGTTGATAATCGTACATTGTTGCGTACATACACATTTGATATACTTGTAGTGGTAAAGGGTGAAAATATTAACACCGAAACGTACATTGAAGATTTAATTGAAGCCATTTTGAACAAGTTTGACAATTTGCCAACACTTGAAGGTGAAGCTGACGGAGGTGTTGAACCTGCAAGCAGTGCGCCGCTTCCGCTGACACACAAAAATGGAAATTTAGTTATATTCTCAATTCGTTTGAAAGTTAATAAAACATTAAGTTTAACGTATTAACATGATCACAAACAGCAAAAACAAAAACATAGAAAATAAGGACGTTGAAACAAAAGCTTCAACTGAAGGTATTTTGCTAGATTTCTTTTATGCAGGTGGCGGTGAATACGAACCTATTACTATTAAGGCAGCTACACAAGCCGAAGCCGAAGCTTTATACATTAAAAAAAGGGTTGCAATTAACAAATAAAACATTATGACAAAAGGAATTGGACGATTACTACAACTAGGTATTGCTAAAGAAACAACACGAGGTACGCCAAATGCTGCGGCTGATTTCTACATTCCTTTTTCTGACGTTTCTTTTGACGAAAAGTTTGACAATGTTATTGCTGAACAAAGCCTTGGTGTAATTGAAGACAGTAGCGGACAGTCACGAGTGAAGGACTGGGCTGAAGGAAAAATTGCCGCACCTATTGAAGATAAAAGCTTCGGACTTGTTCTATATTCTGCCCTAGGTTCATATACAAAGTCTACAAACAGTGACGCTTCAGGACTTGTTTGTGACCACACATTCACTATCTCACAAAGTGCGCAGCACCAAGCACTTACTTTCTTCCTTGACGACCCACTTTCAGGACAGGACTACAAATACGCAAACGGTGTAATTGACAACCTTGAAATTAACTACGAACAAAAGAAGTTCCTAGAATTCAACATTAGTGTAATGTCAAAGAAGGGTGCGACTGCTACACTTACGCCTTCAACGACTGCGCAAAACCGTTTCCTACCGCAGCACCTTACATTCAAGGTTGCTTCTACATACGCTACGCTTTCAACAGGTACAACTATTTCACTTAAAAATCTAAAGCTTAAATTCTCAAAGAAAGTTGAAGCCGACGACGTGCTTGGATCAACTACACCTTCAGACTTCTTGAACAAGCAGTTCAGTATTGAAGGAACACTTGAAGCGCTTTGGAATAACGAAAGTGATTTCAAAACTGCAGCACTTGCAGGTACAGCAAAGGCACTTAGAATTGATTTAGTAAACACTGATGTTACAATTGGTACTGCAGCAAACCCAAGAGTTAAAATTGACCTTGCGAATGTTGTATTCACTGAAATTACAAGACCGCTTGTATTGAACGACCTTGTAAAACAAACGCTTGCATTCAAAGCGCATTATTCAACAACAGATAGTCTTATGGTTCACGCACTTATGACGAACTTGAAGACAACTGTGTATTAAGAAAATTAAAAAACCATGCAACCAAGAGAAACAAAAACAATTACAACCCCTGTAGGTAAGCACAACGTTGAGTTGAAAACTTACATTACTGGCCGTGAAAAGCGTGAGATTTCAAATATCTTTTTGAAAGGTATGAAAGTCACTACGGACGGAAGTGTAGCAAGTACAATTGACGTGAGTGTGAACCAAGAAGCAAATGACAAAGCTTGGGAATTGGTAGTAGTTTCAATTGACGGAAAAAAGAGTAACGAAATTAGTATTATAGACACTGTACTAGACATGCATGTTGAAGATACGAATTTCGTGAAGGCAGAGGTGAACAAAATCACCGCTGACAAGGAATTTGAGGAAAAAAAAACGAGCTAACGTACGATTATCAAAAACTACTGGCAGGAATGAACGCCGAACCTTCTGACCAAATCATGATGTTAGTAGTTTGTGATAGAATGAAATGGACATTTCAAGAGTACATGCAACAGCCTGAAGCATTCATTAAATCGCTGATATTGAAGTGGTCGTTAGACGCTGAACACAAATTGCGATCAGCAAACCAACAACAATAATGAATTCAACAGCACTACTAAAAATAGTTGTACAAGCAAAAGACGAAGCTTCAAGCCAATTGAAAGGTTTGGCTGCTGTGGGACAAAAATTACAAAGTGAATTTTCACAAGTAGGAGTAGTGGCCGGCGTTGCCTTTGGTTTAGTGGCAGCCGGTCTTTATTCTGTTGTAAAAAGTGCTGCAGACGCAGAAGCGGTGCAGGCACAGTTGAATGCGGTGTTGGCTTCTACAGGAGGTGTTGCAGGAGTAACAGCGCAGGCAGCAAATGACCTTGCAGAAAGTCTTTCACGGGTTACAGCGTTTGAGGACGAAGCAATTTTGAGTGCAGAAAATATGTTGCTTACGTTTACGAATATTAGCGGTACTGTTTTCCCTGAAGCAACTGAAACCGTATTGAATATGTCACAGGCTTTGGGGCAGGACTTGCAGAGTAGTGCTATACAGTTGGGTAAAGCTTTAAATAACCCTATAGACGGTATTACAGCCCTTTCACGTGTGGGTGTGAATTTCACTGAAAAGCAAAAAGACATGATTAAGAGCCTGCAGGAAAGCGGGCGAGGAATGGAAGCGCAGAAGATTATTTTGGCAGAGCTTGCTACTGAATTCGGAGGTAGTGCGCGTAGAGCAGCGGAAACATTTGACGGGCAAATGAAGCAGCTTAAAAATTCAATAGGAAACATTGGCGAAAGTATTGGTAACGTTCTTCTTCCTATAACGAAAGAGCTTACGCAGGTTGTTTTGAATGTAACATTTAGAATAAAAGAATGGGTAGACAAGCACCCTGACCTTACACGTGCAATTCTAGCCGTGGTTACTGCCATTGGCGTAATGGCGGGGCTTGTAGCGGTTGTGACAGCAGGAATTGTGGCATTCGGTGCGGCAATGGCAGCAGCAACGCCTATAGCAGCGGCACTTGGTTTAACTGTTGCAGGTTTACTTGGCCCGATAGGTTGGGCTATTGCAGGCGTGGCAGCATTGGCAGGTGGTTCGGTATATGCTGCAAGCAAGCTTGGTGCATTTGATAAGAACGCTGCAGACGCAGGAAAAACAACTGACGAAACTGCAAAATCAGTAAAGAACTTCGGTGAAATGAGTAAGGAAAGTGCAAGCAAGATTTCACAAATGGCTGAAAAGACAAAGGAAGCCAAGGAAAAAATTGCAGAGTTGCAAAAAGAAATTGCAAAAACTATTGCCGACGGTGAAACACGTGACAAGTCAAACAGACAGACTATTGCCGACGCTATTATTGAACAGCAGAAGAATATTGCTGAAATATCAGGACAAATTGAACAGAAGAAGGCAGAGATTAAAAAAATCATACGTGACGGCGACGGCGCTGATCAGCTTAGAGCAGCACGGGAAGAACTAGACACACTTACATGGCAGCACGCGCGCGAGCAAGAAGCATTCCAAAAGAAGGCGAACGGTATTCAAGGTTTGAGTGCAGAGCTTGCAGAAGCTGAAAGACGTTCTAGCCTTACTGCGTTTGAACGGAAAATGGAAGACTTGGCGAAGCAAAGAGAGCTAGACAAAAAGGAAGTTGCTGAAAAACTTTTGAAGCAGCAGGAAGAATTGAAGCAACTTAAATTGCACCTTGGAAGTATTGCCAATGAAAACAAAAAGCTTACTTCAACATTGGAAGCTGAACAAAATAAGCAGGCTGCAGACGTTGAAGCTACTACTGCACGTATTCTAGCTTCATACGCAAGACGACCTGCAGGCGGTGGAATTCTTGGCGGTTCAATTTCTTCTTCAGTGTTCACAACTGCGAATTCAACACCTTCTGTAATGCGTGTAAATGACGCTGTATTGCGTCCTGACGGTACTATAGTGGAAACTTCACCTGAAGACTATTTGTTCGCTACAAAGAACCCTGCAGCGCTTGCAGGCGGTAATGGTGGCGTTGTTATAAACATTACGGGCAATACATTGCTTTCAGAGAATTCAGCCCGTGAAATTGGGGACTTAATGGCAAGCCAATTTCAAAGATTAATACGTTAATTATATGCAAATAACCATAGCAGGAACAGACAGAACTTCACTTATAGACTGGCCTTCAGTAAGGTGCAGGCAGGTGCTTACAAAATCTAGTGACGAATTGAATTTCAGAATAAAGAAATTCGGCACAAAGAGCTATACGCCTGCAGTGAATGACGAAGTAACAGTTACGCACAACAGCGTGCGTGTTTTTGCCGGCTATATTGTTAAAGTCACAAATGACATTAAGGGGTTGGCACAGTTCCAAAACGTGATAGTAAAAGACTATTCCTACATTCTTGAAAATCAGCTTATAAGCAAGACGTACAACAATACAACCGTTGCTGCGATTATTGCTGACATAATGGCAAATTACGCGCCTGCAGGCTTCACAACAACCGGTGTGAATGCAGACGTGGCGGTTACCAAAATGATTTTCAACTATATTTCTATTTCGCAGTGCTTCAAAAAAATGGCTGACCTGCTTAAAAAATATGAATGGTATGTTGACTACAACAAAGACATTAAGTTTTTCCCTGCAGGCACTGTTTCGGCACCATTCGGGCTTACTGACAGCAACGGAAAATTCCTTAAAGATACCTTGGAATTAACAAGCGACATTTCGCAGTTGGCAAATGATATTACTATACGAGGTGGTAAGGTTACTGGCACAGGCACACGAACTGAATATTGGACGGGTGACGGAACGCGTACAAACTTCCCTTTGGGTAACGACTTCAATTCACTGCCTACTGTTACAGTTGGAGGTGTTGCAAAGACTGTTGGAGTGGACGGCTTGGACGACGACACGGCGTTTAATTGTATGTGGAACCAAAATTCACAGCTTATACGTTTCACTTCAGGAAATACACCGGCTGCAGGCACAAACAATATTGCGATCACTGGCACGCCGCAATTCCCGCTTACCTACCAAAAGCAGCACAACATTTCTATTTCTATGTATGGCCGAAAGCCTAGGTTCGTGAAAGACACAAACATACAAGACATTCTTTCAGCTTCACAACGTGCTGACAGTGAGCTTGAATACTATGCGTACCCTGTTAATTCAGGTAAGTTCAGCACCTACGAAAGCGGGCTTGCAATTGGGCAGACAATAAATATAAATTCAACTATTCGTGGGGTTAATGTTGATTACAAGATACAAAGCATTACTGTTACGTGTTATTCACCTACCGAATTAAGGTACTTGGTTGAAATTCAAACTGCAAAGAATATTGGAATAAATGACATTCTTACAAAGCTTTTGATTACTGACCCTGCAGCAAAAGAAGACAGCAACGCTAATGAAACAGTGCTGCGTGTTTCTTCGTTCCCTGAAACACTGGCAGTAAGTGACAGCGTAGCTGCACCAACAAAAACAACTGCGCCATATGTTTGGGGTTCATTCACTTGGGGGCTTGGTAAGTGGTCTTAATACTGATATAATTTTTTTATGAAAACTGTAGTAAAAGAAAATCACGGCATTGTTGGTAAGTACAAAATAATTACTTACAAAGCAGGCACTAAAGAAATTCTACGGCAAACACCTTGGCAGAAAAATTTAATAATGCTTGGCACTAACACTGGAAAGAGCCTTATACTTCAGCGTCTTGCAGGAAACAACACATATTCATTAAATATTACGCACCTAGACATTGGTACTGGAAGTACTGCCCCTGCAGTTTCTGACACTGCATTGACTGCTGCAGTTGCTAGAGCTTCAACGACCGTTGCAACAATTGTAGGTGCTACATTAAGCCTTCAATTTTTTCTTACTGACGCAGAGCTTGCGAACGGAAGCTACAATGAAATTGGTACGTTCGTGGACGGATCAGCGGGGCTTGGAACTGGTAAAATTTTCAACCACGCATTGTTCGGCACAACGTATGTAAAAGCAACTGGGGAAGATACCACTATCCAAGTAGACTTTAGTTTGACATAATAGAAATAAATATATGGGAATTGTAAACGGACAAACAGCAGACGCAAATGATTTCAAAAACGCTTCAGCGGGCGCAGCTGACGCAGGTAAAGGCGTATTGCTTGACGCTAACGGAAACATATCAAATACAATGTTGCGTAGAGGTGGTGACGGTGCTGACGGTGCTTTCAATATTTCTTCAGGTACAACAACACTTTCATTTGCTTCAGCAAACCTACTTATAAAAAACTATACGTCGTTCACTATTTCAGGTACTGCAACGCTTGCCTTTTCAAACCCTCACGCAAATGGTTCTGGTTTAATTGCATACGTTCAGGGCAACCTTACTTTGACTTCAACAGCGACACGAGGAATTGACTTGCGTTCAATGGGTGCTACTGGCGGTGCGGGTTATGTTTCAGGTGGCTACATTTGTGGTGACGGTGGACGTGGCGCAGGCTTCATTCACTTTGAAGTTGGAGGAACAATAAACATTGCAGCTGCATTCACAGCTGACTTATCAGGTGCAAACGGTGGAAATGCGTCTTCAGGAGGTGCTATTGCGGGCGGAGGTGGTGCGGGTGGCGGAGGTTCGTTCACTGCTATAGGTGACACAATTACTGCCAATGCCGGAACAATTAACACAGCGGGAGGAAATCAAGGAAGTTCTATTACTTCAGGAGGTTGTACAGGAACAAACAACGCAACTGCAGGCACCGACTCATACGGAAATATTGGAACAATTGCAGGAGGTACCGCGCAAGGAGGTGCTACTAAAACAACTACAGCACCTAGGTTCTTTTCTTCATATGTCATTGGCGGTTATATATTCATGGCCGCAGGTGCAGGTGGCGGAGGTGGAGGGGCAAGTGGCTGTAGTACTTCAGCAGGTGGCGACGGGTACGGTGCTTCGCTTACAAGCAAGGCAGGTTTTTCACTTGTTACTACATGGGGAAAAATTACTAGGTAAATAAAAATATATGCGAACAATAGAAATTAAATGCAGATTTTGTGACAAAATAAACGGGTCTTTTGATATTCCTGACGACGTAGTAGCAACATACGAAGAACTTGTTGAAGACGCACGGTGCGACGAACATGAAGCTAAATTTGGAAATTACAAGGACATGGAAGAAGCGTACCTTGCAGCAGGTGGTTCAATTGAAAATTTTAAAGCTGACATTGCTGAAGCTGATTATAAAATACAGAATTTTCAAGCATTCATTGAAGTGCAGCAGAAAAGGACTGACCTGCAAAAGTCTACTACTGAAGTTGAATTAACTGGTTCAGTAGTTGACGCAGAAGGAAACGTACATAGAAATGGTGTTAAAGTTGGAAACATAAATGAAGCAGACTGCGAAGGTTGTCAATAAAAAAAATGCAAACATTCCATACAACGAAGTTAAAATGGAAGCTTACAGAAGAAGAAAAAAACCAACTTGTAATTGATTATTGCAATGGTGTGAAGATTTCTATACTGTGCAAATCTTTTCACGGCATTGATCACAGTACGGTCTACTACCACGTGAAGAAGGCAGGAGTGCTGACCAAAAACGGAAAGGTTGAATACAGGACAATTCGGCAAATAATTCAGAAGGAAAAACACAGCATAAAGAAAGAAAAGGAGTTGCTGCCGGTGACTGATTTTGACGGTGAAGCAATTAACCAAGGGCATGACTACGCGGAGTATTTGAGAATAGAAAAAGAAAGGAAGTATAGCCGCTTTGGGTTGATAAATAATAAATGATATAATGACACCGTACGCAGCACCCCGACCTGCGTACACCCCTCAATTGGTTTTGAGAATTTTTTTACGGGCGCTTTAACGAGCAGCCTACTTGCCAACTTTGGCATAGATACGTAAGAATACGCATTTGCATGGTGCGTATTTTTACGTTATACACATATCCACAGTCTTTTCCCCACAATTGCTATTGCTATTTTTGTTGCACGCGTACTATAATCATGCTATGTTATATGTGTACAACAAGGAAATAAAGGCAACTGCATTTTCTTGCGCGTATAACATACTTAAAGGTACATTCAATTGTGACCGCAAGCCCTTAACAGGCTAGCGGCCTTTTTGTTTACAATTTTTTTCAAAACCAAGCTTTAAGGGGTTTCTTGTAAAACTACCTCTTTTTAAACGTGCAAATTGTAATTGGGAATAAATGCGAAAGCGTGGAAAACAAGTTTTTAAGGCATTTCTTGCCGCGCCGTCTGATTTATTTCTAATTGCATAAAGGTTCTGATCTCAAACAGGAACCCTGAAAAAATACATAACTGAAGACTTTTTGCTTTATATCAGGGGCAAAAAATGCCTTTATGTTGCTTGATATTTTGCGCTATCCACAGCCAAATAAATAACATTGCTTGATATTTCAGTACAAAGAATATATTATAAATAATGTAAGTCGTGAATTACTTATTAAATAAAACACTTAAATGAAAATAAATAGAAAATTGGTGCAGGAATATATGGACGAAACTTCAGCTTTCAACATATACATTAGCAAGAAGTCGGTAAAAGAAATTTCAGATACTTTGAATTTTAAGTTGTGGCTTTTAAGACGTACGTTCAAGGAACTTATTGTTAGTATTAAAAAAGCTTTAAGAATTAATTAATATGTTTATTTCAAAGAAAAAGTTTGAAAAGTTGGAATGGGAAGTAAAACAGATCAACAGGGGTATTACCAAAGAAGCTGAAGGTGCAATTCTGTTTCAGCGACGTGGTGACAAAAAGCTAGACGTAGAAGATCGTGGGTAAGAGAAAAATGGACGGTGTTTGCACATGGAATATAACCGGTTCTGTTGTGACTGAAGAAGACAAAAAAACTGTCTTTGACTACATTGAGGAACTTGAAGCAAAGTGCAGAAATTTAGAAGACAAAATTAAGTTTGAAAACAGAGTGAATGAAGGTAGATTTTCAAGCATAGAAAAGCACTTGAAGCTTAGATTTAACTTTGCAAAAAAGACCCACACAAAAATTAAAAAGGCAGCTAAGAAGCGAAAATAATATGCTATACACACCAACCACAACGGAAATAGCAAAAATGACACGCCTAGACCTTGTATTTTTGCTTGCAAGCCACGTAACGCCTTCTGTGTACCAAACGGCCATAAAACTGCCAACGGAAGGTTTGAGGGCATTATACGCCTATTACAAGGGCGAAAACGTGACACTTTTTATGCCAAGAAAGTCGCTATCGGTAGCATTGAAAGGTGTAGTAGGATACAAACCGCTTCCACAAATGAATTCAACTTCACTGTTCTTTGTGAAAGTAGAGAGTATTAAAAGCTAACCCACCTACATGAAAGACAAATTTAACAAAATCGGTTTATTTCTATTCGGTTCAGGTATAGCAATTATAGTTACTGCAGCTGCCGTTGTTTTCTTGGGGCTTGTTGCACTAATCGTATATGTTGTTATGACTGCATTGGGTATATAAAAACATGCAAAATTCTGATCAGAAAAAACACACGGAAGCGGAAAGCTTGGTGCGTAATATTGTCATGGAAGGTTTGTACGAAAAGATATTTATTAAGCACCTTGAAGGGGTAGAAAATAAAGAGGAAGTGGCAAATGCAATAGCGCAGGAAGCCATGAAGCTTGTGCAAAATGCTATTAACATTTCAATAAAAGGCACAGAAAAGGAACTGCGAAAATTGACTAACAGCGCGCAAATTCTTGCCGGTATTGTGGGGTATGCAAGCACAATAATTGAAGCGTATGAAGCAGAAATTAACGACGCAATGAAAAGGGGGGCTGTAAGTCAAGGTTTTTGCCAAGGCTATATTTTTAAAGACGCTTTGGAAGTTATACATAAAAGACTATCCACAGCACTAAGCGGTAAAGATATTGCTAATGCTGAAAAATCAGACTAATATATACATATGAAATACAAATACAAAGCAACATTTAGCAACGTCCTATGTGCAGTTTGTCACAATAAGGGTAATTGCACTAAGCAATTTGAAGCTGCTGATTATGACGCAGCGGAAGAAATTGCTACAACAATGGCAAATAATATTGGCGAAAATTCTGAAGTCGTGCAGCTTGAAGAAGTACAGCCAAAGTGCGAAGTGTGCCAAGACACACACAAAATTGAAAACGAGGACGGCTACGAAAAGCCATGCATTTGCGTAGATACAGAACCTACAGAAGAATAATTGTTTCCTGTACCTTGCACGGCAGAAGCAATGATTTAATTGCTAAAAGGGTCAAACCGGCTGTGCAGGTTACAGGGCGCAAGCCCTGAAGTCGTGAATTACTAAAAAAATTAATAATCAAAACCAATGACAGAAACAAAAGAAGTATCAATTGTTCAACAGGCAAACCAAGAGCTTGTGCGAGAAACAAAAGACCCTGCAACAATGCGTGCGCTTATGGCCACTACATTCAAGGGCTTTAAAAGTGAACAGTTGGTGAAGCAAGCGTGCCTTGAAGCCATGATTAATGGCTACACGTTTAAAGATTTAATTCAGAAGAAAGTGTATGCAATACCGTTTGGGGACGGGTATTCACTTGTGCAGTCAATTGACGACATTAGAGTTACTGCAATGCGAAGTGGGCAAGCAGGAAAAGACGCACCGGTATATGTTATGGCCGACAAATCTATTGAAAGCTGTTCAGTGACAGTGTACCGAATTGTGCAAGGTACAAGGGTTCCATTTACAGCAACAGTATTCTTTGAGGAATATAACAAGGGGCGTGACAACTGGAAGACAAAACCACGAACCATGATCGCAAAGGTAGCTGAAATGCACGCGCTTAGAATGGCATTTCCTGAAGAACTTGCGAAGGCATATATTGAAGACGAATTTAACGAAAAAGATAGTACTATCAATACTAGGCTTGACGCTGCAAAGGAAGCAAGCCAAGAATTAACAATGGGTAAAATTTTAAAACCACATGCAAAAAACCAAAAAGAGGAAGGTGAAGAAAATCAAGACGGCGCTACAGATGCCGAAGGTACTCAAAGCAGCCCTGAAGGAAACGAGCCAACTATTGAATAAGGACGTTGGGGAATTTCCTGTAAAACATTATTCAGCTAGTGCTTTAATTAAGTTCACAAGCAACCCTATATTGTTTAAAATTCAATATATAAACAATGACAGGTTTGAAACTGCAAGCAGTATTTCTTCTGTAATTGGATCAGCATTTCACAATGCAATGGAGGTGTACAGCGGAGGAAGTGACACGCTAATACCGACAAATGAAGCTGAAGCAATTGAATACGGGCTTAAAACAGGTATGAGTTTTTTGGAAGAATATAATGACGGGTTCATTAACTTTTCTGAAGCAATACCTACTAAGCAAAAAGCTTTTGAAGTGTTTGCGTTCGCATTCAATGAGTATGTGAAATACAAGCCATACGAGCAGGAAAAAGTTATTGCTGTTGAAGACGAAATTAAGCAAACTATTAACGTAGAGTGGAGGGGGAAGCAGCTGACATTGCCGGTGCCTTTGAAGGGGTATATTGACAAAGTATACAGAGAAGGCGACAAGCTAAAAATCAAAGACTATAAGACTTGCAGCAAATTTTCTGACCCTGAAAAAATTGACGGGGCAAAAATAATACAGGCGGTAATGTACTACCTTTTGGCATACGCAAAGTATGGCGAAGAACCGTACAGCTTGGTATTTGAAGAAGTGAAAATTACTAAAAATCGTGACGGAAGCCCGCAGGTTAGAGAATACGAAATTATATTTGCTGACAATGATTTGTATTTTGACTTCTTCTTCAGAATATATGAAGACGTAACGCGAGCGCTTAACGGTGAACAGGTGTACGTGCCGAACGTGCATACTATGTTTGACAACGAAGTATCTATTGTTTCATACATTCACCGGCTAGACGTTGCCGAAAACGTGGCGGAACTATTGAAGAAACACAACGTAAGTAACATTACAGAATTATTAAAAACTGAAATGCAAAGTGCCGGCAATATGCGGAAGCTTATGAAGGCAGTTGAAGCGAACTTTGCAGTAGCTAAAAATATTGACTATAGCAAAATGAAACCTGAAGAAAAAATTGCAACAAAGTTGCTAGAACATGGCATGGCCTTGAAGTTTGACAGTGTTATTAACGGCGCAACGGTTGATTTGTACCAATATAGCCCCTCAATTGGCCTAAAAATGAGCAAGGTGAAGAATTACGCAGAAGACCTTGAACAAGTACTGGGTGTATCAGGCGTGCGAATTCTAGCCCCTATACAGGGTACTACGTTCATTGGTATTGAAGTTCCTAAAAAAGAAAGAATATTTCCTACGCTGCCTGCCTTTGACGGGTTCAACATTGCAGTGGGGCAGTCAATTCTTGGGGAAGCAAGACGGTTTGACATACGAGAAGCGCCGCACGTTCTTGTGGCAGGTGCTTCAGGACAGGGTAAAAGTGTTTGCTTGAATGCAATGATTACGCAGTTGGCACAAATTCCGAATGTTGATCTACATTTGTTTGACCCAAAGCGTGTTGAATTGAAGCAGCACAAAGACAAGGCCGTTGAATACGAGAGTGACCCAATTAAAATATGGTTCGCACTTATACGACTTGAACAAGAAATGCACCGACGTTACGCAATTCTTGACAAACACAACAAGAAAAATATAAGCGAAATGGGTGGTTCAATGAATTATAAATTTGTAGTAATAGACGAATTCGGGCAGCTTACTGCAGGTGATATTGAACACACTGAATTAGTTGGTACTGGCGAACTATGGCAGAAGGGTGAAAGAGCCGGCCAAGAGAAAATGCGAGAGGAAAAGAAAAACGTTTCAAAAGAAATTGAAAACAAAATTCTTCTACTGGCACAGCTTGCGCGTGCAGCGGGTATTCACTTGATTATTGCAACACAGCGGCCTTCAGTAGACGTGATTAAGGGAACCATTAAAGCAAACTTCCCTACTAAAATTGTCTTCAAGACTTCAAAGGCGGTGGACAGTACGGTTATAATTGACGACAAAGGTGCTGAAAAATTAGTAGGTAAAGGTGACTTGCTATTCGCGGGCGATCACGGAGTTGAAAGACTGCAGGGTTACCTTTCATAAGGTAAGGGGCTTATTGCCCCGCACCACTGCAGCACCATGTTTGTAATTCACGACGACTATTTTGCTGCGGTGGTTCGGGGTAGTAAACAATGCAAACCATAGCAGAAGCGTTACAGGCGCTAGAACCTGTTAAAAAGAAGCGTGGCGGTAACAGCGAAGTATGCGCCATTGTGGGTGAAATTGAAAAAATAATACCAATAACCAAGGAATACGATTACGGGTTTTGGTTGCGCAAGGTAGGTGAAAGAATGATTACATACAGCGAAATGGTTGGTATAATTAAGGAACTTGGAAGCATGAACCTGAAATACAACAAAGGGGCGACCCTTGTGAACATGCTGAAAAAATACCCTAAAAAGAAAAGAGAAATTAAGCTTAAAAAGCCGAAAAAAAAGAAATCAAAAACACTAAACTTATTCAATGATTAACTTAACCGTAGAAACAGTATACCAAGGCAAGGTTGCAATTCGTGACAAATACGTTGCTGAAGCAATTGAGCAGAATGAAGCAATTAAAATAATTGTGAAGGGCAAATATATGGTAATTCCTGCAGAAGAAGTTTCGCACTACCTGTTCAAAAGTAAGGTTCCGTTCTTTGACAAGATAACCGGAGGGGCGCACTTCCTATGCTATTACACTTGGGTGCCAAAAGTAATGGAAGAAAAGCCAAAGTTTCGGTATTTCCAAGTATGCCCTGAATGCGGAAAGGCTGCATTTGAATGGAAGAAAAAGCCGCGTGCGGGCATGAAGATAAATGCAAGCAAGGTTTTTGGCGGTGCAACAGGTCTTCCAATTGAGTGTATGCAGTGCCGGTACCCTATAAATTCTTCATACATGACTGCTGCATATACAAAAGAAGTTCCACTGAATAATCCACAGCCACAGCAACTGACAGCACTTAGTTAGTCTGATATACTTGAAAAATGAGGACAAAGCAGAATAATAACTTCGCACATATTCAACGGGGTTATTATAAAGTAGGCGAAAAGTTCTTTCATTTCAGGAGTAAATGGGAAGCCAACTATGCTGTGTACCTTGAATGGCTAAAGGGCAAAGGTGAAATTCAAAGTTGGGAATTTGAAAAGGAAACATTTTGGTTTGAAGCAATACGCAGGGGCGTAAGAAGCTACTGCCCTGACTTCAAGATAGTTGAGAAAAACGGCAATATTGTTTTTCACGAAGTCAAAGGTTGGCTTGATCCAAAAAGCAAAACCAAAATAAAAAGAATGGCCAAATACCACCCTGAAGTTCGCCTAATTGTTATAGACAAGTTCGCTTACCAAGATATTAAAAGCAAGGTTGGAAGAATGTTAAAGTTTTACTTATGAGCAATATACCGCAAAAATTTATATATAGGGAAGTTCCTGAAAAACAGCTAATGAAGCTAGTTCGGGCGCTTAAACGGAACGGAAAACTAAAGGTTAATGGGTTGGGTATATTCACCATTAAGAAGCGGAAGGCTTCAAAAATGGTGGATAACATTAACAAAAAGGTGGTACACGTTGCTTCACGTAAAACTGTTGCATTTAAACCTTCTGACACAATTAAAAAATACATAAACAATGTCAAGTAAACAAGAAAAGAAAATAAGACAGCAGTACCGTCGTGAAATTAGGCAAGAGCTTCAGCACGTGAACGCGGTGCGACGGGAAGAAGCGCAGATACTTGCTGACCACGTTAAAATTGTGACAAGCAGAAAGCCGAAGTATATGCCTATGTCACTTTGGAAGTGGGTTATTAAAAAAGTAATTTACCGTTAATATGGAAGAATACAGACCATGCGAGGGTGTGAACCCCGACACATTAAAACCGAACGGAAACTGGCATTATTGCTGCATTACTACTAGCACGAGAGGGCAGCAGCTTGTATACCCAATTGGCTACTGCAGGAAAAATAAGTGCGTGCATAAAACACCTGAAGAAGCTGCTTTGTGCTTCCATAAGTACGAATGCGAAATTGACGCACGTTTCTTCACTGGGGAAGACACAATGCTACCTGACGGCAAGATTATGAAGGGCAGAGAAGTTGAAGGCAAGTGCTTGATTTCAGGCGAACCTTGCAAAAGTTACTGCGTTGTTGGCTTGGAAAATAAGGAGTATTATTTGTGCAGGGAACATGCAACAACCGAAAACCTGAAGAAGCTGCACCCTGTTTATAAAATTAATTTTGTTAAAAATGACTAAAGTTCATAATAAAAATTGTAAATGGGAACAGACTACACCCGAACAGTGTGAGTATAGAGATACACACCACTATTGCCCGCATAAAGAACATGCCTGCAACTGTGCCGAAGTCAAAAAACCTTTAATATTTATAGCCATTCCTACAATGGGCTATATGAAAACAGAGCTTGCAAGCCGACTTCTTGTATGGACAAAAAAGCACGCAGGAGTAGCACACGCTACATGCGGAGTTACGCCGGTTGATCACGCACGCAATGAAATGGTGCGAACATTCTTAAAATCAAACTGCACGCATTTGTTTTTCGTAGACGCTGACACCATACCGCCTGAAGACGCGTTGGAAAAACTTTTGAAAGTTGACAAAGACATTGCTTCAGGAATTACGCACATTTACAGGGACGGTTCAATAGTGAACAACTGCTTTGTAAATTACAGCGAGGACGGCGAATTCAGCAAAATGGACACGGTTGTTGAGAATACTGGCGTGGTTGAAATTGAGCGTTGCGGAACTAGCTGTATGCTTATTAAGCGTGAAGTTTTTGAGAAACTTGGCAGCAAGTGGTTTCAGAACGTATGGAATGCTGAATACACGGGTTACGTTTCAGAAGACCTTAGTTTCTGCGACAAAGCACGAAAGGAAGGCTTCAAGCTTGCATGTGATACTAGCGTTGTGTGCCTACATTCTAAAGAAATTTTACTTTAATATGCAAATACACCTATACACACAATGGAGTAATGGCGGCACTGACATAGACGTGTTCAGTGTTGCTTTGCATAATTGCAACAACTGCAAATATATATTCATTGCAGTGCTTGGCTTCGGTTTACAAATTGGTTCTTCAAGAAAAATATAATGCAAAAAATAGAATACATTAAAATTTCAAAGCTGAAAGGAAGCCCTATAAACCCACGAAAAATTGACCGTGATCAGTTTGAAAAGCTTTGCGCGAGTATAAAGGAAAATCAACTGTACTTTGAAACACGGCCTATTTTGTGTAACAAAGAATTCGTTGTATTCGCCGGCAATATGCGACTGCGTGCAGCAAAGAAGCTAGGGCTGAAGGAAGTGCCTTGCGCAGTCATGGACATTTCAGAGGAAAAGCAAAAGGAAATAATGGTGCGTGACAACGTTTCAAACGGTGAATGGGACATTTCATTGCTTACTGCTGAATTTGAAACTGAAGACCTTGAAAGCTACGGCGTTGACTTGGAGGGCATGGGAGTATTTACGGACACAGGTTTTGACAGTGAAGCGAGTTTGCCAAGTGGCGAAAAAAGCGAATTCACGCAAATGACTTTCACGCTTGCAGTAGAGCAGGCAGACACAATTAAAAATGCAATTGAAGAAGCTAAACACGTTGCAGAGGAATACGACCATATGGGCAACCAAAACAAAAACGGTAATGCACTGTACGCTATAATACAAGAATGGCTAAAGCAAAAGATTTAATTGTTAAAGTAATACCGTCCCGTATAGCAAATGTTTTTGTAAAAAAGCACCACTACAGTGGCAAGGTTGTTTCAAACAGCCAACTGCATTTCGGTGTGTTCATGGGGGGGCTACTTCACGGCGTAATGAGTTTCGGGCCTTCAACAGTGAAAGCAAATCTTATTGGGCTAGTGGAAAATACCGGTTGGAATGAGTTTATAGAACTTAACAGAATGGCGTTTGACGAAGTGTTGCCAAAGAACAGCGAGAGCAGGGCTATAGGCGTTGCCTTGCGCATTATACGCAAGCAGGCACCGCATATTAAGTGGGTTGTAAGCTTTGCTGACGGTACGCGTTGTGGTGACGGAACCATATACCGCGCTTCAGGGTTCTTGCTTACTCAAATAATAAAGAACAGGGGTATTCTTGTTGATCACAACGGCAATGCATTTTCTAGGGTTACATTCACGGCACACCGCCCGAATGAAAAACACCTATTCAAGAAAATGAAACTTATTGAAGGCTTCCAATTGCGGTATATATATTTGCTAGATAAGAATGCAAAATTAACGGTGCCTGTTATACCATTTTCCCGCATTCAGGAAATTGGTGCGAGCATGTACAAAGGTAAGCGGCCTGTGGATAGTATCGTTGCTAATGCTGAAAAATCAGACTAATATATACATATGCCAAGTTATTACAAAGTTCAATACTATGACGAAGTAAGTCTTTCATGGAAGGACATACAGAAAAAGTTTGAAACAATACCGTTGGCAATGCAGCACATTAAGAAGCTTAAATTGAAGCAAAAGCGTACTTGCAGAATAATGGGTGTAGCAGGTAGAGTACGCACAGTAATGGCAGCAGAGGTTCTTTAAATACAAAAAAGCGGTTTGGCAACACGCCAAAAACAGACCCTTCGTGTATGCATTGGGTGGCAAGACCGCGGTTAGTACGGCACAAATACGCAAAACCGTAGAAACATGAAGGCAGTTAAAATATGCCGAAACAAATGCTAGGTTAGTCCACCAATGCAGGCTGCACACTGGCCATAACACGGCTACTGGTAGGTGTGAACTTGAACATGCGTAATTGGTGTATTAGAAACACGCGGGTATTCCATACCCGAAATAGCGGGGCAGTACCGACTATTACGCACCATGCCAAAACAAAAAACAATTATAGTTACAAGAGGTTTTAACCAAAAAGATATTATTGGTAAAATGTGGCTTGCAAAAGGTGTAAAAATACCTTTCAATTCAGTGTTTTCTTTTGGCGGAATAGTTAGAAAAAAAGAAGGGAACGAAATTACTGAATTTGAACTTTTAGAAATTTCACTTATTCCGGATAGTCAATATAAAAAAATAAAAAAACATGCTTAAAACAATACAACTTTTAGTAACATTATTCGCGGTAATTTTCTGGCTGACAGTAGTTCTATTCGTACTTTTCTCAATAGTTGAATTACTGCGTAATGGTTGGGCAGCAACTGACTTGAAAGAGGTGTGGCACATTACTAGCCTGATGTGCTACGTAATTGGAACAATTATTTGGCTAGGTAGCGACGACAAAAATATGTTCACCTAATTGTTAGGTGGTTGCGGGGCAACGGTGCTTCTGGGAGTTGTTTAATTTTTTTGACATAATTTATTAGACCCCCGCAATTACCCAATAATTAAGTTCATGCAAACTTATGAAAAAAAAAGAAAAAGAAAAAACCAAAGAGGAGGAAGGTACGCGTATTCTGTAGGCTATACAAGTACGTGTGCGCTGCCTGCAATAAAAACAGGCACATGCGGCATTCAATTGAAATAGGGCAAATTTGCCCGCGCTGCACAAAATTATTACCGCCTGCAGATCAGGCTTCACTATTTAATTAAAATTATGATAATCAAAGTTGAATTTTTAGAGCTAGGGGGACTGGTAACTGTCCTGTTTGGCGATAGCTACAAGTCATGGGAAGAGCAGTACGCCGAATACCGCCGTATTTTTACATGTGAACCGGTAAATGCTTGGAAAAGTAATGCTAAGTGGAAAGGTTGGGGCGGTTTGAAATGGTGCGAGGAAAAGGACTTTCAGCATGAATTAAACAGGGAGGGTGTACAGAACGGCGAACCTGACAATACAAACCCAAGGCAGTATTCAGAAATGGTTTTTGAAGTAATGTCCTTAGACAAATTACCAAGAAAATAATATATTTAACCATGCATATATCACTAGGAAATTTAAAGTTTGAGGACATAGGGGACAAAAAGGAAATGCTTGAATTGGAAGGCAAGCTACACGCAATGGGGTATTCACGTGAAGCAAATTGCGAGAAAAACAAGGACACTAGCCGGCTGACGTACCACATATTTGACATGCCTAAGAAAAAAAACTATTCTGATCTAACAGACGAAGTAATTGCGGTATTAAGCAAATATTCTACAAACTTCAGGTGCCGTATTGCGGTTACGGCAGAAATTAAAGCTGAAAACGTATGAACGACGAAAAGAAAATAACAGCAGAGGACATGGAAAGATATTTGGCGAATAAATACTTCAACCCTGAATGGGTATTTTTGAAGCAGGTTCGTTCTAGTACTGGCACCGCTAGTAGAATTGCCGACGGCATGGCTTTCAATATGTACCAAAGTACCGGTTACGAAATACTGGGTTTTGAAATAAAGGTTTCTAGATCAGACTGGCTTTCAGAGCTGAAGCACATGGGCAAATCAAATGAAATAATGACCTACTGCGACAAATGGTTTTTGGTTGTGCCTGACGCGAATATTGTTAAAGAAGGCGAGCTGCCGAAAAACTGGGGTTTGCTTGTTCTGAAGGACGGGGAATTGCGGCAAAAAGTAAGACCTACACCGCAGAAGCCTGAACCAATACCTTTGGCATTCATGGCTTCAATTCTTAGAAGAAACGCCGACGTAATGAAAAACCTTGAATACAATTACGTAAAAAAGGAAAACATAAAGGCAGAAATTGAACAGGCTAGGAAGGACGGCTACGAAAGTGGAAGGGGGTATGACGGCAAACACACTGAAAAAGAATTGGAAAGAGTAAAGGCAGTACTGAACGCTTTTCAAGAAGCTTCAGGTGTAGACCTAGCACGTTGGGTGAGCATTCCCGAAGCAAAATTAATGGGTAAGTACTTTAAGCTTGCAATGCATTTGAATGAAAACACCATTAACGGCGACATTAAACGAATGGAAGGTACTATGAAATCTATTTCTTCAGCCATTGCCGACATGAAAGTTATTCAAAATGATTTAGGAAAAACACATGAGTAAAGGAAAGAAAACAACACTTGTAAAACTTCCGAATGGGGTACGGGTGCTAGAGAATATGCACGGAAGACATCTGTGCTACAGGGGGTGTGTAATAGGTATAGCAAATAACGTGCCACTGACACCCGCATTATTAGATTACGCAATTAACGAATTAAAGAAAAATGCCAAAAAGAAAGCCAAGAGCGAAGGGAACTGTAGATAAGGTGAACACGTGTATATTCTATTTGATTAAGGTAGCGACAGACGCAGGTGCTACTAGAATGAAGGTAAAGCAAGAGAATGTACACAATGGGGGTAAGCAATTGGGTACGTGGGAAATGGTATTGCAGAGGGTAGAGGAAGGGAAAAAGGAATAGGTGTACAACAGGTGTAAATTAGGTGTAATTCCACCTATTTGGCTTATTCACAATTAGGTTGTTTGATTATATGGTTAAAGTGATATAATACCCTTGAATTTTCAACATTATATGCAAAAAAAGAAAAAACCAAAGAAGTCTAAAAAATCAGTTGAACGTGCGCCTGCTAAACCAACACGCGACAAAGAGTTTAAATTATATGTTTTATGGAAGTCATTGCCGCCTTTGCTTCGTAATGAGCTTGACCAAAAACCTGCGCTTTGGGCAAAGACTGGTTTCGGTGACAACCCCGTTATTGAAAGACTGCTTAAAATAAAAACGCAGACGGAATTTGCAAAAATATTTGACCTTTCAATTGACACCCTTGTGTATTGGAACCACACCATTGAGCAGCGTGACATGCTAGGCGATTACAGAAAATGGGCAAAGCACCTGACACACAACTTGCTTATGGCCATGTACAACAAAGGAATTAAGTACGGCGACCCGCACCGTGTTGAACTATGGCTGAAGGCGGTACACAATTGGAGTGAGAAGAACCCTGCAGCAGAACAATTAGGGCAGACGCTTGCTGATCTAATGAAGAATACTTTGAAGAAGTATAAAAACACGCCTGCTGAAACAAATGAGCAAAAGAGCGAATAAATTATTGGCATTGCCTGAAGTGCCTGACATTGGTGACGAACTTGGAAGGCTTTTTGGTCTTGTTCAGGAGGAAGAAGCTATTTCAGGTACTGACATTGAAGGCTTTGCAGAGCTTATACGCGAACAGCCTGACATTTTCTTGCGTGATTACCTTGGCGTTGAGCTATGGGAAAAGCAAACGGAAATTCTAAAGAGCGTGCGCGACAATTCAAAGACTGCGGTAAAGAGTTGCCACGGTTCGGGAAAAACATATTCAGCTGCAGTAATTGCCTTTTGGTTTATGTTCGCGTTTCCGCCCGCTATTGTCATTGACACGGCACCTACAGGGCGACAGGTGAAAAATCAGTTCTGGCGTGAATTTAGACGCATTCACAGCGAAGCTAAAGTAAGTTTGGGCGGGAAAATGAACATGGTTGACTACACCATTGCAGAAAACTGGTTTGCACTGGGGTTCAGTACCAATGCAGGTGAAGACGGGGTAGCAAAGTTCCAAGGTTGGCACGGGCAGCATTTGCTTTTCATAATTGACGAAGCTTCGGGAGTTTCAGCGCCTGTGTTTCAGGCTATTGAAGGTGCCATGTCCGGTGGTGCCGTAGTGCGTTTGCTTATGATAGGAAACCCTAACACCAACACGGGTGAATTCGCTGAAGCATTCAAAGACCCAAGCGTACACAAGCTAACCATTAGTGCATTTGACACGCCTAACGTTCAGGCAGGCAAGACAATTATTTCAGGACTTATTACGCCTGAATGGGTTGAAATGATGAGGAAGAAATACGGTACAGAAAACGACGTATGGCGCGTGCGTGTAGCCGGTGAGTTCCCAAAGCGTGACAGTGATACGCTGATCGCATATGACCTAGTGGAAAAGGCCATAGGTGCAGAGCGTGAGGAATACGGCGAAGAAGAATGCATTGGGCTTGACCCTTCACGAAAAGGAAAAGACCCTGCTGCATTCGTGTACCGAAAAGGAAACAAAGCAAAGATACTTGAAACAATTGAAATAACCGACACAATGGAATTAGCAGGGAAGGCGATTATATATTTGCGACTATACCCGAAGGCTAAAATTAAAATAGACATAATCGGAATTGGCGCGGGCGTATTTGACCGACTGCGTGAGCTTCCTGAATTCAAAGACAGGACTTATGCCGTGAACAGTGCATTACCTGCTACAGACCTTGAAGAATATTTGAACGTGCGTGTTGAGGGTTGGGACACTGTGGGAATATGGCTGCGTGACGCAATACTAGAACCACATGAAGGCGACGGTTGGTTTGAGCTTGCAAGCCCTAGGTATAAATTCACTTCAAGAGGGCAAAAGCAAATGGAAAGCAAGGAAGACATGGCAAAAAGAAAAGTGGCTTCACCGAACATTGGCGACGCATTGGCATTGACGTTTCAGCGTGCGAGTGAAGGCGAAGACTGGGGGTTTGTTGCTGTGTAATTTGATTATCAACACAAAAGAAAGTCAACATTCAATTGTTTTGATATAATTTGCGCAATGAAATCCAACAAATCTTTTTTTTCAAAATATTTCCCAACATTTAGCAGAGGGGCTAAGGCATTAAGTGAAAACAATTCTGAACGTGACTTTGCTACTGGTTGGAGTACGGTTAATTCAGGCGACGGTTCACGTATAAATGCCGGCAATTTAATGGACGCAAACAAGAACTGGGTATTCGTAGCAGTCAAGAAGGTTGCTGAAAACGTTGCATTGGCAGGTATTAAGCTAAACAAATACAACAAGAAGGGCGAAGACGAAGAAGTGTTTGATCACCCTGCATTGCAGCTAATGTACAAGCCTAACCCGTACATGACAGGTGCTACTTTCATTACGGTTACATGGGCGCATATTGAGCTTACTGGAAACGCATACTGGAAAATTGAAAAGGTTGGCAAGCGTATTACTTCCCTATTCCCAATGAACCCACAGGGTATGAAGGTTGTTTGGAATGACGAACGGACTGGCGTGCTTCGGTATGAATACACTGTTGGCGCAAAGAAGTTCATATACATGCCTGACCAAATCTTCCACTTGAAGACTTCTGACGTTGCTAACCCGCTTACAGGAAAGGGAACGCTTGAAGGTGTTGCTGAATGGGTTGACGTGGACAATTACATTACGGAATTCAACAGACGGTTCTTCATTAACGGCGCTACATTCGGAAGTGCCATTGAAACAGAAAGCACTTCAACTGCGACATTGGACACATTGCGTTCACAAGTGCAGGACGTGTACACGGGCGTGAAGAATGCCTTTAAAACATACATTTTGCCAAAGGGTTCAAAGTTCGTAGAGAGTACCAAGACCATGAAGGACATGGACATGAGCGAGGGCGACAACCGTTACCGTGACAAAATACTTTCAGCATTCGGAGTACCTAAAAGCGTGCTTGGTGTGACTGAAGCAGGTTCTTCACGTGCTGACGCAGAAGCAAAGAACTATGCATTTCAGGAATTCACAGTTAAGCCTAAGCTGATTATGCTTACTGAATACCTTACTGAATTCTTCCTGCCTATTGTTTCGCCTTCTGACGTGAACAAATACTATTTCACATTCAACAACCCAACGCCTGAAAGCAAAGAGCAGCAATTAAACGAGGACAAGACTTCATTGAACAACAGCGCATACATGACTGTGAACGAAGTGCGAGCAAAGCGAGGTCTTGCCCCTATTGACGGCGGTGACGTGTTGCCAAGTGCGCAGCGTATTGACCCGTTTGCTGACCCTATAGCACCTGAACCTACAAAGGGCAATTTCATTAACCCGCTTAAACGAAAGCGTGTTGAATTCACTACGGTAGACAGTTTTTCAGAGAAGTTGGCAGAAATTGCGGCAACAAAAATAAAAGAAGCAGTTGTTGTTGACAAGCCTGCAGAAAAGCCCGTTGACGAAAGACGAAAAGCTTTTGAGCCTGAACACAAAATGTTCGTGAAGCGAGTAACAGGCTATGAAGACAAAATAAAGCTTTCATTTCAGCAGCATGACAAGAACCAACAGGCGCGTGTGATCACAAACCTTCTTAAATTCCTTACTAACACAAAGGGCGTAGAGCAGAAGGCCATTGCAAAGGCTGACATATTTGACGCTAATGCAGAAGTGGGCGCAGTAATTGACTTCGCAACGCCTTTGCTTGGTGAACTATGGAAAGACCAAGCGCTTATTGCTATTGGAAAGCTGACTACAGACGCAGTGTTTTCTTTCAATGACGTTTCAAAGCGAATATTGCAGGCTAGTGTTTCCCGAATGGCTAAGAAATATACACGTACAACGCTTGCATTGCTTACTACAGAGCTTAATGACGGCTTGAAGAACGGTGACAGCCTAGACCAACTTACAAAGCGTGTACAGGGCATTTACGGGCTTACAGAGGAATACAGAGCGGCACGAGTTGCACGAACTGAAACATTCAGCGTTGCCAATGACGCTTCACGTGACGCATTCAGACAAAGTGGAGTGGTTAAAAGTGTTGAGTGGTACACGGCTGAAGACGAACTTACCTGCGAATTCTGCGCACCAATGGACGGCAAGGTAGTTTCTATTGAACAAAGCTTTTTTGCAAAAGGCGACACTGTTGACGGTGCTGACGGCGGTACTATGACGCTTGACTACGAGAAAGTTCAGAACCCACCACTGCACGCAAATTGCAGGTGTGAAATTAAGGCCAATGAAATTTCAATTAAAAGTGCTGTAGACCCTGAAATTAAAGTGCTTACTGAAATGTTGGCCGAATTAGAAACATATGAATAAAAAAGACCTTCTTAAAAAACAACTTTCAGAAAAGATTATTGCAATTAAGAATAAGCGTGCAGAGGACAAAAAAAACCAAGAAAAAAAGGAGGTAGTGGAAAGCATAAAGTCACTGCCTGCAGCCCTCACAGCGCTTAAAGAAGAATTGGCAAAATCTAGCAAGGACTATGAGCGTGTAACAGCGCTTATAGAAGTTGTGAAGGAATTTGCATTGAAGAATAACGAAGGCGGCGTATTGGTTGCCGAAGCATTGGCCGCAATTGTGAAAGGTGGCGTTGCAATAACCAACTTCCCTGAACAAAAGGAGTTCCCTGAATTCCCTAAGTCAATGGAAGTGACAATGCACAAGCCTGAATGGTACGAAGCGCCAAAGGAAATGCCTGAAGAAATTGGCATACGCGGAGTAGTGGAGGTAAAAGCCGACAACACAGGGCTTGTAAGCGGAATTGCTGCCATTTCAACGGCGTTTCTTTCTTCATTGGTTTCATTCTTGGGAATGCTTGCGAATAAGGTATTCAGCGTGCAGTTGAATGCCGAACACTACACTACGCCGCAGAAAACGGTGCTTGTTGACCCTAATTCATTCAAGCCTGTTGACCTTGCAGAGATTTTGAACATTAAGGTGATTTCACAGGGAGGTTCAGGGGGTAGCAGTGCTGCACTTGAAAATGCGATCAATGACAGCTTGGACAATTACAAGATTTCTGACGGTGACGAAACAGGAACCACTAAATACTATGGGTATATAAGCAAAACAGGACGTTGGTACATTATGCAGAACGACACTACTGCAAACACATACCGGTACGCTTCAGGTGCCACGGCGTATACAACAAACTGGACGAACAGGGCAGCACTTACATACGGCTATTTTAATTCAATATTTGCCTAAACATGACAGCAACTTATAAAACAATAGTAAACCCATTCACAGGAAAGCTACAAAAAGTAGTTGATGTTTCTAGTATTCCTACAGGTGACAAATACAGCACCACTTCAACAACTTCGCAGACTATTGCTTCAAATGTGAACATGACATTTACCGTTGCTGCGGGTCTTTCATACATTCCGCAGCAGGACGTTATTGTTGCATACGACGCTTCAAACCATATGCATGGTGAAGTTGTTTCGTATTCAGGTACTACATTGGTTGTTGCTATAAAACAGAAGACTGGAAGCGGAACATATGCTTCATGGCAGATTAACCTTGACGGCGTGCCTATTGAAGCGATTACAGGTGCTACTAATTCAACACTTACACAGACAGGAACAACGCTTGGCTTAAATTTAAGCAGTTCAAATGCATGGCTTGCAGTGCAGACTATACGGCGTGACGCATTGGGTACTTCTTCTGGGGACGGAATGGTACTTGATAACCAAACAAGTGCAACTGCTTCAGTGCTGCAGGCTTCACCTGCATTGCGTTTGCGTGGGCGTGGTTACCTTTCAAACACAAGTTCTTCATATGCGTATGATTTCCGAACGTATGTTGTTGGAATGGTGAACACGACGAAATACGGCAAGCGAGTTACTCAATTTTCAGACGACGGCAGCACTTGGAAGGAAGGGTACAGCTATGACACCAACGTAGTAGGCGAAGGTTTTTCTATTTCAACGCCGCAGTCACAAAGTAACGGTGGTAGTGGTACAACACGTGCAGTTACCATAAACAATACAGGTACTTATTCTTGGTTAGACTATAAATTTTCAGGGACTAGAAAGGTTGCATTGGGTGCAAGTTCCGACGGTGATTACCACGTGAGAGTTAGCGGAGG
>ERZ869921.424-NODE-424-length-26901-cov-5.836326_pt1 | contig 26901 bp, 23 predicted proteins | sample MGYA00579310_ERZ869921 | MGnify/ENA primary metagenome ERZ869921 (study PRJEB32216, sample SAMN09231816) | wastewater metagenome | place: USA: Maryland | collected 2016-06-21 | study: EMG produced TPA metagenomics assembly of the PRJNA472060 data set (Reclaimed... | reverse complement strand
ATCCACGGCGAAGCTTGGCAAAAATTCCACGCCGAGCATTTCTCCACGCCGGCAGGCTCCGAAAGCGGAAGCGCACAGAAAGAGATCGACACATGAGCTACACCCTACCGGAAATGTTGACCGCCCTTTATCAGGCGGAGATCAACTCGGGCATCGAAGCCGAGTGGGATGCAGGCTTTCATGTGTGGATCGATGAGGTTCGCGGTAGCGGCAAGGCGCGCGCCTACTTCACCGTTGGCGAGGGCGCGCACGATTACAGCACGTGGCCGATGATGTGGCGCGCGGTAGTGCGCTGGCTAGCTGAGGAAGTCATCAAGGATTTTGAGAACCTTGAAGACCTCGCGCCCGTCGATGCTGGCTGCATCCAGTGTACGGCCGGCACGGTTCCTAACCGGCTCAACACAGGCTTGTGCGTCTATCACATCGCGAAAGAGATTATCCGCGGGCCCGTCCCGCCAACGAATGGCGAAATCCGCCGTGCCCATCGCGAAACGGGCCTCAAGGCGGCGGCAGACGCGAGTGGAAACGTACAGGAGCGGAAGTGAATGACGTTCGACGAAGCAATCGACACTCTTTGGTCTGAGTACCCTGGCTGGCGTTGGCTTGTGAAGTGCAACGACGATTGCACGGCGTTTTGGGCGCGCATTGAAAGCCCAGATTTTGACGCGGTGACGTGGACCGCTGGCGACATGACCAAGACGGACATTATGCGCGGCACACAAGCTACTTCAGGGTGGGCAGACACGCCTGCCGAGGCAATATTGCACGCCGTGCTAATGATGGAGGCCAATCAATGAGTGACCCGACGAAGAGTGGTCGAGAGACGCGCTCGCCCGCTTCAATGATGAAATGGCCGAGGCAGACGAAGCTGCCAACGCTGAGGAACGGGAGCGTCAGGAGCGCGCCGAGTTGGCGCGGTTGCAGGCGAAATACGCACCCGACAACGGCTCTCCAGATGTATCGCGGCAACAGCGCTAGCTGGATTTATTCCAAGGCCGAGAACTACAAGAAGGCGCTTGGCCGCGTGTGGGATGCGCTGCGCGAACACGGCATCCAACCCGACGGTAAAACGCACTGCACGGATGCTGTCTCGCAAGCGTTGCGACTATCGAGAGAAGCGTCCGATCAGTGACGACATTCAAATCGCAGTCTGACGGGAAGACGCGAGTCTATTGCTCAAAAACAGGTGCGTGGTGTCCGCGCCCCGATTGTCTGAAAGACAAAACAAAGAGGGGATGGGTTTTCGGGTGCGGCAGGAAATGAAGTGTCCAGAGTGCGGGCTGATTGCAGGCAGTCACGACGATAGCTGCAAGTGGTCGAAAGAGGTGGCGGCGCGCTATTTCAACACGATGAACTTGCTGATGGCGTATCTGTCGCGCGCCGATGTGAACAAGTTGCGCGAGGCGCAAGATGCTCTTTCTGAGACGATCGCGTGGGCGTCGGCCTATGACGCGGATCGCCGCGGAGTGCGTGGAGAGTAGGGGTTGGCGCGGGCATGTTCCGCGCCATGCCATCAGCGGCCCTGGAAATCGCCGACGATTTTTTGCCGATCGTGTCTTACGCGGTCGGATCGACGCCGAGCACTGGCCCGTTTGCAGTCCCATTCCCGCTGCCGACCGATTATGCGCCGGCGTTGCGCGTGGCGATCGATGGCACAGAAACGAGCGATTGGTCGTTCGCGCCGGACAGCGACGTGGCTGGCGGCTATCCGACCGGCGAGATCACGCTCAGTTACGCGCAATCAGATTGCCGAGTGACGATCTGGCGGTCGCTGCCGCTTGAGCGCACAACCGATTACGCGAACGGTCCGCTCGACATGGCCGGGCTCAACACTGAGCTTGCTTATGTCACTATGCGCTTGCAGGACGTGCGCGCGCGTTTAGCGCTGCTCTGGAAGGTTGGTAATGGAACGCCGGATGCATCTCTTGGCTCGGATGGAGACGTTTATCTGGATGCCGAAACCGGAGACATTTACGGCCCAAAGTGGGGAGGGGATTGGGGAGACGTTGTAGGAAACATTATGGGCCCGGTGTCAAACCCGGTTCCGTTTACTTATGTCGAGCCGTCTGGAAGTGACGACACCGCGACGATCCAAGCTCAGCTTACGGCTGGGCGCTTGGTGGTGCTCAAATCCGGGGCGACCTATTACATTTCATCCCGGCTGAATATTACGACCGCAGGTACGGGTATCGTCGGCGATGGGACGCCGCTGATCGTGATGCTTGCGGGAGCGGGCAAGTTTGCAAATACAAACGCAGCAGCCGGCAGTCGCTACGGCACCAACGCGGTCGGCATTTACGCTAGCGCTGTTGCGCGCCCGATTATCAAAGGTGTTCGTCTAAAGTACGAGACGCAGACCGACGATCGCTATGTCAAGGCGATTGCGTTCCGTTCGTGCACGGACATTCTTATAGAAGAAGTAGAAGCCTGGAATTTCACTAAGGCGCTGGGCGTTATCTATATTGGCGCCTGTACTGGCGGTTCTGTATCGCGCAACTACGTGCACGACTGCACCACGAACAGTGCAACCACCGGCCAGATCACCGGCATTGAGTTTGACAACGACGACACTTATTCGAGCGGTATCGACGTTGACGGCAACCGCGTCGAGAACCTGACGGTCGGGGCGAGCTTTCTCGCGTCGTTCGGCTGCCAAACCGACGGCATCAACGTCACCAAGGAAACCAGCAAGCAGCTCCGTATTCGCGGCAACCACGTCAAGGGCGTTGGCGAAGGCATCGACCATTTCGGCGTTGATTGCGAGATCACCGACAACCACGTTGAAGATTGCTATTATTACGGCATCAAGCACGTCAACGGCTCGTGTCGCACGCTGACGACAACGAACACGATCCGTCGCTGCGGTCTTGCTGGTATCATTCTGGCGGGTTCCTCAACGATCAACCAAGACACCGCCGACAACTACATTTTTGGCAATGACATTTACGACATAGACCCGAACGGAACGTTCGCGGGCAACACGACTGCCTGCATTCTGTTTGCAGCCAATGGCGGGACCACATACCTCCCGCGTCGTAACCATGTTTGCGACAACAAGCTTGATTGCGGCACAAACGGCAAGTATGGCGTGTATGGCGGTGCTAGTGATGGCACGCTGAATTTTGTTATGCGCAATCGTGTGCGCAGCGCGGCGACGGCCGACTATTCTATGCACGCGACGTGTGTTCCATATTATCACACGGAGCAAGCGGGCAACGTTGCGATCTCTGGCACCCTCGACATCGGCGGCGTCACCACGCAAACACTTGATGTGAATGCAGGGCGCCTACGTATCGAAGGCGTCAATGTTCCAACAATTTCGTCCGCCGACACGCTGACGAATAAGACGCTGACGAGCCCCACGCTCACAGCCCCAGCTCTCGGCACGCCTGCTAGCGGAGTGCTCACAAATTGCACTGGCCTTCCGATCGCAAGCGGCGTCTCCGGCCTAGCAGCAAACGTTGCGACGTTCTTATCAACGCCGTCGAGTGCGAATCTGGCGGCGGCGCTCACCGATGAAACCGGTTCCGGCGCCAACGTTTTCGCCACAAGCCCAACGATTGTCACACCCACGCTAACCACGCCGCGCGGTGTGCCGTATCTATTGGCGTCCAGCGCGGTCGCGGCTTCAGTAACAAACACATTGACGGATACGACGCTCGCGACCGTGACGATCCCAGCAAACGCGATGGGCGCTAATGGCTACGTTATCTGTCGTTCTGTGTGGTCGGCCGGCGCGAACAATGCGAACGCAAAGACCGTGCGGGTGAAGCATGACGCGCAGACATTCGGCGCGACCTCGCTCGCCAGCAATTTGTCTGTGTGTGACGAGCGTGTGCTTCAAAACAGGAACTCCGCTTCGTCGCAAATAGCGTTCCAGGGTGGCGTGCCGTATGCGGCGACCACCTTGGCGGTTTACACCGGAGCCGTCGGGACGACAGCGGCGCGCGACATTACCTTTACTGCGCAACTCGGAAACGTTGGTGACACGATAACGCTCGAACGTTACGAAGTGTGGGTTGTCTATATCGCATGAAGTTCAAGCCGCCAGGCCCGGTTGCGGCGTCGTATCTCGCGTCCACGTCTCCGATCCGCTTTATCGAAGGGCCGATTAACAGCGGCAAGTCGTCATCGTCAGCCATCGCGATCTACATGGCGATGTGCCGGATGCCGAAGCAAAAGGACGGCAAGCGCCGTTCGCGTTGGCTGGTCACGCGCAACACGTATCCCGATCTGCGCGGCTCAACGGTTGAGACGTGGCTGAATTGGTTTCCGCCAGAACACTACGGCCGCTTCTTCGACACCGAGCCATACGTTCACGAGATGCGCTTCCTCGACGTGGAAGCGGATGTGATCTTTGAGAGCTTCCTCGACGATCGAGACGAGGTGATCCGTTCGCTGCGCTCAAAGGAATATACCGGCGCGTGGGTGAACGAAATGCAGTTCATGCCGCGGCGCTTGGTCTTTGAAATCGCATCGCGTACGGCGCGCTATCCGCGCCAGATCGATATTGCGCACGCGCTCGGGCCGGGACAGGGGCTTGAGACGTGGCTGATCGGCGACTTTAACGCGCCGTTCACGAACGATCACTGGATCAGGTATATGCGCGGCGACATTCCGTTGCCGCTGGACATGCCGCCAGAGGAGCGAATGCAGTATGTCAAACCGGCTGAGGTCGAGTTTTTCAAACAACCGCCTGCATTGCTGGAAGTGCTGGGGCCGGACGGTGCAACGGTTCGGGGGTACGAGGTTAACCCGCGCGCGGAAAACCTAGACAACATGGCCGACGGCGTTCGCTCGACGCTGGAAATGGAACACCTCGTCGCCGCGGCTAAAATCTCGCGTGCGAAGATGCCGAAGGCGCACCGGTATATCTCACTGATCGGCGGCCGGACGAAAGACGAAATCGATCGCGACCTGATGGGTCGCGTGGTGCGCTTGAAGTTGGGCGCCGCTGCTACTCCGCAGTTCCGGCAAGAGCGCCACGTCACGCACAAAGACGCTGCGCCGATTGAAGGCAAGAAGATGATCCTCGCCGCCGACCACGGTCTGACGCCGGCGGTCCTGTTCATGCAGGAGATCAATGGCGGCTGGGTCGTGTTCTCGGAAGTCGTCGCAGAGAACATGGACACGGACGAATTTGCGCCGCTCGTTAAAGCGCACATGCTGACGAATTATCCGTGGGTGGTCGAAAGCGGTTACGCGGCGTGGGGCGATCCGCAAGGTGGATGGCGTGGCTCCAACTCGACGAAAGTGCCGTTTAAGCAATACGCCGCGCACGGCATCGTCATGCGCGCGCCTGCTCCCAAAGATAGCCCGATGCTGCGCTTGTCGGCAGTGCGCAAGTGTTTGTCATCGGAGCACGGCGGCAAGCCGCGTCTCATGGTGCACCCAAAGGCAGAGCGCACAATTCAAGCGCTCGACGGCGGCGCGCAAGTGCGTCGCGTGAAAACGCCCGACGGTTTGAAACTGGTCGAGGAGATCGTGAAGAACAGTCACTCGCACCCGTTCGATGCGCTTGGCTACGGATTGTGGGGCGGTGGCGAGGTGCGCGAAATGTTGCAGCCGGCAGATGCTTCAACAAAGTCGCGCATTCAAAACGCGACGCCGAAGAAGCGGCGTCTGATTACTGTCGGGAGACGGCGTTGAGTGCAGAAAATGTTGTCCCGCTGAATCCAGAGCACGCTCGGTTGCGCGGTGAGATGCTGGCATTCTTTGATGGATTGGCCGAGCGACTTCGCCAAAACCAAATCTCGACGGTCAGCGTGTGCGGTGTGGACGCTGCCGGAGAGGTGTTTCGTTACGACGTTGTACCGATTGGTGATGATCCGACTCTGCGCTTGCTCATGCTTGGCCTGCTGACCGAGGCGGCTAGCGAATACACCACGCCGTTCAATCTGTGCGAGGATCATCAGTGAACGCAGCGGACATGATAACTCCGTCGCCGACGTGGTATGTCATGTTCTCCGGCGATACCAAGCGGCGCAATCTGATCGATTGGATTTCGCCGCTCGACTTTCTCCACGTCAACACGTTCTGCTACGACGCCCGCGCTGGGCGCTGGCTGATCTATGACGTGAATCGCGGTGGCGTCGCGCTCAAAGCGGCGACGAGCGAGGAGATGGATATGTGGATCGGGGCGATGCGCTCCGTCGGCGCTCGTATTCTCAAGGTCGAATGGAAGGAGCGTCAGCGCATCCCCTTGCAGATTGGCATGTGGTGCGTCGTGGCCGTGCGTTACGCAATCGGCTGCAAGTCGCTAGCAATTAGGCCGATCGGACTTTACCGCGATCTACTCAAGCAAGGGGCGCAAGCCTTTCCATGACGTTCATCGATTATGTCCGTCGCCTAGCCGATCCATCGCGCGCCGATAATGCGCCGGCGAGTGCTGTCAACCGCACGCAACAACGCAACAACCGCCGCAATGCGCGAATGCCGCGCCCCGGCGAAAACTTCGCGGACTACACCAATCGCGTCGGAACCGGCGACACGACCATCGCGCGCCGCGGCAATACCGGCGAAGCACTCACGCAGCAGCAACGAGACAGCCAAACAGCAACCGGTGCGCGTGCAATCACGCGCGCGCAAGATGGCCCAACGCCAGGCCAAGAGCTCACGCAAATCGCGGTCGAGAGCTACAATGCGCAGTCCATGACGCTTTCGGATATTCCGATGGGCGTCGAGGGCGCGTTCCCTCGGATGAATAGCGAGGCGCTACCAACGCGCGGCGGCCATTACGCGAGCGGTGCGGAATACGATCGCAGCGGTTGGCCTACCAATCTGGTAACGCAGCCTATCGATTGGGGTTCGCCGGATCGCCGAGCTGGTATTATTTCGTGGGGCGTAGATTTGCGCCGTCCAGAAGCAGACGTGTTGGGCGACGTTGAGCGCGTCGCCGGCGTGCAAACGCCGGGCTTTCTCAATTGGATTTCCATGCGCGAGAGCGATCTGTCGCGCGGTCGCCGCCAGTACGATCAGGGCGGCCCGGACAGCACAAGCGCACAGGGGCCGCACCAGTTCACGGAATGGACTTTCAAGACGTGGCTCACTGGCCTGGGTTCGGAGTACGGCATTCCGACAGCCAACCTCTCCCGTAGCGAGTTGCAAGACTTGCGGTATGACATTCGCGTCTCCGGCGCCATGACCGCGGAAAGCGCGCGTTTCTATGCCGGGCAGATCACAGCGAACGAAGCCAACGCGCCGACGCCGAATGCGGCCGAGCTCTATCTTGCGCACCACGGCGGGCCGGAGGGTGTCGATTTTGTTCGGGCGCTGCGGAAGGGCGACGAGAACGGGCGCGCGATCGATCACTACTCAACGGCGGCCGTGAACAATCACTTGAACGATTACTACATCAACGGCGATCGCACTCGTCCGCGATCCAATCGCGAGTTCTTTGATTGGATGACCGGACAGAATCCGCGAAGCCCTCACCGCCGCAATTATCGCGGGCAAGGGATGGAGGGCGTTCCGCTTGAGCCCGTTGTGTTCGGTGCTCGCGCCAACGGAACAACCGATACGCCGGTTAACCCACAGGCGGGCGTGGTTCGCTTTGAACGCACTCCATGATGTCGTCACGATCGGGCAGGTACGCAAAGCTCCACTCGACCGGGACACCTTCGGGTTGATCCCATTCTTCGCTGTGCTCGTAGTGCGGGCCGATGTTTAGCGCCCATCGGTCGGCAATCGCTTGGCCGGCCGCTTCGCACGCAGCCTTAGTTTCAAATTCGCGCGTGTAATCCATACGCGGGCCGCCGAGCCCGAGAACAAGCGGAACGATAAGCGTCCACATGGTGCGTTGAGCCTCCCTGCTATGGGGCCGATTTTCGGCCTCCATTGCTAGCATGATATTGGAGCGCTTGGCGCGTGAGTAAACCCAAGGCAGCCCAAGAAAGCGCCGATGCCAAAGCGGCACGGCTAGCCGAGGAGGAGCGCATTCGCGTCGCTCAAGCCCGCGCTGATGCGCAGGAGTCGGCGGCTGGCCGTCAGCTTCTTACCCGCAAAACCCGTATGACGATGCGTCTGTTCGGCGCTCGTTCTGCAATGTCCGGCTTCGGCGGAAGCGGATCAGTGCCGATTCTAGGCGGCAATTCGCCGGGCGGCATCGGCATTGGGGTGGCTGGTGGCGGCGGCGGTATTGGCCTTAGCAATGTCGGCTCCAATGCCTTCACCTCGGGGGGCGGTTCCGTCACGCCAGGCGCGTTCCTTGGCGGCGGCTGGGCGCGCTAATGGCGGCCGAAACCCCGAAGCAAGCACTCAAGCGGCGCCTCGCGAAGATGCGCCGCGATCTCGATATGCGCGGCCCGTTCATCAACGAGGTGTACCGCCTCGCGATGCCGCACCGCGATAGAGTTGGCGCGACGAAAAGCACGCCGATGTCCGAGGAAGAAATTCAGGACATTCTCGATACGACGTTCTCAGAGACGATCGACGACTTCGCGTCTGACATGATCGCCACGTTCACGCCCCAGCATGAGCCGTGGGTGAAGCACGAGCCAACCAAGGCGCTCGATCAGGCGATGCGCAAGAAGGCGAGCGATCAGATCAAGTCGGCGATTGATTGGTTTTGGGAAGACGTGGAAGCGTCGAACTATTACGACGCCGCCGACGAATGCTTTCACGATCTCGCTGCCGGCACGATGGCGATGCGCTTGCGTGAGTATGGCGCTGCGCAACCATTGTGTTACGAGCCAATTCCGACGGCGAGTTTGCTGATCGATCTCGGGCCGGACAAAGCGCCGGATGCTCGTTTTGCACAGGCCAAAGTCGAAAAGCGCATCATTCAGGCGACCTATGGCGCGTGGATTGATTGGTCGCAACTTCCGAAGGAATTGGCGTCGTCGTTCAAAAACGCGAAAGACGAGCAGGGTTTCGAGATTGCCGACGGCGTTCACCGCATCTTCGACAAGCCCGGCGTCACACAATGGCGCCGCGTTGTCACGATGCAGGGCGAAATCATCTACGAGAAAATGTTCGACGAGAACGGCGCGACGAATGTGTTCGTGGCGCGCTGGCGCGCGGAAAGTAATTCGGCTTACGGCATCGGGCCTGGCTGGTGGGCGTGTGCTCCGGCGCGCGTGCTGACGGAATTGAACGCGCTCGTGCTGGCGCAGATGCACAACGTCGTCGATCCGGCGCACGCTTACTCTGACCCAGACGGCGGCGCTAACTTGGAGCAGGGTATCGGCGCCGGCGATTACTTGCAGCTCGGCGAAGGCTTCAACATCGAGAAGCTGTCCGGCGATGGCGAGTTCCAAGCGGCGTTCTACAGCCGCGAAGATTTGCGCATGATGATTAAGTCGGCGCTCTATCAAGACAAGCCGTTTCAGCGCGGCGACACCCCGCCGTCGGCGACGCAATGGGCTGATGAATCGGCGCGCGCTCAACAGCGCTGGGAAATCCCGCGCGGCAAGATTTACCGCGAATGGGTTATGCCGATCGTCGTCGCGCACCAATGGCAGCGCACGCAGCACGGCGTATTCCCGAAGATCGATATTGGCTCAAGCGCTGTCACGCTCAAGCCGCAATCGCCGCAGGCCAAGGCCCGCTCGTTTGAGAAAGTGACGAAGGCCGAGCGCGTGCTTTCTGCCGCGGCGCTTCCGGCGCTGCAACAGCAGGCGCCTATTGTGATCGATGCGCAAGGCACGATCGACAATATCAAGCGCGAGATTGGCGACGATCTCGTGGTCGTTCGCACGCCCGAGCAGGTGCAGCAAGTCGTGCAGCAGGCCGCCGACATGGCGCAACAGCAGCAACAGCAAGAGCAGCCGCAGTGAGACACGAGAGACTGACGCGCATTGCTAGCGATCCGCTAGCTAGATTGCGCCGCTTGCGTGGTGACGATCAACCGAACGAGAGCGAGACGCGCGATGCAGTTAAGCGCGTGTTTCAATCGAAGGACGGCCAAGTTCTGCTCAACTGGCTTATCTCGCAGAGCTACGCGCGCAGCGTACCCGACGATGCACCGGAGAGTGCGTTGAGAGCAAACGAAGTCCGCAAGAGGTTCCTCGACGCAATTTTGGCTTTGGCCGAGGACCCTAGTGCTACGACGCGATCATCGGATTCTGAAAAACCAAGACGACGCCGGCGATAACGGTGGCGGCGCTGGCGGCGGTGCGCCCGTCGATGACAGCGCTCCGGTGAAAGCAGAACGCCCGGCTGATTTGCCGGAAGATTTTTGGGACGCAGAAAAGGGCGAAGTCAAATTCGCCGATCTGAGCGCCAAGCTCAACGAGTACAAGACGGCCGCCGAGGGTGCGCCGAAGGGCGTCGAAAAGCCCGAGGAAATCGACTTTTCGCTCCCGGCCGATCTCGACCCGGACGCCAAAGATACGGTGTTTGAAGTCAATCGCGACGATCCGTTGGTGCAGGCTATCACGCCGGCGCTTGTCGGTTTGCCGCAAGAGAAGATCACCGCGCTCGTCGGCGAGTTCGCGAAATTCCAGATCGCGCAAGAAAAGCAAATGCGTACCGCGATCGCCGCCGAGGAAAAGAAGCTCGGCGAAAAGTTCATGGACCGCATCGCTGGCGTCCAATCCTTCATCGAGCAAGTCGCGATCAAGAACGGCAAGTCTGCCGCTGACGCGAAAGCTCTGGCTCTGCGCACACGTCAAACGTGGGTGACGGCCGAACAAGTCGAGCTCTTTGAGCTACTCGCGAAGCAAGCAGGCGGCCCGCAGCCTGCCGATCCGAACAACAAAGGCGGGCACGAAACTTCTGACAACCCAGGCCGCACGTTTTTTAGCGGCATGAGTGGAGCTAGCTAATGGCAACGGTGGGCGCATCTTATGCAACTCTTGTCGATATTGCCGCCTCGGCAACCGACAAGATGCTTGTCGAGATTCTGAATCAAAAGAACCAGATTCTCGATGACATGCCTTGGTTGCAGTGCAACGACGGCACCGGCCATCGCACGAAGATTCGCACCGGCCTCCCGACGCCGACGTGGCGCGCGCTTTATCAAGGCGTGCAGCCGACGAAGGGTACGGTCGCCGCGGTTCGCGACTCTTGCGGCAACCTTGAAGACTTCGGCGAAGTTGACGAGCTTGAATACCAGCTCGCTGGCGAAAACGCCGAGACGTGGCGTATGCAAGAAGACGCATCGCACATCGAGTCGATGGGTCAAACCGCTGCGTCCACGGTGTTCTACGGCAACGTCACCACGGCGCCAGAAAAATTCCACGGCCTTGCGCCGCGCTACAATGCTTTGTCCGGCGTCAACACCGCCGAGAACATTGTCAGCGCCGGCGGTTCGGGTTCGGACAACACCTCAATCTGGCTGTGCGGCTGGGGCCAAAACTCCCTGCACGGCATCTACCCGAAAGGCACGACCGCTGGTCTGAAAGCGGAAAACCTCGGCAAGCAGGTGCGCCAAGAGTCTGACGGCTCGCGCTTCACCGTGCTCATGTCGAAGTACTCGTGGCAGCTCGGCCTCACGCTGCGCGATTGGCGCTGCACCGGCCGTATCTGCAACATCGACGTGTCGGACGTTCGCGGCACGGTCGCCAACCAAAAGGCACTCATTACGTACTTGATCCAACTGATCGAGCGCGTTGAGGAGCCGATGGGTGGTGGTCGCCAAATCCTTTACGCGAACAAGACGATCACCTCGGCTCTGCGCCAAGGCATCTTGGAGAAGATCAGCAACAACCTGACCTTCGACACGGTGAACGGTCGCCGCGTCCTCGCGTTCGATGGCATCGAAATCCACCGCTGCGACGCGCTGCTGAACACCGAAGCCACGATCTCGTAAGGGCCTGGTTGAGAAAGGACTGATCTTATGATTATCGACAAACAGGCCCGGTTCGATTGGGACGACGCGATCACCGCGTCGCGCGTCTCGACGAACACTTACGATCTCGGCGCGACGTATCGCGACGTGGGTCAGTTCAGCGATGACCTGTACCTCGTCGTGATTGCGACCACGGCATTCACTGCCGCTGGCGCTGCGACGCTGACGATCGACCTCGTGGGCGACGACAACGCTGCGCTCTCGTCTCCGACGACGCTGCTGAACCTCGGCACGACGATCGGCAAGGCGACGCTTGTTGCGGGCTACGAAATCTTCAAGGGCCGCATCCCGCTTGCGAAGATCACCGAGCGCTATCTCGGCCTGAACTACACCGTCGCAACCGGCCCGATGACGGCCGGCGCAGTGCGCGCGTGGCTCACGCCGAACGTGGACGCACAGCGCTACTTCCCGCGCGGCTACACGAACTACTAACCGACGGACTGAGAAAGGACGCCACACATGGCGCGCTACAAAACTAAGTCGCAGTCGTTCATCAACGACACGCTCGTTCCCGCTGACACCGAAGTCGATTTCGATGGTGAGCCGGGAGACAACCTTGAGCCTGTTGACGACGCTGCAAAAGAAGCCGTGGCCGCCGCCGCTGCTCGACGTGAGTCGAAGGCCGCTGCCATCAAGTCTGCCCTGCAAGGTACGATCGATCCGGCGAACGCCGAAACGATCCAGAACCTCATTACGCAGGTGCAGGATTTCGCCGGTCGCTTGGCTGCGGCTGAGGCTCGCGTTGCTGCGGCTGAGGCTGCAACCAAACCCGACCTCTCGCAGTATGCGATGCGCTCCGACGTTTCCGAGCTGGACGCTGGCATGAACCTCTTGTCTTCGCGCATTGCCGAAGTCGAGGGCGTTCAAGAAGCTCTTGCGAAGAAAGTCGAAGCGACGCCGGCTCCTGCTCCTGCCGACAATCCCGCCTAACGGGAAACCCTCCCTCCCAATAGGCAAACCTTGGCCGGTGCGTTGAGCGATCAGCGCACCGGCTTTTTGTTACGGGCTTACATCATGGCGCGAAAAGCTGATCTCTCGGTGCTCCACTCAATGAGCGAAGCAGCGCGTCGCGCTTACGACACCCCCGAGCCGATCTTTCAGATGGGCTTTCGTATTCCGCCGAATGAGAAACCGCGCATCCGCGTGAAGGCGATCAGCCGGAGCGCCAAGGATGGCAAGTAAACTCGGCATCATCAAAGCGGCAGTGACGCGGGCAGGTGGCGAGGTTCCGCAAGCACTGACTGACGACAGCGACGATGTAATCGCGGCCGTCGCGCTGTACGATAGCCTCGTCACTGAATTGCTGACGATGCACGCGTGGACGTTCGCGACGCGATGGGAAACGATCAGCGCCACAGCAACCGAGCCGCCAGCACCGTACCAATCTGAGTATGCGATCCCGGCCGAGTGCATCAACGTGCGCGATCTTCGCGATCAATACGGTTATCGCGTCCAGTACGAGATCGTCGAGAACGTGATCTGGACGTATCGCGATCCAACGACCGACGCTGATCTGACGCTGATCTATAATTGGTGGCCGTCGGAATCGCGGTGGCCTGCTGACTTCGCCGGCGCGATCGAGGAATTTATGGTGTCGCGCCTCCTCCAATCGTTTGAGGAGCGCATTCGCGCGATGGAGGTGCTGCAAGTCGCCGACCGCAAGCTCGCTCGTGCTATGGCCCGTGACCGGCGCCAGAACCCGCCGCTCAAAGTCAATAACGCGCCGTTGCTGCGTGCCTGGCGCGGCCGAAACGTTGACCGCACATGATGCGACCGCGCGATGTCGTCCACTTCACGTTTGAAGGTGGAGAGGCTGACCCGCAATACGAACGCCGTGCGGACGCTGACCTATGGGCGCTGACGGCCAAGCGTATGCGCGACGTGCGGCTGACCAACGGCGGCGGCTTCACGCGCCGCCCCGGAACCGCGCGCGTCTATGATCTGACCGGCACCGGTCGCGGCTTTGAGTTTGTGTCGCGCGCCGGCACGAAGCGGCTGCTGATCTTCCGTGACGGCGTGGTGAAGGTTTTCACGACAGCCGAAGCGCTGGATGCGACCGTGACAGCGACGGCCATCACCGCGGCGTATCTGCAAACGATGCAGATTGCGCAATTCGACGACACGATCATTGTGGCGTCGCGCGGCTTCCATCCTCAACAATTGGTGTGGACGGAGGCGACGCTTTCGTTTGCAGCCGCCGCGAACTTCGCATTCGACACGCAGAGCGACGATAGCAAGGGCTGGCCTTATTACCGGTTCCGCGACACGCGCGGCGAAACGATCACGCCGAGCGCCGTGTCGGGCGCCGGCATCACGCTGCAAGCGTCGGCTGACGTGTTCAATGCAGCGCATGTGGGCGTGCGCTTTCAATTGCTTGGCCGCGAGGTTGAGGTGACGGCGTTCACCGATGCGAACACTGTCACGGCGACGGTGAAGCAAGAGCTTTACCCGACGCGCAAGCTCACGATTGGCAGCTCGCAGGGCTTTGCCGTCGGGCAGATCGTGCAAGACAGCGTTGGCGACATTGAAATGGAAGTCGTCTCGATCGTCGATGGCACGCACATCGAAGTGATCCTGATGGACACGTTCACCGATCCGACCACAACAGATAACAAGCTGCTCGGCCCAAACGGCTCGACCGCGCTTACCGCCGTCGCCGCCGCTGGCGCGATCGGTGGAACGGTGCAGTGGAAAGAGCAATTGATTTCCGCCTACCGCGGCTATCCGGGCGGCGTGCTGGCGCACAAGGATCGTCTGATCTTCTGCGATTTCCCGGCCGCGCCGGAATTGCACGCCATGTCGATCGTTGGCTTTTACGACGACTTCGATACCGGGACCGGCCTTGACGACGAGGCGATTGTTGACGGGCCGGGCGACGCGAAGGGCAAGCGCGTCCGTTTTTGCGTGTCAGCAGAGCAGCTTATCACGCTGACTGAGGCCGGTTCGTACTACGTGGGCGAGGGGCCGAACACGCCGCTGACGCCTGGCGACATCGAGTTTTTGCAGATCGGGCCGGAGCCGGCTGGCGATTGCAACCCGGTGAAGACTGCCGAGGGCGTGATCTTTAGCGAGAAGAACGCCGACCGGCTGATGGTGCTCAACGCGACCGGCCAGCTTCGCCGCGCGTGGGGCGCAACCGAATTGTCGTCCGTGTCGAGTGAAATCCTGATCTCGCCGACGCGCTTGCTTTTGGTCGATGGCTCCGATCTTGGGCCGGAGCGCTATATCTTTGCGGTCAATAACGACGGGACGCTCTGCGTCATCCACTATCGCCGCGACAGTGAGCTTACCGGCGCGACGCTGTGGTCGCTGACTGACGCCGACATTGTGGACGTGTTCGCGTTCAACAATAGCGTGTACGCGGTAGTGAGCTGGGGCGGCAGCTATTGGCTTGAGCGCTTCGACAACGATCGCCTGCTCGATCACTCTAAGACATTTTCCAACGTCTCTCCCGCCACGCCGACCAGTGCCTCGTTCGTGAGCAAGAGCAATGTCGCGCTGGTGTGGCGCAAGACCGTATCAAGCGAAGCGCGCCGCGCCGATCTGGGCGAGCTCTACACCACGACCGCGGGCGGCGTGTTCACCGGAGCGCCGACCGCTTCACGCGATTACGAAGCGGGCTGGCGCTTTGAGCCGGAGGTTGTGCCGTGGCCGCCGATCGATCCGATCACAGGCCCGAGCGAGCACCAACGGATCGCGCGTGCGTCGATTGACATGCTGCGCAGTGGCAGTTTTTACGCAATGGATCAGCTCTTTTCTCCGTATCGAGCGGCCGATGATGTGACCGAGCCGCCGCCGCTGCGAACCGGCTGGCGCGAGCGCAAGTATTCCGGCCGCAAGCGCGACTTCGATTTCACGCTTTCGCAGGTTGAGGCCGCGCCACTGACTGTGCGCACTATCACGTTGAAGGTGCGCTGATGGCTGATCCTGTTAGCTGGATCGTGATTGGCTCCACGGTGCTCGGAGCCGGCGCGAACATTTACGGCACGATGCAGCAAGGGGCTGCTCAGCAAAGCATGATGGCCGCCGAAACGCGGGCGCGTGAGCTTGAATCGAAGCAAGCCGATTTGCAGGTCAAGCAAATCTCGGCGCAACGGTTGACCGAGCTGAACGCCAATCTCGGCGCGATTGCCGCCATGCGCGCCGGCAAGAACACGCTCGGCGACAGCGCTACCGGCGAGACGATCATTCGGTCGTTCACCAAGGAAAGTCTCGGCGCGCGTTCTAATGAAGTGCTCGACGCTCGCTTGCGTGCGCTCTCTGCGCGCAACGCTGTGGAAGCGTCCAACATGGAACGCAAAGCCGCCGGCAAAGCGAGCCAGATCGCCACGATCGGTGCAGTCGCGGACGGCGTTGGCGATCTATATAGCTCCGGCTTCTTTCGCCGAACGAAAACAACGCCGCCCGCCAAAACGAAGCCGCCAGCGGGAGGCCGCTGATGGTTCGCCGCACCGGCATGTTTGAATCGCCGGACAATATTGTCTCGGTGCAGCGCATCCAAAGTGCGGTCGGTGACACGACGAGCACATGGACCGCGCTGAAAGATGCCGCGCAATCTGCAAGCCGCGCACTGCAACCACTCAAAAACCAGAACGCGCAACAACAAGCGCAACGCGACTTTCAAGACGGTCGCGTCGGCTTGCGCCTGCAACTGAACGCCGAAGACGAGATTTACAATAACGCGATGACGCAGAGCTATTTGCTCTCGACCTCGCGCGATCTCGACCAGCGGATCATGCAGCTTGAGACGGATCACGCTGCGGACGTGGAAGGCTTCAACACCGCATTCGAGGGCGTGCGCCAAGCTGCAATAGAGGGCGCACCAAACGATCTCGCGCCACACCTGCAAGCGCTGCTCGATGATCGTCAAGCGGAAACGACGCGCCGCATCGGTGAGCGTGTTCGCAACAACGGCATCGCCGCCTATGCGCAAAACGCCACGGCACGCCTCGCGCAAATGGAAGCGCGCCTCAGTGGTTTCGACGACGTGCAGTCGCAGGAGTTTCAAACCGCTTTCGGCCAATACGAGGAAGAAGGCCAGGCGATTATCGCCAATCCGCTTTCCGGCATCACGTCGGAGGAGTGGAGCTTTCGCCGTAACAATCTCTATGACCGCATCTCTGCCAACGCTGTCTCACTGCAAGCCGAGCGCATGTATGAGGACGGCGGCGGCAATGCTGAATCTGCACAGCGAGCGCTAGCGTTCGTCGAAGAACAGATGCGCAATCCCGACCTTGTGCTGACTGAGGCACAGCGGGACGCATCGTTCAATGAAGCGCGCCGCCGTATTGGCGCGATGGAAACAGAGCGCCGTCGCAGCGAACGCGAACTGCGGGCCGAGATGCGCGCTTACCGGGCGCAGTCAAACAGCGATGCGCGCGACATGATTGCGGGCGCCGAATCGCTGGCGCAATCGTTCGCTGTTATTCCTGACGATCAGATGGCAGAGCTCGGGCAAGCCGTCGCGGGCTCCGGTAGCGCTGTGCGGGCGCGCGAGTTCAACGAGCTGCAAATCGAGAACAATACGCGCCGCGTGTTGCAAGGCCGGTCGCTTACGGAGATCGAAGCCGTTACGCGCGATCTGCGTGAAGCGGCGCAAGGCGGTGACACGGATGCGGCAATCGCGCTGGCAGAGGCCGAGCGCTATCGCCGCAATCTGTCTAGCATCGATGCAGTCACCGGCTTGCAGCAGCACACCGGCCAAGCGCCGGCGTCTTTGGAATACGGCCTCGGTCCGCGCATTCGTCAGATGGAAGGCTTTGCCGAGGACGTGGGCCGGGCTGACGTAACGTACATGACGCCGGGCGAACGCGAATTGCTTGCGGGCCGCCTGCGTGCTGGCGGCGACGACGCGCTCCACACGATCCAGGCGCTCGTGAGCGAAGCAGCGCGCGAGCCGGGCGACGGTGTGTTGCGCGCCAATCGCCTGCTCGGCGAGATCGCTGGCGCCGCTGGCGACGAATGGGCTGCGGTCGGCGGCGTCTATGTCCGCGGCGGCAATGCTTCAACCGAGACGGCTCGGCTCATGTCGAACGCGCTGCAAGTGCGCGGCCAAGATGGCAACCGGATCGCCGCACTGTACCCGACCAACCGCGCCGACGGCATGGAGCAGGAAGTCATTACCAGCGTGATCGGCTCGCAGGGTCGCGCCTTTATGACCGGGCCGGAACTGGCGCAAGTACGCTTGGCCGCCGATCTGGCGTATCAGGGGCGCGCGCTGAGTGATCCGTCGCTCTACGCTGACCAGCGTTCGTATGAGAATGCCTACCGCACGGCGGTCCAATCCGTGCTCGGCGGTGTGCGCCGTCAGGATTCACAGGGCCGTTGGCGCTCATGGGGCGGTGCGGTTCCGCTTGGCCGTTCGATCGATCCGAGCACCGACGACAACCCGAACGCTTCATCGCTCGATAACGTGGTGGTCATTCCGAACTGGATTCGCCGCGACCAATTTACGACGGTCTATCAGAGCCTTCGCTTCCAAGACTTTCAGGCCGGTTCATCAAACGGCGCGCTTCCCGCCAACGGTGAACTGCGCGATTGGCGCAGTGCTCGTCTCGCCGCCACCGGTCGGCGCGTGGGCGAATACTACCTGCTAAATGAGCGCGGCCAAGCGTACATCACGAACAACGGCACGCCATACATGCTTGATCTGAACCGTGTTCGTGCGTCGCTGTACGAGCGTCGGCGTGATGCAATTGCCCCATGACCGACTTCATCACGGTAGGCAGCACGCGCATTCCGCTGCAATCGCCGGAGAGCGAGGAAGATCAGCCGCGCAATTCGGCTGACATTCCAGATAATCCGCTGCGTGAGGGTGTGCGCGCTGGTATTCGCGCGGTCTTTCCGGCCGCGGGGTTTGCTGGCGATCTGGCAACGTCGCCCGAGCAACGAACCAATTTTCTCTACGGCCGCTATCGCGACAACCTGCGTGGCGAAGGGCTGGCGCGCGAGCACATTTACGACGAGGCCGACGATGCGATCTTCCGCATCACCGGGCAACGGCTCGGCAACCCCGAGCAACGAGATGCGACGGACCCGTTCTCATTGCGCGGCTCCGGCCTTCAAGAGCTAGACCAAGCGGGCAACCCGTATGTGCAATGGCACGCGCGGCTTGCCGAGTTGGCGCATTCCGATCCGCGCCTCGCGCAAGTGTTGGAGCGCTACGGTTCGCGCGAGAACATCGATGCGCTGGCATTGCAGTATCGCCAAAGCGTCACCGACGATTATCACGAATACCTCGGCAACGGCTCGCAAACCGATCAGATCATTCGCGGTTTGATGGGTGCGCCGGGCATGATCGCTGGCGGCTTGTCGTCTGGTTCGCCGGAGCAGGTTTCACAGGTCGCTGCTGGCGGCGGCGGGCGTGCGGCCACGATGGGCGCCTCGGCGCTTGAGCGCGTCGGCGTTCGCGCGGCCGGTGGCGCCTTTACTGGCGTCGTCGGGCAGTCTGTGGTGGAGCCAGCGCTTATCCACGATGCACAGCGCATGGGGGAAGAATACCCGGATCGCCAAGTGTGGCTCGACTATCTGATGGCGGCCGGCTTCGGCGCATTGATCGACGTTGCGCCATCGCTGCCGCATGATCTGTCATCGCCGGTCCACGCAACGCCAGACACGCCGTTGCAGGACTTAGCGCGCACGTTTGACGCAGAGGGCTCCGAGCTTGGCAGCGCCATCACGCGTGGCGAAGAACCGCCTGGCGAAGCGGTGCAGCAGGCATTGCAGGGAACGGCCGAGAGCTTGGTTGTGTCGGCGCACAGCCGCGACGCAGCGATTGCGCGCGACATGTTTCCAGACTTGGCCGACATGGATTTGGTCGCGGTTGCGGACGAGATCGCGGCGACGCAGCGTTGGGTGAACGGCGAGGAGGAAGCGCCGGCCAATCCTACCCTGTCGCGCCGTGCAGAGCCGGACACGATCGAAGCGGCCCGCCGCGCGGAAGACGATGCGCCGATGCCGGAGCCCGGCACGCGCGAGACGGTGCGAATGAACGGGCAGGAACGCCCGCGCACGTTTGAGCGCTTCGACGCGGCGTCGCTCCAATTCTCGCCGGACGTGTTTCAGTACAAGAACTATGAAGGCGCGACCGGCTCAACCGGCCGCCTTGCTGGCGTCGAGGAATGGGATAGCCAATCCTCCGGCAAGGTCATTGTCTTTGAGGCAGCGGACGGCACGCGCTATGTCGCCGACGGACACCAGCGCATAGCGCTCGCCCAACAGATCGCCGCGCGCGATGGGCGCCAGATCATGCTTGACGGCGTGCTCTATCGCGAGAGCGAGGGCTGGACAGCGCGCGAGGTGCGCAATCTGGCTGCGCAAAAGAACCTGCGCGAGACGCCGGGCGATCCAATCGACACAGCACAACTGATCCGCGAAGCGCCGGAGCTGATCGATAGCTCGGTCCCTCAACGCAGCAATGAATTCCGTGTGGCGCGCGGGCTTGCGCTGTTGAGTGACGAAGCATTCCGCGCCGTGCGCGCCGGTCAAGTTGAGCCGCGTTTTGGCGCAGTGATCGGCGACGTGGCTGCGCGCCGTCCTGAAATCCACGACGCACTCGTGCGGTTGTTCCAAGAGCAGCCGCCGCGGTCGATCCGCGAGGCGACGTTCATCGCCAATGAAGCGATGCAAGCCGAAGTGTTCCGCACGCAGTCCGCGCAATTGTCGATGTTCGGCGATGCGCCGGAGCTTGCCGGGATGCGAGAGCGCGCTGAAATCCTGCGCATCACTGGAAACCAATTGCGCCAAGACAAGCGCTTGTTCGCCATCGCCGAACGCAATGCCGATGCGTTGGAGGAAGCCGGCAACATCATCGCTAAGGAGGCGAACGCCCGCCGCGCTGATCTCGCCGACGCTTTAGTGCGCAGTCTGGATATGTTGGCGACGCGGCCTAGCGAAGTGTCGCGCTTGCTGCGCGAGGTGGCTGACACTGCCGCGCGCGAGAAGATCAGTCCCGCCGCTGCGGCCAATCGATTCACGGCGGGGCTTGTCTCACTATTCGAGCAGCGCGGGCTTGTCGGCCTGATGCAAGAGCAGGCGCCGCCAGTGCGCGTGCCGGAACCGATCAACACACCGATGACGCCGCGCGTTGAGCACGATGCGCGTGCGGCTGATCTGCGCGGTGCTCACGACAAGGATGCTGAATCGTACAACCAATCGCTCGCCGAGGTGGCTGTTGAGCGCGCAATGGCGGGCGACATTGCCGACGACATTCCGCTGGATGCGATCGGCCACACGCCGCAGTCTGATCTTGCGCGCATCGAGGCCGCACTTGATGCGCTCGGCGTCGATGATCCGACCGTCGCGCCGGTTGCTGCGGCGCTCTACGCGCGCCCGACGCCGGACATGGAATTGGAAGCGCGCCAACGGCTGACCGGTGACGTGCAAGGTGAAGCACCGCGCTCGAATGCCGAGGTGGTCGAGCAAAACGCCGACGTTGAAATCTTCAATCCGCTCGACATTGAAGATGAAGCGAAGATGCTGGACGCGCTGGATAAGGCCACGCTTCCGCAACTTGATCGCATCCAGCGCACGTTCGGTCTGTACGGGGCGGGCGATGGTTCGCGAACACGCGCCGAGTTTCGCGCCGACTTCTTGCGCGAGTGGCGCGACGTGTACGGCGGGCATGGCGCGTTCAGCAAATTACCTGACGGAGGCAGTGCTCAGAGAGGAAACGCACGACAATCGGCGGTTCAGCAAGCGTTGTCTGGTAAAAGCCCAGAAGGGCACTCGCTGGCAGCCGAGCGCGTGGGCGTGCGTGACGCAGTGGACCCGACCAAGCTTAGGGGTGAAGGCGCCTTCGTTATCGACCACGACGGCGGGCTATACGACATTGTGAGCGATGCCTTCTCTTCGCACCAAGAGTTTGCGGACCGTCTCGGCGATGACGCACCGCCATACATTCGCGTGTCCTCATACGTGAACGACAGAGGCGAAGTAGAGATCGCTCTTGACGTGGAAGGCGCCGTTTCAAGCGACGGCAACCGCGGCGGCGGGAGCGTTCGCGCGCTTGAAACGGCGGTCAAGATTGTTTCGGACAGAAACGTTCGAGACGCCACCCTCGGTGCGCTCGGTGACGCGGTGCGGGATGTACGCGGCAAAGCAGAGGTTCTTCGTGCTCTACGTGCCGAACACGAACGCATGATCGCCCGAGCACAGCCTAACGCAGGCGGTGACTTCCCGAAATTCGCTCGTGGCGCTGACGTGTCCGGCCCGCGTTCAACTGTCGCCGAGTGGACGCGCGCTGTGCAGCAAGAGTTCCCGCGCTACGGCAAGAAGCTGCTGGAGCGTGCGCGGTTGATGATCGTGCAGTCGGTTGGCGAATTGCCCGACGGCGGTCGCGGTTTCTATGCGCGCTTGTTTGATGGTGTGTCTAAGCCGGAGCAGCGGGCGCGGATTGCACAGAGCTTGGAGCACGTTCGCACGTCGGTTGATGGCGCTTATGACGTGACTGACGTTTATGCGTGGCGGACTTCAATGGGCGGCGTCAAGGCCGTCGAGATCATGGAAGTCGATCCGCGCACTGGCGCGCACGTCTCGTTCGGGGCGCTTGAGCCAGGCGGGGTTCGCATCGACATGGAAGACTCGACCGCCAATTTCGGCAACGCAATCGAGAGCTTCACGGCAGCGATGGCGGCAGTGGATCGCGACATCGCGACGAACCGTCGTGTCGCCTATCGCTTCAATGGTTATACAACGAAGCACACGCAATTGTACGCGCGCATGATGCGCGCGATCGAGCCGCCTGCTGGATATGTTAAGGCCACGATTGTTTCCGACTCTGGCTCGCCAATGTCGTTCATCATCTTGCGCAACGACATGGCTCGCAAGCACAAGATCGGCAGCACCCTCACTCTCGATGAAGCGCTGGCTTTGCAGCCTGGGACGTTCCCGCCCAACAGCCCGGCGATGAACGAGAAGCGCGACTTTCTTTATCGACAGCAGCCAGAAGCATTGCAGTCCCTTATCGACAAGGCGCAAGTCCCGCCACGTCCGGGCGCATTCGCTCGCGGTCGCGGCGTCATCGGCTACTCCGAGGGCGGTCAGTCGTGGATCGTAGCTGACAACGCGCCGCCCGAAATGGTGCGCGGCCTAACACTGCACGAGATCGGCGTTCACGTCGGTATGCGTCAGATGCTCGGCGATGAAGCGTTCGATATGCTGATGACGGAAGTGCAGCGCTTGCACGAAGACGGCGACTTGGACATTTCGGCCGGTCGCAACTCTGTCCCGCGTGACACGCCGGAGGGGCAAATCTGGGAGGAGACGCTAGCCTACGCGATCCAGAACGCCGACGAGAAATCCATGTCGGCTGGCTTCCGTGGCTTGGTGATGCGCGCGCTCAATTCGGCGCGCGCATGGCTGTGGAAAAACATTCCGGCGTTCCGCAACATGACCAACCTCACATTCGAGGACATGCAATTTCTTGCGCTCGGCGGCTTGCGTCACGCTGCCAGCACAAACCCGCGCATGATCGACACGCGCTCGCTGCCTGCTCGCTTCCGCGACATGGTCACACCGAAGCCACGTATGTTGGCCGATGCTGTGTCGGACGCAGGCGGCGGCTGGTTGAACACACGCCTGTTCCACGGCAAGAGCGACAATCCGCAAGTCGGCATGACGTTCATGTCGCCAAGCGCAAAGATCGCCGGCATCTACGGCGAGATCGAAGCCTACGAAGTGCGCGGCCCGATCTTTGACGCGAGCGAGATGGTCATTCGCGATCAGACGGAGTTCCGCAACGCGGTGCGCCAAGCGAAAGAAGCCGGAGCGACCGGCGTTTACATTCGTGCGCTCGACCGCGGCAAGCTCGGCGATCAAGAACAGATCGTTATGCTTGACCCTCGCGCCGTGCGTCCGGCTGGTTCCGGCCGCGTCGATCCGAACAATCCGGCGAGCGTTGCGCAAGCCGAGTCGGAATCGTTGGATCGCGTGATGAATATGTTGGAGCACTGCCAATGAGCCTGATCCGATGCTCACGCACGGCGGCGGCAGTTGCGCGTTTGGCAGAGCAAGACGCAAAGGCGATGGAGCGCTTGTGGTTGCGCGAGTACGAGGCGGCGAAATCGTCCGGCCTTGGACTTGGCGCGGCAGAGAACCAAGCCAGCCATGCGGTACGCAACTCAATGATCGCGCTCGCGGCACACATGCGGTTCGTGGCGCAATTGCAAAAGGAGGCGATGGATCGGATCGATGCCGATGCGTCGCGCTTCCGTGCGCAACTCGGCGCTCCGGGGCCGGGCGGCAAGGTGGACATCGGTGAGTACGCGATCCGGCTGGTGAACGATGTTCACTTCCGGTCGCAGGCGTTGTTCCAGCTCGACATGAAAGAGATGAGCGCACTGCTGCACGAGTTCCGCCGCACCACGCTATCGGGCAAGCGCCAGAACCGCGCGCGCATGGACTTGGTTGTGCGCGAAATCTTCGGCGAAGATACCGGCGACGCGACGGCTAAGGCTTTCGCGCAATCATGGAATGCGCTCGCTCGCCGTAAGATCGAACAATTCAATTCCGCTGGCGGCAACGTGGCGCTGCGCGATGATTGGCACATGCCGCAACAGCATAACGCGCTGGCTGTCACGAACGCCGGACTGCACGAGTGGAAGAATTACATTCGCAACCGCCTAGACATGGCGGCGATGACGAACCCGCGCACCGGCAAAGCGTTCACGGCGAGCGAGTTTGAAGACTTCCTCGATGAAGCATTCGTTTCGATTTCCTGGCAGACGGCGCAACGTGAAGCGTCGATGCAGGGGCAATACGGAACGGCTGGCTGGCGGCGCCATGCCGATCCGCGCTTCTTTGTTTTTAAGGACGCGGCGTCGTGGCTTGAGTACAGCGCCAAGTATGGCTCGGGCCGCAATCCGTTTGAAACGATGATGGGCTATCTGCGCTCGATCAATCACGATCTTGCAGGGATGCAGATGCTTGGCCCGCACGCCAACGGAACAATGCGCTGGCTCGCCGGCAGTGGTGAGAATGTCGGCGGTCGTATCTTGGAGGAGGCGATCAAGGCTGACCAAGGTAAGCCGTCGCTGTTTGCTCCCGTCGATGACACTGGCCGTCGCCTCACCGGCAAAGCGCGCCAGCAATACGCGAAAGACAAAGCCGTCGGCGCACAGCGCGCGTGGGATTACTTCACTGGCGAAGCGCGTCGTCCGTTCCACGATGGGTGGGCGACGGTCGAGGGTGACATTAACAACCTGCTCTACGCGAACATGCTGCCGTTCACGCCGTTCCTTGTGGGCGGCGACATTATGAACCAAGCGGCGACACGCGCTTTCCGTGGCATGGGGCGACGCGGGATGCTGCGTGATTTCGTCGATGCGATCCGGCTCTCCCGCGATCCGGCGACGCTCTCTGAATTGCTAGTCGAGGTGGACGCTGGCCTTTCGGTGATGTTGAGCGAGGCGCGCGACAACGCTTCTGTTCTTGGTCACGCGCCGTCGCAGTGGGTGACGGATCGCACCATGACGTTCACCGGTCTTAAGCCGATGACGATGGGCTTGCGTGCGATGTGGAACCTCGGCGTGCTGCACGAGATCACACGCCACGCGAACGGCCCGTTCAATAAGATCAAGCCCGAGTTCCGCGCGATGCTGGAACAGTACGGCATCGATGAACACGCTTGGGAATATGTGCGCAATGCACCGCGCCGCACGCGCCGTGGTGTGAGCGTCATCACGCCCGGCGACATTCAGCAAACCAACCTGTTCTCTCTCGGCGTGCAAGCGCGGCCCGGCCTGTCTCAAGGCGAGGAAGTGGCCGCACGCATTATGCAGATGATTAAGCAGGAGGGTGAATACGCTGTCATCAGCGGCACGCCGCGATCGGCGCGCATCTTGCCTTACAGGCCGGGCTCGATCAGCGGTACGGTTCTGGGATCGGTCGCCAAGCTCAAGACTTATTCGATCAGCCACCTCCAGCACCACGGCGTGCGTGCGGCAGAAATCTTCTGGCGCAACGGCGGCGGCTTGCGCGGCATAACTCAAGGGTCGCTCTATTACATGGGTAGCCTGATCGTGCCGTCGGTGCTGCTGGTCGCGATGGGTACGATCGCCGCTGAGACGCTGAAAGGCAAAGAGCCGCCCGACGTGACCGATCCGGCGTTCTGGAATAGCGTGGTTTGGAAGACGCTCTCACTCGGCTTCTATCAAGACTACCTGCGCAGCGTTACCGACCCGGACGCATCGAAGTTGCAAACCTCCGGCAACGTCGCCGGCCCCACGATGGGTGCGTTCGCGGACGTGGCCCAGCTCGGCGGCGACTTCTGGACCGAGGGCAATACGATGATGCGCGGCGGCGAGGACACCACACACACCGGCCGCCAAGCGATCCGCACCGCGCGCCGGTTTGTGCCGCGGCATTGGGCGACGGACGTAGCGACGGAGCGCCTGATTTGGGACAACCTGCAACGGTGGGCTGACCCCGAAGCAGACGAGGATTTCCAGCGCCGCGCGCGCCGCGTAGAGCAGGGCATGTGGTGGGAGCCGGGCAACAATTTGCCTAACTCGGCGCCCGACATGGGCACGCTCGATCTCACCGATCAGGACAGCGATTACGTCCAGTAGTGCGTCGCACTTTGGAGCGCGATCCATAAAGTCCGCGCATGGCTACACAAGCACGTATCCTGTCGCGCCCGGCTGGCTTTGAACAGCTCACATCGCTTAATGCGGCGGCTGGCCTGACTCCGCCGGCCAACGCTACGGTTGCGGTCTTTTGCGCTCGCACGCAGGACGTGAACTATCGCGACGATGGCACCGACCCCACTGCGTCGGTCGGCATCACGCTCAAGGTCGGCGTTCCTTTTGTTTATGATGGGAACCTCAACGCAATCAAATTCTTTGAGGCGACAGCTAGCGCGAAGTTGGACGTTGCCTATTACGCAGCGGCGTAAGCCGTGCGCGCCCCGATAAACACGATCTCGCGCAACCCGGCGACGCGCATTGGCTCTGCCGTTCGTGGGTCTTCTGGGTTTCCGTGGGCTGACCTGCCTGCTGGAAACGCCCGTCACGCACAAGATTTCCTGGGGAACAGCGCTCGCTTTAATGACGTGGAGGTCGGCGCTCTCGCCAACACTCCCGGCTGGACTGCGACACCCGCGACACACTCCG
>ERZ869921.423-NODE-423-length-26939-cov-4.155743_pt1 | contig 26939 bp, 30 predicted proteins | sample MGYA00579310_ERZ869921 | MGnify/ENA primary metagenome ERZ869921 (study PRJEB32216, sample SAMN09231816) | wastewater metagenome | place: USA: Maryland | collected 2016-06-21 | study: EMG produced TPA metagenomics assembly of the PRJNA472060 data set (Reclaimed... | reverse complement strand
CATGAGCAAGCGGCTCGCGGCGATGGGGCAGAAGGACTACGCGAGCATCCTGACGCCTGAAGGCAAGTTCAACGGTAAGGCGTTAACGCGGCCCGAAACTCTGGCCGAGCCGCTCAAATGGAAAAAGTCGCGCATGGTGTTCGTGAACTCCATGTCGGACCTGTTCCACGAGGACGTGCCCTTCGAGTTCATCGACCAAGTTCACGCCGTGATGGCTCTTGCAGACTGGCACACATATCAATGCTTGACGAAACGACCGGACAGGGCGCTTGCCTATCACGCTTCGGGAGCGTTTGACCGCGTAGCCGTGTTGATATATGATGCAATGTATGGAACAGGTGAACTGCTTTTTGGGAATGGTGGCGACGGGCGAACTGGCAATCGACTCGCAGGGCCGCATGTGGCGGCTGCGAAAGCGTCACGGGCGCGGAGTCAAACCGGGAGGCGGCTACTACAACGGTACCACGACGTCTCCATGCAAGAAGGTCAGGGCGGAGTTCCAACACAAACAGGGCTACTTGCAGATCGTGGCGACACGCGGCGGCAAGAAATTCGCGGCGATGGCGCACCGGGTGATATGGACGCACCTCAACGGGCCAATTCCGCCGGGGCTGACCATCAACCACAAAAACGGGAAGAAGGCGGACAACCGCCCCGCGAATCTAGAACTCATGACGATGAAGCAGCAGCGTCGTCACGCATTGGAAGTGCTGAACGTGGCGCGCAACCGTCCGCAAGGCAGCAAGCACCCGAAAACGCACTTGACCGAAGCGGACGTGGTGGAAATGCGCCGTCTGAGGACGGCGGGAACGATGGTCAAGGACGTAGCCAGCAAATTCAACATGACCCGCAAGGCTACGAGCGCAATCCTAACCCGAAAGACTTGGCGGCACATCTAAGTTGGCCGCTCAAGAACGTGTGGCTGGGCGTGAGCGTCGCCACGCAGGCCGACGCTGACAAGAACGTGCCCGTCTTGCTCAAGTGTCCCACAGCCATCCGCTTCGTGAGCGCGGAGCCGTTGATTGAGGCGGTGAACCTACGCGAACTGAATGCCGTCGCTATGGCGGTGCGCGACGGGAAACCCTTAGTCGTTCGCGACCAGGTTGACGCGCTAGCAGGTGTTGGCGGTGGCCCTTTCGCGATGCTCTTTGGCTATGGTGAGAAACGCGCGGCGCTCGACTGGGTAATTGTCGGCGGCGAATCAGGCCCCGGCGCGCGGCCTTGTGACGTTGCATGGATTCGCTCAATCGTTGAGCAATGCAAAAGCGCGGGCGTGCCCGTGTTCACCAAGCAGGTCGGCAGCAGGCCAGTGAGCTTCGCGACGGTCGATTTCGGGCCGCCCGAGAACCGGACCTACGACATGCAGTCGCAGATGTACCACTACCGGCTGGCCGACCGCAAAGGCGGCGACACCGAAGAGTGGAGCGAAGATTTGAGAGTTCGCCAATTTCCGCCTGCGGAGGCATTCCATGGCTAACCGCTACCTGTGCCCGGAGTGCGGCAACAAGAACAACTCCCAGAACGGGCTGCCCTGCCTGTGCGAGTCGTGCCAGCGCATGACCGACGCAGACGAAGCCGCCCAGGCCGCCGAGCCTGCCAGGCACGCCTGTGAAACCTGCGGCACCGCGACCTATGAGGGCCAGCGTTGGTGCGGCCCAGGCTGCAAGCGTGTGGCGCTGATGGCGACCGCACGCGAGGCTTGCAAGGTGTGCGGCTCGCATGGCGTCAACGCTGAGTGTGCTACTTGCGTCAGGGAGCAGGTGGCGCGTGAACGGGATGGACTGAAATCTGTTTGACGTTTCTGTTTGGTGGGGTATGTTTGTTCGCGCGAGCTTGGCGGCCCGCACTTACAATCTTCGGTTGAGTTTGGGGCGCAAGCCCTGCCCTCACCGTGCATCAATGGCCGCCAAAGCTCTGCACGGTGAGGGTGAACCTATGGACTACGAGCACTTCCTGAAACACAAGCAGCCAGTAGTGAGCCCCTGCGGGCTCGCTGATATTCCTCCACTGAACGACGCGTTGTATCCGTTCCAGCGCGATATCGTGACGTGGACATTGAAACGAGGACGCGCGGCGATCGTCGCTGATTGCGGGCTCGGCAAAACGCTCATGCAATTGGAGTGGGCGCACCAGGTCCCTGGCGACGTATTGATTTTGACGCCGCTTGCTGTCGCGCAGCAAAGCGCCAACGAGGCTAAACGATTCGGAATCGACGCTGCTGTGTCGCGTGACGGGCGCAAGGCTGGGAAGATCACGCTGGCGAATTACGAGAAGCTGCACCTATTCACGGCGTCCGATTTCAACGGCATCGTGCTGGATGAAAGCAGCATCCTCAAAAGTTACGACGGCTCAACGCGCACGATGATTATTGAGTCATTCGCGCGGACGCCATATAGGCTCGCTTGCACGGCCACGCCCGCCCCTAACGACCACATGGAGCTAGGCAACCACGCAGAGTTTCTAGGCGTCATGACCCGCGCCGAAATGTTGGCGATGTATTTCGTTCACGACGGCGGCGAGACTTCTGTATGGCGCTTGAAGGGCCATGCCGAGGCCGATTTCTGGCGCTGGGTCGCGTCATGGGCCGTAATGATTCGCAAGCCTTCCGACCTCGGATACCCTGACGACGGATTCAAGTTGCCGCCCATGAATATCCACGAGCACCACTTGAAAAGCGGGGCGCATCAGAAGGGCGTCCTGTTCACGCAAGCGGCTGAAGGGCTGGACGCGCAACGCAAGGCGCGGCGCGGGACTCTTGACCAGCGCGTTGAAGAAGTGGCGCGGCTGGTCAATGATTCGCGGGAGCCGTGGCTGGTGTGGTGTGAATTGAACGACGAAGGTGACGCACTCGAGGATGCGATTGACGACGCCGAACAAGTAGCAGGTGCGGATTCCGATGATGACAAGAGCGCGAAGATGATGGAGTTTTCAAGTGGTGCGGGGCGCGTGCTGGTTACGAAGCCGTCAATCTGTGGCTTCGGTATGAACTGGCAGCATTGCCCGAACATGGCGTTTGTGGGCTTGAGTAATTCATACGAACAATTCTATCAGGCCACTCGGCGCTGCTGGCGCTTCGGGCAAAAGAAGCCCGTCAACGTTCACATAATCAGCACGGATGTCGAAAGTGCTGTACTCGACAACATCAAACGCAAACAAAAGGATGCCGACATTATGGCTGATGAAATGGTGAAGCACATGGGCGAGATCAACCGCGCGAACATCAAAGGCACTCAGCGCACGGAAGCCAAGTACGAGCGAGACGTAAAGACGGGCAAGAACTGGACGTTTCATCTTGGGGACTCCTGCGAAGTCATCAAGGAAGTGCCAAGCGATAGCGTCCACTACAGCATATTCTCGCCCCCATTCGCATCGCTCTATACCTACTCCAATTCGCAGCGCGACATGGGGAATTGCAAGACCCATTCGGACTTCTATCAGCATTTCGGGTTTCTCGTTGGCGAGCTGTTGCGCGTGACGATTCCGGGCCGGTTGCTTTCGTTCCATTGCATGAACCTGCCAACGAGCAAAGAGCGCGACGGCGTAATCGGCATCACGGATTTCAGGGGCATCCTAATAAAGTCGTTTACCGATGCCGGGTGGATTTACCATTCTGAGGTCTGCATCTGGAAAGACCCAGTAACGGCCATGCAGCGCACGAAGGCGCTTGGCCTGCTTCACAAGCAGATCAAGAAAGACTCGTGCATGAGCCGGCAGGGTATCGCGGACTATCTCGTGACCATGAGGAAACCAGGCGATAATCCTGAGCGAGTCACGCACTCGAATGAAAGCTTCCCCGCGCAAGCGTGGCAGCAATACGCATCGCCAGTGTGGATGGATATTGACCCATCCGACACGTTGCAGCGTGAATCGGCGCGAGAAGATAACGACGAGCGCCACATCTGCCCGCTGCAATTGCAGGTCATCCGGCGTGCATTGAACCTGTGGACTAACCCTGGCGACACCGTGCTATCACCGTTTGGCGGCATCGGCAGCGAGGGCTATGTCGCCGTCGAAGAAGGGCGCAAGGCGCTGCTGATTGAGTTGAAGCGCAGCTATTGGGAGCAGGGCGTCCGCAACCTGATGGCCGCGACGTTGAAACCCCGGCGGCTTGAGTTCACTTGACCTTTCGCCGTGACGGTGTATGTTGTGTGCGCGAACCGGGCTGGCTCGCCAACAATTACGAATTGCGATGCGCTTCCAAGCGCACCAATCCGCCTCCATACGAAGACCAGCCCGGTTCCGTATGGAGGCGCGTTTTCTTTATGCCGAATAGAATCGTCAGAGAGGGCATCTTGACCAGCGTGAAGGTCAATCAGCTATCGAGCGGTGCCGAGCTTTTCTATCGGCGGATGCTCAACGTGGTTGATGATTTCGGGCGTTACCACGGGATGCCGGCATTGCTGCGGGCGGCGACGTTCCCGCTCAAACTAGACAAGGTGCTTGATTCACATATCTCGGATTGGCTCGCAGAAAGTGTAAAGGCTGGCCTTGTCGAGACTTACCTATTTGACGGCTTGCCATACATTGAGATTTTGAACTTTGGCACCCCGCGAGCAAAGGAAAGCAAGTTCAAACGTTTGCAAACAGATGCAAGCAGATGCTCGCAAACGCAAACAGATGCAAGCAGATGCTCGCAAACGCAAACAGATGCAAACATCCGTACCGTAGTCGTAGTCGATTCCGTAGTCGAAGTCGTTGGCGTATGCGAGGCAGGCGCAGAAGGCCAAAATCAGATTGTTACACCTGCTGCGCACAATCCACCCGTCCCAAACTTCCGAGCAACATTCCTGGCAGCATACCCTGAATGCCCAAACAAGCGGTACAGCACCGAGGCGGAGAACTATTGGGCCATGCTGACCGATGCCCAGCGGGCAAAGTGCATGGACTCCGTGAATGCCTACGCAACGGCGGTGCTTGCCGCGCCAAAGTCCGAACGCAAGTGGGCAGTCAAGCCCGAAACCTGGCTGACTGGTTTTGGCCCTGAGTTTGACAGCGAGGCTTGCAAGACGTTTGACCGTGGCCCGCCGGCCAGCGACAACGTGAGCGAGAGTTTCAAACGACCAGCAGGATATTTCAAGCCGAGGATGTGATGACCGACCTAGAAACCCTACGCGCGAAGGCCGCTGCCGAGAAGGCCAAACATCCAGCCAAGCCGGCCAAGGTTCACGCGGTCATGGACCCTGACCGCATCGCGGCGATCCAGGCCCGTCAGGATGCCGAGCAGGCGGCGCTAGTGACCCGCCAACGCCAGTACCTGCTTGACCGTGAGCAAGCACTGAAGTTCCCGTGGGACGCAGAGCAGGCCAAGCGACTACAGCGTGCCGTCGATGCCAAGACCTGCGGCGAACGTGGCGTCCTGCTTGCGGGCCCGGCTGGCACAGGCAAGACCGCGATACTTGACCACATGGCCAAACGTGCAACGTGGGACGGCTGGGGCCGCGTGGTGAGGTTCAAGGCCGCCGAGGTGTGGCGTGAAGCGGCGGACGCCTACCAGGTCAAAGGGAAGCGTCATGCGAGCGAGATGCTTGATGAGATCAAAGCCAGCCGCGTGATGATTCTGGACGATCTAGGCAGGGAGCCATTCCGGCCCGACCGGCCCGAAGCGCGGGCGCTGCTGTTCGACCTGCTTGACTGTGCGCTCGAGAACGGGGTGTTCGCGGCTGTAACCAGCAATCGGGACTTTGACGGGCTGATCGAGCACTACGCGGACAACGCTTGGGGCTCGCGGCTTTCAGCGTTGCGTTATGTGGATTTCATGGGGCTGGTGGACTACCGGGGGAAGGCATGAAACCAATCAGACTGAAGCGCTGCCCGTTTTGCGGCGGCAAGGCTGTGATGCGTGGTGTGAGTTGTTTCTGGGCTGCCTGTGACAAATGCGGGGCAGGCGTGTATGCGTCAGACGGCAAAGCAGAGGCCGCGAAACGCTGGAACAGACGGGAAAAGGGGCGCAAACGTGGGTAAGCCAACAGTCCAATCCGCCGATGAGTTCCGAGCGTCCCAAGGGCTGCCTGTCAAACTAGGCCACCCGACGTGGTGGGACGCTAGCGGCGATGCCGACGAGAAAACCGTAGTCAGAGAAATCGTCAGCGCCCTGTGGTTCTATGGATTCAGCGAGCCAGACGAGCGAGAGGCCGGGAGATACTTCGTCTTGACCCAGCAACGCAAGGCCAAGGGCGCGGGCTCAACGGGGGGCTTGCCTGACCTGTTCGTGTGGGTGCCTGACGTTCCGTTCTCACTCGCGTTTGAGGCCAAGCGGCGCGGCAAACTGGCAAGGGACAAAGGCCGCGCAAGCCCTGAGCAACAGGTGTTGATTGACGCTGGTTGCGTCTACGAAGTGCGCACATGGCGGGAAGTCATGGAGCGAGTGAACAACGCTATCAGGATATTCAGCGGGGAAACTTTGAAGGCCGTGCAAGCGGCTATGGGGAGAAAGCTATGAAAGCACAGGTAACGATCAAGTCAATCTCACGCGGCGACGAGGCGCGTAATCCGAGAAAGGAAGTCATGAACGAAGCCCTAATCAAATCCGTCCGCGCGGTCGCAAAGAGGATGCCGATAATCAAAACGTGCAAGCCTATGCCCGTTAGTGTTCGACAAGATGGGCTCCACTTGGCCCGCCCACAGGATTACGACGAATGTGATATGCGCCTTGTGCTCGCAGCCCTTGAACGCGCGGAGCGGATTGAGAAGGCGGCGCGGGCCCGCAAGTTTGCAGCGGACATATTCTACGCGCTGCCGGAAGACACGAGCCCCGACCAGTGGGGGGGGGCAATTGGCGCAATGCGTGGCGCTGAAGCAGACCTCGACGCCGCACTATCGGAGCCCCACATCAACGAACTGGAGAAGCAACATGGCAAAACTTGAGACTGTGGCCGTTCTTCTCGACACAAGCGACCCGAAGATTTATCGCGCCAAGGATGGCCGCCTTGAGGAAATGTACGTGGACGGCCATTGGGAGCGCGCTGACCCGCCCGCCTACGACACCGACGCCAACGCATCCCGTGAATTACTCGCGTATGTGAAAGCGAAGGAGCGGGAGACGCCATTCGGCGGGAATGTGCTGCGAATCGTCGCGCCAAGTTTGAATATCGGAGCGTTCCCGGTGGCGCGCGTGTTTGAACTTCTCTCCGCCACGCCCCAACAAATATACGCAGCCTTCTGCGCAACCTTCGCGCGTGAACTCAACGAACTGGAGAAGCGGCCATGAGCTACACATGCCGAGCCTGCGGCGAGCAGGCAACACTTACCGCGTGTGAACATTGCGGCGGGCAAGGACGCTCGCAATCCGCAATCGCTGAGGTCGCGCGACTCCGCGCCGAACTGGACGCCGTGACGCGGGAGCGGGATACTGCTAAGGCTGGCACGTGGTCGCGCGTTGAACGCGAGGTTCATCTGCGCCGCGAGCGCGACGAAGCCATCGCCATCCTCGCAGCCCGTGATACCGCGATTGCGGAATTGCGGGCGGCGCTGGAGTCGGCGCGTCTCGCTATCCGGCAAGGCGCAGCACAGGAAGCGCGGAACATTACCGAGGACGCCCTCACCAACAAGGAGGACGCGGCATGAACACTTGTAGAATCTGCTTTGAGCGTCCAGCCCGCCCAGGCCGGCGCAAGTGTGCGGAATGCGAACGTAGTCGCAGCGACAAGCGGGCCCAGGAAGAAGTCATCAAGGCCCGCCCCGCGCTTGTCTTCACGGGCTTGCTGATTGACGACGAGAACAGCGAGGTCATTCTGCCCGATGGCTCACGTAAGCCATTGCTGGCCTTCAATTCAGGGCCGGGGAAATACTGGTATGAGTCAGAAGGGCAAGGCCGCAAGTGCGGCGGCGACGCGGGCAAGCTGATGCTTCGCGTGATGGTGGAGGCGTGACCTGTTGACAGGTCAACACCAGTGAAGGACACTTGTGACATGGCCGAGCAGGCCCTAAATCCGACAATCGCCACCTCCGCAAGCGGGGAGGGGCAGGACGTGCTCGACATGAGCGACGTTCGTGACCTTCGGATGTTCAATAATCAGATTGTCCAATTCGGCATCCGCAACATGCAGCGGGTTAATCGCTATCTCGAATTGCTGGACAAGGTCATGGAGGATACGGAGGACGATCGCATCGTTCTAGGCGGCGCTTCCGTGGCTGTGAACGCGCTCAAAGCGACCGTGGCTGCGCTCAAACGTGACGCTGCGCATGCCGTAAACAACGTGCAGATCAACATGCCGAGCATCACCTACGTGGTGAACGATGCAAAACCAGCAAGTTGAGCTGATCCCCTATCAGGCGGCATATCTCCAAGACGGAACGCAGAACGTCCTGCTGCATGGTGGCCTGGGCTCTGGCAAGTCACGCGCCCTTGTGATGGATCTGTATAACCAGTGCGCGAGGCATCCCGGCGCCAAGTACGTGCTGACGGCCAACGACTACCAGCAGTTGCGGGACTCGACCCATGTTGAGGTGGTCCGTTACCTGCAAAAGATCGACTGCCCCTACCGCTACCACAAGACCGACAAGATATTCACCTTCCCCAACGGCTCCAGCATCCATGAAATCACACTGGAGAAGCCGCCCGAGGCGCTCAAGGGCCCCGAGTGGGACGGCGTTTACTTTGACGAGTGCGACCGCACCACAGAACAGCACTTTGATTTCCTGAGCGACCGCGCGCGCGGCAAGATCGGCGACAGGCGCATCAGGGCCGCGTGCAACCCCGTGAGCCCAGGCCATTACCTGGCCGTGCGCTTCTTCGTCAACCCGCGTGCAGGCCATCGCGGCTACGAAGTCAGCACCTACATGAACGCGGCGAACCTGCCGGCCGACTACATCAAGCGGCTGGAGAACAAGTACCCCTTGGGCACCACGAGCCATGCCCGCTGGATGCTGGGGAAGATCATCTCGATTGAGGGCAGCGTGTACCCTGAGTTTGGCCCGGCGCACCTGATCGGCGCCAAAGACGTGCCTGCAAATGCTCAGGTGTTCTGCTACGGGCTGGATCACGGCATCGTTGACCCGTTCGTGGTTCTTGAGGCCAAGCTCCACGGCCCGATGCTCTACATAACGCGCGAATATTATCAGCCCGGCCTGACGATCCCTCAGCACGCGCCCAACGTGCAGGGCATGTACCTGGAAGGGCTGCCAATCATCGCCGACCACGGGGCGGAGAAGAACCAACAGTTGAAGGACCTGGGGTTCAACGTGGTCAACGCCTACAAGGACGTACACGAGGGCATCACGCTCACGCGGCAGCGGTTCATTCTCGATGGAATCAGGATTGTCGCGGATGCCTGCCCGAACCTTGTGCGCGAGCTTTACAACTACGCCTGGAAGCGTGGCGTCAACCAGGTCAAGGAAGTGCCCGAGCACACGTTCAGCCACGCACCAGACGCGCTGCGCTACCTGATCGAATGGATCGACGCGGGCAGCTCTGCGTTCAGCATGGCCCGTGAAGCAATGGCGGCGCTTTACGATTAGCCTTGACTTGTCAACAGTTCTCTTGACATGTCAAGCGTGCATGCATATTCTTCCCATGCATGAGCAACATCGCGCTTAGAACGGTCACCCGCACATTCGACCCTTTCACCGAGCGCGACGCCCTGCGCAGGATGACCCGCGTCGAATCAATCGAGGTGGGGCTGGGCAGCACGCCCAAGACGGCGGGTATGTTCGAGGTCACGTTTGTCTGCACGCGCGGGAAGTTCATTGGCAAGCGCCTGCAACTGGTTGACCAGCTCGCCAAGTATTCACGGGAAGCCGTGGCTGACCGCATCGCCCACGCACGGGAGCAGGCCTGATGCCATTTACCAAGCGCAGCGCCAAAGCCGCAGCCCGCAAACGCTGGAAGAACAACGCCCAGCCAGACTACCAGACAGGCCCGCGCCCGCCCAAAGAGCCTGAGTCAGAGCTGATCGACATTGCGGCGGAAATGCCAACCAGCATCAGCGCACTTGCAGGCGGCATGCCCAAGTGGGAAGACCTGGTTCTCAATCTGGACGCTGATGCCTACCGCACTATGCGCGTCTGCATCGCCATCGTGAAGGCCGTGCGGAAGTTGGCCGTGCGAACCACGAAGCTCAACTGGACCATCGTAGGCACGGGCGAGCGTGCCAAGGCCATCAAGGAAATATTCGGACAGATCAAGAACTGGGGCGACTTCATCGAATGGCTGACTTGGGCGCTGATTGAAGGCGTGCGCTTCCACCAGATCAAGACAGCCGAGGCGCGACCCGGATCAAGCCAGCCATGGAAAGTGCCGGATTTCTTCATGGGCGGGCGCATCAAGTCGAATGCGGGCGGCAGCATCGAATGGGACGGTGCAGGCAACTTGGTTGAAAAGCTGGAGTCTCAAGGTATCGAGTCACGGGGTCCCAAAACTCTGCCCATCGAGCAGTTTGTGATTCACCGCCCAGGCGCCGGCAGTAACCCCGAGGGCGACCTATGGCTGGGTGCGGCCCTGTTCAATTCCGTGGGCAAGGCGCACCCGCGTGGCATCACGTCGGGCGACTTGTACATGCGCCTGTTCGGAATCCCCGCGATCATGGCCGGCGCGCAGGTAGACAAGGCCAGGCCGGATCGGATATCGGCTATGCTGGCGGCCCGGGCCGAGAAAGCCCTGACGGCGATGGATAACCGGGGATCAGCCAAGGCCATCGGCTTGAGCAGCGAAGAAACGATCAAGCTGTTGCAGGCTGACCCGCAGGGGCTCGCGGGCATCGTGAGTTGGCTGCGCTACCTCGAATCCATCGCTGACGATACGCTTGCGTTTGGTGTGCTGACAAGCTCTAGCGGCATCTCTGAAGCGGGGCGAACCGGTGATACAAAAGAACACGGCGAGGAAGGGGACGACGCGGCTTTCGCTAACGGCGTCCAGATTGCCGAGACATTCAACCGCTATGTGATGCCCTGGATTCTACGCAAGAACCCTGACCTGCCCGCGCTCAAAAGCGCGCCCAAGCGCGATGGCGAAGGCAAAGAACCCCAGCCCGAAGAAGGGATCAAGAACGCCACGCCATTCAAGCCCAAGGCGCCACCCCAGCAGATGCGCGATGACACGCAGGAGCCCGAGGGTGAGACGGAGCCTTACCTGTGGCCGAAAAACCCGGCAGAAACTGACGCGCAGGATGTGTCCGTTGAGGCCGAAGGCGAGGAAGGTCTTGACGCGTCAACAGACGTGGGGCGGACAGACGACAAGAGCCCTGCTGGTATGGCGATGATTGCCCTGAAGCAGATTGTGCAACTCCAAAAAAAAAAGACGGCACGGTAAGGCTGGCGCGCCGCGATGCTGCGCTCACACCGCCCGTTCATCCCAATTGCCGCTGTTTCATAGGCCCCGATGATGTCTGGTACGACGCGCAGGACGCGCGCGTGTGTCCCACGTGCATGTTGCTGGGCGCGTCCTGGAACATGCAACTTGATGTGCCCATGTCCGAGGCCGAGGTAGGCAAGTTGCTTGACGAGCAAACACTGGACGAGTTCCGCATGGCCGTTGAGCGTGACCCAGCCCTAGCAGACAGGGTGGTCAAGCAGGCTGGCGAGAGCGCGGAATCGGGCATCATCAAACACATCCTCTGGACTGATGCGGAATCGGCCCAACACGCCATTGAGCGTGAAATGGTCAAGGCCCGCGCCGCTGCCCGTGCGGCTGCCCCGATTCAGGCCGGCCGTGTGGTGCCGGGCTTGGGTGCGACACCTGACGCCCTGGTGTTTGAGTCGACGCCGATAGGCAAGAAGGCAACGCTTGTCAGCGTGAACGTGGCGACCGGCGCTGGCTATCGCGTGATCTGGCGCGGCGGCAAGTACCTGCTGCAAACGGTTGGCGGGCGGACTCTTGATTCAAGCGGTGATTTGTGGTGGTTGCTCTTGCTCCTTGCGCTCCTGGAGAAGAAACGCCGTGACGAAGAAGAACGCAGGAAGGCCGAAGAAGCCGGTCAGCGCGAAGCGTAGCGTGCGTTATTGCGTGCGCCTGACGCGCGAAGAAGCGCACACCGTGAAGCTCGCGGCCGACGCGCGAAGGGTGACCGTCACTGACCTCATGCGCGAAGTGTTGCACCTCACCTAGAGTTTTTGTCAGACAAAGTAAAACCCGAAGATCATTGTCTTGACGCGTCAAGGGTATACTTTCCATGAATGCCCACCGGCTATAAAACCTCGAAGCTCGAAAACGGCGCGCTGGTCGTTCATGGCGTCCCGCTGATGGGCCCGCAGAAGCTCGAGGAAAAGCACTTCAAGAACAAAGTCATCGACCGCGCCTGGATGAACAAGGCGCTGGCTACGTTCGCCAAGCAGCGCGAAGTTGGCAAACGCCCGCTCCTGTGGGACGCGCACAACACCAAAGATAAGGCGGCCCGTGTCATCGGACGCCTCGATAATCTGCGCATCGAAGAGCTTGACAGTCAGCCCTGGCTGTACGCTGACGTGATCATCACGGATGAAAGCCAGCAAGCGAAGTTCCTTGCGGGCGGCGCGCCTTCGAAGTCCGTCGAGTTCCAGCCCGACAACCACTACCTGCGCGGCCTCGCGTTACTCGACGGCCACGAGGGCCACTTTGATTACGGCATCCCTGACTTTGTGCCCGAAGGGCTCTACGAAGAGCTTGTCGCGCTGGGTGCTGACACCGCTTGCACTGTCCTTTGTCACTCAGGGGCCCAAACGGCCAAGGGAACGACGACCATGACCAACGAAGAACTCCTGGCTGCAATCAACGCCGCCAACAAGCCGCTGCTCGACAAGCTCAACTCGCTGGAAAGCGAACTCGCAACCGTCAAGAACGCCAAGCCTATGAGCACACAGACCGCCGACGTAGACGCCGCGCTGAAGCAAGTCAGCGACCAGAAGGACGCCGAGAAGCAGGTCGAGGTGGCGCGCGTGAAGCGCAACGCCAAGATCGACGCCTACACGGTCCAGCTTGCCAGCAAGACCAAAACCCCCGAGGCGCTGGTGAAGCGCAAGCTCGAGTCCTTCAAGACCGACGAAGGCATGGACGAGTACTTCAAGAACTCCATGAAGAACCAGGAAGAGGACGTGAAGCTGGGCATCGAGCGCGAGCACGGTGACAGTCCTGACCTTGCAGCCGAGTTCAAAGAGTTCAAGGAGCTGTACCCCGAAAACAAGCAGACCTTCGCGGAATACAAGCGACTGGCGAAGTCGCTGACCTCGGAAGGCTTGCAGTCCCGTGCCGAGCGTCATGGCTCACGCGGTGTGGTTTCTGTGCGCGAGGGTGTTGAAGCTTTCGCGTAGTCGACCACGGTTGACTGACTGAATTTTTCGTCCGAACGGACACGGCAAACAGGAGTTGAACATGGCTTTCGGCGTCGGCACCTATCGCCCTTCGGGCGGCACAATCAAAGACTTCCTCGTGGAAAACAACGCGGCCACCGACATCAAGGCCGGCGACCTCGTCATGATCCTGCCGAGCGGCTACGCCTATTCGGGCGCAGTCGACGACGCCGACCCCGAAACCACGGCTGCTGTACTGGCCGGCGTGGCGCTCGAGGACGCGACCTACGTTGACGCGACCAGCAAGGTGCGCGTCGACATCGGCGGCGCCCAGGTCAAGGTCACACACACCGCAGGCGGCCAGGCGCAGACCAACGTTGGCGATCAGGTGTTCGTTGACGGGGCACAGGCCGTCGACCTGACGGGCGGCATGACCGACCAGGTTCCGGCAGGCCACATCGCGGAAATCGCCAGTGCGACCGTGGTGTGGGTCCAGCTCAAGCCCTTCGGAGTTGTGGCCTAGAGCGGGCCGGTTGAACAAACGGAAATCATTCGGGCCAAGGCCCAAAGGAAGAAGTCATGGGAGACGTCAACACAACCCGCCTGCGCGAATCTGCCGCCGAGTTTCTCGACATGTTCGAGCGCGGCCAGGCCGAGTCGAAGTTCGCGGGACTCACTCAGGACGTTGACGGCTCGCTTGGCTTCTTCAAGCCTGCAGCCATCGGCCTGCCGGGCGAGCCCACGGAGTTCACGGGCACGGCCACGGTGCATGCGATCAACAGCTCCAGCAAGAGCTACAACACCGCGATTTACGAGTACACGTGGGGCATCGACAAGAACATGCTCCTGCGCACGGACAAGCTCGCGCGCGGCATGGTTTCGCAGATGCTGCGCAACATCGTGCGCAAGTGGGTCGGCCACAAGGACAAGACGCTGACCACGTTGCTGGCGACTGGTGAATCGGTCGGCACGCATGCGGCATCGGCCATCTTCTCGACCACAACCGCCACGCTGAATCCCGGCGTGACGGTCAACAACAAGTTCGGCACGGCAGTCTCAGGCTCTGCCGCTGAAGTGCTCGCAGCTTTGCACGGCGGCTTGGCTCTGTTTGAGGCCATGCGCAACAACGGCAACGATCTCGTCAACGCCCGCCCGCCACGCGTGGCCCTGATGTACTCGGGCACGGGGCAGACCGGCGAACGCCAGTTCGTGTACGACGCTCTCAAGCCCATGCTGCTCAACGACAAGTATGTGTTTGACGGAAACCAGGTCATCCCGGTCAACAACCCCTACCTCGGCGCAAACGCCGACATGTGGCTGTTCGACCTGGACACCCCGAACAAGGGTCTGGTCATCGGCGTCGAGCAGCAGGCCGACTTCGTCACGAACCTCGGCAGCCAGAGTGACAGCGACATGATCCTCCATCGCCGCAACATCGGCCAGACCAGCTACGGCTACGGAGTGGCATTCAGCGGCGACCCGACGTTCGCCGTCATGCTCAACGACGCCTAGTAGCCGGCAGAGTGTGAGACGTCAAAAGTTCAAGAAGGGGCGCGGCTGCAAGCCTCGCCCCTTTTCACCAGAAGGTGAATGATGACAGACCTGAGCGCATTGGGCAGATTACCCGAGTCGGATAAGTCGCACTCTCTGGCGCATGGTATCCAGACCCCACGCGGCTGGACTGGCTATGGCCTGCGCAAGCGGGTCATGGGACGCTGGACCTACCAGGTCACGGCTGGCACGGCTGGCTTGCCTAACACGCATAACCTGACGGTCGGCGGCGCGAGCATCTGCGGCGGCGCTGTGACCCAGGCGGCCAGCAACAACGCGACGGCTACGGCCATTGCCACGGCCGTCAACGCGGCGCTGAATAACTACATCGCGACGGTCAGCACTGACACCGTGACGATCCGGCAGCGCAAGACGGCGGGCGCGGTGACAATCACGAAGGTTGTTGCGGGTGACGCAGCAGGCACCTTGACCGCGGTGACGGCATCCACTGACACCTACACGGAGCACACAAGCGGCGCGACCATGGATGGCGATGAGTACTACGAACTCACATGGTCAGGCGCGCTATGCGCCGAGGTTGACCTTACAAACGCCCGTCTGGTCGACATGCGGCTTTATGTGTCAGGGCAGGCGTTCCAGCTGTGGGCAGGTGGTACACGCTCTGCAAGCAACGTGATTCTGGCGGGCGACCCGACAGCTGCCGCAACATGGACCGAGGCGCTGCCGTGGATGGATGCAACGTTTACCTGGGTCATCAAACTGGCGGCTGACGACACTTTGCAATATCACGCGGTATACATTTAGTCTTGACCCGTCAAGAGGGTCGCCATGGGCTTCTTGTTCGATGATGGGGACGCGAGGGAGCCCGACCTATGGGCGGCAATCGGCGTGATCCTGTTGCTGATAACGGTAGCCCTGCTGGTGTGCGTCCTTTCCAGCGGGTGTGCATGTGCTGGGCCTGCAAGTGGGCGCGTGCAAAGATCGAGGCCCATAAAGCTGATTCACTTCGAGATCAAGACGGAAAGCGGCAAAGTGATAAGCCGCGTAAGGACTTGGGAATATGAAGACGAGCCTGACTGTCCTGCTGATCATCCTGTTCGGCGCTAGCCTGTTTCTCGCCTCGTGCGGGATGCTGGCTGGAACAGTGCAAGCCAAGAATGACGCGGGTGCCCTGCTCTATTTTGACGAAGCGGGCCGTGAAACCACGGAGGCTACAAGCCCAAGCGGCAAGCCTCGCCAGCCTGTAACCGAGTACGCCGAAGACGGCGGCATGGTGTCGCAGGGTGCCACGTTCGCCAAGTCGATCCTGCCAAGCCCGTGGGGTGATATCGCAGGCGGCATCTTGGGCGCTGGCGGCATGGCTGTTGCAGCCTGGGCCCGCAAACGAAACCTCGAGGCTAGGGCCGCGCGCAAAGAAGCCGACGCGGGCATTGAGGTAATCAAATCCATCGAAGCGGTGCCTGAGGCTAAGGGAGCCTTGAAGGCAGCGTTGGCCGATGAGAACAATCCCGTGGAACACAGCCCCGAAACCAAGGCCTTCATCGCCAAGGTGACCGCATGAACGAGTCAGCAATCATGTTGCTGATCTCCATCGCAGGCGCATTGGGCACCCTTGTCGGCACGGTCTGGACGGTGCGCGGGATGCTCTCCAAGTTTGACGTGCGCTTCGCCCAGTTCGAAGAACGCATGTTGAACGGGCACGAGCGCTTTGAGCGGCTTGAGCAGCGGGTGTCCAAGCACTCGGAGAAGATTGAGAATCAGGGTATGCGGCTGATTGATCTTGAACGACCGCCTACCAGTTCGCAGCCAAAGCTCAGGCCCAACTAGTGCGGAGGAGGTGATCCTTTGCGTCAGGACAGGCAGACAAAGAAGCACCGGCGAGAGGTGAAGAAGAAGCCGGAAAGGCCGCGCGGGGTCAAGGTGCTGTACCTGTACGAAATCGGAAAGGATGGGCTCACCCGGCTGCCGGAAGTCTGGGCGATGCCATGAAGGTAGCGCGGTGCAGGGGCTGTTGGGCGCATCCACACCGCGTGAAGCAGCGCCCAACAGCTTCACTTGACAGGTCAAGACCATGGCACTTTGCACATTAGCGGCGCGCGTAGTAGTGGACCTTGCGGCCCTTGTGCCTGCCCAGGCCCTGATCAATCGCTCCCTTGGGCCCGGCCCCGGAACCTCTGAAAATACCACGCGCACGGCTGCTATGGCCGCTATGGCCGCGCGGCGCTGGGTCGCCCGCATATTGGGCGGCACTGATCCAGGTGCCTTGTGGAATGACGCTGACGCGACCGTGGGCGACACGCGGGCGAGCGATTGGGCGACCCGGTACGCGTGGCACCTGTACCGCAGCGCGTTTCAGACAGTCCCAGATCCGCTGATGGCGCAGGAAGGCAAGGCATTGGCTGATGAGCTGGAGATGTACGCAGCACAGGCCGTGCAGGAAGCATCCGAAGCCGAAGTGGTAGCTGACACAGATGACGATGGCGAGGTTGATGACGAATGATCATGTTCGAACTAACCGCGCAGAACATAGTCCGCGTGACCGGGCTTGACACTTCGTTACTGACCCCTGCCCAATGGCGCGCCGGCCTTGAACGCTTCGCCGACACACTACAAGTGCTCATGTCGCTTTCGTACTCGCGCGAACAGATTGAGGGCCGTCTGGCGCTCAAGTCAAACTCTCATGATTGGAACGCTGCCAAGGCGCGCAAGGGCGCAGATCCACGGCGTGGCCACGAGTGGAACCGAATCCAGGCCGTCCTCGGGCGTGTGCGCCTGCACGGCATCAGCAGCATATTCAGCGGCGTGGCCGTGGTGACATTCATCGAGGGCGCATTGCAGCAGGCGGCGCCACACGCGGCAGCCTATGCGAAGTCCAAAGTCCCTGGTGGACGCATCCTGTCAATTGCACCGGCCTGGCTTGTCCGGGCGGGGCAGGCGTTGCGCCTGATGGAAACCCGCGCGATTGCCGAGCGGGCCAGGCGCATGAGGCAGAACCCGCAACGAATCGAACCAGCCCGGCCGGTGCGCGGCCGCCGGGTGCTGACGCTCGCCGCAACCGCATGGAGCTCCGTGGCCAAGACCGCCGCAAAGTTGAACCTGTTGGGGAGGACCTAAAATGGCAAGCAACATCACCGCAAACACCAAGGCCGCATTCGTCGCCATCGTCAAGATCATCTATGACCGGCTGACGGGAGCGATAGTAGCCGGCGGCTACACGGCTGCCGTAGACGCTGCGCGCGTGCTCGCTGGAATCACCGCTTTGCCCTTGCAGGGCCAGGGGAACTTCAACCAGGCCACGCAGGAGCACCGTGCGCGCTTGGCACAGATCAAGGCAGACGGCCGCAGGATGCTAGACCCGATCATGGCCCAAATGGGCTTTGAGTCAGGTTCGCGTGCCGTTGAAGGCCAGACGATTTCAGACTACCCACGTTTGTTCCGTGACATCAACGCTGACCTGCTTGGCGGCACACCGGATTACATCGACCCTCGCGCCGTGACGTTCGCCGCCAATCCGGCGATCAGCGCAACCGGCATCTTCCGGCGCTTGACCAAGGACATTCAAAACGAGCCCATCGAAGACGGATACCACAACCAGACCAAAAAGGTCCGAATCGTTTCCAAGCCCGTCCGCTACCAAAGCGTTGCGCAGGTCGAAGGCGCGCCAAGCATCTACTCGGATGAGCTTGGGTTCCGTGCGGGCCGCCCGCGCATTGCGACGGGCTTGGTTGCCGTAAATGACTCGCAGCTGCCAAGCGGCATCTTCAATCCCTACTTCACACCTTCCGACCTGACCCATGACGCGGCCATCACGAGCGTCCCGAACTGGACTATCAACACCAGCGGCAGCTACACCTTCAAGGTTGACACGGGCGTTCTGTGGCGCGGTCGTTCCTACTCGGTCAAGTTCACGGGCGCGAACGCTTCCTATGTCGAACTGACGCAGGTGATTCCGGCCAGCGTGTTTGCTGACCCGTTCCGCCCATGGGATCTGGGCACGCCAATTCGCCTGACAACGGGCTGGCAGGGCACGATTGACCTGACCTGGGGCGGCAAGACACAGCAATTCACCCATGCAGACCTCACGAACGGGTCATTCGTTCACCTGTTCGCAGACCTGGATCAGGATCTGTACCCCAAGCGTTTTGACGCGGCGGGTGCCATGTGGAAGCTCCGTTTCACGAACACCCAATTGAACACGGACTACATCTACTGCGGCGGGCTGCTGCCCTACCCGATGATCCAACACGAAGGCGTGCACTACTCGCACTTTTCAGACGCGAGCGAGCCCACGGTTGATACCACGGTGAGCTATGCGGACACGGCCACGGCTGCCGGCAAGCTGCAGGACGTTCTGAGCTTCTGCTACTCCGATGCCGCGCCAGGCGAGGCCCATTTCCCGACGTCGGCAGCGACAACCATTTCAGATCCCGCCTAACCCATGAGCGCGAACGATGGCCGTCTATGCTTTGTCAGGCAAGTGCTACACAGCCCCCACCGCCGCGCATGGCGGGGGCACAATCGTCCCTGGCATCGTTGATGACATTCAAGACAGCTTCTCAATCCGCATCCCGGCGCCCATTGACCTGTGTCGCGTGGGCCTTGGCGCCAAGGGCGGCATAGAGAGTCGCGCGGGTCACGAAGGCCCGTTGCTTTTGCTGCTGCCGCTCAAGGACAACTCGGCGGCTGCCCGAACACTTCTATTCTCGCACCTGACCGCTGACGGCGCTGCGATGGCTCCCACGGGCACGGGCGTAACTGGCGTGCACGCCAAGCCGCCAAGTTTTGCAATGGTGGTGCGGCCAAACTCTGCCACTGAGCTGCACCTTTATTCGCCGGCATGGCGGATTGCAGACAATGCCGAGCTGCAGGCCATTTTCAGCGAGACGATCCCCCATTTTGGCCCCAACATCCTGCCCCTGATTGCCAACCGGGCCCCGGGCCAGACCACGCGCGCCTGGTTGTGGGCGGCGGCAGCGGCGATCAACACTGAATACTCGCTTACGGAGCCATGACCATGAGCGGGGATACCTCACTAGGCTTCGCTCCATCCACCATGTCGCCCGAACTGGTGCAGATACTTTCTGCACGGTCTGCCTTGCGTGTTCTTGACACGTCAATAGCACGCACCGAAGCGCGACTCCGGGCGCTGCATACCCAGGTTCCAAGCGGGGGAAGTGGCGGCGGCGGATCAGGCGGCAGCGCGCCCAGCCCAAGGATGGGCGGGCGCAAGAACGGCTCGTCGTTCAAGATGGGGCGCAACAAACTCGAGATGGGGCCGCTCGAACTTGGCTCCAAGGGCCTTGGGCTCAACGGGGGGTTCCTGCGCTTTGGCGGCAAGATGGTCACAACCATGGTCGGCTTCCATGTGCTGTCGGGCATCGGCAGCCAGATGATGGACCTTGCACAACGTCAGCGCGAGCTTGAACAAGCTGGCGCTGGCGGCGCGGAACGCCGTACCCAGGCCGTCATGGATGTTGGCCGCGGCGTTGTCGATACAGCAGCCACACTCTTTGGCATCAAGTCACTTGCTGAGACAACCCTGCGGGCCGGCGGCTTCACCAAAGAGGGTGCTGGCAAGGCTGTCGAAGAGGTGTTCGACGCGCTGTTTACCCACGGGGCCGCCAAAGAGCGCAAGAACGCAGCCATGAAGGCGGCGTTGGGCAAGGCGGGCGCCGACGTGCGCAAAGAGTTCGCGGACGCCTACACCTATCTGGGCGCATGGACGCCTGACGATTTCGACGTGACGGGCGACATTGACCGCAAAGACCTGCAAGCCGACATGCTCCGGTTGAATGCAGGAAGGCTTGAGGCGTGGGCCGATGACGCGCACAACATGGCGCTGCGCAAGGCAGAGCGCGACAGCAGGGGCGACTGATGCGGCTAACCATCGGTTCATGGATACTAGATTCCACGCCAGCCAGCAGCACGGTAACAACGGCGTCGCTGCGCCTGGACATGGATCTGCCACTTGTGCCCCGTCTGGTCGGTAACGAGTTCCGCATTCCGTCGCTGCGCATCTACGTGGAAGCCGCCAACGAAGCTGGGTTGAAGACCGCGATTGACGCCATCGAACTGGCATTCCGGCAGGCAGACGGCAAGACGGTCACGTTTTTCAACACAACCGGCACCGCGATCATGGCCATGGATACGGCTGACTGGCCGTCCATCGCCATTGAGCACACCGTCAATTATGGCGACAACAACGCCCGCATCGACTTTGACGTGGTGGGGACGCGCCCGGGCGGGCCCGTGTCGGCTGGCGCTGCTGACGAAGCCGGCCAGCGCGGCGAGATCGAATGGGACTTCGAAATTGGCCCCAACGGCCTGCAGGGCGCGACGGCAACCGCCGAGTTTGGGCCAGTCGGCGGCACCAGCGCGCGGGCGAATGCGGCGACCTGGGTAGCCAAGTTCTACACCAATCCGCCCACGGGCATCCCCGCGTTCTTTTCAAGCAGGCTCAGGCCGGTCCACGCGCTGCCTGTCGCGTCCCAGAAGCCCAACCAGTCATCGCTGACCAACGCGAGCTACGACCCGTTTGCCGTCAGCGTGTTGTTCCGTGAGGTGTATTCAGGCGTCACAGCCATTCCTTCGCTGGTCACTGACCTGGTTGCCAACGTCAGCATGGTGAACAGCGAGGCCATGGACGTACGGTCTGGCGAGACCAACGGCCCAGCGATCCTGGCGCTGTCTGGGTACTTCACAATCATCACAGAAGCGCCAACGAACTTCCTGACGGCCGCGGCCAAGGTTGACCGCGCGGCCATCTTCTCCAAGGCGCTTGAGGTCTACGAAACCATCGAAGCGGATTTCAAAAGCGTACACGCGCGCTTTGGACTTTCCCCGCTGGGCGACCCGATCATTGAAACCGGCTTGGATTCTGGGCGCGTCACGTTCTCGCGTGCCTTCAGCACAACCCGAGTCCTCAAGTGGCAGGAGAACACCTGGATTCAGAACACAGACCGCAAGGTGTTCACCTACGACTACAAGGGTCGCCTGATCAAGCACCAGTCCGAGGGCAAGCCCGTCATTCAGTTGACCCACGATTTCATGTGCGAAACGCTTGATTCGCCCCGGCCGTACATCCCGCCCGTCCTGTCATCGGATTGGGAGCGCATGGACAAGGGCCAGAACGTCACGGTCGAGGCCATGCTGCGGGGCGGAACGCTGGTTTTCGTCACACGGGGCACAAGCAACTGGCGGTTTATCGACCCCAACGGCGGCGGTGGAGGCGATACCACCCAGGCCAGCGGAGGTGGCAGAATCGTTACGCATGGGACCATCGGGCAGGGGGTGTTGTAATGGGCACGCGCCTATTCATCGACACGCTGCCGCTTGATGAAACCAGCGCGCCGTTCTCGTGGCCGCTTTACCGTGGCACGGAAGCGCGCAAGGTCAAGATTTACGGCTTTGGCCCGCGCTGGGCAGAGTACAAGGAGTTCGCCGAGAGCCTGCGCGGCAAGGCGGCCACGCTCACGATTCGCGGCACCAAACTGCCGGGCTCAGGTTCAAGCACGCTTGACGTGTCAATACCTGACGTCTATGTGATGCGCGCCACGCGCATCAACGACCTGTTGATCGAGATGGACTGCTACGACTCGCGCATCCTTCTAACCGAGATAGTCGGCGACCAAGATTTCAATATGCGGTTTGGCAACGGCTACCTGCCGGGCACCGCCAAGGACTCAACCACGCCGCACACCTACCTGAGCGCGATCCAGGCGTACTGTGCGCGGCACCCACGGATACAGGCTCGGCTTGGGCCTGACGCCTTCGCGGGCGTGCCTGACCTGAAGCTCGAATCCGGCGCGCACCTGAGTGCCATGCTTGCGCCTGACCCGCTGGGCTACCTGTGCGACCGCGCGGGCTGTGATCTGGTGGTCGGCCTTGATGGCAAGTGGTACTTCGCAAGCCGCGAAGATGCGACCGACGCGTGGTTCTCAGCACTGGCTGACTACAACTGGCGCACGCTGCCCGGCTTCTTGGCCCTCGAAAGCATCACGCTCCGCAAGCCTCGCACAATCGCCGGCTACTACTGGGAGCAGCACACCATCAGGGCGGAATGCATAAACGCCACGGGCACCGTTGCAGGCTATGGCCCAAACGAGACGCGAGTCCAGCTGGTACAACGCTATCTGGATGTGGACGGCTCGTACAAGACGCTCGACGAGCTGCTGGCGGCCCACAACCTGACTGGCATGGCCACGGATTCAACGATTGCGGTGGCGTGGTTCTCGGATTCCGCCCAAGGCTGTCTGCTGCACCCGTTGGATACGTTTGAGCGCAAGCTGGTCTGGAGCATCATCAAGCGTGACTGGCGTCGCCTGCTGAAGATCGATTTCCCCAACGGCAACCGCGGCGGCTGGGACCAGTGGCGCTTTGGCCAGATCCAGGAAGACGGCAGCGTGGAGCCCGTCAGCGTGGAATGCACATGGGTGCAGTTCACGCGCGTTGTGTCAAGCGACCTACAGGGCACCTTTGAGGGGCGACCCTGGACGTTTAACAACTCGGCCCCGTCGCCCTTCAAAGCCGTGTGGGACGACGGTCCCGAAAGCGGCGTGATCCGTCTGGTAGTCGAAGATTCCGCCGATCGCATGCGCGATGAACGCCCGCCACTGCCCGGCACTCTGGTCGTGCCGCGCCAAGGCGGCGGCTTCACCGCGCTGGGTGTGGCATCTGTTGGCGGCGGCTATGACAACGCCCTGCGCATCATCGGCAAGGGCCAGCTCGACAACGGCGAGGGCCAGTCCACGGCCATCAAGCATCTGCGGCTTTACGGGCGCGAGGACGCGAGCATGGCGCGCATGGCCACAAGTTTTCAGGCCTTCGTTTACCTCACGGCCCGCAGGTTCATGCCCAACGACAAAACCCGCTGGCATTCGGAGAGCAATGAGGGGTTCAGCAACGGGGACATCGACCTGGTCGAGTTGCCCCCAAGCGGCGAGGTGCAGGCATATCGCACCTACGTGGGTGGCGATCACGTGGGGCAGGACACAGACGGTCGTCCATGGAGCGAATCAGACGGCTTGGGCAAGACGTTGAACTATCAAGAATTGGCAGACGATGCGGCCCGCCGCGCAGAAGTCTGGAAGCTCACGCATTGCCTTGCCGTCACGGGTGAAGGCACCGCGGACACGCTGAACCTTGCCACGCGCCTCAAGATCGTAAACGGCCCGGTGCAGGAAGTGGCGCTGAACGTTCATGGGCCTGAAACCTATACGACCATGTCAGTGGGCAACCTGGCTGACGACAAAGCCCGCGCCGCCACGGCGACCAAGCGGCTGGCTTCTCGCGGCGTAGACGTGCAGGGGAGGCGGCAATGAACACGCTGCTGTACTCTGGCGGTTTGGATTCCGCGTGTGCCTGGTGGATTTTGGGCAAGCCCGCCGCGTTGCATTTCAATGGACCCAACGGACCCGCGCGCGATGCCAGCGACGGCGAACGCGAGGCGATCCGCCGGCAAGTCGCCATCTGTCCTGAGTTCGCCAGCGCCCTGAGAATCGCCGTTCTGGACTTCCGGCCCTTCATGCGTGCCGGAACGTGGCAATTCCCGCGTGACCAGATTTGCTGCATCACAGCATGGGCGCATGGCTGTGATTCAGTGGCGCTGGGCTGGTGCAAGGAGGATGGCTTGCGCCCGGGCGACATGGAAATACAGAAGGCGCGCCTTGAGGCCAGCGTGGGCATGCGGGGGTTCACTGTGCATTTCCCCGTCTTGCACATGACCAAGGCCGAGCTGATTGAGGCTGCGCTCAAAGCAGGCGCACCCATGGCGTTCATTGAGGCCAGCCATAGCTGCGTGCGCGACGTAGACCCCTGTGGTGAGTGCCAGAACTGCCGACACCGCGCGGCCGCGTTTGAAATGGCGCAGGTGCGGGCATGAACGCATGGGACAAAATCAAGAAGTGGCTCACGGGCACCGAGCAAGAGGCGCGCACACTGCACGAGCGCCACATGCCCGCTGCGGCCATTGGCCTGCCCACTAAAGAAACAGGCGACCGGCAGGACGACGCAGATGGCACCGAGATCGGCGGCGTGATCTGGCCCGTCGAACAGGGCTCCCACGGCGCGCGCAGCTTCCTGACAAGTGCGTGTTTTTACGCCGAGTACGACAAGAAACGCAGGCTCGTGCACATGCTCGACGACGTTGGCGGCAAGCGCCATTTCGGGCAGATACCCCTGATCGTTGGCGACAACGTGTTTCTGTTGGCAGATGTGGGCGGCAAGGGGCTCGTGATCAGGACCGCAGAATTTGGTACAGACGGGCTATATAAGAACGTGTTCATTCCGGCCAGCGGCGTGCTCAAGGCGCACCACCTGCCGCCGGATCAACCGATCAACTCTACGCTGGTCTATGACGAAGACGGCCGCGCAGGCGGCCTGCATTACCCCTTGCGCGTGCGCGAGTGGGTGAAGCAATTCTGCGCAGGCGCGACGAACACAGCGGGGAAGATCTTCGCCCCGCTCCTGAACTTCACCCGCAACGGCGACGGGACACCCGCGCATGGCGCCGTGCATTTCAGGGCGTCAGAGGCCGTGTTGTCGCATGAAGCCGGTGGCCCGCTTGCGCCGGCCGATGACGGCAACCACAGGCTGGGGCAGACGGGCGAAGCTCCGATCCATTCCGGCGGCATCAACATCAGCCGGGCGCTCTATGGCGACACGGGCGCTGGCATCATCTACTCACCGTCAGAGTTCATCAATCTGCAATGGCAGCCGGGCGGCTATGCGCCCTTCGTCATGCGCGTCGAGCACCGCGAGGATTTCCTAGACAAGCACGGCAACGCCTGCGGCAGAGATGCCAAGGGCCGTAAGAAGTGGCAGACGTGGTCCCTGAAGGCAGGCACTGATGCTGCACCAAAAGCCCCATTCGATGAACCAGGCCCAAAGACCGGCGACCCGCCGACGTTGCAACGCGACCCCAACACAGGACCCAAGGGTGACGACGACCCGGGGACCAAGTGGCCGATTTTGCCCGGCGGCGAGGGTCTTGATGATCCTGGGCCGAAAATCGATCCCCCTGGGCGCGGAGGGGGCGCACCCGACCCAAAGAAACGCCCAGGACGCGGCATCCAGAACCTGCCCGGCCCTGACACCGAGCGGCCAACAAACACCGGGCCAAACGAAGAAGAGCAGCCGTCCCTGCGCGGAATTGCCGTGCCCGATTTCGATCCGCCAAGGGGCACGGGCTTTGATGAAGCGTTCTCGCGCGGGCTCACGGACACGGATGAAATCTGGCAGCGGGCCGTGGGCTTCACGCAACGTGAGTTCTTTGACTTCCGCCGCGTCAGCCATGACGTCGCGCAGGGCGTTGCTGCTATGGCGCTGCCTGCGGGCGTGACAAGCAGCCCCACGTTGATGAAGGCGTATCTGCATTCAACACTGGTCAAAGACGGTAGTGGTATCTGGTACGGCAAGCGCGGCAACGCGATAGGCTTCCAGACCCTGATGCCCGGCGGGCTTGAGGGCCACATGGCCTACAAGGCCAGGCATAGCACGCTGCTGACCGAAACAAAGCAGCTCACGCGCCTGCTGTTGAACTACAAGAACGCGGCAGGCTTTGAGGTCAAGACGCTGTTTGGCATGGGCATGCGCGTGCCTGAAACCGACCTGCCCGGCTCAGGGTTTGCGATCAAGCTGGACTATGTGGATTCCAGCGACACGCCGCACATCGACATTATCACCACAGACGAAAACGGCCTGGCTGACGGCGGCGCAGGCGGCCAGGAATTGCGGTTCAACGGCGTTGCGCTGGGCACTGGCGGCACGGGTGACGTGGTCGGCCCCGCGAGCGCTACAGACCTTGCGGCGGCGCGTTTCGACACAACCACGGGCAAGCTGATTCAAGACAGCGGCTTGCTGATTGACGACGTGGCGGTTTCGCTGCTTGTGGCGCGCACCGCGAACAACGCTGTCGCGGCACAGACAAATGGGCTGACGCTGAAGACCGGCGACACGTCAAATGCTGGCGGCACCACGGGCAACGCAACGATTGACGTGGGCAGCGCGATTACGTTTGGCAACGAGGGCGCGGTTTTCATTGGCAACACCAATGCACTGAGCGTGAATCTTGGACGCAGCGGACAGGCTGTCGGCGTCTATGGGCTGGCGGACCTAAAGCAGACGGTGCAATTCTCCGGCGTCTACAGCGGCGCTGCTGGCAACGACGTAGCGATAGGCAACGTTGCGACGTTCAAACTCACGTCAGGCGCAACCCTCACAGGCATGGTAGC
>ERZ869921.422-NODE-422-length-27098-cov-9.896572_pt1 | contig 27098 bp, 43 predicted proteins | sample MGYA00579310_ERZ869921 | MGnify/ENA primary metagenome ERZ869921 (study PRJEB32216, sample SAMN09231816) | wastewater metagenome | place: USA: Maryland | collected 2016-06-21 | study: EMG produced TPA metagenomics assembly of the PRJNA472060 data set (Reclaimed... | reverse complement strand
ATTGGGCCGTTAATAAATTCTGCTGTAATCACTTCTGCTCTCCTTTGATTAGTGCTATTTCACTCTCAGAAAGACCAAAGACTCTCATTAGCTGCTCCCATCTTTCTAAGGATTCTTTGTTCCCTTTGAGTCCTTCATAGATTTCTCTTGGTTGATTTGCACCCATAACAATTTGAATTGGCTCACTCATCAAAATCCCCCTCGATGATTGTTATTGGTTGGGTGTTTATTGCTGTCTGGCAGCTTGGGCATCGCTCATAGCGAGTGATGTCATACACAGTCTCACACCAGAAACAGGTGGTCATTTCTTGTAGCTTTCTAGAATCATTGTTGCTCGATGTTCGATGTCTTTTGCTGTCTTGACAAGTTCCTCAAGCTCTCGGTTGATCATTGTTAGTCGAGCTTCAAACTCCTCTAGCTTGATGTCTAGCTCTTTAGGTCCCACAGTTCCCTCATCTCTTGTAGTTGTACTTCCATGTCTTTCTTGTCTTGGCTGTTGATTTCATCAAAGATGTCCTCAACTGTTATTGGTACACCTTGGTCTTGGTGAATCTTTATGAAGTCCAAGATGTTATCCCTCTGATAGCGAATGCCAGCTGCGAATCCTTGGCTGTATGGTGTCTTGGTCATCGCACCGAGTCCGAGTATCTAGGATCAACTTGAATCTCAACGCTCTCGATGATGTCAATGATGCGAGAGATTGCTTTGGTTGGTGTTGGGTAGGCAGCCCTGATAAGTCTTAGGACCTCATCCTTCATTAGCATCCTGCCCATGTACATACCATCAGACTTTGCCACGCTCATGTTGTACTGGTGTGGGTGAAAGTCTTGGACTGCGAACTCAAGTGGCTCAGGGTTATAGTTAGGCATTTGCTCTCATTTCTTTGTAGGTTTGCTTGATGTGTTCGATTAGCTCAATGCGAGCTTTGGCTTCGTTGCGTGTCTGGGCTGTCATGCCTGGCACACCCTCTTGGAGTGTGAATTGGTTTTCAGTCCAACGCTGTGCCTCGGCAATGATGCGCTCGGCAAGTTCTTTCTCGTTCATTTGCGCCTTCCGGTAGTTAGCGAGTTGACTGCCACAAAGAAAGCGACAAGCAGACCTAGGACTCCGAGTGTGTAACCCCAGCCGAGATGTATCTCTTGTATCTGCCAGCTTGCGAGCATGATGCCGGTTAGTGCCATGAAGTAAAGGATCATGGTTTTCATTGTGATGCTCCTATCTAGCCCCCCTTGGGCTATGTATTCAGGATACACAGATTTTGGATAATTTTGGGAGATTTTGAGAGATTTTTGCCGTTTTCTGGCAATGTTACCTAATCGTTATAAAAGCGTTTTGACCTGTATTGTTGCCCCTGGCTCGATGCCCTCGGCGTACAGCTTCCTAGCTGAGATGCGCACAATGCGGCTATCATCCACCACGATCCCTGCATCAGTTAGGGCATCACCGACAGCCCTGATCAATTTGTCGGGTGGTCAGAGGTCGGGGGCGACTGATGGAAGCCCCCGACTCACAGTTTTACCTTTAGGCATGTAGAAGTTGACTATCAGCTCACAAGGCTCGTCTATGGGTTGCCAGTTATCAGGCAGGGTTGCGATTGCCTCTTGGACTATGGCTTTACGCCACGCCTTGTGCTTAGAACTATTGACTTGGACTATTCGCCCGTTCATTATTGCGTGTGATCCTTGGCTGGCAGGGTCGCCAGTAACGCTAAGGCTTACCTCTGCCATAAAGCTCCCATGCTCCTAGTATGGCAGCCCAGACATAAAGTAAACCGAAGGCTAGCCCCAGACCATCAAGAACGCTTTTAGGTTGCGTAGATAGGTTTATTAGTATGCCGGCGGTGAGGGCAGGGACTAGCCAACGGAGATTTTTCATTAGAAGGGACTTGGTTCCCTGTGAGTTGGTTCAAAGATGTCCTTGATGATTTGCATAGGCTCGGCAGGAACTACTAAGGGGTTGTTGATGCTGACCTTGATGGACTGCTTAGCCTCGCCTTCCTTGTTGGTCCAGTTGTCAATCTCGGAGCTGTAAAGACCCTCGACCTGAACTGTGTCGCCTACCTCAAGCGTGGTTGGCTGCTTTAGCCAGACTGTGTATCTCTTGTTGATGGTGTCGCCTGTTTTGGTTTCGTAAGACTCAGTTACCTCAATGCCTTTGCCTTCATAAAAGACTCTGGTTATTGATCCCTTTACCTTGATTATTGCCATCTCTTTATTTCCTTTCGGTTTTGTTTTTTTACTCTAGTGGTCACCAGCGACATGGTTGGGATTGGTGCAGTCGCTATGCCCACAAGTTCTAATGCCAGGTAGGACTGGCTTGCCGTCAAAGATAGGGATGGTGAGAGTAGCTTTGTCAAAGTCGCCCTGCCAAGGGATGCACTTCTCAGACCCATACTTAATGACCAAGGCTCGGTGCATCCGACAGGATTGGCACTTGAGGTCTTTACGCTTTCGCTTATGCGTATTGACCTTCCAAGTTGCTCCACATCGGCAACAGAGTGCCACATTGTCATCCACCCCATAAGCCTACCCAATCACTCTGGAAAGGTGACCCTCAAACTTGAGTGCTACCTCACCAAGTCCACCATGTCGGTTCTTGGCTACCTTCATTATCATCTGGCTCTTTTGCCAGTCGAACTGATCTTCCTCGGTCCTAACCCTGTGTAGCAAGATAACAGCATCTGCATCCTGCTCGATACCACCTGAATCTCTCAGGTCTGCCATGTCAGGCTCAGAGTCCTTGCGTTGCTCTGGTCCTCGGTTGAGTTGAGCTAAGGCTATCACCGGGACATTCAAATCCCTTGCTAGGTTCTTGAGTCCGATGGAGATGTCGGTAATCATCTCGTATCTCTTGCGACCCTTTTCGGTGTCTTGGATAAGGCCTAGATAGTCAACGACTATGGCCTCAAGTCTGTTGTTGCCCTTTACGCTGTTTGCGAGCGCCCTAATCTGTAAAAGGTTTTGGCCTGACTTGTCATGGATAGCAAGCTGGTGAGATTGGATGTCTTGCCTGACTGCTGCTATCTTGTCCCACTCGTATTCTTTGAGGTTTCCCTTTTCAATGTTGCCAATGTACACCTCAGCTTCCATGCTGATGATTCGGTTGTAGAGTTCGTTCTTGCCCATCTCAAGGCTGTGAAAGGATACAGGGCCTTGCTTTGATAGCTCCCAAGCAATCTGTAAACCAACTATGGTCTTACCCACACCTGGTCGAGCGCCGATGATGTATAGCGCACCTGGTCGGAATCCTGCGATGATGTCGTTTAGTAGGGGCCAAGGGCTGTTGGGGTAGTGCTTTGGCTTGTCTATCTCATCAAGGTAGGGCAACAGCTCATCAGCGACATAGCTTGGCTTGGTTGCCGAGTTGCGATCAATGAGGTCATCAATTTCTTTTTTAGCTGTGTCGAATACTGTCGCTAGGTCCTCATGCTGAGCCTTGCTGTGAATCATAGTTCCGGCAACAGCTAACCTGCGCCTTGTAGCTTCCTCGATTACCTTGCTGGCGTAGAACTTGACAGAGGCAGCAGTTGGGGTTGCTGTGATTACATCGTGTAGATAGCTAGCCAGCTTTGGTAGCTCAGCACCGACTGTCAGCACATCAATCGGTTTGCGACTTGCCTTCATCTCTAGCAGGGTTTTATAGATGCGCTCGTTTTGTAGATCATCAAAGTCCGCTGGGCTGAGGGTTAGTTCCTCAAGTGCCTTGCCATTGGTCAGCAGAATTGACCCGATTACTGACTGCTCAAATTGTGTCACTTGACCCTCCCTATGAATAGCTTAGGCAATGGTTTTGCTTCAGCGACCTCAACACTCTCATAGAGTTCCTTGTTTAGCCAAGAGGCTGGGTAGGGAATGTATTTTGTGTCTGGCAACTTTCCCTCGGCGTAGGCTTTGGTCAGCTTCAATAACTCATCAGCGGTTTTCTTTTTAGTTGCTTTATTCCAAGCTTTTAGAGCATCAGCTTTGGCTATCTTTTTTGGGTAAAGATTCCAAAACTCATCAAAGCTCTCTAAGTGTTTTTCTTTATTTTTAGTATTCTCTAAGTAATTAGTATTCTTAATGTCCGTTGGCTGTTCCATAGTGGAATCACCCTCGCTGGAGTCATCCGCTACGGAATCAACCGCCTCTGGGTCCAAGATGTGAAACGATGTGGGACCGAACTGCCCATTGTCTTTCTTGGTTCTTTCGGTCTTTAGCCAACCCTTGTTTGTGAGTATCTTGATTGCCTCATTGATCGCATAACGACCCAAGGTGGTCTGGCGCTCTATCTGCCCATAGGTCAGCTCATAGCCTTCCTTGTGGCTCATAAGGTAAGCAAGCAACCTAAAGGCGTTAGGACTTATCTCAGGGTCCCTGATGGCGCTGTTAGGAACCTGGGCAAAGGGCTGTGAGTCATGCCGATAGATTTTGTAAACGCCACTCATGCGACACTTGCCCTATCGAGCATTACCATCATTACAGTCGGTGTAATTGTCTTGGCTTCAAATGCCTCTTTGACCAGCATTGCCCAGTCACCGGCATCGAGTCCGTAGGCTTTGTAATCCATCTCAGCCATAAAGATGTTGCCGCCGTAGTATTCAAGAATCTCGGCGAGTGATTTATTTTCCCAGTTAAACACTAAATGTGCCTCCTATCTAAAGTCGGCACACTATACTTGGTAGTGATGCCAACAGCCTTATTGTTGGTTATCAACGCCCTCTAGGAGTTCACCTTCTAGGGGGCATCTTTTTATTTAGTTATGTCTTTACTGTACCACTTCTTTTGTATTAGGTCGGCTAGGAGTTACACCTAGTCCTGCGCCAGTTATTTGCGCCGCTCTCTACTGAGCTACCGACCTAGTGGAGCTGTTGGGAGTTGCACCCAAGTCCTAGTCAGATTCCTCATCGGCTTTACTGATAGTCGAGTCTAATCCAGCCCCTTGCTTGGACTCTAGCACCTAATCGAGATTATCCTCGGCTTCAACTAGGTCTTTTGTAAAGTCGTCATTGAGTAGCCACCAGCCACCATGCCCAAAGATAGGCACTTCAGTTGGCTTCTCATGTTGCCTGAGTTTCCAGCCAAACTGCCTACCCAGCTCAGCAAACTTGGCATTGCTCTCTAGCAAGCCGTTAGCCTCAGCGCATAGAACGATGATGTTGCTAGGTTGCTCAGCTAGATGGTTCTTGCTGCCCATGCCCCTGTTTAGCCGGTGATGAGGTATCAGGTCATCGCCTGTCGAGCCACAATGCCAGCACCCACGATCACGCTCAAGGTACTTGTCGAACTGTTTTCTATTCATCCCAAGGGTCGTATTCTTTAGCTGGCATCTCACCAGGTTGAAAGCCGATTGCGATTTGTGTGTCAGCTAATCCAGATGTAGGCGTGTCGGTTATGTCGGTGTTGTCAGAGCAGGTGTGTTTCTTTCGCCACTCTCGGACTAACTTGATTGCCTGAGCATCGTCAGTCTTGAACTTGGCTCCACATGAGCAGGTTTCAGCTATCACCCGATAAGGCTACCAGCTAGGCGTTTCTCCACTGAAGTTCGACATTCTTGCTGATGACTGCCATCATGGTTGCTTGGTCGGATAAGGCCCTCATCTTGGTCTTGACCCTGTTGTATTCAGCCCTTGCTAGGTCAGCCTTTAGCTTTTCCTCTACCGCTTGCAACTTAGCCACAGCTTGCCGGTCTGCGACTGTCCCAGAGTTGTTTAGAAACGCCAGCGACACAGCTCGGTCATACGCCGATTCAGCATCAGCCAGCTTGCACTCGGCATCGTAGAGAGCGTTAGCTCCCCTGTCCATCTCCCTGGTCAGCCTTTGTAGTTCCTCGACTATGTGGCTCGGTGTAATAATCTCCATTTTTTAGCCTCTCAGCTTTCTCTCTTTGTAACTTCCAAATGACACTTATTGAATCGAAGTCGCCTATCTCAAACTGCTCTTGTAGGCACTCTTGAGTTTCAAGAATTGAGGCCAGCAGAATCCTCTTTGCCTGTAAGTCCATTAGCTATTGCCTTGATCTTGTCGAGTGTGTCATCGGTTGCGCCACCTGTCTTAGCTTGGCTGTATAACAATCGTAAACCCTCGATGTCATTGCCTAATGCATCAGCCATCGCTAACCAATCTTTAGCAGTTGCTTTTGGTCTTGCATCTCTGGCAACCTTTTCCATCTCCTCTCGGCTGGCTCGTTTATTACCGGAATAATTAGCGTTGGCTAATGCTCGGCCAATGCTGCTCGTTTCGCATACTTCTAGTGCCGATGTAGCCTGTGGACCTTTAGCCGAGTCAACCTCAAACGCTAGACCTGTTGCCTTTGGCAAGTTCTTTTCTTGGTCCTCAGCGGTTAGGTAAACATAGCTCTTAGTAACCCAAGTGCCAACCTGTCGGTCTTGAATTGTGGTGATGTTGTCGGTGACTATGCGACCACCAGGGTTGTCCTTGTAGAAACGCTTGATGCGTTGCTCAACAGTTTCATAGTCATTGAGGTTGAATTGTGGCATTTATTTCCCTTTCTCATGGTGTAAGTATGGTGCGCCACCAGCTCTTGATCTAAGGCTGAGCAGATGCTCACCATAGATTAGACCTCGCTTTGCTCCATCCATTGCTTTTATAACTCTAGCTTTTAGCTCTGTTGTTTTAGCGGTAGCCTTCTCTAATTCATCAACCGAGTTTATGTAGTGCATCCCTAAGTCGTCAAGGTCAACCTCGGCATCTGTGATGTTAGGTGACAAGGCTCGGACTGTTTCTAGTGTCGAGTTGCTACCATCCCAGTCAGGCATTTTCATGTCTAGGCAAGCTTGCCGAAATCTAAGAGCAGACTGCCAAAGTGTTTCAGCCTCGAACTCATCCCACTCAATGTCAAACTCCATGTAGCTAGAACCTGCTAGCGCTACTAGCTTGGCTTGTCTGATTCCAAATACCTTCATATACCAAAGCACTTGCGCTCTGTAAGACTGTGGGACACCTGACCAATAATCTCTGCTGAACTTGACCTCAACGATTCCCCAGTTGCCCTCAGCATTTTTGTAAAGTCCATCAGGGTTAGACCTAGCCCAAGGGTTTTCTTTATTCGCCCATGTTCCTGTTTCGTAGATTTCTAATTCAGGATGCTCGTCAGCAAACAATGACAAGATTGGTGATTCCAAAGCTGTGCCAAGTTTCATACTCATGTTGGGTGTTATTTCGTCAGGTATCTGACCTGTCTTTTTTGCCCACAAAGTTATTGCGCTAGTCCATTGTGACAATCCTGCACAAGCAGCTATATCAGAGCCACCAATCACACCTGGCTCGTTGCGTAGATCGTGCCACTCTTGACTGCCGTTGGCAAAGTCACCTAGTAGGACTGCATCAAGCAACTCATTTGTTTCTGCTGGTAATTTATTTACTGGCAAGGTTTCCCTCTCTTTTCCTTGTCGCAAGGCCACGCTAACTCTCTCGGCGTGGCTTTGCTTTTCTCTGTGCTTACACCCTATGGTGTACCTATGACATTACGCCAGATTGAACGCAAATATATTGAGTTGCAGGAAGCAATAAGAAACAATGACGGCGTTCAATGCGCCTCGGTCCCAGAGGTCTTTTTCCCAGAGGATGAGCATGACCTTGAGATTCGCAAGTCAATGGTCAAGGTAGCCAAAGAGGTCTGCGCTGATTGCCCTGTCAGGCTAAGGTGCTTTGACTATGCCCTGTCGGCAGGAATGCATGGCATCTGGGGTGGAACCACCCATGAGGAACGCCAAAAGCTTAGGACTTAGGGGTTCCCTTATCGGCAATCTTGCCAAAGCTCTTGTTTAGCTCGTCTGGGTCAATCTTGCCGTCTGCAAGGTAAGCCCTTGACAGTTCCTGAGCCACATCAATCACACCAGCAAAGGCAGCCATAGCCACAGCCTGAAGTACCTCAAGGCCGATTACAGCGCCACCGACAAAGATACCGGTGACCTTCAAGATGATGACCGCTAGGGTCCTGCGAGCGATGTCTAACCACATAGGGTTGCCTTCCGTTCAAGATTGAAGCGTAGGGTAATTACTATTTTACTGCCCAGCTTTTATGCTAGTCAGGTCAAGATTGAGGCTCTGTGTGCCTCGTAGAAGCCTTGTAGGGGTCTTGGCAAGGTATTTACCCTAACCGAACCCTAAAGCCCTCTACGAGCCTTACAGGGCTGTTTAGCCTAGTTTGATAACTTGGCCAACCTGAATCAAGTTAGCGTTCTTGATGCCGTTTAGCTCTACAAGCCTTGCAACTGTTGTGTTGTTGCGAGCAGCAATTCTAGTTAGGTTGTCGCCCTTGACTACTGTGTAAGTGCCAGCAGGTGCAACACTTACAGGCTTAGGTGCAACAGGAACAGTTGGCTGTTTTGCCTTGCCATGTACAGGGGCAGGGGCAACAGGGGCATCGGCAGGGGTCACATCTTTAGCTGTGCCGTTGATTGCCTCTAGCTTGATAAGAGCGTCAAAGAAAGCAACAGGCTCGATGAAGTTTAGGCCCTTGTCGTTCCAAGCGTAGGTCTTACCCTTTTGTAGCTCCCAGTGAAGGTGCTTGCCAGTTGACATACCAGTTGAACCCATCTTGCCGATAGGGGTTCCAGCCTCAATCTTTTGCCCTGGCTTGACCTTGACTGAATCATCCTGCATGTGAGCGTAGGTGGTTGTGTAATACTCGCCATTGATTTTGTGCAAGATACGGACAAAGTTACCGAACCCACCACCAGCAGCAGTTGACTTGCGAGCCTCTTGTACTGTGCCGTCAAAGGGTGCTTCAATCCAGCAAGGCTCCATCGGTGACCAGATGTCTGTGCCGTTGTGATGCTTAGGGGCTTTGGTTACAGGGTGGATGCGGTTACCCATGATGCTGGTGATTTTCCAGTCTTTGCCTTGTACGCCGTCTATTGCTTGCTGTGCTTTTGCCATTGTTAGTTCCTTATAGTTGATGCGATTAGTCCGATGATTGCTACTGCTGAAGCTGTAAGTCCTGTGTAAGCGATGCGTTCAATCCAAGCAAGTCTGGCAAGAGTAAGTTCTACTTCTCTTATACGCTCAGGCACATCGTCTAGGTGGTCAAGCTTTTGTAAGACCTTTATTAGAATCTCACCATGCTCAAGCTGCTTCTTGTAGATGTCTGCTTGAGTAACTCTAACCGAAGTTGTTTCCTCAGCCATTATTTAGTCAGCCCGAAAGCAGCCTCAACTTCATTTACAGTCAAACCAAGAGCTTCAAGCTTTGCAATAGCTGAAGCTTTAGCATCAATTTTTGCTTGTGCCTCGGCTGCTACCTTGGCCTGTACTGCTGGCCATTCTGATTCAAGCTTTGCCTTAGTTGGCTTAGGAGATGCATCTTTCCAGTCAAGACCTTCATAGTCCTCACCAACAAGTACCCACTCTGAGCCAGCATAATTTGTTTTTAGAATTAGTGTTATATCCATTAGTTAGCTATCTCCATTAGAACAATCGTAGATTCTGCGTTGCGGACTTGTACCTGTACAATGTTTGCAGTAATTTCATTCCTAAATTGGGTAGAAAAAGTTAAGGCTGATGTTGCGCCTGAAGTATGAGTAGAAAAAATTGAAAAAGAATCATACTGCTGTATTGCGTTTCCCGTGTATCCTATCAAGCCACCTACTGCCTGTACAGTTGCACCTCGCATCAACCTAAAATTTACCCCATTGTCACTATTGTCAGAACTTTTCAAAACTCCATTATGATTTGCCATAATTAAGATTCTGCTAGATGCTGATTTTGGCGTAATAGTTGCAGTTAGCCCTGTGTCAATAAATGAAGCAGAAGTCGAGGAAACAACAGTGTCTGTTCTACCTGTAACAACTTGCAATATTCCACCGACAGTTGCCAAAGATGGTCGCCAAGCTGAGCCATCATTTATTGATAATAGGTTGGAGTCCTCAAGGAAGGTGACCATGCCTTCTGTGGGTGTGGGAATAGCCGAGCCTCTTGCGGCTGTGCCAGCAAAGCTCATCACAGTCTGGTCCATTAGGAAACTGTTTACATCTGCGGCGGCAAGGACCTCGCCAGCGGTAAATACTTTTCTTGACATTATTTTCCTTAGTTGTGTTGTTAGTAGTTTAGCAGTTAGAAACTCAAGCGGTCATCATCCAAGACACCCAGTACAGGGTCATCAAGGATAAAGAGGCTAAAGTCTAAACGCTCTAGGGCTAGGTTGACACGCTTCTCGTTGTTAGACCAGTCATGGCTAATACCGATCACTCGGCAATACTGCTCGATGGCTGGTGGGATGCCTGAAGGTGTGAACTTGACCTGCACCACATTGCCAATCTCTAGGTCAAGGACCTCATTCTGTTGTGACTCTGTTAGCACATCAAGAACTACTGACAGGCTTTGGAAGCGGTACTGTGGCTCTTTGAACCTAGCCAACAAGAAGTCAGCTAAGAACTGAAGCTCGGTTGCTGAGTTGTTGAGCAAGCCAGTAACGCTGTAAGACCTTGGTCCGTAGATAAGTTGCGAGTCAGCATCCTCAGCGGTGACCTCATCTGGGACAGCCTTGTTGTTGCTAATAACTATGCGGTTGTAAAGTTGCTCTGATCCATAGACAACCTCAAGGTTGGCAAAAGGGATAGCTGTAAATCCTGGCACAGATGCCTCATCAGTAAAGATGACATCAATCACACCTGGCGCTGAGTTACGAGCCTTGAATACAAACTTGCCATCTTTAGAAACAAAGACCTCACCAGCCTCGCTAGTGGCTACAAGCTGAAGGTAGCTAACAGTCTGAGTTCCCTCGGTGATGTCCACATCACTTAGCTGGCTATTGCCGGTGTCTATGCTTCTCTTATCTGTGGGCCACGCTACCTCTGGCAGGTCAAGGACTCGAGTGACTCTCGCGCCTGACATCTCAGCAGGTACAGACACAGCAGGTAGATTGTTGATTGTCAAGGTGCTTAGGGCATCTGAGGATTGAATAGAAACCACCGAGCGATTGTTTGGCTGGTAGGCAATGTCTAAGTCATCCACAAAGCCATAGATAACTGGGTAGCCATTACAGCTAACTCTTACCTCTCGACCAGGTATGAGCTGACCAAAGTAGAAGCTGTTTGGGTTTAGTGGGTCAAACTCTCGGTCTGAGTTATCAAGGATGATGTTGATAGTTCCGGCATCAATACGATCTAGCGCTTGGGACTTACCTCTGGTTGTTGAGGCAGCCATAAGCCTGTCGGTAATGTCAAAGAATCTGTCACCACCAAGGGTAAAAGATGTATTGTTTAGGACACCCTTAGTGGCATCGTTTAGGACAAATGCATCTGGGTCACGGTTGCCAAGATTTATACCTAGCTCGACCTTGACTGCTGGTGCTGGCATTAGGCACCTTGCCAGACAGCCCCAGAGCTTCGCTCGTAGGCTTTGATTGCATCAACGATTGATTTACCGATGGTAGCGCCTGAGCCAACTCCACCATTGACATTTATGTTGTAAGTGTTGCCAGCTTTGCCACCAAACTCCTTGAGTCGGTCAAGAGGGATAACAGCCTCAGCTTGCCCACCCTCACCAATGTTTGCCAAGACCCCACCTGGTTGAGGCATGATGATGCCACCCTCGGCAAGTCTAGGAATGTTTAGCTTAGGGATAGTTGGAATCTGGACATTGATCCCAATAGCCTTACCAGCACCCAAAACATTATTGATTGCCCCTAGTAGCCCATTCACACCAGCGATGATGAAGTTGATGTAGCCTTCGACAAACCCAAGCATTCCGTTTAGTGCGCCTCTAGCCAAAGCACCAAGACCAGAAAAGACAGAGTTGAAGAAACCACCTATTGCGTTTATTGCGTTCTTGAACCCAAGCACAAAGCCAACTAGCCAGCCAGCTATGTCCTTGAATAGCTTGTCCCAGCCACCATACAAGTTGACTAAGTAATCAATCAAAACAACAAGACCAGCACCCAAGGCAGCGATCAAAGTGATGACCTTGACAATAGGGTTAGCGTTTAGTGCAAAGTTCACAGCAAGGATTGACACAGCAAGTGCGCCAAAGATACCAGCTAGGACTGTGACCACACCTGAGTTCTTACCAACCCAGTCAAAGAATCCAGTCACCAAAGGAACCATCTGCTCAAACAAAGGCAGCAAAGCTGTACCCAAAGACTCAGCCATCTCACCAAAGGCAGCAGTCATCTTGGCCGAGCCAGTAGCAGTAGCCTCGGCTGTGCCACCTACCTGAGTTTCAATAGCAGTCAGAATCATGTTCTGCGCTTCAAGCATCTCGTTGGACTTTACAAGCTCGGCAATCTTTGCCTTTTCTTGAGCTGTGAAAGTAACACCTGCTCGACCAAGGGCTGTAATTCCCTTGATTGGGTCTTGGAGTGCCTTACCAAGTTGGACAGCGTTAGTTTCTGCCTCACCGAATCCAGCAGCAGCTAGGTCAAGGGCGGCCATAGTAGCTCTGTCCATAGCGCCACCGACATCATCAGCGGTTAGGGCTAGGTTCTTGAAGGTGAGAAGCTTAGCCTGAGTGGACTTGATAATCTCGTCATCAACAGCGGTTGCCAACATTGTTGCATCGGCAAACTCTTTCATCCTGTCAACTACGGCATCGGTCTGGCTACCAAACAAGCCCATAGACTCAGCGACATTCTGAAGCCGGTTGTCTGCTACCTCAGCTTCCTCGGCTGCTCTAATAGCACCAACAGATAGACCAGCTAAGGCAACAAGACCAATCTGTGCTGCTGGGGCTAGTGTCCTAGATACAGCAGCTATCTTTTCCATGGGCGTGTTTAGCCGGTCAAGTTCCCTAGTTAGCTTGTCAAAGCCAGAGCCATTGAAGTTGCTGAGGATGTTGATGTTAATTGACATTATTTACCACCCTCGATTGTTAGGTTGCGGTTTACTTGTGCCATGTATTCCTCGACACCAGCTAGAACGCTCATCTGAATCATTGGCAACTGACCCTCAGCCTCGGCCCAGATGTACCGAGATGGTCTGCTACCAAGTGCGGCAATCATGGCCTTACCTTGGGTTGTTACTGTGTGCCGTCTGCGAGTTCCACGCCAGTCATAGAAGTCGGTTACTGGCTTGCGTACCTGATTCTTTTTACCAGCCATGTCAGCGATGTTTAGGGCTACGCCACCGAACTTGACAGACAGCAAGGGGGTTGAGCCTGTGACACCTTTACGAGCGTTGCGACCAGAAACGACAGTCTTGAAAGTGCCTGGCTTCCAAGCTGTCCTACCCCGATGGTTTCTGAATCCGCTAGTTGGGCCTAGCATGGGTGAATTGGCAAGCACCCTATTACCCAAGATGTCACCTGTGCGCTTCATGTGCGCTCGGATAGCAAAGAATAAGTCACGATCCACATTTCGGATTTCGGCAAGGGTTTCCCTAATGCCGTAAACCTCGACTGAGTGTTGAACTTTCATTTTCTACCTACGCTTATTCATGGCTTCTGATTTACCCTTCAGATACATCTGCATGGTAAATAGCATCCGTTCGGACTCTTGCATCAGCACCGATGGTGCAATCCCTGTTTCACAAGCTAAGGTGGCAATAAAGAGGTGGGAGCTTTTCTCTCCCAGTCCCTTTATTCCTTTACTTTTGGGTCTGTGTCGTCACCCTCGATGTTCTCAAGGGTTTCGGTAAACTCCTCAAAGCTCTTGTCAGTCTGCTTCTTGCGGCGTAGGGCGTTCCAAACAATAAAGGCAAGGTAAGTAAGCCTTGGGTCTTTCTGAATCGTTGTTACAGCAACATTGAACTTATCCTCGAAAGCGATGAAGTCAGGTGTGTTGCAGACAACAGATACTTTAGATCCGTCAGTGAACTCAACTTTGAAAGGGATTTGCATTAGCTTACGCCGTTGCTCTGGTTAGTGCTCCCGTTAGCGGCCAAGTCACAGATAGGGTTGCCAAATCTCCGACAGTGGAAGCGTAGGGGGTGTACTGGGTAACCAAAAAGGTTCCGGTGTAGCTAGGGTTGCTTGCGGTTACTGTACCTGAAGTTGGTACAACAACAACAGTTGCGTTAGTTCCTAGTAGAGGCCAGAGGGTTGCGTCAATCGCACCAGCAGCAAAGTCCTGGTGGAACTCTAGGGTAATTGAACCAGATTTTAGTCCGGCAATCCTAGTTCTCCATTCAGAGCCAAAGGCTGTAATTTCTTGATCGTCAATCTCGATAGGCAGTTCAACAGAAGCCAAAGAGGTGCTGAGGTTTTGGCCGTTGAGTGTGACCTTGTAGTCAGTTGCTACGAATTTTGCCAATTTATGTTTCTCCTAATCGGCAAATACATCAACAGCAAACTCTGCCGCTAAGTAAGTGCCCTCATTCATTTGGATGGGTGTGTAATTTGTCATTTCAGTCACTCGGCAGTCATAGGCTTTGCCACCAAGTGTCTTATCTGATTCTACTGCGTTCTTGATACTTGAGGAACCTGTGCTAGAGCAGTAGGCATCAAGCGATCTCTGTGCAGTCTTTTCGGCAACCCTGCCAACAACGACAACAACCGAGAATCGGTAAAGTGTCATTCCCTTTGCGAACGCCTGATTGTAGTCAACGCTTGTCGGTCTGACTAGGGCAATAGGTGGGTTTGGGTTGTCTGGCATTTCTGGGCTAGTGCGTAAGCCAGTGATGGTGCCAAGGTTAGTGGCAATAGCGGTTCTTAGCTCAGTGATGAGTGCCACTATGCAAACCTGATTCTGCGGTAAGGGCCAACTAGCTGTGCCACATCTGGGTCAAGCTGGTTGCTGACTCGCATGATTCCGATGTCTGAAATACCTGCCACACCTAGAGGGCTGTCTAGTCGCTTGTAGATTCGGCTTGACTGAATCACACAGGCTTGAGTCACAGCGATTGGGACTGCTGGCCATCCCCAAGTGCCGGTGACCTCAACAGTGGCTTCACCTTCCCATTGGGTAAATAGGTAATCGCCAACAGCTCGGATGTGTGTGTAAGGTGTTGTCAATCCGTCAACCCTGCCGTTTAGTGGCTCAAGCTGATAGTCGTTGGCAGTCCATACCTGATCAAAGCTTCCGTCATCATCTGACTTAGTTCTTAGCTGGGTCAGGGTGATTAGATCGTCAACCTCAACTTGTAGGTAATCCATTGGGGTAAAGATTCGGGTGGCTGTGCCAGTAGCTGAGAAGCTGCGGTTGGTGTATCCGTCAATGGCTCTTGAGCCTGACTCGATTGCCATCTCTAGCAAAGTGTCGTCAACGCTGTCAGTGATTCTGAGTGCTGCTTTGACTTGGGAAAGTGAGGCATAGCCTTGAGTGATTGCCATAATGTTCTCTATTCTATCTACTGAAAAGGACACTCTCTCGGCTTATTCCCAGCCGTTGACTCGCCTAATCTCTAGTGACCAGTTACCAGCGGTGTAGTCCTCAGAATCAATCTTAGACTGATAATGTTTCTGATTCCTAAAGAAAGTAAAGTCGTTCTTTTGCTGATAGCCAGCCTTGATTGTTGAGCTGTTGTCATGCTTTACATTGATGTCTAGTCGCCTAATGTTTACGCCTACAAAGTGAGCTCGCCTCTGGTAATCGTTATCCTCAAAGTAGGCAGGAAAAAGCGACTCATCAAATAAACCAATGTCATTGACTGCCTCATCTCCAAGGGCAAAGACCTGCCAGTGAGGTGCTTGGCCTGTCAGGGTTATCTCATCCCTGCGAGCCTCTGAGAGTTCAGCCAAAGCACCAGGCATAAACACCACATCGTTGCTGGCAATAAACCAACGCTGGGCATAAGGGAAAGACTTGATGCCTAAGTTCCAAGACCCTGCCACGCCTAGATTGGCTGGCATTTGTAGGACTGTGACCTTCTTGAAATTGTCGCTAAAGCCAAGGTCTGCACCTGTGCCGTTGTCTATGACAAGCAAATGCTCAACTGGAACATCTACACTGTCAAGCATCCTTTGTAGTAGGTCATACCGATTCAGCACCGGCACAATTAGGTTCTCAAGCATTGCGGCCTCTTAGCCAATAAGCGGGGCCTTGTAGGACTGCCTCTGGAATGTCGCCAAAGTTATCTTGCTCTAGCATCGGTATGCCGTTTTCAACAGCCTTACCCTCACGCCAGCACTCAGATACCCAGTCATCCATGTTGTTTCTGACTAACTCTTGATGTGAGAATCCTGCCCACTTAGCCTTTAGTCTTTTCTCATCCATAAAAGATGACAAATGCCAACCTGCGTTTATGACTGGCAAAGAGCCTCGGCTATTTCTTATTTGTGAGGCATCCTTATCTCGCAACTGACCAAGCAAGCCTGAAATACCTGTAAGCTCATGCTGCTGATACCATCTAGCACTCAACTGATACTTGGCCATGTTCCAGGCGTTGATTTCGGTTACTTCTCTAATTCTTGTTGGGCAAGGTATCTCGTCAACATCAAATAACCCGATTACAGTATCATCGGATAACTCTAGGGCTTGAAGCAATACAAACCCTGCCTGTCGCTGTGCGTACTCGTTTTGCCAAGGGTCATTGCTGGGTTGTTTGTCAACTGGCAGATAGATAATCTTGCTTGCCAATTCTTTAGGTAACTTTGGCTTGCCATAGGTTCTTGGTTTGCCTGTAAAGGTCTTAGTTCCCTCGACCACGATAGTTAGGTCTGTATTTAGCGTTTTTAGTCTGGCCTCAAGCATGTCACGCTCACCTGAATACATTACAACTTCTACTAGCAAGATTAGACCAGTAGTTTCTTTAGAACTGGCATCCAGCTTTCTGTCCATACTTTCTCGACATCAAACTGACTGGCAAAGTCAATAGCAACCTGTGATGGGCCACGCTCGGCTTTGTAGGCTTCCTCTAGTGCGTTTACCAAGCTAGATACATTAGGTGTCATCCACCAAGCGTCTTGACCGGCATCCCAAGCAAGCTGTCCATCGGTCAGCCAAGAGTCAGGGCTTACTAGGTCAGGTGTTGCTGCCCAGTTAGATCCAATAACCCTAGTGCCACAGGCTTGAGCCTCGACTGAGGGAACGCCAAAGCCCTCACCCAAGCTAGGTGCGAGCAAGACATCCATCCGAGTATAGAGAGCAGCAAGGTCAGACTGAGCTAGACCAAAGCGGTAGTCATGTGGGTTCGGAAAGATGACCTGCTCTTTCTTTACGCCTAGTGAGGCAAGGATGTTGAGCAAGTTCCAGCCACCTGCCTGACCGACTGAATCGGTGTGTAAGTAAAGCACAGCGTCAGGGTGAGCCTTGGCAAAGATACTAAAGGCAAGTATCAGCTCGCCATAAGCTTTGCGGTGAACTAGGCCAGAGGCTTTGTTAGCTGCCACTACACCGACAACAAAGTTATCCGGTGTTAGTCCCATGTAGTCGTTGACCTGATGTGGGCCAATCTTGTAGGTGGGCTTGTAGGTCTTGGTGTCAATAGCGTGGGGTGCGTACTCACACTCGATACCTTTGGCTGTTAGCTGTCTAACGCCATGAGGTGACATTGCGATTGGTGTGACATTTTCTTTGCGTAGAAACTTCTCAACGCCTGGTGGCAAGGTCACATGGTCTAGCGGTGTCCAAGCTGCGATTGGAAAGTCGTCATACCCACTAGCCTTCATAACCCAAACATCGTAAAGGCTGATAAAGAGATTGGGCTTATCTTTGTTTGCGATGAAGGTCTTGTGATCTACTGGCCCAGAGTCGTTTGAGTAGAGGTCTAAACCTCTTGGGTAATGTGGGACTTTACCGTAAGGCGTTTTGATTACGCTAGGGATACCCTCAAGGCCATAGTTGGAAAGCATGGCAACATCAAGGTCAGCTCTTTTAAGTCTGTCAACCAACATAGTCACTTGCTGACCATAGCCGGTTGGGGCGTTGTAGCTGTTAGACCAGACGCTTACAGCTCCAGTCAGTTTCTCTTTATTCGTAGGCATACCTAAACAATAGCAAAAAAAGACAGGGGCCACAGTCCTACGCTCTGTGACCCCTGCCTGTCTAAGTTTACTTGGTGGCTGATAAGCTAGTGAAAGACCCCTGCGATGCAGAAACATCCAGGGGCGTGGTCAGACTAAGTAAGGAGTCCAACATGACCGAGTATAAGGCTTGTCTTGATTGCAAGCAAATAAAGCCTCTTGCTGATTACAATTCATCCTCTCGCCGATTAGACGGCAAAATGGGCTATTGCAAACCATGTTTCAAAGTTAGAAATGACGCTAGCCGTAAGAAAAATCCAGACTCTAAGAAAAAAGCTACTGATAAATGGAGAGCAAACAATAAAGAAAAAGTAGCTGCCACTAAAAGAGCGTGGAAAGTTGCCAACAGGGATTTGATAAATGCTCAAAAGAGAGAGTGGAACAAAAAAAATAAAGAGCTTGTGCGTGAAATGAATCAAAGGTCTTATGCCAAAAACCCTTCTCAGTTTATTATCAATGCTCAAAGGCGTTACGCAAAGAAAAAAGGTGTTGAGCAAAAAGTAATAAGAAAATCAGATTACCTAAAGATGTACAGGAAAGGTTGTTTTTATTGTGGGTCTTTTGATCGAATAGAAATTGACCATGTGCAACCGATTGAAAAAAATGGTCGTAATGCTATTGGTAATTTAGTCGGTGCTTGTCTGCCCTGTAATCGTTCAAAAAGCGATCTCTTTGTAATGGAGTGGCGAATCCGAGAAATGAAAAAGCTGGGCCGATAGCAAAAACTACCGACCCAGCTTTAGGTTTCAAAAAGCTAACCTCTTAAGAGGCGCCGCCCTTGAAATATCCTATGTGAGATGCGTGAGTTAGTCCACCGTCAAGGCGAATCAATCCACGGTAGGTTACTGTGTCGGTGTTGAAGGCGAAGTCGGCTGACTGGTCAACACGGATTCCACCAGCTACACGAACCTTGAAGCTTGGTAGGTGACCGAATAGAACCGACTTGGTTCCAGTTCCTACTGCTGCGACATTTGGGTTCTCGTACACTGGGTAGCCAAGCAAGGTTGCTGGCTGACCTGGTACTGCTGAGTTGGTCCAGATGTAGTTACCTGCACCATCCTTTAGCTTGCGAGCTGCTGCGATACCTGACTTGCTCATCTGGAAACCAAGACCTGGAAGTACACGGGCACCATCGGCGATTCCGTAAACAAGGTCAATTAGGTTCTCGTATGAAGCTGCACCAGCAACACCGGTTCCACCAGTTACAACCGAGCCAGCGGCTGCGGATAGCTTAGTGGTTAGAACGGAGTTTGCCTGCAAACCCAAAGAGGTTCCAAGCTGCTGAGCAATGTAGCTCGAGATGTTGAATCCAGCGTCAGTTACTAGTTCCTGAGCAACCTGTACTAGAGCACCGTACTTCTCAGCACCAAGAGTGATGGATGAGAAAGTTGGGTTTGACTCTGAGATTGTTCCTGCTGCTGCTACTGATCCAGCGGATGAGGTAGCGGTAACAGTTGGGATTACTAGGTTCTCACCTGAAGTGGTGTTGAAAACCTCAGAAACAGTTAGCATTGGGCCAACTAGCTGAGCGATCTCGAATACCTGGTCAAAGAAGCTCTGACCAACAGTGTTGCTGGATGGTACTAGAGTGCGAGCCTCACGGCCGAACTCGAATCCACGCATTTCGCCAGAAGCGATTGAGCGAAGGATGTCAGCGTCAGAGTTTTCCTGAGCTGGTAGTGATGGTGCGAATGAAGCTGCTGCCTCAGATGCACGAGCTTCACGCTCTGCTAGCTTGCGAGCGGTTTCGATAGCTGTGTCGGCCTGGTCAATGTCAGCCTCGATACGAGCAATCTTTTGGTTTTCCTCAGCGGATAGTCCACGCTTTTCAGCCTGTGCAATGTCAAGAACTTCTCTTGCCTGTGCGATCAGGTTGTTGCGAGCATCCATCTGTGACTTGATAAAGTCGGACATGATTCTCCTAAATAGTTTGATTGTGGGTTTCCTGCGGTGCTGACACTCAACAGACAGCGGTGCTTACACTCAACTGTTAGGTTCAAGTTTATAGGCAAAAGAAAACCCCAGCTCAGAAAGGGGGTTGAGCTGGGGCTAAAGAAACTCTATCTGGTTTCTTTACTGTCAACAACCCTTGCTTCTTTGGCTGGGTTGTATGAGTTGGTGTTGTCTAGCTTCCAGATTGCGTCTGCTAGATCATCAGCTATGTCAGCAATTATACCAACAGAGGGGTTGCCGGCTGTCTTTAGAATCGCTGCCTTGATGTCATCTTTGCTTGCCATGTTTAGATCCTTTTGAGTAGTAGGTCAAACTGCTTTTGCTTTAGGTCTAGCAGGTCAAGGCCGTTGTCAATTACTTCCTCAGTTTCAGGCTGAGCCTTTAGCTTGCTAACAACATCAGTGATTAGGCTGGCACTCTTGTCATCTAGTTCCTCGCCTGACTCTAGCTTGAGCAGGGCATCGGCTAGTTCATCAGGGTTGATGGTTGGCTGTGCTGATCTAACCTGTGCGGTTGTTGCTGGATAGGCGGCAAACGAAACCACGCTGACCTCGAAAAGTCTGACTGACTCTAGTGTGCGTGTCTTGCCATCTGATGACCAAGAATCTCTGATGACATTGAATCCAAAGCTCATTGAATCAATAACCTTGGTGCGTAGTAGCTCGGCAATGTCACGCCCTCTTGTGGTGTTAGGTAGCTGTGCTGTTACCTTTAGGCCTCGGCTATCCTCGACCAGTTGCATAGTGCCACCTCTGAGGCTAGCTAGTGGCTCACCTGAGTCATGGTTCCAAAGTAGCTTTACCTCGTTGCGAGATTGTAGGGAACGCTTAAAAGCACCAGGGGCAACATACTCGATGAAGCCACCCAAGTCCTCGGATGGGCTGTTGAAAACAGAGGCGTATCCGGTAAAGGTCATGCCGTCACCCTCAGCCCTAACCTCGATGTCAGTGCTGTTTACTCTGAGCTCTGGCTCTTTTACTTGTGGGCCGTCAATCTTGATTGCGATTGCTCGGGCTACATCAAGCCACTTGTTTTTATTGTCCATGCTGTTAGTTTCCTCTGCTCTGATTCTAGCAACTACTGAATCAGCGTAGTCCTTGGTTCTTTGTGCGGATCTCTTGGTTGGCCCTGAACCCCAAAGCAAGTGTGCGACTACACCGGCAGATGGATAGTTGTCAGATTCTGGATTTGCGTCAGGTGCATCAAGATCAACTAGGTGTCTGGCAATCCAAGCAGCTATTCTTATCCACTTGTCATCAGACACTCGGCCCTGAGCCATCTCCCTAGCCTCTCGAATAGTGCTAGGTGTTACGCCGTCACCAGCAAGACCTTGCTCGTAATACTCAAGACCTCGGCGAGCTGCTGCTCTCATGTAGGCAGGGGCTTCTTGATTGATAGCCCTTTCCTCATCATCAAGGTCTGGTGATTCTGGGACATTAGCAGGTGCGATAGCGGTGATGCCTAAGTCTGAATAGGCAGCTCTAATGTCCTCGTTGTCATCAACAGCAACCATGACATTGTAAGTTTCCAAAAGCATTTCGGTTGTTTGGGTTTTCCACTCGATTGAGTCGGTGCTTGAGGTTGGTTTCATAAAGAGCTGGTCATAGTCGATGTCTAGGCTTTCAAGCTGAGCTACTGTATCAGCTCGCTCACTCTCTAGCCTGGCAGTGATGATAATGATTTCAGTATCCTCAAAGCTTTCAAGGTAAGCATCAACCTTGTCATTTCTGTTTCCTTGTGGTGTTACCAAGGTGCTGTCAATGTCTGCGATTACAGCTTGAGAGCTTGAATCCTCAGATGGGTCAGCCATGTCCTCATCTGGCTCGTCAGGCTCATCCATTTCCTCAACCTCAAAAGCAATCATCTTTGGGGTTGGTATTTTGGTGAGCAGAAACACATTGAGCACCATCATCTTGTCGGTTGGCTCAAAGATGCCATCCTCGTAATCGAATAATCTAACGACAGCAAACTGGCCCTCGACCATAACAACCTGAGCAGCAACTTTTGGATCTAGTGGTGCCCAAGACACATAGTCGTCAATAGCTAGTGAGCCAACAGCAGCTCTCTCGCCTACAAACTCGGTGCCCTCATCAATGCTGATAGCAATAGCCTGGTCAATGGCAGATTCTTTTGAGTCATGGCAACCGATTGATTCGCCATCCTCTTTTTCAACAGCCCAGTTAGGGCAGTCAGGGTTATTTTGTGTGATGTAGTAGGGCATTAGGCCAGCCTCGCATTTACTGTAATGGTTCCACCCAGAGCGACTGCTGTGCCGTTTACTGTGATGGTTGTAGCCGATAAAGAAACTGTTTGGGTTTCAGCGTTGTAAGCAACTGGTGAGGTAGCAGCGATTACGCCAGTCGGACCTGTTGGACCTGTTGGACCAGTTGGACCTTGTGGGCCAGTAGCACCGGTAGCTCCAGTAGCACCTTGAGGGCCTGTGTCGCCTGTGTCACCCTTGTCGCCTTTTAGACCTTGAGGTCCAGTTGGGCCTGTGTCACCAGTTAGACCCTGAATACCTTGAGGGCCTTGTGGTCCAGTGTCGCCTGTTAGTCCAGTGTCACCCTTTAGACCTTGTGGTCCGGTTGCACCAGTTTCACCTTGGATACCTTGGATGCCCTGATCACCTTGGTCACCCTTGTCACCCTTTGGCCCTTGCGAACCTGTTGCACCAGTAGCACCAGTGGGACCAGTCGGACCAGTATCGCCCTGCGGACCTTGTGGCCCTGTAAGTCCAGTCGGGCCAGTGAGTCCGGTATCACCCTTATCACCTTTAGGCCCAGTTGCACCTGTCGGGCCAGTGATACCTTGTGGACCAGTTGGCCCCGTATCTCCAGTATCTCCCTTGATTCCTTGAATACCTTGTGGCCCTGTTTCACCTGTGGCTCCTTGAGGTCCAGTAGGACCAGTAGAACCAGTGGGCCCTTGTGGTCCGGTTGCTCCCGTAGGCAAAACAAAGTTGACAGTTTGGTTTGGTGCTGTTCCTGTGATTTCTATTTCTGGCTCTGCACCAGGCTCGCTACCTTCAACAGTTCCCACTGTAAGAGTGTTAGCTGGTCCAAGTTCACCCTGAATACCTTGAATACCCTGTGGACCAGCGTTGCCCAAGCTTAGGGTTGTAAAGGTTTCCGTTACATTGACATCAGTGTTGGTTGCCGTAACAGCAAGCGTGGTTGATGACTCTGTAATCTCTAGGGTTACTTGGGACATTACTTAGTGACCTCAGCTTGGATGGCAAACGAGCCTTGTAGTAGTCGAGTCACTTCGCCACCAGAGTTTAGCTCTAGGTCATAGACATAGTTGCCAGGTGTGGCTGATCCCATTGTGTTAGCAGACACGCTAATTGCGATTGTGCCAGCAGTTCCACCAAGTGTTATGCCTGAGCCGTTAGTAAGGCTTAGCACTGCTGTTGAGTTTGGGTTTTCTTTTACCTGCATAGCTGCGGTGTAGTTGGTAAGGTTTACGGCTGTGCCACCGATTGCCCAAGTCATGTTCAAGGAATAGGTTGCACCTTGGTAAGCCTTGATGTTGTAAGTTGCTGGATTTATCATTTATACCTGTTTCAAGAATCCGAGTTTGAGGTTTAGTTTGTCTGCTACTGCGTAGAGCTCTGACGATGGTGACATCTGAAACTGGATTGTTTCGAGCTTTAACAACTGCAAACCATTAGCAATGGTTACATCTGAGCCACCAAGATATATGTTGTGATTGTTATTCATGTTGTGAATAGTCAACCTAAAGTCTGATGTGCTTGTGCCATCAACTAAGGTCGGGGCCGTTCCAATAGTTACTTGGCCAGATGTGATAATAGCCACGCTTAGACCTCGTAAGCCGCTTGTGGATCCTCTGGGTTTACCTGAGCGATACCTTGGAGTTGAACTGTTGGCAAGCCGGTGTGAGCAATCTCTGGCAAGCCCATAGCAGCCATAACCTCGGCTGGGTCGAAACCTGAGTTGACAAGTTTCTGAGCCATGTTGACTCGCTTGTCTGTGGCTACTAGCTCGGCAGCATCTATGTTTACGCTGGCTAGTGGCACTCGAATAATCTCGCCACCATCAACAGGTGGTAGATCCTCAAGTCTGCGAATGTCGTTGATTGTCAAGTATCCAGCCTGAAGTCCAGTGCTGTAAGCGGTGAAGCGTGAGTTGGCATCGCCTCTTAGCAAGCCGTCAAGTGTGAACTTGATGAAAGCAGTAGTTCCACCAGGCTCGTTAGCCATTAGAGGTGTGAACGCTGACTCTAGTTTCTGAACGATTGGTCTGAGTGTGTGGGTCACAAAGGCGATGTTGTTTTGCTCAACGCTCGAGTAAGTGTTGGTGCCTGGTAGTCCTAGCAGGTGAGGTGGGATGTTGAACGCTCTGGCGACATCCTCAACAGCCATACGGCGTGAGTCAATGAATTGAGCCTTGTCGTTTTCAACTGAGGTGTTTACATACTTAGCTCCACCGGATAGAACGCCAGTCTTGTGGCTCTTTCTAAATCCTTTGTGTCTTGCATCAAAGCCGTCAACAAGTTGCTTAGCTTGCTCAGGTGTTAGGTTGCCAGGGAACTCGATGATTCCTTGAGTGCTTGCACCCTGACCAAAGAATCTAGCAGCGTAAGACTCGAGAGCTAGAGCAAGTCCAAAGTTATCCTTTAGAGCTGTGACCCTAGAGATGCCTCGGGTTTCACCTGGTCGGACAACATCTGGAATGTGTAGAAGTTCATTTTTATTTAGTGGCTTGTTTTCACCCTCGTAGATGTAGGTAACTCCACCAACCTTGTCTTTGCGAATCTCTACCTTGGCTGGGTTTAGTACGGTCATGTTTACTACTCGACCAGCACCATCTCTAAAGACTCTGACAAAGCCGTTGCCATCAAGCAACATAGAAACAATTAGTGATCCATAGAAAGCCTCTTTGGTGGTGTCAACATCTGGCTGTTGTACCCAAGCTGGTCTAGGTCTAAAAGCAAAGCGAGCACCATCTCGGCGAATGTAAGAGTCCACAGGCAAGGTTGAGATTGTGTCAGAGATAAGGCTGACTGCTGAAAAGATTGCGTTGACTCTAAATACAGTTTCAGGGTTGACTACTGTGCCTGACTGATTCAAGACCTCAATGTCGCCACCTGTACCCCAGATGGTCTGAAAGCTGATAGCTCTTGACTCGAAAAGATTGTTGAGCATTGGTTATTTCCTTTCGAGAGCCAAGCCAAATAAGAGTGCGAAAACGCCAGCAAGTATTAGACCTGCCGGTGGAAAGATTAGGCCAGCCCCGATGCTAATGCCTAAAGCCCCTGCTACTTGAAGTATGGTTGCCATGACCGCCTTAGATAAAGAATTGTGGGACAAGCTGTTCAGACTCTACTCTACCAACAGTTGCCCTATCAAAGGCTATTACGGCAGCAACAGCAGCGTCAATCTTTCTTGGTGAGCCTCGGTTATCTTTTACGATTCTTGGGCCGATGCGGTCAATCTTGACAACAGCGTTGCTGAGGTGTCGCTCAAGTAGTGGGTCGCCGTCATGGATCAAGGTCTGCTCAGTTACCGATGTGTAGAACTTGCCACAAGCACTGACCATACGGCTAGGGCTTGTTGAGGGGAACTCGATAACAGGTAAACCCATCTCAAGCATTGCATCCATAGAGCGTTGCCAGCGATAAGGGTCGCAAGCTATCTCTTTTACATTGTGAGTTGAGCAAAATTGAATGATTTTATCCTCAACTTCTTGGGTGTTAACACGCCAATCATCGGTATCCTCTGGCTGTTTTTCCCAAGTATGAATCATAAACAGGTAGGGTTTTTCATCCTCTTTAGGGATAGTGCAACCGACCAAGCTCGTACAGTCGCCGTTGAAAGAGCCGTCAAAGCCGATAATGATGTCGTCGTCTGGCTTTAGTTCTCTCTTGTCAGCTAGTGGTTGCCATGTGCCGTTGGGGAGCCAAGCGTTCATCGAGCTTACCCATTGATTGAGTCGCTTGGTTCTAAACTCTGGTTCGGGTGTACGCCTTACAGCAGACTCAAAGTCATCGGCAGATACAAGGTCGGCAAAGCCAGGGTTAGCTGATTTCCAAACCTCTGGATCTCTGTGGTCTGCTTCCTCACTTGCTGCCCACCAAGCCATAAAGAAAGCAGGGTCAACAATCTCACCTGAAGCAACTCGCTTGCCATACTGGTAGAGGTTGTAGGCGATTGAATCCTGCCCTGTCATGTCTGTCTTTTGACCGGCTGTGGTGATGGCGATTAGCTGACCGAGCTTGCCTCGGTTACCCATAGCCAACTGGAAAACATCAAACAAGGTTCGGTCTTTGTGAGCGTGGAGCTCATCCATAATCACTCGGCTTGGGTTTAGACCTTCCTTGGAATAAGCCTCGGCAGAAACTACTCGATAGACAGAGTTGGTGCTGTTGACAAAGATGGCATCTCGATACAAGGTACACAGCTCGGATAGCTCTGAGGTTTCGACCATACGCTTAGCCTCACCAAATACGATGCGAGCCTGTTCTTTTTCAGCGGCTACTGAGTACACCTCGCCACCCTCAATGCCCTCAGCAATCAGGGAATAAAGACCAAAGGCAGCAGACGATAGGGCTGACTTTCCGTTCTTTCTAGGCATACCAATTAGGGCAGTCCTAAACTTCAAGCCACCATCGGCATCTCTGGCGTACACATGGCGAACTAGCTCTCGTTGCCAAGGTCGCAAAACAAGTGATTGACCAGCTCTACCTGCCACGCCGTCTTTACCTATTGAGCCAAAAGCCTCTGTGAACTCGATAGCAAACTCGCCATCACCTCTGTCTATTGACTCTTGATCAACAGGTGTCAGGTTTGCTGGTGGCCAGCTAGATGTCACGCTTAGCCTTCTTTGCTAATAGTTCCTCAAGCTTGCTCTTGGTCTTGGCAGATACAAGGCCAAGTCGGGTTCGGTCAGCAGGTGTAAAGCCAAGCAGCGACAAGCTGTGGACTATCTGTTTCTCAATCTCATTGGCTTGCCGATACCAGGTTGGGTCTGTTGGGTCTGACTCAATCTGTTGCTTGATTAGCTCACGCCGGTCAAGCTGCTCACAAACCATCTGCACCAACTCGGTGTCGGTTCTAATGCTGATCCAGATTTCACCGGCATCAAAGATGTTGTCCCAGAATTGTTTACCGACAGGGCCAAGTTCACGCAAGGGTTCCCTGTATCCGTACTCCAAAGGTGCCAAAGCATCGTTCAATGGCAAAGCTCTTTTGCCAGGGTTGCCCTGAATTATTTTTAGCTCGACTGGCTTGGGTGGGTTAGGCATAGCTCAAGCTTACCCCGTTGGTTTTGAACTGCGGGCATACACAGAAGCT
>ERZ869921.421-NODE-421-length-27155-cov-6.747343_pt1 | contig 27155 bp, 37 predicted proteins | sample MGYA00579310_ERZ869921 | MGnify/ENA primary metagenome ERZ869921 (study PRJEB32216, sample SAMN09231816) | wastewater metagenome | place: USA: Maryland | collected 2016-06-21 | study: EMG produced TPA metagenomics assembly of the PRJNA472060 data set (Reclaimed... | reverse complement strand
TAAATCTATATAACCATCTAAAAAAAAAAAAACAAATATTATTTCTTTGAATTCACTTTATCTTTATAATAAAGATCATAAAAATCTTTATTTTCTTTTTTAGTTAAACTAACCATTTTATTAGCAAGTCTTTTAGAAATCTTATGAACAGCATAAAATAACCACGAATATATTTTCATCCTAATTTTTACCATATTTTACCTTTCTATTTATTTTAATATTCCCAGCTCTTTTAGATCTCCGATACTAATTTGTAAGGGAAGAGTGTTAATAAAAGATAATCCTTCAAGATAGTTGTGAGTGTTAACAAGAACTTTATTCTTACTCTCGTCGTGTTCAGATTCTTTATAACTTAAATAAAACCAGAGACCAGTATTATCCAAAGCCAAGATAAGTTTTGAATTTATTAATTTCTCACTTTCAACAGAATAAGAATAAGAAGAAAACGGAGAAGTTAAATTATCAAAATAGATATGCTTTGAAAATTTATAAAAGTCCTGAGGTTGAAATCTACTAAACTCTGCACCTTCTTGAGTTATGAATTCTGAATTCAGATCTAAATCAATAACCAAATCTTTAACTGATTTAGTATTATTAACTTTTACTTCTTCTGAACTAATTGATTCAGAATTTGATTTCTTGTTATTTTTTGCCATCTTAATGGTCTCCTATTTATTAATTAATCTACTATTAGAACGTTTATTGAACTTAGAGTTCACTTTTTCATAAAATAAACTTGTTTGATTTAAATAAGTTTCCTCTATGTAACTCTTAATTTGTTCTAAAAAATGATCTGATTCTAAAAGTAAATACAAAATTGGAATTTCAAAATAAACTAAGGATTCATAAGAAATAATTGAATCTAAGTTTTCTTTAAATTCTTTCCAAATTAAAAAATAGTCACCATCTTTATTCAGAATTTTATCAATTGTATTTTTATAAAGTTCAAAACATTTATCAAATTGTTCTAATGAATCAAACTTTACTTTTGGACAATAAATATCTTCTCTTGATTCTAACTCTTCATTTATAACATTTTCTAATTTTTCATAATGAGGTTCATATACATGAAAAGACATAGAATTATGAACGTAGTAACCAAGTTCAACTCCTAATTGATTTGCTATGAATTCTTGGAGAAATGTGAACTCAAAGTAATTAATCCCAGAGTAGCCCCAAAGACAATTATGAACATGAACTCCAGAAGAAAGTGCGAAATTGTTATATTTGTCAACAGTTAGGTCATAAACTGGAGTTGGATTAACGTCAACTACTTTAATACTCTTAATCTTATGATTTATAACATAATCCCCAATTGTTTCAAATGTAGGTGCTCCTCTGTAATTTAATTCTTTTTTAGCTTGGTTATAATTCTCTTTATTTAATTCTAAATTTTTAGAACTCAAATGATCAATAACTATATTTAACTTTGTCACCAAACTCTTTTTCTGACCTTCAGGAGTAGGTTTAAGATACAATTTCCTACTTTGTATAGCCAATTCTGTTTGACTCCCTTTTCTTCTTTTTTCTTTGCTATTTTCTGCATAAACTGGATCCTCTAATTTTTTTAGTCTTCCTTGTTTCTGCTTCTCTTTAAAATCTGGATCTCTATTAACTTTTCTGAGTCTTTCTCTTGTTTGTTCTTTTCTTTCTTCAGTAGAAATATAGGATCTTGAATTTTCTGTAACCATTTTTCTAAACCATTCTTGACCCCAAAGTTTTGTTATATTTTCTTTTCCATTTTTAGACTGGATAGGGTTCATTCTTTCTCTAAACTCTTGACTTGACCACATGTCAAAATTCATTTTAGTCATTATTTTTGACTGAAATTCCCGTGCATCTGGACTAGAAAATCTTATTTCTGGACCTTTTAATTGCCCAAGTTTTATCCTTCTTCTTGAGTCTTCGTATTCTGGGGATTCCTTCAAAAGGATATTCAAAATTTTTATATTTTCTTGATGGTAAATTCTATGTTCATCCCAACCCATCCATTGTAAATTTTCAGGTGTATTGTTTCTTTTATTAAAATCTTTGTGATGAGTTACTAGTCTTTTCAAAGGTTCTTCCTTATAAACCCTTTCTTTAGTTTTCTCGTAATTCTCTTGGTCAATAAAGTTAACTAAAGTATGAGTATTTTTATAAGTATTTGAATTCAAATCTAAAATCTGTTCATAACCACCAGAATCTAATCTCCTATACAAAGGCATCAAACTATCTCCTTCTACTAAATCTTTTGCCTCTTTGTATGTTCCGTCCCGTAACATCCACTTATGTTCTGGAGTGCATCTTTCTGTTAAATTATTGTCTAGTGTGACTTCTATTAGTTGGGTTACGTTTCTAACAAATCTTGGATGATGAGCTAAACCAGGAACAAAATTACCATTGTGATCATTTGAATAAACCCAAAAGGACTCGTTTGATTTTTCTTGTGCCAACTTTCCAATTTCCCACTCTGTTCCGTCCAGCAGTGGAATTTTTGTTTCGTAAACAAAACAGTCATTACTTCTGTTATTCACAGTCATATTCAACTTGTCAACTCCATTTTCTTTCCTGACTAACAAATTAATCATCTGATTGCAAGCTATATCTTTTCCATTCTGAAGATCTGGATCTGGAGAAGTTATTGTTATAAAAGCTCTTCTTGAATACAAATCTTTTTTTAAAATCTCGAGAACTAACTTTAACTGGTCAATTTCTCCGACGTAGGATCTTAAACGATAACCATAACCTGCACGCCACACAATTCCGTCGTCAGAAAATTCTGGAGCACGTTTCAAAAAAGGAGTTAAATACCTGATTTCTCTTGACCCACCAACAACCCAAATAACTTCCGCTATTTGAGCAATTATGTCCTCTTTCCTTTCTTTGTGTTGATTTAATCTGTCCAAAGGATCTGAACTTGATATACTAATTTGTGTTAACTCCTTTGTATCACCGTATCTAGAAGAAACAGGAGGAGCATCTCTAAGTAATGGACTCAAGTTCTTCATTGCAGAGGTAAGACCCTCCGTGTAAATTAAAGATGGTAACATTTGGACATTCCTTTTTTAATTTGTATAAATAATCTGTGTAAGTTTTATTGTTTCTCTTTGCCACTTGCTGAATCGTTCTTGGTGTTACTGGTATAAGTTGAATGTACTGATAAACTAGTTCATTTGAATTACTTTCCAAAACAATAAAACATTTTCTAAAAAAATGCCCTCTTGAAGAATACCCGTTAAATTCTTGATAATTTGGTGAAAAAGAAATCGGGGTGGCAAAATGATTCTTTGTAAAATGCTTTTCTATTTTTATTGATTTTACTTCTCTTGGATTGTAGAGAACAACTGACTCAACAGTGTAGAACGGACATTTTGAAAATGGAACCAAAACAAAACAATTTTCATTTATTTTTTCACCAGTAGAATAATAATCCAAACTATTGGAAAGACGAGTTAAATATTTGGTTGTTTTTTCATATAATTTTTCCCCAAATAAGAAAACATTTTCATTCATTTTAAAACTTTGATTTGAATTAATTTGGTAATGTATTTAAATTTTCACCATCAGTAATAAAAGGAACAAACACAGAAGAACTACAAACTCCCCCAGCACCTTGACCTAAGTATTTACTTAATGTTTGAGTATAAACCCAACCTCCAGGAACTCTCATTACTTTAAGATTCTCTCGTATTTCCAATTCTGCATGAAGTTTTAAATCATAAATAGTTTTCTTTGCCATTTTATTTTCCTTTATTTTTTATTCGTGTTCTTGCAGCTTTATTGTATTCAGTTATTAACTCTTCTACCCTCGATTTTTCTTTTTGTTCCTTACTCTTTTCAAACTTTTCATATTCTTCTTTAATAGTTTTAGTAACTACTTCTTTCTGAACTTCTTCTTGAATATAATTCAAGTCTCCATTAAAATCAAAATAAGCTCTGCCATTTGGAGTTTCAAATTCTTTTCCCTCAACATCTGAGGAATACCCAAACATTCTCATAGTATGTTCCTTTAAATTAGTTGATTTAAAAAAGTTGATAACAATTCTTTTTTATCTAGATAACCACCAATTGATTTGTCAATCAAATTTAAATTCTTTCTGTCAACATCAAGACTATTTACAATAGATATTAATTTGAGATAAGATTCTCCACTTATCTCAATATTTCCATCACCAATCTCTTTTGAATCTTTTAAAATCTTTGATACTTCATTTGAAATTTTCCATCTGACATAATGAAGAATCATTCTGTCACAATCCTGAATTTCTTTCATTGTATTAACTTGAGTCTTTAAACTCTTTTGCTCAATTTCTGTCATTTTATCTTAATTTAAATTAACCAATTCTTAATACTTTAATACAATTGTCAAAAAGAGAAAGTGGAGTGTGATCAATTTCTTTTATTCTCTTGTCTTTACTTATTTTATCTGCACACTGTTTTGGGGATACCATTAAATCCCAACAGTACTCTATAAAATCATTCAACCAATTTTTACTTTTAGTATTTGTAAGTGGAAAAGTTAAATGATAAATATTTGGAGTAAAACACATTACTACAGATATTTTATATCTTCTTAAAGAATAATTGAGTTTCTGTTCTTCTGTTAATTCCATGGTTATTTTCTTAAAAGAAACTTTAAATACTCTTTGTCTTCAGTAGACAGACTAGGAACATCCAAATTCATAACAACTCTCAAAGCTAAGGATGAAGTTGCCTTTGTATTAATTAAATAATTAGAAACAATTATCCAAACTTCTTTAGCTTTTAGAAATTCTAAATTACAATAGTTTTGAATTTCTCGTACCCAATAGTTACTATCACGAATCAACTTTAACCTCGTTACTATAATTTAATTTATTTTGTAATTCATTTACTCTTGTTATTAGATGAGTTAACGGATGAAGTCTTTTCAAATTTTCATACGCATGAAATTTAAAGAAATCAAATAAAGGAAAATTTTCTAATTGTTGAATTCCTTCTAAAAATTTTGTCATCCCTTGAAAAGATTTTTCAACTCCTAATGCTTTTATTTTTATCCACCCACCACCACCGAAAGATAACTCTTCATGAGAGTAACCAGAAATAGATAAATACTCAACTAAAGAAGTAAATGAATCAAATCCAGAATTAAAATACTGTTGAGTCACAACTTTTTGTTTCTCTGGTGACTGTTTACTTTTATGTAACATTAACTCAGTTGTAAATCCAATCAAAATCTTTCCTGTTTCTTTATCATGAATTGGAGCTTTCTTATTCACAAGTATTCTTGCTGAAGCATGATGCTTTATTCCTCTTCCTCCAGCAGGTTCGTAGTTTATAACAGGTTTACCAAATCCTCCAATTATATCATTCACTTGAGAAACTAACACAAGACAAGAACTTGTTCTTGATAACTCTCCAGAAACTACTCTAAACCAAGACCTTAACAAGATCGGTTTATCTTGAAATACTTTAGACATTTCTGAATCAGACGCCATAGCTATTTCCGATTTTGTTGGTGAGGCTGAAATAGTATCCCAAACAATTAAAATAGGAAATCTATTTGCAGAAGATTTGTTCTTTTCTATAGTTTGCATTATTATACTTGCGCCTTCCTCAAAAGATTTAAATCTTGGTCTAAGAACTCGTGAAATATCAACTCCTAATTCTCTTGCTCGTTCAGTGTCAAAAGAAGACTCTGATTCAAGTAATAAGACAACTCCACCAAGTTTTTGAAACTCAGACATAATTTGATAAGAAAGGGTAGTCTTTCCTGCACTTTCTTCTCCGTATAATTCGTAGATCTTCCCAAGATAAAAACCTCCTCCCAAAATCACATCAAGAGAAGCAACCCCAGTAGAAACTACTCCACTAGGGTTAAGATCTCCATCTTCACTTTCATCTTTTAAATCAATCTTCTTGTCTTTAAAATGCTTTGTTATTTCTTCTAAGAAATCCATAGTTTTGTTTTAATACTTATTAAAGATAGACGTTCTATTAATTATGAAAGAATTTATTTATTCGTCTTAATTGCTTGATCACATTCAAATTCATAAATGCAAATATTACAAGTTGGATTTGTATCAGAATAAACAGTTGAATCTGCGTAACAAACTGGTGCACCTGTAGGTGCAGAAAACTGTTTCTTAGGAGCAACTGATACTGGATTCTGAACAACTGGAGCAGGTTGAATAACTGGGATCTCTGGAACTTTAACCTCTACTGGTTGAGTTACAACTGGAGTTGGTGCAGGTTGACTCTGGGCTACTGGAGGCTGAACAACCTGTGGTTGAACAGGAGCAACATAGTTAAGAAAAGAAGGAATTACAGAAGCAGGTGGAGGAGCAGTATAAGTTTGTTGCTGAACAGTTGGAGGAACATATACTTGTGGTTGAGTTTGTGGTATTATCTGATTTGAATTACCACCAAATACTCTGTTCACTAATCCGTATTTTCTCAATAAATTTTCTTTATGAATAGCAGCAGATTCATTTATCTTTGCCCAAACTTCATCTGAAGGATAAGAAAATACTTCATCTAAATTTGGAAGATTTGAAAGAAACTTTTCTATTTCATCTGTTTCAGTTATTATTGGAGACTGTCCAGGAACTACTTCTCTGTCATAACTCGTGAATCCATTTTCATCTTTTCTTGTTATTTTTATATCTCTTCCACTTAACGGGTGAGTAATATTACCCCAATCTGGATCTAAAATTTTTCCCCACAACCATTCTTTCATTCCATTTGGAAAATCACCAATATAAATTGTTGTTGGAGAAAATGGTTCTCTATTTGTTGAAGAACGAATTAATACATTAACATAATAACGTTTGTTAGGGTACATCTGCCAAGCATCAAATGGAAACTTCTTTCCACCTTCAGATAATTGTTCTATTTCTCTCACAACTTCTAGTATCGGACACTTTATGTGTCTTTCTGGAAATGTTTGTTCAACACAAACATGCTTCACTGTTTTTGCTGGATCAATTGTTGGCATGTTAAAAAAGAAAGAAGCATTCTTACCAAAATTTCCAGAAGCTGAGTAAGGTGGGAGAACTCTAATTCTGTGAAGACCAGAAGCTCTTATATTAAAATACTCATGTTTCTTCCTGTCAGAAAATCTTTCTTGACTTGTTGCTTTCTCAACAATATCTTTTCCAAGCTCTAAATTAACTTCATACATAAAATAAACCTCATGTAAATATAATAGAAATAAATTCTTAAAATTATTAAACTAAAAAGAATGGAAGTATATTACTAAATTAATAGGATAACTTAGTAATTCCATTTGATTTGACAAGATTTAAAGTATTATCAAAATACTCGTAAGGTAAATCTGGTATCTGGCTAATTACATAAACACAATAATCTTTGTAATTGGTAGTTACAAGTTCTAACACATTTAATATTCCCTCTCTGTCCAGAGAGTCAAATATTTCATCAAGTATAAGAACGTTTGCGTTCAGATTGGAAATATTGAAAATTAGATCCCTTATTGCAAACTGTATTAAAATATCAATTCTTCTCGATTGTCCACCAGAACAATCACTGTAGTCAAATGTATTGTTCATTGAGTCCTCTAACTCAATAGAAATCTTAGAGGACTCAATTGATTCACCTTTAAATATCAACCTTGCTTTTGCATTTGAAAATAAATATTCTGAATAATCTTGAAGAGATGAATTTACAGTTTCTAAATCTTGTGCAATTAAATAAGATCTTATCCCTTTTGGAGAAAATACCTTATCTAATTCCTTATAAACCAAAGAATTTGTTTCTAGTATTTTTGAAGACTCTTGTAGTTCATTTGAAAGTAATTTTAAAGAGTTTATTTTTTCTTCAATTTCTACATTTGATTTATTTGTTATGTCTAATTTTTGAAGTATTAACTGTTTATTTTTCTCGTATTCAGAATCAATCTCTTGTAATTTTGTTTTTATTTGTTGTGACAATAATAAGCTCTGATTTAATATATTTTCTATTCCAGAATTCTTTTGGTATAATGACTGAACTAAATTATTTGTTGTTTGATAACTGTCTTCTTTTTCTTTCAAAACTTGTTCTAATTCTAGTTTCTTAACTTTTATTTCATCCAATTTCACTGAAAGTTCTGAAATCTTATCTTTATAAAAATCTTGAGTATTTTTTCCACATATTTTACATTCACCTGTTGGGATATATTTCAGTTCTGATTGTATCTGTTGAAATTGACTATTGGTTGAATTAAATAATAAGCTTTGAGTTTTCTTTTCAGGTTCTAAATCAAGTAATAATTTTCTGTTTAAATCTAACTGATTTCTTATTAATTGCTGTTTAGTTGCTATTGTTTGTTGTTTCTCTAATTCAGTTCTTAAATTGGAATTTAAATTTTCTACTTGAGAATAATCTGGTTTTAAATCTAATAATTTTATTGAGTAATCTTGAATTGTTTCTAAATTTTTATTCAAGTCATTTTCCAAATTTGGAATTATTTTATTTAAATAGGTTGTTATCTCTGTATTTTTTTGTATTATTTCTTTATCTAATTTGTCTGCTTTTTCTTTTGAAATGGTTCTTGCTTTATCCCAAACTTCCACATTTCTTATTCTCTCAAATAACAATCTTCTTTCAGTTTCAGTTAAAAGAGAAAATCTTGAAGTGAATCCTTGTGTTATAAATATTGTTGAATCAAAAAGATTTCTTGGTATTCCAAGTACTTTGTGAATTAATTCTTGAGATTGTCTTAAACCTTTTAAAGAAATATCTTTATTATTTAATACAATTTTTAAGTCATCCCCATAAACAGAATGTTTTCTGTAACGAGTAATCTTATATTCTTCTTCTAACTTAGAAAATTTTAGTTCTACTTCTGTGTCAATTCCTAGTTGTTTATTTACAACTGAATCTGCAGTTTTACCTTTAGAAGTTTCACCATAAAGACACCACATTAAAGAATCAAAAATAGAAGTCTTTCCAGAACCATTCGAAGTAGATTTACTGTCATCTAAGTTTGACCCTTTTACAAAAATTATTCCTTTTGTAAATTCTAAATCAATACTTTCTACAGAAAGAAAATTTCTAATTTTTATGCTTTTAAAACTTATCATTCATTAAAGGTTTGTTGGTAATTTCTATTCTGAACGTTTTAATCTTTATAAAATAAAAAAGCTCTCAAAAGAGAGCTTAAAATAAAATTTTTAACTTAGTTTAACTGTAAGAGGATTTTCTAAATCTTCCTCCAAGATTGCACACTTTCTCTAAGTCTTTTGGAGTAAAATCATTAGAGGTTTTAAAATCTCCTTTTATAACTTTTGGACACCCTTTTAAATCTGTTATTTTCATTCTGGTTCCAATGCAGTCAAAATCCCCTCCTACATATTCTGGACTTCCCAGGAGTGAAGTTAAACTCCCCCAAGAACAATCAAAATTCTTTCCAACTTTCTTTGGAGAACCATTGAGAGAAATTAGATGGTACCCACCACAATTATAACTTCCCAACACTAACCTTGGACCACCTTCAAGAGATTCAAGTTCATTAAGTTCACAAGAAAAATCTTTCCCAACATATGAAGGAGATCCAGTAAGAATTTTTAATTTGTTGTGGTTACAATTAAAATTTCCACTTACTCTTCCAAATCCAGTTGCTCCTAATTCTCTACAGAATTCTAGTAAAGTTCTTCCCTGAAGAACAAAATATAAATCAACGTCTCCATTAACGTCAATTTTACCCTTTGAATTTATTTTCCAAGACCCTTCAACACATTTATTAAATTCTTCTTCTGCAGAAATAACTTTTTTAACTGATGTCTTTTTTGAAAATCGGTTTTTATACAAATCTTTAAGAGACTTTTTTAAAGAATTGATTGAAACCCAACCGTCTTTATCTCTAGTTAAAGAGACAAAAATATTTCCGATGTCCTCTAAAAACCCAGAATCCCCATCAACTAAATAATCCTCTGGAGCACCTAACTTTTTTAAGAATTCTTCACAATAGTCATTAGCGTCTCCCATTGATTCTTCATCATATTCCCAATCATCCAAATCTCCATCTACAAATACTTTTAATTTTCCATTTTTATGTATTCTGATTCTCTTAAAATACTCTCTTCTTTGATTCCGATAGTTCTTTCTAAAATAGAAAGTCTTTGTTCTAATGTTTTGTTCATATTGTTTATTATTGTTTAAATCTATATAACCATCTAAAAAAAAAAAACAAAATCTAAAACAATCTCCGAATTACTTCAGAATCAACTAAATGAGAAAATGAACTAAATTCATACTTTTGAAGAGTTTCAACAATTAAATTATTATTGTACTCTAACTTCTCTAATAAGATTGATTTTGTTCTTGATCTTAATTCTGGAGTAAATTCAACACTCAATAAATCAACTAATTTAATATTTGTTTCCAAACGTTGTATTGTTGTTTCATCTAGAAATCCTTTAGCCTTCCCAGTTTGTTTGGAAGCCCAATTACTAATTGAACTAGTGGAACACTCTTCTAATGAAGAAAGCATCTTCTTAGCTCCTACTTCTCCAAATCCTTTCAATGCTCCAGGAATATTATCATGACCTCCAATTATTGACAAATAATAACAAAAATGTTTTGGAGTCTGCAATCCAAGATGTTCTTGAAAATTCTCAAGAGTAATATATTGCTCTTTTGTTGCCCTAAAAATATCAGATTCTTCTGAAACTAATTGACACCAGTCATAATCGTCACTAACTAATATTTTTCTCTTTCCAAAAAGGTTCATTTGAGAAAGAAATGAAGCAATGTCATCTGCTTCAAAAGTGTCTTCCCAAAAAACTTTTATACCAAATAATGGTAGTAATTCTCTCACCAAATTTTTCTGTTCTTGGTAAAAAACTCCAAGAGAACAACCAAGATCTTCATCGTGCTCATTCCAAATATCTTTATCTTTCTGTTCTTTAAATTTGTATTTTGGATCTATCTTTGTTCTAAAACTTGTTCCAGTTGAAAGAAGGAAATAAACTGAAGAAATTTCATGTTGATCAAATGTTTGAATTAATCTAAAAACAGAGTTCAAAACTCCATAAAGAATTCCAGTTCTAATCCCTTCACGAGTTTTAAACTTCCTTAATTGAGAAGTATGCAAACATCTATGCAAATACATGTCACCGTCAATTATTAATACTGCTGGCTTCATTCAAACATCCTTTTCCAAAATTTGATAATAACTCAATTGGAGATTTTACTTCTATGTTATTTAAATAGTGTTCAAATAACTGAGTATTTGTTAAACTACTAAAATTTAATAATTCTTTTGATTTCTCTTTTTTTATTTTAACTACTTTTTCAGTCCTTAAACCTAAAAATCTTTTTAATTCTAAACTAGAACTTGAAAGTTCTTCTGAGTCACTGTAACTAAAATAAACATAAGAATTGTCTTCAACTTTCTCAAGATCCTCTTTTGAATAAATTCTATGAAGTCTTGGGGAGATTTTATTTTCTATTAATTGAGTTGAAAATGTTTCTGAATCTATCAACCATATTCCTCTTGGCATATCTAGTGATGGTTCATCTAAACTTAACTGAAGAAAAGAACCTGGAAGAATAATATTTGAATTTATCTTCTGTGGAATGTGATGGTGACCATTAAAAACTAGTTTAAAAGATTTTACTTGAGCAGTTAAATTTTCTTGTTCATACTCTTTTATAATTTGAGTATTCTTCTTGAAACTTTTATAAAATCCTCCCTGGAGACTCAAGTGTCCAAAAAATAGAGAATTTTTACTGTTTGATAATATTTCTTCTGGAATACAAAATTCTTCCTTAGAATCAAAGTATGGACAAAAAACTATATTTCCAATTTGTTCCAAAGATCTTACAACACTAGTGTTCTTAAAATCATCTAAAAAATCAATAACAGAAATTTCTCTTTTAAGAGAAATAAAATCGTGATTCCCCAAAAGAACTTTATGTTCTGCTCCTACTGAGGAGCAGACTTCACACAAATGTTTTAATTTAGAAAAAGAAATAGTTACTGTATTTCTGTCAATATAATCCAAGGAATGATAAAGATCTCCACCACAAACTACTAAATCTGGTTTATGAGTTTCTATTTGGTTTTCTAACCAAAGCAAGGAGTCAGATAAATGATTTAACAGATTAGAATGACCGTTTTTAGAAATCTTAAAAAAATCACCACTTGATCTAAAATGAACATCAGTATAAAATAATATTTTCATTTAGAACCTAAATTTCTTTTAACTCTTTCTAGAGTATTTTTATAAACTGGATCATAAATTCTACATAAATAACTAGTCTCAGAATAAACCATGCTGTTTATGTATTTATTTGTTTTTTCATCATAGTTTTCTTCTGCAAAGAAATTTAAGTCAGAAGGAAAATCAACTCCATCTGGGGTAACATAATCGTAAAATTTATTTTTATATTTTATAAAACTATGCTCTTCTATTTCAAATTCAGAACCAGCAGTCCTAGTTCCATCTACTCGCATCATTATTGCCCCAGGAACTGTTTTTCCAATATAATAAGAAACAACATCACAAATACCAAAAGATAATATCTTTGGATCAATTTCAGAAGCTTTATTTCCAGTTTCATCAAGTAGAAATTGAATAAAAACTTTATTTTTTAAAAGTCGTTTTAATGCAGTCTGGACTAAATTCATTTTAACTCTTAAATAAATTATCTAAAAATTTAAACAACTTTTCTAAATTCTCTTGCTTTTCCTGCAATTCTTGGAGTTCTTCTAAATTCATTTCCATTTCCTTTGATGTTTTAATTAATCACTGAACGTTATTCTTTTCATAATATTAAAAAAGCTCTCAAAAGAGAGCTAAAAATAAGATTTTGATTTTGTGTTAGCTTACTCTTTTAAATGAAGCTCTTAATCCAATTGTGTTTTCTATTACAACTTCTTCTCCAACTTCAGATGAATTGTCAGTTGTCCAATGAACCATTTTATTGCCAGCTTCTAATTGCTTTGCAACTTTTCTGGTCACAACCAAAACTTTTAACTTAGCATCAACTGGAGTTTTAACAAAAATAACTTCTTGTTTTTCTGCTTCATTAATTCCAATTTGTTCTTCTAATCTTTTGAGTCTTGCTTCTATTGTTTTCATGTTATTGATTTTTATTGAGAGTAGTAATCTGTCCATTTTTTTGGATTTATAAAAGGAAAAGTGTGTAACGGATTTCTTAAATTTTTGGTTATCCAAGTTAACGCAAGATCAAAAGTTTTAAAAGTAATAATTCTACTAAACTCTTTATTATATTCAAGAGAATAAGCAGAAATAGAAACATAATATTTATTGTTAAAATAAGAAAAAATAATTATTGCAAAATCTTTAAAATCAACTTCAAAATAAATACTAAGATCATCTTTCAAATCCCCCAATTTTAATTCCCCAATAAACGAAGGTTGTCCAGATGGAAAATATTCTGTTTCTGAGTATTTTGAATAGTCTTCTTTTGTGAATCTCCTTAATTCTCCACCTGAAAATTTAATTCTTTTTATGTAGTCTTCTGAATAAAATTGCTCTGCTATTCCAACTCTTTTTTCTAAAAGAGATAAACGTTGTTCGAGTGTTTTCATAAATTAAAGTAACGTGTTATAAAATTCAACAATTAAACCAGTATTGTTCCAAGATAGTATTCTAACATACCTATTTGGAGTAATTGAACTTGATTTATAAGAACCTGCAGAAACAGTGAGAGTATTTACTGCTACATACGTAACATCATCATCTGATTCCAATATTCTTAAACTTATACTTCCACCAGTTGTATTGTAAATTATTGCCAAATTAAAATACTCTGTAGAAACTTTTACTGGAACATCCCCATAAGTTCCATTTCTGTGGTCATAATCTGCTGTTAAGGAAGCTGCGGTATCTGGCGGATTTAGAAAGAATAAAAGAAAAGAACCATCAGAATAATTTACATAACCATCAGCAACTTTTTCATGTATTAATTGTCTGTTCTGGTTATCAACAATTTCAATTGAAGCAGAAAGAAAATTTATGTGAAACTTTACAGTTCCTGGAGTTATTTTTCCTTGAGCTAACTTTCCTCTAAATTTTGTTATCCCAGCAGCACCTGAGAGACCAGTTGATTCAGCAAGAACATGAGTTAATCCAGTTACGAGCCAAGTATAACTAGCTGTTATATTCGTTGCATTATCTGGTGCTGTAGTGTAAGTTAATGTCCAAAGTCCTGAAGTATAGTTGATAGTTCCTGTTACCCCAGTTCCTGTTACTGTTCCAGAACCATTATCTGTTGCAGTAACAGGAGTAGAAGCAATCACTGCTGTAAAAGTAACACTAGAATTTTGAATAGAACCATGAGCAAGAGTGCCAGAAAAAATCTTCAATGTTCCGTTAGGAGCTGAAGAAGCTGTTTCAGAAGTCACTGCAGTTCCTGCAGCAAAAGAAGGAGTTCCTATTACTTTTATTCTTGAAGACATTTAATTTTAGTTACCAATTAATTTTTCTAAATTATAAACTCTTAAACTACATCTAATTGGACTTTTAATTTACAACTTGCTCCATAAATTCTGTAAAACTTTCTTGGAGCTAATTGAACTAATTTAAATGAACCTGGAGGAACTGAATAAGTTCCTACATAAGTTGGAACTTTGTCGTCTTCAGAGTATGACAAGTGGAAATATTGAGTTGTTGAATAGTCATGCTTTACCACCAACATATTTGAATCTTCTAAATTTGTATTAATTAGTTCTTCATAAGTTGAACCATTTCTGTGCTTGTATGTTGCTGTCATTGCTGCAGCAGCATCAGGAGCAATATTAAAAACTAATTTAAAATATCCGCTGTTGTAATCAATGTAACCATAATTTAAACCAGTACCACTAAAAATTCCACTAGCGTTGTCACTAAAAGTTACTGGTGAAGAAGAAAAATTAATTATCAAAGAAACTGAGTCTGGAATAATATCTGGAAGAAGTCTTCCTTCGTAAATTAAAATTCCAGCTACTCCTGCTACCCCAGTACTTGCAGCTGTTACTTGAACAGGAGATACAGTTATGTAGCTGTAAGTAAAAGTGATATCAGTAGTGTCATCAGGAGCAGTGCCATAAATTAAAGTCCAAGCTCCAGTAGCATAATTAATAGTTCCAGTCACTCCAGTTCCTGCCAACACACCTGCTCCGTTGTCAGTTGTAACTATTGAAGCTGCACCAACTGTTGCAGTTGTTATAAATGTTCCTGGTTTAATATATTTGGCAGTTAAGGTAACTGTCCCAGAGAAATTAGTAAGAACTCCGTCTGGAGTTGTAACTAAATTAGCAGAGGCAACTGCAGTAGCTGCAGAAAATGTTCTTGTTTGTATCGTTTTCATGTTCTTCCTATAAGGTTAAATAAATCAAAAAATTTTTAGAATTAAAAGGTAAAATCTATTTTACCATCTTGAATAATCTTTTCAAATTCTACTCCACCTTTATATTTAACATAAAATGTCAAATCATAATCAATGGATTCTTCTTCGTCTATTTCTAAATCATCAAACTTAATATCTTGAATGATGTAATGAAGAACATAATTTGCAGTTAAAACGTCATCTTTTGTTATTCCAAAAGAATCCTTTTTTATTTTAAACTCAATAAATACCTCTGATTCCCAGTCAGTGCCAGAAGCAAATTTATAAGTCTTTTCCAAATACTTTAAAAGACTTAAACTTTTGAACAAAGAATAAGACTCTTTTATAAGTTTCTCTTTAAATTGTTTTCTTGTTAAGTTTGAAGGCATAATTAAGAATTTTTAATACCAACTTGTTCTTCTAATTTCTTTATTCTATGTAACAAGATATTGTTCTTAGTAGATTCTCTTACTTGGTTCAGTCTTTTAATAATATAAGCTACTACTTCATCTTGAATATCTTGAAGTTCATCCTCATCTGCTCTTTCACATTCTTTTCTAAATCTGTCCAAAATAGAGACATCTTTTGAATTAAATATCTCAGAAAAATCCATTATTTGTGAATAAGATATTCCATCCTCTGTGAACTGAGCAACGTCTTGAAGAAACTCGTCAATTCTTTGAGGAAGTTTATCACTTATTTGATTTCCTTCTTTTAATCTTTTAATTCTCATAGTTGATTCCCTTTTGTTGTAGTCTAATTTTTTATACTTATCTGGAGAAAATACTCCTATTCCTAAAGAAAGTTCATGCATTGCATTTATCTTTTTCACATAATCCAACTCTTTTTTATTAGCAAGTATTCTTGTTACTTCTCTCCAAGTTACATCTAAAATAACACTTTCTTTATTTGATGTTAAAAATTGATAATCCCTTTTAAATTTATCTTTATCTCTTTGTGAGAGATTATGAAAGGTTTTACTTGTTGCTCTTAATTTAGGAAGAATTTCACTAATAGTGTGTTTCATTTATCAAAACTAAAAAGTTAACGTTACAATGCTATTATAACTGTTAACTTAAAGATTAATCAAATATACTATCTACTATTTTATTAGTTCAAGAAAATTAACAGGTTCATATTTAAAATAACTAGAATTTTTACCTTTTAATTCTACTCTTAGTCTAACTAAATTATCTTCTTTATCATAAGTCAAAATATTATTAGTTTCTATTGCATTAAAAATATTAAGAACTTCGTCTGTTTCATCAAAATTTATATTCAAAGTTTCTAACAACAAACCAGTTCCATCAATATAAATTTGGTTTTTAATAAAGTTCCTACCTGCAGAAGAAAGGTATTTGAATAATTGACTTAAAGAGTCATCAACATAAACTGACCAAGTACAAATTACATTTTCTTTGTTAAAAAGAATCTCTAATTTTCTATCTTGATCAACTCTAACAAAATCTGAAATTATTTCCATTTGTTCTAACTGTTCTTGAGGAAATCCACTTCTATATAATTTTCTTTTTAAATAGTTAGAACCTTCAATTGCTTCTTGTTCAAATCCATTTTCCAAAAATATTAACTTCTTCATTTTATTTCTTCTTTATTATAATCTCTGAAAGACAACACTTCACCACCAAAAATTTCTGAATAATCTTTTGCAGTCCTAAAATCAAATTTTTGAGAAAACTTTCCATCAGGGTATTTTACCAAAAATTTTCCATATAAACGATGAGTATCAAGAATCTCACTTTTTATCACAATTCTTTTTTCATATTGAATCACCAACCATAACCAAAAAGTTTTTAAATATTTCATTTTATTATTTAGTCCAATCTGAACTAACCCAAGATATTGGTGTAATAATTTCATCAATTTCTTGGTAAAAGAAACTCTTTGGATAATCTAAAATTTCACAGATCTTTAATTCTATCTCTGGATTGACATCTGCCTTTCCTAATTCAATCTTACTGTAATAGCTTTGACTTATCCCTAATTTCTTTGCCATCTCAGTTCCATTGATCTCTCTTGATTCTCTTCCAAGTTTTAATGCTATAATATTCATCTTCTATCTAGTATTTTATTCTCTACACTAAAGTTTAACTCCTGTTAATTTACTTGGTGCTACTCCAAGAATACTGATGGCATTTAACAAGTAACTCTTTTGAAAAGATATCATCCCTTCTGTTATTCTGATAACTCTAAACACTTTCTCAGCATCAAACTCTTCATTTCTTTCACCGAAATACCAAAGATCATTTTTGAATAAAGAAAATAAATAATTTTCATCTTTAGGAAATTCAAAATCCTTTTGACAAGCTTCAAACATAGTTACTATTTTGCCTGATTTCTTTCCGTTTTTATCTTCAAAGATATTGTAACAGTAATTTAAAGAATTTTCAACCCAACGATTTCCTTTTATGTTGAACGCTTTTGAAGATTTAACTTTGATTTTTACAGATTTAATTATTGGTTCAAATTTTCCCTTCTTAGAAGGAATTATTAGTTCTTTTTCGAATGCTTGTTTTGGAATTGGTAAATTCTTTTCTTCTTTTAAGTCTTGTTCTGGGATTCCAAATTCTATTAATCTTTTGAAAATTATTTCTTTTATATTTTTATCAATTATTTTGTAGATTTGTTTAGTAGAATTAAAAGAGTGAAGTGGTTTTCTGATTTTAAAATTTCCAATACCTTTATAATTCCGATTTACCTCTAAAAGAGGAATATCTTTATTCCATCTTTCTTTCATTTGAGAATAAAAAGTATCGTCATGTAATTTCCCTTGTTTCTTTTTATTTAATTTATGTTCAACAACTATTTCTTTAATACTTTTCTCAACATCTTCTCTAAATGATCCCCAAGGTAAAGGGAAACAAATAGTATTTCCATAAAAATTTCTAGAACTCAACATTTCTTTACTAGTACAAGCTATTACTACGGCATCAACTGCGTGATGCCTGTGATCTTGTCTATTTTTGAAATTTCCTTCTGAATTTAAAATTTTGTTTAAGTTCCAAGAGGAACGGAGTTCACTTGTAAATAATCCTTTTGATATCTCAACGTTTTTACAAATTGATTTTAAATGTTTATTTGCGAGTTTAGCAGTGTAGCTAGTATCAACTAGCTGACGAGATATAAAATCTTTTGGAATTTCAGTTTTTATAAATTTTAATTGTTTGAATTTATTAATAACTTTTATTCTTTCAGTTATTTCTTTATTTTCACCAAGAAATTCAAACGGAGTTCTATTTGACTTTAATTGATTAACTTCTCTAAAAGTTAAAGTCAAATTATTAAAAGAATTATCAAAACTTCTAGAGTAAGGAATTGTGTGGTCTATTTCAATATTTTCAGAAAATAAAATTTCCTTACTTATTTCTTTACCAGAATACAAACAAATTTCATTCTGTTCAATCCAGAGCTTGTATTTTAAAATATCTTGTTTATTTGGGTTTCTTAAACCAAACTCTTCTTTTAAAATATTTAAAATTCTTAAATTCTCTTTTTCATTTTTCCATTGTTTGTACTGAATTTCTTCTCTTTTCTTTTTAGAATTTTTCAATTCAGAACACATTTCTATTCTAATTATTCTAGGTTTTCCGTATTTTAGAATTAAAGAATTTACTAAAATCCGGAGTTCATTTAAACTTTTATCAACTACAGAATTATTAGTTTTAGGAAAATGATTTAAGAACTCAGTTTCAATTATTTCATCAAGAGCGTAATGACAATAACCAGCAGCTGACGCTGCTTCACTGTAAACTAAACCTTGTCTCAAGAAAGGCAAAAGTTTCTTAACAACTTTTGTTGAAATGTTTAAATATCCTTTTTCTAATTGAATTTTAGAATAACTTTTAGATTGTTCTTCTGTTAAATTCCATTCCTTTATTGAGAATTGTTGAGTTAATTCAAAATTGTATTCTGAATTTAAAGTATGAATCATTTTATCGATTTGGTAACTAGAGTATTTTTCTAAATCAACAATTTTACTCAACTGACTCAAAGAATCAAGTCCGTTTAATTTTTCTAGATTAACAAAATAACTTTTATTTTTATCTAAACCTAAAAGTTTAATAACTTTAGAATTTAACTCAATGTTTTCACCCCTTTTAAAATCAGTTTTAGTTAAATTTAAAGAAGAATTAACTTTTAAATAATTAATCAAAATTTCTCTTTGTTCTAAATTCAAATCTTCACCACTTATCTTTAAATTATTTAAATCACAAAGCATTCTAAATTCTTGTGAAAGAGCTGAGCACCTAGGTGCTCTAAACTTTCTTTTTTCAAAAGCACATTTTCCTTTATATTTCTTTTGTGATTTTAATAATTTTTGAAAGAAAATAATTTTACTTAATTTATTTCTTGTTTCTTCAGTCAAGAGACTAGGATAAAATTGAGATTGAAAATTTAGAATGTTATTAAATTCAGAAATAACTAAATCTCTGTTTTCAACTTGATTTTCATTTTTAATCTTTCTGTTTGACTTAAATCCTCTCTTTTGATTTAAATTGTAGATTACTTTTCCTAAGTCAGAAAGAGATAATTCTTTATTCTGACTTTCTTTTCTCAATTCAAAAGTATTTGAACTTTCTTCAAAATTAATTCCTAAATTATTCAGTTCTCTCTTTAACAATTTCTTTCTCTGTTTTCTGTTTTTCAAACGAACTCTCTTATTTCTGTAAAATCTTCTTTCTTCCTTTCCTTTTAAATTGTAAGAAAATATGACTGTTCCTTTATCAAGAAATTTATTTTCTTGAATTAAAGAATAGCCAAGGCTATTTGTTCCAACATCAATACCAAAAATATAAGACATATAATTATTTTTGTTAAAATAACACTCTGACAGAACCAGAGAAATAATTACAACTCTAAGATTTCTCTTAGAATCTTGTTACAAAAAGAAATAAACTAAAGTTTATTATTCTATTTGTGATAATAACGTTTTCTTCCACTACCATTTGACAAATTATTATATTTTCTTATTTCACAGAACGCTGACTCTATATTATTTATAGAAAGTTTTGGTGTTGGTGAATTTGAAGTTTTGTAAGCTATTTCATTCCAGTCTTTTCCAGTTTGTTGTTTCAGAGTATAAAAATATTTTCCTTGTAAATCTGATGTGCTTTTAATTAAATTAGTAAAAGTTTCATTTGTTGGATTTTCTAAAGAAAAAGTTTCTGTTATTGATTTTAAAGTTCCTGGTCCAACTGTGCAAAGATCATGATCATCATTCATTTCATTGCTGAAGAAAAATGGTCTGCAATATGTTAAATCCTGAACAATCTCACCAGCTAAAAATTCACCGATTAAAGGTAGCTTGCATAGCTTCAAAGTAGCTTCTCTTAAAGAAGTGCACTTTCTTAGACCTCTAGTTAAAAATTCTATATTTTTAGAAACATAATCAAACATCAATAAAAATTGAGCATGTTTTTCTTTCCTATAATTTTTATCAAACTTCATTTGGGTAACAGTGTAAGCTGAGTTCCAAATACCAAGACCCTTTTTAATCTTTGAGTCCAACAAATCCTCGTAATACTTATGATCGAAATTTCTAGGATCTAATATCCCAAGCATCTTGGAATAAGTGTAGTCAAGATTGAATACTCTTCCTGCTAAAATATTAAAAAATTTAGATTCAAAATCTAATTCTTGTGACTTGCAAATTGTTTCATCAATCACAATTGATACCTTGTCAAGTTCTCTATAAATATTACAAAATTTATATGTCTGTAAAATTGGATCATCTGTCCAAGGAGATTCTAATTTAAGAAAACTCTTTTTATACCAGATATGGTGACGATCATAAATAAATTCAAAAAATTCTTGAAGCTTCGGATTTATCATTTTGTTTAAATTGTTTAAAATTAACTCTTCTTTTCTTTCGGATGATCGTTTAATCCTGCGTTTTCCATCGCTCGAAATAGTTCAACTACTGCCTTCTGAACTTCTGGATACTTTCTAGTAAATCCTCCACTCATTGCCATTCTGTAATTTATTGTATGAAATTCTTTGCAATTTTTGCCCTCATATTCAAAAAGCTGAATATAGTAATCACCATTACCTCCAACGATTGTTCTCAAATAAACGTCACTGAGATCACAGTCATCTGTTAAAATTGCCATTTTCTTTCCTAAAATTTAAAAATAAAAAGGAAGTTCAGTGACAGTGCAGGTCAATTGAACTTCCTCCTCGGGAGCGTCGGGGACTGCTCAAAAATATAAGTACACTGGGAGGGAGTTGAACCCTCACGACTCTTACGAGACCCTAGAGCTTAAATCTAGTGCGGCTGCCAGTTACGCCACCAGTGCATTAACTACTCAAATACTACTGGAATTGGTATCAATTTTATTACTACTTGGTTATTAACTACAAACTCAATTAGGTCTATATTCTCTTGTATTTCAAACTCATAACCTATATTTGAGTCTGGATCAATCATTCCAAAAAATTCTGCATTTTCTAATGTATTTGATTGAATAAAATCAACTAAATGTTTTCCACGCATTATTAAACTCCTACTGAAGTTACTATTTCTTCTAAATATGTTTCTGCAAATTCATCAAAACTCATGCATTCTTCGTCATTATAATAGTCATGCCATTCATTGTGTTCTTTCTCAAAACACTCTACAATAATAACGTTTGAATAATCAGGAATAACATTATTGTCAAACAAATAAAGATGCTGGTTCGCAAGAGTATTTTTAATTAAATAAGCTTCTCTCTCGTTCAACACTGGAACAACAAAAGGTTTTACACCTGAACCAACTTGAGGAAAATGAACTACTCTGATAGGTTTGTCTGTAAGATTCATAATTAATCTTTAAATTTAAAAAAAGAGTTGAGTTATTTTAGTACATTGTAATTAAAACTTATTAAAAAATAAAACCTGAAAAGAATTCAGTATAGATAATTACAAGATATTTCTATCTCTTGTTACAAAAAGGATGACTCATAAATGAGTCAAAGATTCAATTTGTAATAATGCAGCAATCGTTTGTCCACAATTTTCCAAGAACTAAAATAACTCAACTGTGATAGTAGTCACCTTCTTCAACGTAATCTTCATATTCTTCCAAGTCTTCCTCTAAATCTACTGATTCTTCGCTTTCGTTATCATTGATCGGATTTGTCATGATAATTTTACTATTAAAAAGATTTAATAAATGATCTTTATTTATTCTTTCGTATTCAATAAATTCTTGATTTGAAATTTCAAATCCTTCCTTACACAAATTTTTCTTTATTTCTTTAAATCTTTCAGTTGTCATCTCTTTTCCTTTGGAGTAAGTAAATAATAACTTGTTGGGAAATCAAAAACAATAATCTGACCTTGTTTTATATCTTTTAAATTTATTGAAGTACTAAGAACTTTTTCAACTTCATGACTAGATTCATAAATTTTACAAATATGTTCTTCGCTAGCACCTTTAGTAACTTTTAATACATTTGCCATTTTATCACTCAGTTGTTTCTTCTAATCCTTTAATTATTTGGATTGAACGTTTAAATATAATTAACTTTAAATCCAATTAATTTACTTGGAGAAAATGAAAGTTCTTTTCCAATTTTTGATTGGTGCTCAAAACAAATCTTTCCCTCTGTTATTCTTGTTGCTCTAAAAACTTTCTCAACATCGAACTCTTCATTTCTTTCACCAAAATACCAAAGATCATTTTTAAATAATGAACACAAATAACTTTCATCAGATGGAAATTGAAAATCTTTTTGACAAGCTTCAAATAGAGTTACTATTTTTCCTGATTTCTTTTCGTTTTTATCTTCAAAGATGTTGTAACAGTAATTATTTCCAGGTTCAACAATTCTATTTCCTTTTAGTTTGATCGTTTTTCTTAATTTAACTTTAATTCTTACCGATTTTATTAATTGTTCAAAATTTCCTTTCTTAGAAGGGATTCTTAATTCTTTTTCAAATGATTGTTTTGAAATTTCTAAATTCTTTTCATTTCTCAGATCTAGTTCATTTACTCCAAATTCTATTAATCTTTTGAAAATTATTTCTTTTATGTTTTTGTCAATTATTTGGTAAATTTGTTTTGTTGAAGTGAATGTGTGAAGTGGTTTTCTAGTTTTAAAGCAATAGTAAGTTCTTTTATTTGAGTCAACTTCTATTAACTGTTTAGTTTTTGTTGCATCTTTGAATAGAATCCCGTACAAAGTCTCTTCGTGTAATTTTCCTTGTCTTTTCTTATTGACTCTGTGTTCAACAATTATTTCTTTAATATTTCTCTCAACATCTTCTCTAAATGATTCCCAAGGCAAAGAAAATGAAGTATTATTTCCGTAAAAATTTCTAGAACTTAACATTTCTTTACTAGTACAAGCTATTACTACGGCATCAACTGCGTGATGCCTGTAATCTTGTCTATTTTTGGTGTTTTCTGTGTTTAATAGTGTGTTTAAATTCCAACTTCTTCTTAATTCACCTGTGAATAAACCTTTTGATATTTCAACGTTTTTACAAATTGGTTTTAAATGTTTAGATGCTAATTTAGAAATATAAGAAGTGTCTGTTAATTGTCTTGTTATGAAATCTTTTGTGACTTCTGTTTGTGTGAATTTTGATTGTTTGAATTTATTTAGAATTTTGATTCTATTTAATAGGTCTTCATTAGTTCCTAAATATTCAAAAGGAGTTTTATTTCCTTTATTCTGATTAACTTCTCTAAAAGTTAATGTCAAATTATTAAAAGAATTATCAAAACTTCTAGAATAAGGAATTATGTGATCTATTTCAACTGAACTAGAAAAGAGTTCTTCTTTCTTTATTTCTTTGTATGAATATAAACAAGTCTTATTTTGTTCAACCCAGAGCTTGTATTTTAGAATATCTTGTTTATTTGGATTTCTTAAATCAAATTCTTCTTTTAAAATATTTAAAATTCTTAAATTCTCTTTTTCATTTTTCCATTGTTTGTATTGAATTTCTTCTCTCTTCTTTTTAGAATTCTTTAAGTCAGAACAAATTTCTATTCTAATTATTTTTGGTTTTCCATATTTTAAAATTAAAGAATTTACTAAAATTCTTAATTCATTTAATGATTTATCAACAACTGAATTATTAGTTTTAGGAAAATAATTTAGAAATTCTGTTTCAATTATTTCATCAGGAGCGTAATGACAATACCCAGCAGCTTCGCATGCTGAAGAATAAACTAAACCATCTCTTAAATGTGGGGTTAATTTCTTAACTACTTTTGTTGAGATATTTAAATATCCTTTTTCTAATTGAATTTTAGAATATTTTAGAGCTTGATCTTCTGTGAAATTCCAAGTCTTTTTAGAGTATTCTTTCAACAAATTTTCATCTTGAAATATTGAAAGAGAATGAACCATTTTGTTGATTTCAGTTTGACCAAACAAATTTAAATCAATAATCTTATTTAATTGACTTAAAGAATCTAAACCACTTAATTTTTCTAAATTAGAAATATAAACTTCAGATTTATTCAAATTCAACAATTTAACAACTTTAGAATTCAAAATAATATCTTCTCCTCTTTTGAAGTCACTTCTTGTTAAATTTAAACTAGAGTTATATTTTAAATAATTAATTAAAATTTCTCTTTGATTTAAATCAAGTGATTCTCCATTTATTCTCAAATTATTTAAATCACACAACATTCTAAATTCTTGTGAAAATAAAGAGCATTTAGGTGCTCTAAATTTTCTTTTATCAAATATGCATTTCCCCTTTAGATGTTTTTGTGATTTTAATGGTTTTTGAAAGAAAATAATTTTTGAAAGTTTTTCTTTTGTTTCATTAGTTAAAAGAGAGGGATAAAATTGAGATTGAAAATTTAAAATAGAATTAAATTCAGAAATAACTAAATCCCTATTTTCAGTTTGATTTTCATTATTTATTTTTCTGTTTGACTTAAATCCTCTCTTTTGATTTAGATTGTAAATTACTTTTCCTAGAGAATCTAGTTCTAGTTTACTTTCACAAGAAATTTTTCTCAATTCAAAAGTATCTGAACTTTCTTTAAAGTTTATTCCTAAATTATTAAGTTCTCTTTTAAGTTTTCTCTTTCTTTGTTTTCTTACTCTCCATTTTCTTCGTTGAATTCTGTAAAATCTTCTTTCTTCCTTTCCTTTTAAATTATAAGAAAATATGACTGTTCCTTTATCCAAAATATTTTCATTTTGAATTAAAGAATAGCCAAGGCTATTTGTTCCAACATCTAAACCAAGAATATAAGACATATAATTATTTTTGTTAAATAAAACACTCGAAAAGAATTCGAGAAATAATTACAAGACTAAATTAGTCTCTTCTTGTAAAAAGATTATGAATTTTTAATTTCAGTAATCAAATTACGGCAATACAATAAAGCTCTTTGCATTAAATAATTTTCTGAACCATAGTGAAGTTTGAACATTTTTTGTTCATTAGAAAGTTCTTTTGCTTCATTTGAAACATGATTAACATAATAGGTTATTCCATTAAATAATCCCCAAAAATTGTTTCCCTTGGAAGCTAATTCCCTTTCAACAGAACCCACCATTGCATTAATCTTATTTTTTGTTCTAGTTGAAAGATCATCTATTTTTGTTTTTTGTGGAATATCTAACACACTTTTTATAATCCCATCAGTATAATCTGAAGAATAATTCCCTAACTCATTTTCAACTAACTCTTGATAAAACTGATTAACTTCTTCATTTTCTTTTCTAATATTAGCAAATAGTTGTTTTCCAGCATCTAACTTTGTATTGTAAAGACTGTCATGAGTCACTCTAAAATTAGATTTCTTCATGAGGAATGGAAATACATTTGCACAAGAGATTACTTGTTCACTTATACCAAACTTAACTGAAAATCCTGCTGTATGTTGGAACGTTGCAAATATACGTTTCTCAACTCTGTCATTCTCTTGTGTAAACTCTAAATCAGAAAGAACATTAGAAAATATCATATTTGTTGCTCCATCTTCGAAAGAATGAACTTCTTCTATTTCAGTTTCATTTTCAAATAACTTTGAAACAAAATCAAATACAACTTTATTTTGGATGGGAGTGTAACGTTTCCCACAATAACCGAGTTCTTTTCCGTTATCTTTTCTTATTAGAGAAGAAACTTTTTCACTCACTATTTGAGTTCCATCTGAATTATAAAAATAAGGAACTTTTTCAACTTCAAAGTCAAGTTGACTATTATCAAAATCAATTGCTGACATAATTAAAATCCTAATATGATTAAACTTAATTTCTTTAACACTTAACTGAACGTTTGATTTTTAATTGATTCCTTGGCACTTAACAATTCTAAGTCTTGTTTCATGGTTAACCAAAGAAATAGAAACAAAAAGACCAACAAAGAATGCTGCAAAAGAAGCTATTAAACTTCCATAATTTATATGGTTAGTTACTACATAGTCATTCAAATTTATTGCTATAACAACTAAACTAACAACCATTATTATTTTAGATATAATTTTCATAAGATTAATTTATTAACGTAAAGAAATACCAAAAACAAATTTTAATAAAGGAAGAAATATCAATATTTTCCACAATTCTATTCCTTCAATTTTTATATAGTTATCTCCAAATAATAAACGTCCAATTACTAAAAGTAACCCTATTTGGATTAAAACTGTTAAACCAGACTTTAAATAAAAATTCATAATTTAGAATAAATAATTAAACAATTTTTCTTTCACACATCTAGATCGTTCAAATTTAATTAACAATAAGTGTTAACAAAAATTAATTTCTTTCTCATGTGCATGTGCGCATATATTTCTATAATTTTCTAATTATAGAAATTAATATACCATTAATAATCTTTATTGCAGTTCACAGAGATTATATAAAAAACCC
>ERZ869921.420-NODE-420-length-27166-cov-4.269780_pt1 | contig 27166 bp, 36 predicted proteins | sample MGYA00579310_ERZ869921 | MGnify/ENA primary metagenome ERZ869921 (study PRJEB32216, sample SAMN09231816) | wastewater metagenome | place: USA: Maryland | collected 2016-06-21 | study: EMG produced TPA metagenomics assembly of the PRJNA472060 data set (Reclaimed... | reverse complement strand
CGGCGAAGCTTCATGAACTGTTCGCAGCACAACCCGAGCTTCGCGAGGAGTTCGGGAAAGCGGCTTGGCTGCCGCTTGCTCTTGGCGCTGTTGCCGGTGCTGCGTTGCCGTGGGTTCTCGATAAGGTGACTGGCAGCGGTAAACCATCTGATCCGGCAGCGGCCAAGAAGGCACCTGAGCCGTGGGATCCTACTCCGTCCAAGCCCGAAGTGACTTCCGGCGCTCCGCCGAGCAACATGTACTCTGCGCCAGGGCAGGGCGGGGCTGGGCCGCGCTTCTGGCCGTCGATGGCAATGCCGCCGGGCGGGTTCCCCGGATATGGCCCTACTGGCCACCCGGGGTCTCCTTACGGCACCACGAGTCCGTTCAACCACACGGTACTTCCACCGTTCATGCCCAAGATGGGAGCAGCCGATGAAATGGATAAAGAGGCTTGGCTTCCTCTTGTGGCTGGTGCTGCGCGTGTGCTCCCGCGTTTGGCCAATAGTGGGGTGGGCCGTCTTGCTGGTAAGGGTCTTTCTGGTCTTGGGAGCCTTTTCAATAAAGGTCTGCCGGCGGGTCAAGCTGGTCCAGTGGCCCCGAATCTTCTGCAGCGGGCTGGTCATAGTGTGGCGGAAACTGGTGCTGCGCGTGCGAAGGCCCTAGCTGACGCACACCCTTACAGGAACCTTGCGGCGATGGCTCAAAGCGGGGCCAAGCCAGGGTTTCTCTCGACTCACGGCATGACGCTCGGTATGACCGGTGCCATGATGGCACCAATGTTCATGGGCGGCGGTGGTGAGATGCCCCGTCCACAGCCAGACGAGCGCCAGGCTTCGTGGCTTCCGCCGACGATTGGTGGCGAGAAGCGGGCTGAACCGGGCGGTGCGTTCGACGGTAAGCCAATGACTTGGGACGAAGTCTCCCCCGAGAAGCCCGTCGTGATCAAGCCAACCAAGCCGGGTGGGCCTGTGAAGCCAAAATCACCGGCACCGGCCAAAAGTCCGGCTCCGGCGGAGCTTCCGGAGTGGAAGAAAATATTTAACGCGAATGCCCGCGCTGAAACTGATGCTGCGCACGCTGAAACCTTGGCTGCACGTGCCCGAGCAGCTTCTTTGCCGGCGCCAGAGGCGTTGCCTCCAGGTCAGGCGCCGAGTATGCCGAATCGTCTCGTTGGCGGGCTTACGCGAACGGGCCTGGGACTTGCTGGCGGGGCTGCGCTTGGCCTGGGCGCGCATCAGTTGATCAAGCACCTTGCGGCGCCGTATCAAAGCACTCCCAGCCCGGCTGCGCTGCCGCAGTTGTCGAATCCGTTTGCCAAAGCTTCAGCCATGCTGCCCGGGGGCAAAGAGGATCTGCGTGACCTCCCGGCCGAGGCTCCGAAGTCTTATGTGCCGCCCAAGGAATCCTGGAAGCCTCGGGCGGCGCGCATTGCGGGTGCCGGTTTGGCGCTTGGGGCTGGCGCCGCGACGGCTTATGGCATTCACAAGCTGACGGAGAAGAAGTCTGCGAACCCTTTTGGCTAAGGCCAGAAGGTGTCTTCATGCCTTCTGGCCAAAAGTTAGCGGCACTTGGACTCGGCGGGGTCTTTAAGCCTCGCGGTGCAGTAAAGCCACCAATGCGCCCGGTGAAACCTACGATGAATGCGGCTACGGAAACGTATGTTCCAGGCAAAACCGAGGCACTGACTGGTTCCACCGGTTGTTCCGAGGGACATGCGGCTACGATGGAGCATATCCAGAAGAAGTGGCCGCAGCTGTTTGGCTTCTTGACACAGGGTGCGCCGGTGAAGACCGCGAGTCCTATGCTGGCAAAGTATTTGAACGCGGACGGTTCGCCCAACTTTCAAAGTCTTGTTGCCGCTCCTGACACGGACCTGCAGCAAGGCGTGAAGTTGCTGACCCCACAGCAGCGAGCGGCCATGAAAGCTCGCCTGGCTGCGTTTCAGCCGAACTTTGCTCAGCGTTTGGGTGCGAGTGCGATGGGGATCGATATTGAAGGTCAGCGGGCCCGTTTTGGCAAGCTGCTGGCTTAATAGGAGAACAAGATGTCTCGGCAGTACGAAAAGAAAACGACCAGCGGTACCCTTACGGGCGGCGTGAAGACGGTTGTCTCGCTGGACTGTCCGCCGCGCTGTCAGCTGCAAAAGCTCATTGTCCGGCAGACCGCTGGTACCTTGGTTACGTTCACGGTGGATCTGTTTTCGTCCCTTGCGGCTGCGACAGCCTTTGCGGCTGCGACCGACGACCTGAACCACGTTGTTGCACAGATCACGAGTGACAGCGCGGGTAAGCTGCAGAAGTTCTTTGATATCAGCTCGACAGGCGCGTACGAAAACCAGGACGGTGGGCCGTCCAACAAGTTGTACAAGATCTACGCCGTTATCGCCCCAGCCGGCATTGCGACCAACTTGGTGTTCGACTTTACCGTCGGTGTCTTGCTAGAACCCGACTGCTAACGGAGAGCACGATGAGTCTTTACGATACAACCCCTGAAGAGTTCGAGTGTTACGACAGTCGGTGCCGAGTCCGGCAGACTAAAGCCTTGGTACGCTCGCTCGGACTCGTGTTTTTCGGCATGGTGTGCTTGAGCTTGTCGGCGTTCTTCGTACTGAAGTATGTCCACCATCTGAACTAGCCGGGTATAGCCCTACTCACGGAGTCTGGAGGTGTTGAGATGTACCCGAAGCTCCCTGACATTCGGCAGCAGGACTGGCAGGCGGAGTGGCAGAATCGCGTCTCGTGCGGCGAAGGGGTCCTTGAATGCATCTGGACCTACTTCGACGTAAAGATTCGGCCCGTTCCGGTGACGCCTATCGACGGTGTCGGTCCGGACACGCTTGAAGCATGTCTTTGGCACTCTGGCCTGCGCGTACAGGCCGGTTCGATGACGCTTGACGATCTTGCATATCACACGAAAAGCGGTCGTCCGGTAATCTGTCTCGTCACAGAGCCTGAAGAGGTCGGGCACTGGGTGGTCGTGCAGCGCGTCAAGGTTCGTTACGTGAAGCGCAAGAACGGTAAGACAGCGAAGGTTCGTTACCTGAAGTTTCAATGTCCTTCGCTGGGGCCGGTCTGGGAGTCTGCAGTCACGTTCGTGCGCCGCTGGCACGACAACACACATCGCCGCGGACTCATCTACAAGCATTGGGGAATTGCGGTTTTCAAAGACAAAGTACCCGCTAGCGCCTGATACTCATTACAATGAACTTCCAGAGTTGAATGTCAAAGCGGACCTTGACTAAGGATCTGTCATGAAACGTCTTCTGTGCACTCTGGCGTTGTTCTTCGCAATTCCCGTCATCTCAGTTCCGGCTGCGCCTCCAGCGGCCGCGGCTGTTCCGGCGACCTTTCCCAAGCAGTCTGAAGTTCTGATTGCGCGCGAGAGTCCGGTCTGGCTGGCGCCCGGCCAAGTTGAAACGGCGTACGGAACGGGTAGCTGCATTGCCTACGAGAACGGTAAGAGCCTCCTGTTGACGAACGCACACGTTGCAAAGGACCCCTTGTCAAAATACAAGGTTTGGTTCAAGACCAAGGAATACAAGGCTACGTACCTTTCTGGCATGAAAGTGACCGAAGATCTCAAGTTTCTGCCCAACGGAACCGTGAGTATCACGCAGGACTTTGAAGACGATGTGGACCTGGCGCTGCTCGTTGTGAGCGTTGAGATTCCCGTTGTAGAGATCTCGGCAAAGAATGCTGTACTCGATACGACGCTGCACCAGTGGGGCTTCTCGGGCTTCAAGAATGTGGAAGACGCGCCGCGTTACCGTACGGGCAAGGTGAGTCCTGTGGCGACGGAGAAGCATACGACGAGCAACGTGCCGAGTGCGCCGGGAGACAGCGGTTCTGGTCAGTTCAACGACAAGGGCGAGCTAGTTGCGGTAACTGCGTGGGGTACGGAGAGCGACCCTGATCGTCACACGATCGCCATGAGTGCCCTGACTGTGCGGAAGTTCCTCAAGGACCGGCTCGACACGTTCCCGAAGCTGCGGCTGCGTCTCGTCGGTGTTGTGCAGATGCCCAAGTAGGGCCCTATTAGCTCATTTTGTTAGCTGTTGGTGGCAATATTTAGTACACACGTTGACCCTAGGTCTCGGGGGTCAATGAACTTAGACAGGAAGGCCTTTTAGGCCTTCCTGTTGTCGTTTAAGGAGTGCGAAATGGGTATCGAGTGCGCGCTGTTGTCGAATTCCAAGATCGTGCCGTTTTGTCAGGTCGGCGATCGGTTTGAAGGCTTGTCAGAGATCGAAGATCGTGTGGCATTCTCTCCGTGTCCCGACGACTGGATCACGTTTCCAACTGAAACAATGGCCAAAGCCGGGGTCTCGCTGCGCCCGATGCCTAAGCTGGATTTCTTGAAGGTCGGTGATCTTGCGCGTCTCGTGCAGTCGTACGTGTGGGTAGTGCAGCAGTCCAAACAACTTTTCTGTCGCTGGGCTCAAAAGCCCGCGCTGCCGAATCCGTCTTGGACCGCAGTACTTGAAAACGCGCGGCAATTTGCAACCCGAGAAGCTGCATTAAAGTGGCGCAATCAGTTTACTCCGTCCGCACACGTCGTGACGCTAGAGCAGGCATTTGCCGGTTACGGAATTGACGACATCTGGGTCGATGAGTACACACCGCCGATGACTGCGCGCTGTAAGGCCGCTCAGGCTGGCGTTGAGGCAATGGCAGCGGTCGTGAAAGAAAACCCGAACCCCGGCTATCACAAGCGGGTGATCGAGAAAGGCACCTACGGCGAGATCTCGAAGATTCAGGAGGAACTCAACGAACTCGTTGATGCCGCCGAGCAGCACAACCGCCTGATGGTTCTTCAGGAACTGTCAGATCTTGTCGGCGCGATTCAGGGCTACCTGACCAAAACGTTCAACGGGGAGTTCTCGTTGAATGACCTCGTGGTTCAGTCACTCGCAACCGAGCGGGCGTTCAAAGTAGGAGACCGCAAGTGAATTCGCTCCAGCCGATGCAAGGTGTAGACGCAGAGTTGCTTCGTAAGTGGGACCGCGAACAAGCACTCAAAGCACAGGAGACTGTCGTGGAGTATCCCGTGAACTATCCGATCAACTGGCAGTATCTCTACAAGGCGCAGGAATACTATCTGGATCGCGGCTATGCGCTGATCGAGGTACCGTGGCTTGTAGACCAACAGGCGATTGAGTCAACGGCCCCGGCAGGTTCCCACCAGTTCAAAACGGCTGAGGGCAGCCTGATCGCTTCGGGCGAGCAGGGCCTGTTCGCGATCAGGAAGCGGTTGAAGCCTGGCAAGTACCAAACGATCACGCCGTGTTTCCGCAAGGAAGTCTCTGGCGACCCGCTGCTTCAACAGCACTTCATGAAGCTGGAGCTGATGTATGTGCCGGATGGCAAAGAGAACTCGGTGCTGCCGCTGGCGAACATGTTGCAAGAGGCGAAGTTCTGCTTTGAGAAGTTGAAATCCGGTCTTTACATGATGCAAGACACGGATCAAGGTGTTGACATCATGCACAAGGGTGTTGAGATCGGATCTTACGGTGTCCGGAAGGTAGACGGGTTCAGGTGGATCTATGGAACGGGGCTTGCCGAACCCCGTTTCTCAATGGCGTTGCTCGGCAAGTACGCACCTAAGGGGTCTTGAGTATGGCGAACATTCGAATCGCGGAAGACGACGAGCACTTCGACTGGCAGCTGGATCACGAGTCCAAAGAGGAGCCCGCGCTGGAAGCGATTCCGGTGCCGGAAGAGTTCGAGGGCTACCCCGCCGCCGGTGACTGGGAGGCCTGGGAGGCTCAGGCGAACGAGCCACGCGGCATCGCGAACGTCGTGAAGAAGCTGGCCGTGATCCTGCTCGTGCTGTTCCTGTCCGTGTTGTTTTACGCAATTGCCAAGGGCTGAGTTGCAAACATTCCTTCCGTATAAAGACTTCGCAGAATCAGCGCGAGTACTGGACCGTGCTAGGTTGGGTAAGCAGCGCGTCGAGTGTCTGCAGATCCTCAACGTGTTGCTGGGTGTTAACGAGAAGGCCGGGTGGAAGAACCACCCGGCCGTTCGTATGTGGAAGGGTTACGAGCCGGGGCTTCTCGATTACTCGCTAGCGATGTGTCGGGAGTGGGTTCTCGGTCGCGGCTACAAGGACACGGTGGCCGACACGTTAAGAAAGCTGCCGATCTACGTCGTAGATTGGTCCACAGACTGGCGCCAAGGGCTCCTGCTCGAAACTCAGTTGCCGCCCTGGCTGGGCGACGAAGAGTTCCACAGGAGTCATCGCAGCAAGCTGCTGTACAAAGACGAAAAGTTCTATCGGAAGTTTGGCTGGACCGAACCAAATGACCTTCCGTACAAGTGGCCAGTTTAGTGAGAAAGCAATGCAGGACGAACTAGGTGATCGGATGAAGATGTACGAGGGTGCTGAGGCCGACCGGCGTCTCATGCCCCTGCTGCCCGTAATCGCGCGGCTGGACGGCAAGTGCTTCAGTCGCTTCACGGCGGGGCTGGCGCGGCCCTTCGACACGCGCATGTCGATGTTGATGCAGCTGACTACGGCGCACCTGGTGCGCAACACGGGGGCCCGCTGCGGCTACACGCAGTCAGACGAGATCACGCTGGCTTGGTACAGCTCTCGCGTTCAGAGCGAGATCTGGTTCGACGGGCGGATTCAAAAGATGTGTTCCGTGTTGGCCTCGATGGCCTCGGCGTATTTCAACTCCCGGATCGAGCACGATCTGCCGGAGAAGTACCAGGTGCCGGCGCACTTCGACTGCCGCGTGTGGAACGTGCCGACTCTCGAGGAGGGTGCGAACACATTCCTCTGGCGCGAGTTGGACGCCACCAAGAACTCGATCTCGATGGCGGCGCGGACCGTGTACAGCCATCAGCAGCTGCATGGCAAAGGTAGCGCAGACATGCAGGAGATGCTCATGGCGAAGGGCATCAACTGGAACGACTACCCGTCGTTCTTCAAGCGCGGCGTGTATCTGCAGACGCACAAGATCAAGCGCAAGCTGACCGCAACCGAACTGGAGGAGTTGCCGCCGCAGCACAACGCGCGCAAGAACCCGGACCTCGAAGTAGAACGTTCGGAACTCCGGGCACTCGACATGCCCAAGTTCAGCTCCGTGCTCAATCGGGCCGGAGTCATCTTTCTCGGTGAAGACCCACAAATTCCAGGAGCCGACAATGGCAAAAGCCCTGACGCAGTTCCCGCTGGTATCGAAGCTCAGGCGGGACAAGCCGGTTGTAAAGAAGCCGCTCAAGAACCTGTGGCGTGTAGCCCTTGAGCTGATCGGCGTCAAGGACGAAGAATCGCATCGCACCGTGATCGAGATTCCGTTTGCTGAAGCTGAGAAGTTCGAAGTGCTGCTGCAGCTGCTGCAGGCGTACGTGCAAACAAACGATGAAACACGGGCAAGTCCGCCCGCGCTCATGGCACTGTTTCGAACTGCAATTAGCCGGGTCGTACCCGGCTACGACGTTCGCGACGTCTGGCTGCGGTGTGTCGGTATCGACGAGTCCTTCGCCAAGTTAGGGTATGCGTACAACCGCGTACTGAAAATCACTGTGCGGCAGTTCGACGCGCGTGGTATCGAGTACACAGTGCGCCTGCCCCAAAGTTTCTTCTTTAAGAAGGTTCCCCGTGAAACAACTAAAGATTCTGTTCCTCGACGACGATCTCGAGCGGCACAAGCAAGTACGTAGTCTGATGACGTACGACGCGGCGTACACCGTGAAGGACGCAACGGACCTGCTCCAGAAGAACGAGTACGACCTCGTTTTTCTGGACCACGACCTCGGCGGCTTGCAGATGGTGGAGTCTGAAGGGCCCGAGGAAACGGGCTATACAGTGGCCAAGTGGATGGTCGAGCATAAACCGGTGGTCGAAGATGTCGTGCTACACTCGCTGAATCCGGGGGGTTCGGCTAATCAGTTAAGTGCGCTCAAGAGCCACTACAACGTAACGCGCATGCCTTTTACGCGGTTCTTCGGTACAGGTCAGTGGCTGAGTCAGTTCTTGAAGAAGGTCACTGAAGAGTTAAACGATCCAGCATGAAACTCTTTTTCTGCGTCCACGTAACGCTCGCCATGCTCGTGTTCTTCATGTGTTGTCACATGCTCACGATCCTGGCGGGCGTTTTACGCATTTTATTCGACACGTATCTGGAGGGGCCGTGCCTAGATGGTTCAGCCTTCGTATCACCCTGGTTCTACTTGGGACACACGTAGACCTGTGTACCCCGGACTTCAGCATCACGAACCCGCAGTGTCGCCCGGGGTGGCTTCCCAAGTGGCAGTTCGACGACTGGAAGGATCGGATCCCGTGCGAGTGCCGGTACATGTTCCGTCTCGACTGGTTCTTTCATTTAACTCTGGCGTGGGGCGGGCCGTCCTGAGCTTCAGATAGGGCCCTACTCGCGGCAGTATTAGGTGTACCGAATCTTAGGAGCTAAACATGACTGAAGATGACTTCGCGCCGAAACTTAGCCCTGAGGACGTGCTTCGCGTTCTCAACGAGTTCGTGGAGGCCGATCCCCTGGCCGCGCACAGGCTCATGGAAACGCGCGTGCCGTGCGGGCAAAAGGTCGTAGATCACCCGTCGATCGTCGTGAACGAGGACGACGGCGTGAAGGTCGGGCCGCTCGGCCTCATCAACGGGTTCCTGCGTCCGATCGGGATGTGCGTGTGGGCCCACTACGAAGACGAAGCGAAGGGCGGCAAGCTGTACAAGTTCTCCCTCAAGAAGCTGGAGTAGCCATGCACGTTGTCGAGTATCTGAAGACGCCGGGCAAGTCCCTGACGACGCTGACACAAGAGTTCGGGATCAAGACACGGCTGTCGGCTGGTGGGCGCTGGGTGATCCTGAACTACGATCAGGTCGAGTCCAAGCCAAAGGACCACCCGGTCATCATGGACTGCCGCGGTCTGACTCTGGAAGTGGACACCTGGAAAGTCGTGGGTCGTTCGTTCCGGCGCTTCTTCAACCTGGGCGAGTGTCCGGAGCAGCCGTTCGACTGGTCGGAGGCGTGGGTCCAGGAAAAGGTGGACGGGTCGCTGATCACCGTTTACCGCTGCGGGCGCCAGTTGATGATCAACACCCGCGGGACGTTCGGCGACGGGCTGGTTGACCCCAAGCTGGCAGACTGGACGTGGGACCGGCTGTTCTGGGCCACAGGGGTCGATGACGAGGCACTCAACAACATCCTCGATATCCACGGCAACGTCTCGCTCGTGTTCGAGTTGTGTTCCCCGTTGAACAAGAACGTCCGGACTTACGAGAAGCCGACGCTCTTTCTGCTGACGATCGTTAACAACGAAACCGGAATCGAGTTCCCGGCCAAGGTGTGTGACCGGTTGGCGGAGGCGATGAAGGCGTCGAGGCCCCGCGAGTTCGGAACCGGCCTCGACGCTGACGTGCTGGCGGAACTGATCGTTATCGAGAACGATCCGACGTTCGAGGGGTTCGTCCTGCGCGACCATAACGGGCAGCGCCGGAAGTGCAAGAACCCGAAGTACGTTGCCCTGCACCACCTGAAGGGTAACGGCACCTCGATCTGTTCACCGAAGTACCTGATCCCGTTCATCCTCGACGGCGCGGCCGAAGAAGATGAGGTGCTGAAGTACCTGCCGGAACTGCGGCCGTACTATCACGCGCTTACTAAGGCGATTGATGAGCTGTTGTTGGAGATTCTGACGCTGTGGAACACACACCACAAGCTGGAGTCTCAGAAGGATTTCGCACTGGCGGTCAAGCACTCCAAGGGCTCCGGGTTTCTCTTCGAGGCCCGAAAGCGGGGTGTCTCGCCCCTGGTTGTCTGGCACGAGCGGGCCGCGGTGTTCCTGGAACGGTGGGCCGAAGACAACGTCAAGGTGCCTCCGGCGCCACCGCCGCAGATGGTCATTGAGTTGACCGAGGACGAGGCAAAGGACTTGGAGGCGGTGCTGGCTGCGCCGCCGGGTAGTCCCGGTAAACTGAACTGTGAAACGGCACGCGTGCCGGAAGTCAGTTCAACATGTCTGTCGGAGAATCAGTGTGGCCAAACGTGCGCAACGTCGAGCGGCCCGGCGTCGGAAGAACGCTAAGGCTCATCAGCTGTACTCGTGGTGTGATTGTCCGCAAAAATACGCGGACAATCTGACTGTGTGTTCTTGTCCCGGCTGCGGCAACCCGCGGCGGTACGAGAAGAGTCTGGCAAGGATCACGCGCCAGGAACGTAAAGCGTCGGAGGCGTTCCATGGCGAGTGAAAAGAACTGTCCGCTGGATAAGCCAGACGGGCGCGGCAACAAAGCACGATTGCAAGAGATCGTTAAGCAGACCCACAAGTGTCCGTTTTGTCCCCGACATGACGGCGAGAACAGACGGCGACGGCCGCGTGACCGTGGAAAGAATCCCCGGCGCGACTGATCGCGGAACACAGCGCTGGCAAGTTGCCGGCGCTCTTTCTTTTTAGGGTTTATCATGGCAAAGGCTACTTTCGGGCGGACGATCGAGGCTCTGATCAGCGAGCGGATCTACCAGATCCTGCGGTGGGGCCAGAAGGACACGGGCAACAACGGCATTACAGAGGCCCCGCACGGCGTCGGTGCGTTCATCACGATCATCGATCACTATCTGACAGAGGCGAAGGCCGCCTGGGCGACCGGGAAGGGTGACGACGCGGCGCTGGACCTTCTGCGCAAGATCGGTGCGCTCGTGATCGGGTGTTTCGAGCAGCACGGTGTCGTGTATCGCGACCTGAACAAGGCTGTGCAGAACAAGCACACGGGCACGATCTTCGGTGTGGACGACATCGGGATCAACCAGCTTGAGATGCTCAGTGTGGCTGGGATGCTCGTCAAGCACGAGGCGAACATCAAGGACGCCAACTGCAAGGCATCCGCGGGACCGGCCGAGCAGCCCCCGCCCGTCAAGATGACTGGTCAGTACAAGCACTGGGCGTGTACGGAGAACACGAAGGCTGATGTCGGCAAGGACTATCTTGCAGACAAGCACCCCTGCAAACGGGCGCGTTGTGGCCCGGCGGTGCACAAGGCCGTAGCGGCGCAGGCGGAACGGGCTGCGGCCGGCAAGGAGATGGATGTCTCGGGCGAAGACCCGGTCAAGGGCGTGCCGTTCCAGCCCGACCCGCCGATCACGCCGGCCGACTACAGTTCGCTGACGAGTTGGTACACCACGAATGCGAACAGCCCGGTGCTTCTGCGCGCCGTGTTGCCACGCATCGCGCGTGACGCGTTCCGCACGGTCAAGTCGGTCGGGCCGCGGATCTTGACTCAAGAGGAGTACCGCAAGGCGCTGGCTGCGGGCAAGCTCCGCAACACCTTGCCGTCGAGTACTCGACCGTTGTGCGTTGACCTGTATGCCGCGCCGGCGAACGAGCCGCTTGGGACGTTTCCGGCGACGATGCCGCGCGAAGGCACGGTACGTGTGAAGCCTCGGGACAACCCGGTGAATCAGATCATCTGGGTGACGCAGGGTGCCGCGAAGCACCTGGCCAACCGGGTGCTGAACCCGAAGGATCCAGAGCTGCAAGAGATGATCAAGACGGTAGTTGCGTTCGACCCTATCACCGGGTACGAGCTGATCGTGACCGAGCCGATCGTCGAGGTTCAGGAGCTTGACGGCGTGCTGGAGCTGCGGCTCACAACGCACGTGGGGTACCTGGTCAAATAGGACCCTATCGGATAGACTCGGCGCATGAGCCGAGCCAAGCACAGTAAGAAGTTGTTAGCGGGCAAATGCACGTTTTGCCCGGAAGCCGCCATCGCGGTCCTGGACGCGCACCGCGTTGTTCAGGGCTGTGATGGCGGCGTTTATCAGTGGGGAAACATTCTGGTTCTTTGTGCCAACTGTCACCGCAAAGTTCACGGCGGCCTGATCGTGGTCAAGGGTCGATACAACACGTCGAAGGCCCGTGTGGCTGTGATCGTTGAGGATCAGGGTGTGGAGAGGGTGTACTACGAGCCTATTTTTGGGAGCTAGTCTTGGCGCCAATCACGTATCTGGGTCTTCTTGCCTTAGTGTTCGTAATGTGCTGTGTTGGCTCCTGGGCCAGCTACACGAAGTTCAAAGAGACTCGGCTGTATCTACCGCTGCTCGTCACGCTGGGCGGTGTCTGTTCGCTACTCTTCGGGTTGGCGGCCAAGTGGCTCAAGTCGAACGAGAAACTGTATGTGTTCTCGCTCTACTTCGACGCCCTGATGGCTTTTGCTTACTACCTGCTACCGTTGCTCGTCTTCGGTACGAAGCTGTCGCCCGGTGTTTTGGTCGGAGCCGCGCTTGTAGTCGCGGGCTTGTTCGTGGTTCATATCTACGGCTAGAGGATGAAACATGCACGGTGTTACAACGGCCTACCAAGAGAAGGTTCCCCTGCCCGAGCTGGATCGGTTCTTCCGCGCGCTGACAGAGGTGGCCGACGGCTACAAGTGGGCACTGGTGCCCCACGAGACCCGTTTTCTTATCAGGGCCAAGGTTGACGGCCAGATGCTCTGTCCGATCATGGTCGTCGGGTATCACAAGTCCGGCAAGAGTGCCAAGGACCGCGAGGTCCCTTCGACTAGGCACATGGCCGGTCAGGCGAATTTGTCACACGCCGGCGGGGCCTGCATCGTTCATAATGCAGATGAGATCGAGACCAGCCGGTATTACCGCCCGGAGCTTCGCGAGCGCCTGCTGCGGACGGTCGGGCTGGTCAAGAAGGTGGAAGAACCGCCCACAACAGTCGAAAACGTTTCCGTTAACTGACCCCAGGAACGGGGAGTACCCCATGTACAGCACAGTTCTTGCGCTTGTGTTACTCGGTCAACCGCCAGTGAATCCTGCGTTACTGGAGGCGACCGTACAGCTATCCAGCCTGGAGTGGAAGGAGCGGGAAGCCGCCCACTCCGTGCTGAAGAAGGCCCCGCCCGAAGTCGTGTACGCGCTGATGGTTGACCGGCTGGCACACTCGGACTCCCCGGAAGCCCGAGCCCGCATGCAGGAGATCAAGCAGTACTGCGCGAACAAGATGCGCTGGCAGCTCCGGTGTGCCCTGGACACGCGCTACCAGCACATGTATCCGCAGCTCGACGCGTTGTCGTACTTCCCGGGCACCGCAGAACAAGACTACGAGTCACCCCTGCGGGCCAAGTACGTCAACCCGTACATCGCGATGCTTCGAGAATCAGGGATTGGGGAAAGCTACTTCAGTCCTAACTACCCGAACTTCAGCATCTGGCGGGCTGCGACGCGCGAGATGATCTACGACATGGCGCTGGCCGGAGTTCCGATCGAGAAGCTCGACGAACTCATGGCAGACATGTACAAGGCCGATCGCATCTGGCTTGTACGTCAGAACGAAACCTGGACCCAGCCGCCCTGGTGGGGCGAGGAAGCCACGTTCGGGAACCCCTACCCGAACGACCCGGTTCCGATTCCGAAGCATCTGTTCCGTTATTACGATTGAGGTTCGACATGTGGCCCCCGGCCCTTCTGCCAATGGAGAAGCCGTCCATCCTCGTGGTGGACGACTTCTATGCGCGCCCGGACGATGTCCGGGCGTTTGCGCTTGAACAAGAGTTTCATGAAGACAAAGCGCACTATCGCGGTAAGCGGAGCAAGCGGTTCTTGTTCCCGTATGTACGCGAGCGCTTCCAGAGCCTTTTGAACATCAACATCCGTAACTGGATTGAAGACAACGAGTCGGCCAATGGCGTCTTTCAGTACTGTTTGAACGACGACGAAACCGTCTTTCATTCGGACTTGCAGCGCTGGGCCGGTGCCGTGTACCTGACACCGGGTGCGCCGGTGACAGCCGGGACCGTGTTCTATTCGTCCAAAGTGACAGATCTTCGGCGTGCGGCAACCCCGCTGGACGCCGTGCAGTCCGGACTGAGCGTGGAGACGTTGAACGATGCCACATATGCCAAGAAGAACCTGACTGATCCGTCAGCTTGGAAAGAGGTCGATCGCGTCGGTAACGTGTACAACCGGCTTGTCCTGTGGGACGCCCGGTTGATTCACTCGGCCGGAACCTACTTCGGCAAAGACAAGTCCGACGCGCGCCTGTTCCAGCTCTTCTTCTTTGATGGCGAATAGGGTCCTATTCCCCTGACGTTGCCCCTCGGCACCTTAAACAAACTGGTCTAAATGATCGACACAACCAATTTGCTCGCCGGGGGCTTTGTCCTCGGCGTCCTTGCAGCGTTCTGGTCTCGGTTGAAGATGCTCGCCGCACGTGTCATGAGCCTCGTCGTTGTTCAGGTGAACGTCGAGGGCTGGTCCGGGGCCGCGGTGACGTATTACTGCTGGAAGCACTTCAGACGGTCCCCGTACGGCGCTCGGCGTTACGGGGCGTTTAAGGACTACGTGCGTCCGGTCGGGCGCCAGCAGTGCATCATGTTTGAAACCGTCGGCAAATCCCCGCTCGTCTTCTGGGCGGGGTTTTATCCGATGATCCTCCAGTACGAAACGGCACCGGCCAGCTCCGGTCCGTCGCTGTCACACGAAGTGCCGCTCGTGATGACCTTCTTGCGCGGCACGTTCGACTTGGACGCCTTTTTGGTTAAGGCCGTGTCGGAGTACAACGCGATGTTGCACGCCGGCGACGGCAGCAACAGTCGGTTCTACGTACACAAGTGCATCGGGCACCGCGGTAAGGACAAGCAAAAACGCCAACAAGGCGGGGCCTCTGGCCTGGCGGAAGCCAGTGGTGCTATGGCGCCGGAGCGCCGGGTGATCGGGTGGGATCTGAGCGACATCGGTGTGCCACGCGACAGCGGCGACCCGCTTGAAACGTTGTACATCAACCCAGAGGTTCGCTACGTAGTGGACTCCGGGCGGCGCTGGCTGAAGAGTGAGACGTGGTACAAGGCGCACAAGATCCCCTGGCGCATGGGCTGGCTGTTGTACGGGCCTCCGGGAACCGGCAAATCGTCACTCGTGCGGGCCGTAGGTCAGGTCCTGGACCTTCCCGTGTTTGTTCTGGACCTCGCAACCTACGACAACGCGGGCTTTGTGGAGACGTGGACCAGCCTGCAGCAAAGCTCCCCGTGCATCATGTTGCTCGAAGACATCGACAACGTCTTCCAGGGGCGCGAGAACGTGACCCGTTCGGACCAGGACGAGGGTTTAACGTTCGACTGTCTTCTGAACTGCATCTCCGGTGCCGGAGACGCCTCGGGCCTGCTGTGTATCGTCACGACGAACCGGCCGGAACTGCTCGACGAGGCACTTGGCAAACCGGACCCCAACAAACCTGGCGTATCGACGCGTCCGGGACGCATTGATCGCGCCGTCGAAATGACCTATCTCAACGAAGAGGGTCGGCGGCACATCGCCAAGCGGATTCTGGACGGCTGTCCGGAACGAATCGAAGAAGTCGTTGCTTCGACCGTTGGCTACAGTGGCGCCCAGGTGGAAGACGTCTGTACGCGAATCGCACTCGAACACTACTGGAAACAACATGACAACGCTGATAAAGGGAACGTCCCCTGCGAGACGTCTGGTTGACCTGGTTGCGCGCACGGCCAAAACGAGAAGCTGGCGCGACGTGAACGAGGCGCGACAGGCCGCAGTCACGCTGGCGTTAAAAAGCGATATGCGGTTCGGCAGGGAGGACTTCAATTACTTCAGCACGCAGTGGGGCTCTGCTCGCTGGTTGAATCACGAGACTGCATACCGCGAGGCGTGTGAGCACAACAACGTCTCAGCGTGTCAGGCGCTTGAGCACACCTTAAAACGGCCTCCGTTTATTTTCACGGAGGCCCGGTTACACGTCGGCTCCAAGCTGCGTTGGGCCGGATACAGCGTCGAGGTCACGAGTTTCGGCTCGGATCACAACGGGCCGTTCGCGTTGTTTTGTGCGTACAAACCGGGCAACGAGTCGCCGCGCAAGGTGATCAAGCGGTTCAAGGTGACCCGGGCTGAGTTGAAAGCCGGCGAGCCCAAGAGCGACAAACCGCCGCCGGAGCTGCTGCTACGCAAGTTCTTCCGTCTGTTCGAAAACGACTATTGGTTCCGGGGAACCGCGCGCGCCGAAGGGCTCAAGTGCGGAACACTCAAGGCGTTCTGGAACACCTGGACCTATCGACACGAGATGATGGACTTGCTCGCCCGGCTGGATTATCCGATGACGTTGAAGCAGGCCCTGGCCCTCGACACGGTAGATAAGATTCGAGAGTTCATCGGCGACTTCGACCAGAACTTGCGAGATCGAATCGAGACGTACGTAAACGCCCAGCTGCGGGAACGTGCAACTACATCAACAGGAAAAGCTGATGGCAGTTAAAGTCGAGTACCGGTGTCTCCATGTACCCGAGCAGTGTACCTACGAGAGCCACCAGAAACGGTTCGTCGCAGTCAACCGCGTACGTGTCTTCACCACACTCGATGACTGCGTGAAACAGCTCTGTAACTGGAACAACGCGTGCGCCTGCTGGCAGTACGTGTTGTTGTCTAAGGAAGTAACCTCGGAGATTCCAGATGGCGCATATTCACGAGTTGGTTGATTTCGTCAACGCCGCATTCATCGTGCACCCGACCGAGCCCAAGGTGCTCCTGATCGCCCACAAAAAGCTGGGTGGCTGGTTCGCGCCGGGCGGGCACATCGAGTTGCACGAGGATCCAGACGCAGCCCTCATTCGAGAGGTTGCCGAGGAGACCGGGCTGGCGATCGGCGCCAACTGCTTCGTCATGCAGCCGCGGGTGTCGCGGCAGCGGATGGTGCGTTGGCTGATGCTCGACCGAAAGAAGAATCATGATGTGCGCATGAACTATCAGCCGTGGGCTGTCGAGACGCACAATTTTGTGCCCGTCAAGAACCATCGGCACGTCGCTCTGGTTTACCTGGCCAGGTCCAAAACCGACCAGGTTAAGCTTGAGGAAGCCGCGCACAACGGCATTCGCTGGTTCTCGATCGAAGACCTGAAAAATCCTGACTTCAAGTTACTGGATACGATCAGGTTGTACGGCATCGAGGCAATCAGCTTCTACTTTCCTCAGGTCGAGGAACACTCCGATGACCAAGATCACAGTCCACGACCGGAGCGGCGAGACCCACAGCCTGTCCAGCAACCCTGCCACGGGTGCGTGTGAGGCTCGCGGGCTCGTAGCCCAGCGCATTCACATTGAGGCCGAGGTGTCTGCACCCGCGGACATCTCGGCCTTGATCCTTTACCTGACGGCACTCTCAAAGTGTCTGGACCCTAACAACCTCAACATTCATGAACGAAACCGACGACTATGACGACATGGGCTACGGCGACGACGACGCCTGGCGCGGAACTCCTGACGAGACGGAGGAGCCGGACGCGGGCGAGAAGTTCAACATGTCCCGGCGCATGTTCGCCGTGACGCCCAAGGGCGAGTTGCTGGTCGCTCCGAAGGGTTCCCGTCTCGATCACCCAGAGTGGCTCGACAGCCTCAACCTGGGTTATCTGGACCTGGACGCGGCGGTGATGGGGTTCGTTCGGAGCGGGCAGATCTACATCTACGGCGAGGGCTACGCGCAGCTCGGTGCCGCGCAGTACAAGCTCGTGCGCCAGTACTTTCCGTCGCTGGCGGTACTCGGTGCAGACATGGCGGGTTTCGTCTACTCCGGATTACGTCCGGGTGAGGAAGGAACGCAGTGGGAGCCACAGGTGAAGATCGGGCCCGTTGGGCCACTGGCCGCCCACGCACTTCGATATCCAGAGTCGTGAGATCAACATGTTCAGGTATCTGGTAAAGCTGCTGGTTCGTGCGGTCGCGCTGACGCTACTGCTGGCGTGTTCTTTAGCCGCGTTTCTCGACTGTGACAAGCGGTGGCGCGAGGACTCGGAGCAGACCTACAAGCGCCAGCAGGCCAACATCAAGCGGTTCATGGACGAGCAGGCCCAGCAGCGGTTCGAGCGCGAGCACCGGCTGGCCCGATACGTGTTCGAGCCGTACAAGTCGGCACAGGGGCGGCCCAACGGGGTGCTGGTCGTGCCGCGCAGCAAGCTGCAGCACTACATCGGCCTGATCGAGGCCGACCCCCTCTGTCTCGATCCCGACATCAAGGTGGTCGTGGACAGCGCCGTACTGCCCGACCAGCCGGTCGTTGAGGGCCGCGTGTTCGTCATTCGACGCGGTGGCCTCGTGCCAACGTCCAAGTCCGATCCGGGCTTCGTTGGGGATTTTCGCCTAGGCTCAATCGAACAGGCGAACAAGCCGGTGTCCCACATCATGGACCTGACACCGACGTTCAAGCAACTCGTTACTCACACCGAGTGGTTCGGTCAGAGTAAGCCGTTCCAGATCGTCGTTGTCGGTGTCGGCAAGGGTTCACTAGAGCCCGTACTGACAGACGTCGAGTTCAAGAGCATCTTCATCGAGGTTCGTTGATGTACGAAGAATCAAATGCGCTGGCCCTTCAATACAAGAATCTGGCGCATTTCATCAGCTGGCTGGTGGTCAAGAAGGCCTGCAAGCTGGGACTCATCTCCAGGCGCTCGAAATGGCAGTGGGCCGAGGAGTTGTTCGGCGCGGCGTTTACGGGTGTGCTTCTCGCCACCCGTTCGTCCAAGTTCGATCCGAACAAGGCCTCGTTCCTGACGTACGTTCACAAGGCGGCACTGCGTTCGGCCGTGCGAGAGTTCTGTCGGGTCTATCAGCCGATGGGCCCGCGGTTTCAGACGTTGACGCTCGAAGACGTCGAGAAGCATCAGCGCCTTCAACGCGGCTGCGTCGAATATGCCGCTATTCAACCGAAGCGTGCTGGCGACGACCAAAGTGTCGCGCGTGATGAAGTTCAAAAAGTGGTCGAGTGGTTGACGCCCCGGACGACACCACGGGACTTGAAACTGTGGCAGCGGTACCACACGGACAATGTGACGCAGGAAGCGCTGGCCGTTGAACTCGGCATCAGTAAGCAGCGCGTCCAGGAACTCATCGTCCGGGTCGATCGGAAACTCCAGAAATACTACGTGAAAGATCGTTATGGCGAAACCACTGGTCCTGTATCACGCTGAGTGCGCTGACGGGATGGCGGCGGCATAGGCGGTATGGCGCGTGTTGGAAGACACCGCCGAATACCGCCCAGTTCGTTATTCAGACCCCGTGCCCCGCGATATTGCGGGTCGCCGGGTGATCATGGTTGACTTCTGTTTCAACACACCGGAACAGATGCATGAGATTGCCAATCATGCCGATTCCTTCCTCGTCCTCGACCATCACGCGTCCGCACAAGAGATCCTGCGGACGCTGCCGACAAGTTGCGACTGCATCTGGGACAACACGAAGTCCGGCGCGCGGCTCGCCTGGGAGTATTTCCATCCGGGTAAGCCCGTGCCACCGCTCGTGGCCTACGTGGAAGACCGGGACCTCTGGGCGTGGAAGCTCCGGGATTCCGAAGAGGTGAATGCGGTCATCGCGAACACCAAGATGACGTTTATCGAGTACGACCTGCTTAACGCAGACCTCAACGTGCAGCTCGACGACGACGGCGTGCTCATGTTCAACTCGACGTTTCACGAGTCTGGCACCGAGTTGCTCAGCTACCGGGACAAGCTGGTCGAGGAGATGGCCGAGAAAGCCGAGTTCGTCTGGCTGGCCGGTTACGTCGTGCTGTGTGCCCCGGCACCCGTCTTGCGGAGTGAGACCTGCGGGCTCCTCGCCAAAGACATGCCGTTCGGGCTGACGTACCGGGTCTACAACGACGGCACGCGGGCCTACGATCTCCGGTTCCGCGAGTGGTTCGGCCGTGAAGTCGATGTGAGTGAGATTGCCAAGAAGTGCGGAGGCGGCGGGCACAAGAAGGCTGCCGGCTTCCAGGTGAAGTACGGGTTGAAGAGTGGCGAAGCTGATCGCAACCCGGTCGTACACGGCTACCGCCACAACTTCATACCGTGGCCGCCACAGGGTTTCAAGAAGTCCCCGTTCGAGATGGTGCGCGAAGCTGCCGAGATCACCGAGACGATCTTGAGCGGTAAGAACGTCAACTATCTCGAACAGCTAGGTGCGGTCAAGGACCTGGACCTGGCGACCTACTGTCTCATTCGCCAGAACCTTACGGGCAGCTTGAAGCTGTCAACGGAGAAGAAGGATGTTTAGTGCATTTCTCGTTTGCTGTCTGTCGGTTGCGCCTGTTCAAGACAAGCCCGGCACCCAGCCGAAGGCGGATCCGATCGTCGCGCCGGTGAAGGAGGGCTACTACCGCTGCGTCAGCGCGCTGCCGGGCGGTAAGCAGGCCGTCAGCATCGTCAGCGTCCGGAAGGCCCGCGACGTGTACATCGTCATCCAGGTTCAAAAGGATGGCAGCTCGATCGCGGGCGTCGGGTTCGTCAAGGAGTCAAACCTTGTCATCGGCTGGGCCGCGGGCGAGGCGCGGGGCGTAACGGTGTACAACATCGAGGCGAAGCAGCTTCGAGGCGAGTACACCGTTCTTCCCGGCGACGGTCGGAAGTACTCGGAAGTCTGCACGTTCCTCACGGACTTCGGTTCGGAGGATGAACCCAAGAAGGAGTAGTCTCCGTACAGCACTGCTTCAATTTTCAAGTAAGGAGTATTACGTTGGACGAATTACAAGCGGTCTGGGCCTGGCTGTCGATTAACTGGACCGGGTGGTACAACTGGATCCAGCTGGAAGACAACTGGCGGTGGACCATCTGGTCGTTGCTGTGGTTCTGGGTCCTGATCATGCTGCTGCGCGTGTCCCGCGTGGCCAAGTACAAGAAGCAGCTACAGGACGTGAAGGCGGACTTCGAGCTGTACCGGCGTCAGCGCGAGGCGGATGACGATGACAGGGCCGCAGCGGCTGATACCTCGGAGATCGAGCCTAAAGAACTCGAGGTCGTGGTTACACTCGATCTGTCCGAGGAACTGGAAGCGTTGGTTCGCGCAATGTTGCAAACGCAGGAATCCGCGGTGTCACCGCCGAAGCACGAGTCACAGGGGCCACAGGGCTATCCGGCGGGGCCTCAAGGTCCGTTCGTGTACCCGATGGTACCGCCACAGGTGTAAACCCGGTTCTTACGGTCGGGGGCTAGCTGCCCTCGGCCGTAAGGCCTTTTGTTTATCTATTGACTGAAAAAGTCCTTGTGGAGTGTCCTCCTTGTTAAACTGTGGTTGTGGCTCTGGTTTTCCGCTTGGGCGTGACACCGTCCGGTTGTGGCCGATTCTGATTCCAGGGATGAGTCTAAACATCGGTATTTGGCTGCGTGTCTTTGGCTAGGTTGCCGTAGAAGCACGCTAATGGTGAGTACGGGTGTGTCCTAGAAGACCGTACTAGGGTTATTCCATTGAGAAATGGTCTGAACCAGGACCCTGAGTGGGGAAACAGGGAGGCGGAAGACCAGAGCACCTACTTTTAGCCGGCAGGGACGCTAATGAGTCTGATGAATCCTGAGGCTATTAAAGCCCACTTCGGCGCACTTCGAGACATTGGCGCTTCGCTCGTCAAGGAAGCCGGCGATGCGAAGAAAGTTCATGCCCTTTCTGGGCGCTTGTACCTTAGTTCGTCGGGTTGGTTGCTCCTGACGGTGCCGAACGCGCTGGTTCGCGGTGCTTTTGACTCTTTGCACGTACCCGGCGTGGAGCTTCCACTTAAGAACGGTCGTCTAGTCGCCCATATTTCTGTGATGGACGCAGATGAAGTTGAGTCAATTGGTGGTCCGACGGCAATCTCGGAACGCGGGCATCAGTTTTCCTTTAACTTAGGCGCGTTGAAAGAAGTTGAACCTAAAACCTGGGACGGCGTATCCAAGGTTTGGTATTTAACCGTAGATTCGCCGGAACTTAGGCAGCTTCGTCGTTCGTACGGTTTGGAGCCTTTGCGCAATGGCTATGACCATCACGTAACAGTGGCTATTCGAAAAACCGGAGTATTAAATGCGAATGAAAAAACAAAAAGCGCGGGTTGGGCAAACAGCGCTGTATATTCGGCACGGCTACAAGGGCACCGAAACGCACAACAGTTGGCGGGGGATGCTCGAACGCTGCTATCGGAAAAAACATCCGCAATTCAAGGACTACGGAAAGCGTGGTATTCATGTTTGTCGTCGTTGGCGCCTGAATTTTCTAAGCTTTCTTGCAGACATGGGCCTGCGACCTCACGGGACGTCGTTGGATCGTGTGAACAATGCGAAGGGTTACTCTCCGACGAACTGTATCTGGGCTACGAGAAAGCAGCAGAATCGCAATCGGCGGTCGTGTCGCTTCATACAACTGGACGGCCAGCGGTTAACGCTAGCCGAATGGGCGGAACGCACGGGTGTGAAGTCGCATACGATTGCCGCGAGAATCGACCGGTACGGTTGGACGATTCAGCGAGCCTTGACAACGGCGTAAAGCAATCGGCGGAAGGCCCTAATCCGTTGGTGTTTCTAAACATGCTCGACGACGTGGTCATGTATCACATGGCCCGTCACCGTATGCAGCAGGCCCGTCAGCAGGCAGCGCTTGCCACGCCTCCACCGCCTAAGACGGCTGGTCTGGCTGCTCCGGCCACTGTGCAACCTACGACGGACAATCAAAAGACCGCGACCGCTCTTGATGACTTACGCGAAGCCAAGGCTCGTAGTGACAAGCGTGACTACGCGGGCAAGACGCACATTCTTCGTCGGATGATGAAGGAGAAGCCGCACGACTGGGCTGTGGACTCGGAAGACAAGGGTATCGCCGGCCTGACCCATATGCCGACGAAGTTTCGTCTGCACCTTCCGTCCCACCACATTCACGACCTCCGGCGAAATTTTGGTCAGCTGCAAAAATCCTCGTCGTTGCTCGGGGGTCTGGCGGCGCGTGCCGGGGGCTCTCTTGTAACTAAAGCAATGCGCAGCTCGAAGTCGCCCCTGAACCCCTATTACGCGAGTATGAGTCGTGCGGGGCTTGAATCCGGGTTTTCTGGTGGGCCCACGATTATGCCTCGAACGCGTTGGACGATGTCTGCTGCGTTAGGGCCCGCGGCTGGCACGGTGGATTACGAGTTCGGCAATTTTCTAGGTCAACAGGCGCGCGGTAACCTGGCAAAGCTACATTTGCCAACGGCACCTGCGTTAAGTGACGCTTTGGCCGTAACTAAGTCGGTACGTCCGATTGTTACAAATACACCAAACGGTCCAACTGTAGACGCGCCGTACTCTCGCCGTGTTCGTCGGCGGATTCGTCGCCAGATGCCTCCGCTTATGCGTCAGGTCGGGCAGGCGTTACAGCCCGCAGTACATGAAAATCAGGCAGAACTTATTGCGAACGTGAAATCGCAGATGCACTCTCCGTTGATTCGAAACTTAATTGATGCGGTCGCGTCTCGGCCGACTACCGCAGCGACGCGATTCGCGCAGCGTAACCTTTCATCGACAGCCGCACCGCTAATGCCCGCGACGCAGATTACGGGTGCCGGGGCGGTTGCTGGCGGGTTACACGGAGCCTTGACTGGTCACCCGGTGTCTGGTGCATTGATTGGTGGGTTGATGTCGGGGGTGACGGAGGCTCCGATCGCAATGCTTGCGAACGCTGGCAAGACTAAAGCGATCTCCAACATGAAGTCGACGTTGATGTCGCGCGGCATTCGAGAGGCGACTGGTCAAGCAAACTTGACAGAGCGGGCTACGAATCGTGCTCTGGGTGTGCTAGACGCAACAACCGGCGAGTTCATCTCGGCTGGGGGTGATATTGAGCGTTTGCGCCGAATGGGTCAACTGGCGCCGTCCAGGGTGTCCAGCGGTGCGAACCACATTGTTCAACATATTCAAGAACACGGTTCGATTCCTGCGACGCTTGCGGCTCTTCGCGAAGAAGCACCTTCGTTGCTTCCGCGAATTAAACGCGCCGCGGAGCTAAATAAAGAAGCCGGGCGTTGGGATGTGGAAGCACCTGACATTGTGAAGTTGCCCCTGCGTGGCGGGGAGCAATCTATTTGTCCACGCTGTCACAAGCCAATCGTTCACGACCTGTATCGTGACAAGAAGGGCTGGACGTTCCACCGTTCCTGTTTCGGCAAGGGCGGGGGCGCGGTTCGCATGCCGGACTCGATGAAGGAGGCTGCAGCGTTTGACTATCCGGAGGAGCAGCGCGGCGCGTTGACTACCGGCGGAGATGCCGCCGCCGGTCTCGGTGTCGGTCTGGCGACTGCGGGCTTGGCTGCTAAGCCACTGGCGTCGCGTACGCAAGGGTTGATTCAACAGCATCTGCCGATTGATCCGGCGCTAGAAGCACGGCTGGGGGCATATAAGAAACAACTCGACGCAGCTAAGGGTGCGCCGGGCACGTTGATGCCGGCCTACGTACAGGGTGGTCATGATGTTCTTTCAAACCCGGTTATGCCGGGGATGAGTGGGCTGGATGCTGCGAAGCGCATGCACACGCACCCGGTCGCTAAAGCATTCGGTGTTACGCCTTGGGATCAAAAGGAGCAGCACTTTACAGAGTTTGCCGGCTCCCCGTTGCGCGGGCAGGCGCAGATCATTCGTGAACTGTACGGTGATAAGGCCGACGACTTTGCGGCTGCAAGGTTTAAGCCCGACTACGACCGCATCACGGCAGAAGCGCAGCGCGCGGCCAAGCTTCGCGGTATTGCACCGGATAAGTGGTGGACGGACCCGTCGTTGAAGGCGCGGTTTCAGCCGGCGCTTGACGCGGTAGACGCAACACGTCAACGGGCTCTCCGCGGTCGTAGTGCGTTTGAACTTGCGGGAGATAAGGCGCCGCGAATGTTCTATGACGAAGTTTGGCGTGTGTCTCGTGTTTATGACCCGAAGCTGTTTGCCAGCTTCAAGCAGCTAGGGGTTAACTCGTCGGCGGACCTTGAGAAACTGCCGCCTGACGTGCAGAACAAGCTCGTCAAGTTGTTCGCGAGCCGTTCCGAGATGGGTCAGCACACGTCGCGGTTGTTCCGTGCCGTGTGGCGAAATGCCGTGCCGTTCTTCGGAAACATGGCGGCGCGCGGGCAGCAGCTCACGGGCGGGTTGAATCGAACGAATCGGGCGCTCTCGTTGATGAAACGGTACGCGATGCCTGCTACTGTAGTTGGAGGCGGCCTGACGTTGGGCGGGCTGGTTGCTGGCCATGATGGTCGAAACGCGGATCGACAGCAGCATCAGAATAACGTCGAGGCCTGGCGTAAAAACCTGATCAATGACACAACCGCCCAGATCAACTCCCAAAAGAGTTGGCTTGGGCGTCAGTTAGGACTTTAATATGCCAGACTCTGTCCTGGAACAACTGATCTCTCACCCGGCAATGCGTGGTTTCATGCAGAACCACGGGTTGCTCGGGGATCCGCACGTAAACGTCGTCGATCAGATCCGTCTGCAGAACGATCGCGGTCGCCGCGATCAGGCGGTTGCGCAGGGTGCCGAATACGACCGGGACACCTATAAGCAACTGTTCAAGGGTATGGGCAACCTGACGGGTATCAAGAGTACGCCGCAGACCCAGGCCGCGGGTGATACGGCGAGTGGCTTGCTGGCTAAGCTGGCACCGCACGGCGTGAGCATGTTTCCAGAGACCTGGAACAAGCTACACGGCAGCCGCGGCTCTGTGGCGTCACTGGCCGGGGACATTCAGGATACGGAACCGGAACAAAACCCCGCCGTTGCGGCACAGACGGCCGGTACGATCTTCAAGACGGTTCACAACCCATTTACCGGTCCAGGCGCCGCGGGGCTCTCTACGGCGCATCTAGGGCCCTTGTACAAGAACCTGCACGCCAGGGGGATGCTCGGGACCAAGGGCGGGCCTAATGCGGCCAACTCGGCCAAGCAGATCGGGGAGTGGTCCGGGGCGCTTCGTGCGATGCAGGACAGCGCAGTTGAGAACTCGATTAAGAAGTCGAGTATCTCCCTATTCAAAGCGGCCATCTCTTCCAACCTCATCGCCCGGACGCTGGAAAGCACCCGGGCCCGCGGGGCCCTTACGCCCCAGCGTGCGCAGAAGTTCGAGGGCCGGTTGAACAGTTGGCTCGGGCACACGCCCGCGGGCAAGTTTCCGGATGAGACACCTGGCGCTACGGTTCCGCGTGGAGCCACGGATCGATTCGTCAGCGGGATGCAGCAGACCTTGGATGCTTCGCCAAAAATTCCGCAGGTTGGATTCGCGGGCGGGGCACTTCGTCCGCAAATTGCGTCACGCGTCGGGAAGGTTTTTAACGCGCCGCAGCCGGCGGTCAAATACATGCCGAAGCTTGAGAAGCCTGTAACACACTACACGCCGGGTGAGACACCACAAATCTCCTCGACGTCTCATGTTGCTGTACTCGGCCACGAGATGGGCCACGTGGCGTCGGATCCTAGGGCCAGTAAGCTCACAAGTCAAAGCGGCCTTGCCGGAACGTCGCGGGATGAGCTGAACCGTGAGCGACTCGCCAATTCGGCGCTGCGTCGAACGGCCAACATTGACAACGGGCGCGCTCTGGGTGGCGCAATGGGCGTCGGTCGAGTGGACCCGGCTCAAGTGACCGCTCTGACGAATCAGCAGCTAGAGGGCTATAAGCTACTGGATCTGAAGCGCGGCGTTAATGCAAAGGCCGAGGCCGGTGGTGTGTTGAAGCCAGACGCGGCCCGCCAGTACGGTTTCACCACGCGAAAGATCGTGGGCGTGCTGCAGAACCCGCAGAAGACCGCGGGTGTAATGCCGGCGTTGCTCGCAGGTGGCGCCCTTGGGCTCGGCGGCGGGTTGGCCCTGAATACGTATGCGCACCGGAGTAAGCTGCGCCAGTCGGTTGCTAATGCGCCGCAGCTGCCGTCTATTCCCTCGACGACTGACGCGAAAGGTAACTGGACCGGATTCAAGCCGATGACGGACGACGCAAAGCAGCGCCTGTTTCAGACGTCTAACTACGTGAACCACCCCGGGTTTTGGGAGTCGGCGCCGAAGAAGCCGACGTTAATGCGTATGCTAGAGGAACCGGAAACGGCGGCTGCCGCTCGTAGGCTCGGCGGCTGAACAAGGAGGTTGTCATGGAATTCAAGTTAGGCTGGCGTCGCGATCTCCCTGACAAGCGCGACCGGCGGTACGGTGCTTCGATCGTGCCCGAAGTTGCGCTGCCGCCCGCGGTCAGTCTGCGGGCGCACATGCCGGAAATTCACAACCAAGGCTCTCTCGGCTGCTGCACGGCTGAAGCCGTCTGCGGCTTGCTGCATTACCGCGAGTTGACGGACAGTAACCCGCGGCTCGTTAATCCGTCTGTACTGTTTCAGTACTACAACACGCGCGTGCTGGAAGGCACGGTGAAGGAAGACTCGGGCGCGTCGATTCGCAACGCAGTGAAGGCCGCTGCACAGTTCG
>ERZ869921.419-NODE-419-length-27192-cov-13.680363_pt1 | contig 27192 bp, 23 predicted proteins | sample MGYA00579310_ERZ869921 | MGnify/ENA primary metagenome ERZ869921 (study PRJEB32216, sample SAMN09231816) | wastewater metagenome | place: USA: Maryland | collected 2016-06-21 | study: EMG produced TPA metagenomics assembly of the PRJNA472060 data set (Reclaimed... | reverse complement strand
GACAACCTGATGCATGTGAAGGACCAGTACGTCGGCCGCTGGGACTCACTTGAAATCATCGACCTCCTCTTCGCTATCCAGTCCCGCCACAACCCCGACATCTTCTTCGTCGAAGGCGGGCAGATCTGGCTTGCCCTCTGGCCGACGATCAAGCGGGAGATGCAGAAGCGGGACCGCTGGATCAACTTCGATGTCCGCCAACCAATCAGCGACAAGGCCTCTCGCGGCCGGTCCTTCCAGCGGCGGATGCGGGCCGGCGGCTGCCGGTACAACAAAGAGGCCGAGTGGTATCCGGGGTATGAGGAGGAACTCCTCCGATTCACCGGCAATTCCGAAGCCACCCTCGACGACCAGTTCGACTCGACGGCACTCCTCTCCCTCGGGTTCGACACCCTGGCGGAGGTGGACGAAGAGACGCTGGAGGATGAGGAAGAAGTCGAAATGCGGGAGTACGATCCCCGCCGGCTGATCGGCCGTTCGCGTGTCACTGGTTATTAAGGAGTCAATATGAAGTCCATCCTGATCCTGGCCCTCGCCCTCAGCCTGACCGGCTGCGCCAATCTCAAGGGCGCGTTCGCCAACCGCGCTGCCTGCACCGTCTCGGGACAGCAGCTCCTCGTCGCCTCGATGTACGGCCCGATCGGGATCGTCTCGAAGATCGACGCCGCCGACTCCGCCGCCATTTGCCAGAAGGCCCCGTGATGCTTCACCTCGAAACCAAGCTCAAGGTCGATCGCGAGGTCATGCTCGCGTCGAACCTCGCTTCGAGGTTTTCGCAGGGCGACCTCGACAAGATCGGGGATTGGGTCTGGGACGGCTACAACATGGACGAGCAGTCCCGGGGCCGTTGGCTCCGCCGGACACAGGCCGCGATGGACCTCGCCCTCCAGCTGTCGAAGGACAAGGCCTTCCCCTGGCCGGGCGCCTCGAATGTTGCCTTCCCTCTCGTCACCATCGCGACGATGCAGTTTCACGCCCGGGCCTACCCCGCGATTGTGAGGCAGCCGGATCTCGTGCGCTACCGCGTGGTGGGGGAGGATCCGACGGGGGCCGAGGCCGCGCGTGCCCTCCGCATCGGCTGCCACATGAGCTATCAGCTCCTGGAAGAGGACGAGGCCTGGGAAGAACAGCAGGACCGCCTGTTGATCAACCTCCCAATCGTCGGCTGCGCGTTCAAGAAGTCCTACCACAACGCCGCGGACGGGAAGAATTGCTCGGAACTGGTCCTCGCAAAGGACCTGGTCCTGGACTACTACGCCAAGTCGGTCGAATCCTGCGCGCGGAAGACGCACATCGTCCCGCTCTACCGGAACGAGATGCACACCCGGATGCTGCTCGGGACGTTTGTCGACTACACCGGAGAGGCTTGGTACCAGGGCCCGGCCACCCCAATGACAACCCCGACGGACTCCCGGACGGACCGCCGCGAGGGGCACAACCCGCCGCAGGCCAGCGACGCAACTCCTTTCACCGCACTGGAGCAGCATTGCTGGTTCGACTTCGACCAAGACGGCTACGCCGAACCCTACATCATCACGATTGAGGCGACGACGAAGAAGGTCCTCCGCATCGTGGCTCGCTGGGATCGGGAGGTCGATGTCGAGAGGACGTCCAAAGACGCCATCATCTCCATCACCCCGACGGAGTACTTCACGAAATACACCTTCATCCCGGCGCCGGATGGGTCGATCTACGACCTGGGCTTTGGGATCTTGCTGGGGCCGCTGAATGAATCAGTCAACACCCTCGTCAACCAGCTCATCGATGCCGGAACGATGGCAACAACTGCTGGCGGTTTCCTCGCCCGCGGAGCCAAAATTCGTGGTGGTGCCTACACGTTCGCGCCACTCGAGTGGAAGCGGGTTGACTCTACCGGCGACGACCTTCAAAAATCCATTTATCCGCTGCCAGTACGGGAGCCCTCCGCCGTCCTCTTCAACCTCCTCTCCCTCCTGATCCAGTACACGGATCGGATCTCGGGCTCCACCGACATCATGGTCGGAGAGAACGTCGGTCAGAACACCCCCGCGGCGACCTCCCGAGAACTCGTCCGCCAGGGCTCCATGATCTACTCGGCGATCTTCAAGCGCGTCTGGCGCGCGATGAAGTGGGAGTGCGAGAAGCTGTACACGCTCAACGCGATGTTTATGAAGAGCACTGTGACCTACGGCCCGAACGGCGCGAAGGCTCTTCGGGAAGACTACCTTGGCGACCCAAAGAAGATCTGCCCCGCAGCCGACCCCGCGGTGGCGTCGGACGAGAAGGAACTCCAGCGCGCTGTTGCGATCAAGCAGGCGGCGATGGCCACCCCCGGCTACAACATCGCGGCGGTGGAGAAGAACTACCTCCGTGCCATGCATGTGGATGGGGTGGATATCCTCTATCCAGGGCCCGACAAGGTCCCTGCAGGAAAGGACCCGAAGGTTACCCTGCAGGAGTTGAAGAACCAGGCGCAGCAAGCCTCGGACCAGGCGGAGACTCAACGACTGATCATCAAGATCATGTCCGAGCGTCAGTACCTCATGGCCGAAATCGCTGCGCTCGAAGCCAAGGCCGCACTCGATTGGGCCAAGGCTGGGGGAGAGCAGACGCAACAGCAAATCTCTGCTTTCCAAACCGCGATCGGCGCGCTGAAAGCCCACGACGAAGCCCTGGGTGGGCGGGTTGATCATCTCTTGAAGTCAATGGAGCTAGACAATGCTGCGAGTGAAGGAAGAGGAGTTCCAGGCGTGGCTGCAGAATCCGGTGACGGCGGGGCTTAAAGCCCTTCTCCATCAGAGGGCCGAAGCGCTGAAGGAACGTTGGGCGGAAGGTCATTTCACTGACCCCTCCCAATACGGAACTGCAATCCTCAACGCGGAGGCGATCGGGGAGTGCAAGTTGATTGGCCGAATTCTCGGCCTGGATTTTGAGCAATTTGAACAGGAGCTATACGATGACGGTGACGAACACAAGCGGCCTCAAACCCCTGGGCCGAGCAGTCTTGCTGGAACACTATGAGCCCGAACGCAAGGTCGGGATGATCGTGATTCCGGAGAATGTCCATGACCGCACGGTCATGCTGGAGCAGCGGGCAATCGTGATCGAGCTGGGCGAGCACGCCTATCCCGACGAGCCCCCGCGCTGCAAGCCCGGGGATAAGGTGCTGGTCGCTCGGATGAGCGGCTACATCGCCAAGGGCCCTGCCGACGGGAAGAAGTATCTCATGGTCAACGACCGTGACATCTTCGCCCTGATCACCGACGAGCAAGTTTTGGAGTAAATCATGCCTGGAGAAATGAACGGTTCCGACTCCCGCGACGCAGTTGTGGCGGAAGCCCGCAGCCTCGGCTGGGCCCCGAAGGAAGAATGGCGCGGCGACCCCGAAAGGTGGATCGACGCCGACGTCTTCGTCCAGCGCGGCCACGAGATGATGCCGCTGCTGAAGGCGACGAACAAGCGGCTCTCGGGCCAGGTCGACGCCCAGGCGGGAGAGATCGCTGAGCTGCGCCGGCTGCACCAGGAAACCCTCGGGACGCTGGAGGACCTGAAGAAGTTCTCCGCCGAGCACACAGCCGCGAAGGTGAAGGAGGCCAAGGCTTCCGTCATGGCGCAGCTGAAGAAGGCGAAGGAAGACGGCAACGCCGACCTCGAAGTCGAGCTGACCGACCAGCTGGTCGACCTGCGTGCACAAGAGCGGACGGCGGCAGCCCCCGCTCCGGCTCCGGCACCTGCAGACGACAAGCCCAAGATGGACCCGCTTTTTGAGGCTTGGATGAACGAGCCTGAGAATTCGTGGTTCATCGAAGATGAAGTCAAGCAGGCGGCGGCCGTCGCGATGGCACGCCAGCTCCGAAAGGACCCGGCCAACAAGGCCATCGTCGGGAAGGCTTTCTACGACCTGGTCGGAGAGAAGACGCTCGAGAAGTTCGGCCCTGCCGGCGGCGTGCAGCAGCGCTCGACCAAGGTCGAAGGTTCCCGCGGCGGCTCCGGCGGCTCTGGTGGTGGCGGCCCTCGAGCCAAGACCTACAACGACCTGCCCGCCGATGCGAAGGCCGCCTGCGACAAGCAGGGGCAGAACTTCATCGGCAAGGCCGGGTACAAAACCGAGGCCGACTGGCGCTCCTACTACTGCACGATGTATTTCGCTGGAGACGACGAATGATTCCCGGACTCAACCCCAAGGCAAATCCCGCAGACCCTCAAGTCGAGAGGGCCTCGCGCATTCCCATGTCAGTGCCGCAGCAACGGCTCTCGGTCCCTGACATTCCGGGCTTCCACCTTCACTGGATGCTGGGCACCCCCGAGAGACTCGCCCAAGCACTGAAGGCCGGCTACCAGTTCGTCGAGCAAGGCGAGGTTCAAGTCACGAACCGCGGCCTTGCAAACGACGCTGAGAGCGATGGCAGCACCGACCTGGGAAGCCGCGTGACGGTTCTCGCGGGCGGAGACACGACGAACAACGGCCAGCACGTCTCGTTGGTCCTGATGAAACTCCGCCAAGAATGGTGGGACGAAGACCAGAAACAGTTGGAGAAAAAGAGCGATCAGCTCGCGGCGGCTCTCCGCTCGGGCACCCCCCTCCCTGGTGACACTGGCGACGCGAGCCAACGCTACGTCGATCAGAAGCGCACCGCCATGACAATGTTTCACCCAAAACGGAGGTCTTAAATGGCCAACATCAACGCACCCTCGGGCCTCGCCCCGGTGCGCTACCTCAACGGCGCACCCTGGAGCGGCCAAGCCCGCCTCTACTGCATCCTGTCGGGCAACGGCTCGGCCTACGCCATCGGCGACCCGGTCGTGGTCGGCGGCTCCGGCGATGACAACGGCGTCCCGGATGTCGTGCTGGCTACCGCCGGCACTGGCAATCAGGTCACCGGCGTGATCGTCTCTGCCGGCGGCATCGTCAACGGCGGCTTCATGGCCGACCCGACGAACCTGAACACGACGGTCATCCCCGCGACGAAGACGAAGAACTACTACGTCATGGTCGTGGACGATCCGAACGTCGTCTTCGAAATCCAAGAAGGCGGCGCCGGCGCGGCCCTGGCGAAGACGGACATCTCGAACAACTTCAACCTGAAGTCGGGCACGAACTCGGGCTACCTCTCGGGGTGGGTCCTGGACAACGCCTCGGCCGCCACCACGGCGACGCTGCAGTTGAAGCTCCTCGGCCTGGCCCAGCGGAAGGACAACACCTTCGGCACCTATGCCAAGTGGCTCGTCAAGATCAACAACCACACCTTCGGCGCCGGCGTCGCAGGCACTGCGTAAGAAAGGAGAACCGTCATGCCCGCAGGCATCATCAACACCGGCTCACATCCGAAACTGCTCTGGCCTGGCATCTACGCCACGTGGGGCCAGATCTACGCCGAGCACCCGACGGAGTACACCGACCTGTACGAAGTCCAGAGTTCGGACAAGGCCTACGAGGAGACCGTGCAAGTCACCGGCTTCGGTCTGGCTCCGATCAAGAGTGAAGGCTCGCCCGTCACTTATGACTCGGAAGTCCAGGGCGTCATCACCCGGTTCACGCACATCGCCTACGCCCTCGGCTACATCGTGACCTTCGAGGAACTGCGCGACAACCTCTACGAGATCGTTGCGCAGCGTCGGGCCAAGGCCAACGCGTTCGCCATCAACCAGACGCTGGAGAACATCGGCGCCTTCCTGTACAACAACGCCTTCTCCACCACCTACTTCACGACGGGTGATGGCCAGGCGCTGTGCAGCACGTCCCACGTGCAGGCAACGGGTGGCACCTACTCCAACGCGCTGTCCCCGGCGGCGGATCTGAGCGAGAGCGCGCTGGAAGACCTGATGGTCCAGATCATGGGGGTCACGACCGATCGCGGCCTGCTGATCAACCTGATGGCGGAGTCCCTGCACGTACCGCGTCAGGAGTGGTTCAACGCGAACCGCATCCTGCAGTCGGTGCTGCAGTCCAACACCTCGAACAACAACATCAACGTGTTGAAGGCGACGAATGCCCTCCCCAAGGGCATCAAGCTGAACCACTACTTCACCGCCCCGCACGCCTGGTTCCTCCGGACCAACTGCCCGGAGGGGATGACCTGGTTCTGGCGCGATCGCCCGATGTTCGACCAGGACAACGACTTCGACACCAAGAACGCGAAGGCGGCGACGTACTTCCGGGCGTCGGCCGGCTGCACTGACCCGCGCGGCATCTTCGGCTCGAACGGGCCTTGAGTGAGGATGGCGCCAATTTCCACCCGGTTATTGGCGCCAACTCTATCCCCCCTGTCCGCCCCGGTTCGCATGGCCGGGCGGCTTTCTCCCTCAAATGGAGGTCAACATGCCCATCTCGAATTTCCCCCAAGGCTTTGCCTACGGCCTCTCTGTTCGCGGCATGCCGCTGTTGCAGATGCAACCGGGCCAAGTCTTCTTCGTCTCGAACTCGACCCAGCTCAACCCGGGAGAGAAGGCCGGCAGCGATGGCAATCGCGGGACGTTCCTCGATCCCTTCGCCACGCTCGACTACGCGCTGAGCCAATGCGTACAGGGCCGCGGTGACATCATCTTCGTCGGCCCCGACCACGCAGAGACTATCGCCAACGCCACGACGCTGTCCCTCGACTGCGCCGGCGTCGCGATTATCGGCCTGGGCGCAGGCCTCCTCCGCCCGACGTTCACCTTCACCGCGGCAACCGCCAACATCCCGCTCCGCGCGGGCATGATGTCGATTCAGAACTGCCTGTTCATCGCCAACTTCGCGGACGTCGCCAGCGCCATCACGGGGATCTCCGGCAGCTCGGCGACCTCCACCATCACGGGGACGACGTTCAGCGCGGTCGGTGCCGTCACCGGCGGGTTCTACCCGGGCCAGGTTCTCCGCGGCACGGGTGTGACGCCCGGGACCTACATCATCCAGCAGCTCACCGGCACGACGAACGGCATCGGGACCTACCAGGTCTCTACCAGCCAAACCGTGACTTCGACCACGATCACGGGGACCACGCCCGACCTTGCGATCGAGAACTGCGAGTTCAAGGACACGACGAGCGCGCTGAACTTCATCACCCTGGTCACCGGCACCACGACGGCGAACCAGATGGACGGCTTCTCCTTCACCAACAACCGCGTCTCGAGCCTGGGCACCACCGCCGCAACTACGGCGATCAAGATGACCTCGGCCACGGATCGCATGACGATCGCAGGGAACTTCGGCTGCTCCGCCGTGCTGAACGATACCGCCGCCATCCTGGCAGCCGGTGCGAACAACATGACGAACTTCGACCTCCGCGCCAACCGCTGGGAGCGTCCGAACACCTCGTCCACCGGCGGGTCGTTCGTCAGCACTTCGGCCACGGCCTGGACGGGGCACGCGTCGGACAACTACCTGTATCAGCTCGACAACACGGCGGGGATCTGGATCGCAACCGGCACTGGCGGCGCGTTCGGGTTCTCGCAGAACTTCTCCCCCATCACCGGGGCGGTGGACAAGTCGGGCCTGATCAACCCCGCAGCTGTTTGAACCATGGGGGGTTTCGGCCCCTCTCTTTGAAAGGAGATTTCCATGGCAAACAGTTTGACGGTTCAAACCCTCCTCGATGGGTATCGCAATACGGTGCTCAACGTGGTCGGCGTCCTCGACACCTCCGACCTCGCAGCTACCGACATTGCAGTCCTGGCGAACTTCACCCCCATCCCAACCGACTGGCGGATCGACGAAGTCGAGTTCACCGTGTCGAGCCAGATCGTGGTGCAGCTCCTGTGGAAGGCGACAACCGACGTCGTTGCGGCTACGTTCTACCAAGCGGGCGAGATCGACTACGCGGAACATTCCCCCTTGTTGAACAACGCCGGTGCGGGGAAGAATGGTACGTTGCGGGTCAAGACCACGGGCTGGGCTTCCGGCATCCAGGCCTTTACCCTCCTGATCCACCTCGTCAAGATGGGGGTTTGACATGCCGTTTGACTTGAAAGACGACAAGCAGAAAGAGCTCTTCCGCCAGGCTTTGGCCGACGCGATCGACGCTTGGCTGGACAAGCAGTTCTCCAAGTTCGGCAAATGGTCCCTCGGGGGCCTCGTCTCCATCGCCCTTGCGGGGTTGTCCTACCTCTACCTGAGCACCCACGGGTTCAAGCCATGACCACGCCAGCATACTTCAACACGGCAGCTCGAGTCATCGACTACGCGATGGAGGATGCTGGCCTTCTTCCCGAGGGGGCCACGCCGAATTCAGAGCAGTACGCGAAGGGACTGAACAAGCTGAACGACATCATCAACTTCGAGCAGACGCAGGGGTTGAAGTTGTTCTTGCTGCAAGACATTCCCGTGACCCTGATCCAGGGGCAAGGGACTTACATCCTGAGCCCGACGGGCGATGTTGCGATGACCAAGCCGATGCGGGCTGTCGACGCGTACTACTCGGACCAGAACGGAATCCGCCGCCCTCTCATCGTGCTGTCGTGGAACGACAAGGTTCGGCTGTCCCAGATCAACCAGCAGGGCGCAATCAACTCGTACTTCGTCGACAAGCAGGCAACATACCTGTCGGTGTTCTTCTGGCTGCTGCCGGACGCTACGGCGGTTCTCGGGTCGGCGCATCTGATCCTCCAGGTCCAGGCCCCCAACGTCGTGCAGGTTACGGACACCACCGCCTTCCCGCAAGAGTGGTTCATCTTCCTCCGCTGGGCCCTCGCGGATGAACTCGCTACGGGGCAGCCGCAGTCGATCATGGATCGGTGCCAGGCCCGTGCCGAGCGCTACCGTCGCGCCCTTGAGGACTGGGACGTCGAAGACGCGCCGACGCAATTCCAGCCCGATCCGAGGATGGGCCAAGATCGGGGAGGCTTTCGATGAGCGAAAAACCCCTCGCCCTTCCCCTCATCGCAGTTGTGTCGAATCGGGGGGAGCAGGCTGATGTCGACGCCCGGCTGATCAACGGGTTTGTCGAGAAGACGGAACTCGACGGCGTTTGGTGCTACAAGCGGCCGGGGTATGAGACCTACTACAACGGCTTCACTGGTGTCGGGAGGGGGACGTACTTCTGGGATGAAGGCACGGCATCCCTGCTGGGCGATGTCTATTCGGTCTTTGGGAGTAACCTATACCGCGGGTCGACCGTCCTCGGAGCCGTGAACGCCGACACGGATATGTACACCTTTGCGGGGAGCCAAGGCGCTACGCCGAAGCTCTTCATGAATTGCAGTACAAAGGCATACACGACGGATGGCACTACGGTGACGCAGGTAACGGATGTGGACTACCCAGCACTTACCGTCCCCGGCGCCGTGAACCTCGACGGCACGATCTACGTCATGACGCCAGACGCTTACATCCTCGGCTCCGACCTGAATGATCCAACGAGCTGGGACTCGCTTAATTCCATCCGGGTGCAGATCGACCCGGGGAAAGGCGTGGCGATTGCGAAGCAGTTAAACTACCTCATCGCGTTTAAGGAATTCAGCACCGAGGTCTTCTACGACGCTGCGAATGCGGCGGGAAGTCCCCTCGGCCGGGTCGAGGCGGCGAAGTTGGGGGTCGGCTGTGCTGCTGCCGACTCCATCGCCTCGATCGACGGTGCCCTGATTTGGGTCAGCGGATCAGCAAAGGCTGGCCGCAAGGTCATGTTGATGGAAGCGCTGAAGGCGAAGGAAGTTTCAACTCCCGCGGTGGAGCGGCTGCTGCAAAGTCTCGACAGCCCGAAGGGGACAGCCTTCGGCATCTCGGGCCACAGGTTCTACGTCCTGACTGACATCTTCTTCGGCATGCAGCGCACGCTGGTCTATGACCTGGACGAGAAGCTCTGGTTCGAGTGGGAAGCCGTCGACGGCGGGACGCTGCAGTTCATCTCCTCCACCGTCGGGTCGAATCAGGAAGTCCTCGTTCAGCTCTACGATGCGGAGGTTGTGCGGATTAGGTCCAGCCTCAACGCGGACAAGGGTCAGGCATTTTCCTGGGACCTCTACACCCCGAACTTCGATGCGGGGACCCGGCTTGGGAAAGTTGTTAACAAGCTTGAGGTCACGGCGGATCAACAGAACAACTCGATGCTCGAGGTCAGGTTCTCGGACGACGACTACCAAACCTGGTCACCCGCCCGCACGTTGGATCTGAGCCGCAAGCAGGCCTGGACTACCAAGATGGGGAAGTTCGTCAAGCGGGCCCACTGGTTCCACCAGCGCCTCAATGTGCCGCTGCGGATTAAGGCAGTTGACCTCCACACCGACCTCTGCACGCTATGAGCACGATTCAAGAACCCCCACTGCAACGGCCCTTCACGATGGAGGTCGGTGGACAGACCGTCGTCGATCCGGTCTGGGGGAAGTGGTTGTTCGACCTGGCGCAGTACATCAACTCGTTGAACGCAGGGGCGGCGACAAGTACGGGGACCGGAGCTCTTGTCCGACAGACCGGCCCCTCGCTGATAACCCCTTCAATCGGAGTATCGACCGGGACTTCCCTCGCCCTCACCGCCGGCCTGACTACCGGCCTCGCAACGTTCCTCCACACAACATCCGCCACCCTGAACAACGGAGCAGCTGCCGCTGCGGGGACACTCCTCAACGCCCCTGCGGCGGGCGATCCGTCGAAGTGGATTCCCATCAACGACAACGGGGTAACTCGCCACATCCCTGCGTGGTGATTGAAAGGAACAATCATGGCCACTGACTGGTCTGGATACAACTGGACGCCTACCCTCCCATTCGCCTTGCCGACGGAACGTCAGCTGGCGCAATCGTCCTTTGCGGACGCAGGGAAGGGCGCGGAATTCAAATTCAACCCAACGCAGCAGAATGCGCAGCTCCTGTCCTCCCTTGGCTACACCGGCCCGACATTCTCGGACAGTGGGAGTTGGTCCGACGCCGCCCGAACTTGGCTGTCGAACAGCGGCTACAGCGTGGGGGTGGCCCATGACCCAGGGTCGAGCGCGGGCGGGAGGCCGGAATACTTCGGCCTGACCGGCCCGGATGGTCGCTTCGTTACGGGGCAGGATGCCCCCACGATGACGATGAGCGACACGATGATGGACCAGATCACGCCATTCCTGATGATGGCCGGGCCGTTCGCCTCCGCAATCAGCACATCGGCTGGGCTGGCTGGAGCTGCTGGCAGCGGCCTCAGCACGGGCGCAGGCGGGCTCGCAAGTACCGCCGACGGGCTTACCGCCCTCGGATCTTCCTGGTCTCCGGAAGCCCTCGGCCTAACGTCTGTCGGCAGTTCGGGCAGCCAAGCTGCGGCGAGTTTGCTGAGTGAGCTGGGCAGCTGGACAGTCCCGACGTTGGGCGCAGCGGAGGCTGCGGCAGCTGGCGGCGGGGCGGCAGCGGCAGGGGGCGGAGCTCTTGGCGGAGGCGGTGGTGCGGCGACCGGCGCCGGGACCTTCTCCCCCTCGATGAACTACGGCCCCGGGATGACGGGGCTGCAGACCAGTGCCTACGACACAACCCTCGGGATGACGGGGTCGAAGGGCCTCGCCGACGCTGTCGCGAATAGCTCGATCGGGTCGAGCATCCTTCGGTCGCCGGTCACAAAAGGTTTGGCGGATAGCCTCTCTTCCTACGGGAGTGGGTCTGGCTGGGAAAGCCTGGTCAAGGGGGCGTTGTCCCTGTACCAGACGAACCAGATGTCGAAGTTGGGCCAGCCCTCTGCAGCGCAACGAACCGCGGGGGATCAGCTCGCCGCCCTCCTCTCCGACCCCTCGTCGATGACGAAGCTGCCGGGGTACGAGGCTGGGTTGCAAGCTGTCCAGCGTTCTGGCGCGGCGAACGGCTACCTCGGCTCCGGCAACATGGCTGTGGCGCTCTCGAAGTATGGCGGCGATTTCTACAACAACACCCTCCGCCAGCTCGACTCCATCGCCAACGGCAACGCCGGGATCAACCAGCAATACAACTTCGCCTCCACCGAGATGATGGGGAACGCCATCAACAATTTCGGCTATGGCCTGACCAAACTCTTCGGGGGTTGATATGCCAGACTTTTCTTCCTGGAGTCCCGTCTCGAACGGCGGGAGGTTGGTTGAAGCCGACAACATGGCTCAGATGGCTGGGATGGCGAAGATCCGGCACGAGACCGCCCTGGCAGATGAGGCGGAGCAGCGGGCGTCGGAAGGTCGGCGGCTGACTGATGCGATGAAGCAGGTGACGCAGGCTGGTATCGGCAAGGCTGGGTCGAGTCTCGCCGATCAACTGGAAGAGCAGGCGCTGCAGCTTTCCGACCTGGGCTTCCCGACAAAGGCTGGGGCCCTCGGCGTGCAGGCCGCAAACATCCGACTGCATGAGGCGCAGCAGCAGCATCAGGAAGGCGCTGCCGCAAAGCTCGAGTTTGACCAACGGGCAAAGACGCTGGATCGCATCGCCAACATCTACGGCTCGGCGAAGAACGAACAGGACTGGGCCGCTGCCAACATGATGATCGCGCAGCAGTTCCCCGACTTCGACAACCCGCTGGCGAAGATTCCCTTCAGCCCGGAAGCTGCGCGCCTCGCATCGGAGCAGGCGCTCTCGCAGAAAGACAAGCTGACGCTTAAGATCAAGGCGGCCGCGGCGGCGAGCGAGGATTCCCTGCGCAAGGCGCGGGAAGGCTACCTCACAACCCGCGCGGATCTGCTCGAACGCCAGACTGCCGATCGGGAGCATCGAACTGAACTGCTGGAAAAGACTGGCGGGAAGAAGGGGGTGGACAAGCCTGTCGGCTCCCCCTCCTCCGGCGACGTCAAGGGGGCTTCGAACCTCCTGAAGGGCGCCTATCCGAACCTTCCTAAAGAAGACCTCGACGCCGCGGCATATCAGATCGCGGGCGAGGCCAAGCGGATGGCGAAGGAGAATCCCGGCCTCTCCATGTCTGTGGCGATGTCGCGCGCCCTGGCAGCGGCGCAGAAAGACGGATACTTCGAAACGACGGACAAGATGTTCGGTTGGTCGAAGAGCACTCGATACAACTCGGCGGGTCGCTCGGCGGAGACTGCCCTTCCTGCCCCGGCGGATCGGAAGTTCCAAGCGGGCCGTTACTACCAAACCCCGAAGGGGGTGATGAAGTTCGACGGCACCTCGTGGCATCCGGCAACTACCCGCAGCCCGACCCCCGCCGCGATTATGGCGCAGGATATCCCTGATGACGGGGAGGATGAATAATGCCTGGGCTCTCTACCGAAGAAGTTTTCGGCCCCGCCTCGTCGGCATCTTCCCCGTCAAAGGGGCTGTCCACAGCTGAAGTTTTCGGCGAGCCGGTGGAGGAGGAAAAGCCCTCCATGATCGGTGCATCCCTCAAGAAAGGTGGAAAGAATGTTGCGGCAGTTGCGGACATGGTACTCGGCCTTCCGGGACAGGCTCTTGCTGTGGGAGCTGACATTGGCGGGCGTGCCTCTGCGCTGCTTCACGGCGGTTCACGATCGGATCAAGAGTGGGCGGGAAAGGCTATGCAAGGTCTTGTCCCAGAATCTCTCCTATCGCCGGTCTCGTCGACGCTCAAGGCGCTAGGCTTTGGCGGTACGGAAGACTCGGACGTCAATCGCCTGATGGCGAAGGCAATGGGGCTGGTGTCTCGAGGTGGGGATTGGGTGGAGGAGAAGACAGGGAAGGTCCTGACTCGGGCGGATGTGGAGAGTCTGGTTAATACAACCCTCCTCGGCCTGGGCGGCCGCGGTACGGCTGCGACGCTCGACCCACGGCTCAAGGCGCTCGGACAGTGGAAGGAAGACCCGGCGGCGCTGAAGGCCCGGCTTGAGGCGAAGGTCGCCTTGGATGAAGAGATGGCGGTGAAGAAGGCTGCGGAAGCTCCGATCGAGACGAGCACCGGGCGGATGATCCCACGGACAGACCAGCCAACCGCGATGCGCGCTTCCACTCCGGAAGAGATGCGCAAGCTGGAGAAGCAGGAAAGGAAGGCGTTGGATCAAAAGCGGAAGGACGTCCGCGCCGCTTTCGCTGATGACCCCGCCTACGCGGACCAGCTCGAAGGTCGGGCAGACCTCGCGGATCAGGCGCGGGAACTCGAAGGTCGGCACACCCGGCCGGAGAACCTGCCGCCGAACATGACCCGAACACGGGCGCCGGAGCAAACCGCCGCGGACGTTGCGCCGAAGACGCTGACGCAGAATGAATTTGGCGATCTCTCGATCGAGGCGCCCGATGCCCTGACGAGCGGACTGGCCAAGGTCCAGCGGGGCCGTCGGTTCGACCTGACGGCGGAGGAACTCGCGGCGGTGAAGGCGTCGGAGTCGAGCTTCAACCGGCCGGAACTCTTTGATCAGAACGGGAAGATCCTGAACGTCGGGAAGCGTCGTGGGCAGCAAGGCGCGATCGACTTCGATGAACTGTCAAAGCTTAACCCGGCGAGCGCCCTTGCCTCGATCCTCGCCCGGTCGCCCTACACGCTGAGGTCCCTGACCTACCTGCCGGGGAATCGGTCGGAGTTCACCACGCAGATGATTCGGGAAACCCTCCGTCGGGCGGACATCACGCAGGCGGAGAAGGACGTCCTCAATCCGATTCTGGATAAGGCGGGGGAGAAGATTACTGCGCGTGATCTGATGGTCGGGGTGAGGCAGGCGACAGGGGATTGGGAGCTGGGGAAGAAGACTTCGGAGAAATACGCTGACTACGGCCTGGCTGAAATCGGGCGGAAGGATCAGTTCTCCGGCGCCTTCGACGAGGCGGTCGACCCCCGAGCTTTCGACACCGCAACGGCGAAGGAAGTTCGTCCTGGCCACTGGGAAGTCTACGACGCCGAGGGGGAGTTCATCAACGATCTGGTCGACCCGAGCGTGAAGACCCAGCAAGACGCGGTCGCCTTCGCCCGCCGCTTGAATGATCGGATGCTGACGCCAGAGACCTCCGCGACGACGAACATCTATCAGCTCCCCGAGCATATGACGATGTTGGCGGAGAATCACTTTAAGGATCCGCGCTACTTTGGCCATACGAGGTCGTTTGACGAGGGTGGTGTGCGGCATGTGGTCGAGGTGCAGAGCGATCTGGCGCAGCAGTCGGGGAAGGGGGTTCCCGCGGAGGAAGTTCCCAAGCTGGTCGAGGCCTCGAAGAACCTGAATGCTCAGCTTACGATCATGAACCAGACGGATGGGAACATCTTCCGTCGAGAGTTTGCTGACAACTCACGAAAGATGATCGACGCGCTGGAGAAGTACAATCCCGACGTCAAGCTCATCTTGGGCGATCGCATCGCCAAGTTTGCCGGGCGCGAAGTCCCTGATCCGGAAGCTTACCTCCAACAAGCCCTCGACGAGGCTGCACACGGCGGGCAGTGGGCTGCACGCCTTGTGAACCGAGCGGTCAGCCATTACCAGGATCGGATCAGCGCAATCTTGGCGGAGCACCAAAACAAGCTCAACGCCACAGCTATCGACTCCCAACTCAAACCCGTCTTGAAGCACTGGCCCCGTCGGCTGATTCGGGAAGAGCTTGGCAACGCTGCGGCGGAGGGCCGGCCGACGGTTCGCTTCGCTACGGCAGATACAATGGCGAAGGTGGAGGGGTGGCCGGATGCGCAGGCAGCTTGGGATCAGGGTGGTCGTGGTGGAAGGCCGACGGAAACTTACAATCGACCGGAACAGCGCTTCGCTCCCGAACACCAAGGCATCTACGACCGCCACCTGAAGGAAGTCGAAGGTTTCGCCAAGAAGCTCGGCGGCGTCGAGGTCACCGACGATCTCGGCCACACCTGGATCGAAGTCCCCACGATCAAGGGCCCAAAGCAAATGCTCGGCCGGTCTGATCCTGAGCTGCTCAACGCTATCTCCCTCATCGGAGGGGGCGCAGCTCTTGCCGCCTACCTTTCGGGGAAAGACGAAGACGGGAACAGCAATGCTCCGAAGAACGCTGCCCTCACTGCTGCCGTCATCGGCCTGGGGATGTATGCCAAGTCCCGTTCCCCCGCCGTTCGGGACCTTGCAGAAAGTGCTGGCCGCGGGGTGGAGTATGGTCTCGGCCTCGTCTCCACCCGCGTCGGCAACATGTCCCAGGCTCTCCTCCACCGCATGCGGGAGCACGAGCGGGGGGTCTTGACGACTACCCACGACAACCTCAACGCAGTCGCCCCCTTCCTCGAACGCCTGGCCAAGGTCCCGGACTCCGCGAAGGAGGGCCTCAACGCCGCGATCCTGACGAACGACAACGCCGCGGTGCTCAAGGCAATGGGTAAGCTCGGCGACCCAGAGCTGGTCCGAGAGTGGAAGAACGTTCGGGGGAAACTCGAAGAACTCGGTCGCGGCCTCGTCTCCACCGGCCGGCTGAAAGAGTTGCTCCCCGACTACTACCCTCGCGTGGTCAACGATCTGCCGGGCCTGCTCGAAGCTCTCGGAACGGAGCAGCGGTCGTTTTTGGAGAAGAAACTCGAGTCCGCTCGGGTCGCCGCGATGAGGGAAAGTGGGCGGGACCTCTCCCCCCTCGAACAAAGTCTGATCGTGAACAAGGTTCTGCGGTCGAGCCCCACGAGCGGGAAGCCGGGGTATCTCAAGTCTCGGGTCATCGGGGAAATCACTCCGGAACTCGCCAAGTTCTACGCCCCGGCGGAAGAGTCTCTCCCCCTCTACGTCCGTGCCGTCTCGCGCGAGATCGAGCGGGCGAAGTTCTTCGGCGACGACCTGGTCCGCGACCCGGAAGGGGGACTGGCCAACATCGACCTCTCCATCGGGAACGTCGTGAACAAGGCGAGGTTGGACAAGAAGCTGACAGAGCCTCAAGTGGAAGAGCTCCGCTCCATCCTCCAATCCCGCTTTGGTCCGGGAGAGCGGGCTTCAAGCGGTCCGATTCAGTTGATGAAGAACCTGACCAACGTCGGGCTGCTTGGGAATGTGACCTCCGCTCTGGTGCAAGGCGGCGACGTCGCTATCGCGGTAGCGCAGCAGGGTTTTCTCCCCACGGTCAAGGCCTTGCAGCAAATCGTCACGAACGATCCGGCGAAGATTACGATGAAGGACCTCGGCCTGATCAACCACATCACGGAGGAAGTCACCGGCGGCCCCCGCAACGCGATGAAGATCGGCGGGATGACCCTCTCGTCCGCGAAGTTCCTGGACAAGGTGTTCAAGTACTCCGGCTTCACCGCGATTGATCAGCTGGGAAAATCCGCCGCGATGAACGCAGCGGCCAACCGCTTCCGCCGCCTCTCCCAGACAGAGAGTGGGCGCAAGGTGATTGAGCGGAAATACGGCGAGGCCTATGGGGAAGACTTCCCCGCCCTGGTGAAAGACCTGCAATCCGGCGCGCTGACCGAGAACGTGAAGGGCTTGCTCTTCTCCGAACTCTCCAACATCCAGCCGATCACAAAGCTCGAGGTCCCCCAAGCCTACCTCGACCACCCCAACGGCCGGGCGGTCTACATGCTGAAGACCTACATGCTGAAGCAGGCGGACATCATTCGGCGGGAGGGGATTCAAGAGATCAAAGCGGGGAACGTCTCTCGGGGGACGCAGAATATCCTGCGCTACGCCGTGGCTCTGGGTCTTGCCGGCGCGACGACGGACTATATCAAGAACTGGATTCTCGGCCGGGAGAATAACGACCTCGACGTCGCCTCCGTTACGGAGAATATGTTCAAGACCTTCGGCTGGTCCCAGTACGTCACGGACCAAGTCCGTAAGGGCAAGCCCATCCAGGCCATCGGTGGGACCGTCCTCCCCCCGTACAAGATGTGGGATGAGATTGTCTCCCGCGATCCCAAAGCAATCAACTACATCCCGTTCTTCGGCCGCCTGATCTACGCCCGCGAGATGGGCGGGTCGGAGAAGGCTGACCGCGCGGCAGAGAAGCGTAAGGCGAAGGAGCAGCAATGAGCACACCTCCGAAAGGCCCAGCCGACGAACTCGACCTGGGCGACTGGAATGCCGTATGCTACCAATGCGGGAGGAAGAAGAAAGCTTCCTTCCTCAAGAAGCATTGGCAAGGGTACTGGGTCTGCCCCGAGCATTGGGAGCCCCGCCACCCGCAAGACTTCGTCCGGGCAATTCCGGACAACATGACTCCCCCTTGGGCCCAACCCATGCCGGCGGATGTCTTTGTCGACTTCTGCACCCCGAACGGGAGCACAGCGATTGCGGATTTCGCCGTAGCGGACTGCGCTGTTGCGGACTACATCTCCCCCATGTTCGACCCGAACGTAACTGATTGAGGGCACTATGGCTTTTCCTACCACACACTTTAGTTCCAAGGTCACCACGATTACCGCAACGTGGCTGCAAGCCGTCAATGACTTTATCGCTGGGTTTGCGGCGGAGACGTTCGCCGCTTACGGCGCGGTTGGGGATGGGGTGACGGACGACTCGGACGCGATCCAGGCCGCGGTGATTGGGTCGCGCCTGCTCCGCGCTGGCGGGTATTCGAAGAACTACAAGGTGACGAAGACCATCGTCGTGCCTTCGAATACGCAGATCTACGGCGGCGGTGCACGAATCTTCCAGACCAACCTGCAGACCCCCCTCTGGGATACGAGGTCTACGTCGGACGTCTTGATCACGGGGTTCGTCCATACAGGTGCGACGATGTCGCAAGCCTCTGCAGGGACTTTCGTCGTGGGGAGAAAGTACTCCATTATCGACTTGGGTACGACGGACTTCACCCTCGTCGGTGCAGCCTCGAACACGGTTGGGCTGGCCTTCACAGCAACGGGGGCTGGGAGTGGGTCGGGGTTGGCCTCCACCTTCGTGAACCAACCCGGATCACTCGATGTCTGCATCCGAGCCGACTACGCCGTCAACCTCGTCGTCCGGGATAACACCTTTAACTCCTTCGCCTACTCCGCAGTTTCCATGCAACTGTGGGGGACGAACTATAAGGGCCTTCGCAACGTCATCAATGGCCCGGGGGCGTCAGTCCTCAACCCCCTGAGCCTGCCCGATCCACAGGTGCCCGGGTTCCGCAACTGCACCGGCATGACGATCTTGTGCCATGGGGCAGAGATTCGCGGGAACAAGATCAAGAATACCTCCCAAGGCTTGATCATCGGGCAGCAGAGCGACAACATCCTCTTCGACGGGAACATCATCTACAACACGGTGGTGGAGCACGGGGTCTATTGCGACACCGGCTGCGTCGGGATCAAGATTGACAACAACAGCATCAATGACACTGTGCTGGTCGGGGCGAAGATCCAGTACTATGACACGACACTCACCGCGCCGAATATCCTGACCGGCGGGAACTACGTCATCCTGACGGTCGGTACTACAGACTTTACCTTGATCGGCGCGTCCAGCAATACAGTAGGCGTGGCGTTTACGGCGACTGGCCCGGGTACTGGAACAGGGACTGTGCAGCTCCCCACGCCCTCGAACTCGACGTTCATCGGGAATACCCTGAAGAACATTGGGAGCGATGGCATCCTGATCATCAACACCGGGCCGGCAGTTGTTGCTACGATCACGGGAGCTACGCAGGCGAATCCTGGTGTCATCACTACGGCTGCGGCGCACGGGCTTGCGGTTGGTGACCTGATCGACATTGGGGGCATTGTCGGGATGACTCCGCTGAACAGTTCCTGGCGTGTCAACACCGTTCCGCTGGGGACGACCTTCACCGTGCGGACGCCCGCGGGGGCTGTCAACACGACAGCCTATCCGGCATATATCTCTGGTGGTACAGTTTCCCGCCCTGTATACGGTCGCAACATGATCGTAGCAAACAACACGCTGAAGACGATCGGGCAGGATGGCATCTCCATCCGCTACGTTGATGGATTCACGGTGGAGGGGAACCTACTCGAGACCGTCGGCCGGGTGGGGATCTATCAGCTCATCGCCCTCAACGGGAACACCAACGGGAACCTGCTGCGTGATGTCCAGAAGAACGGGATCTATTCCTACGACCCGATCGACGAGTGCTCTGTCTATGACAACACGCTGCTGAACGTCGGGGCAGCCGGGATCGATACGGGCGGCGCGTCGTCGGGCATCCTGGTCGAGGGCGTGGGTGGCGGGACGATTGAAGGGAACATCGTCCAAGGCGAACTGACACAGACAAAGATGTATTACGGTATCCAAGTCGGCCAGGGGGACAAGTCCCAGTGGGCTGTCCTGGACAACCAGGTCATCGACGCGGAGGGGGCGATCATCGCCCTGGACACGAGTACGACAACACCGCTGCGCCGACTCGATGGAAACGTCGGGACGTCAGCTGCAGGGCCGGATGCCATTGCAGGTCTGGCCTCGGCCGTCCCAAATCGTGGGGAGTCCCGTCCGAGCTGGGAAGCAAACGCTGCGCCGACAACGGGATTCTGGCCGCAAGAAGCGAAGATTCGCAAGATCACCCCGGCTACGGGCGATCCAACTGGCTGGGTCAATGTCAGCTCCGGAACTCCGGGGACTTGGCGCCCGACTGGAATGACCCATGGGTGCGCTCCGGCGACGCCGCTCCAGGGAGGTTTCACCACGACCTGCTCCGCGGCGACGGGGGTTACGGGTGGGGTTGCTGGGGTAACCTTCGGACCGACGAAGTACCAAGTCAACGGCGCTTACTGCACGGTGGAGGGGTACTTCGTCGCCAACGTCACGACTGTGGGGACGACAATCACCTGTCGACTGACCCTCCCAATTGCCGCCACGCTTGGGGCAGCAGGGCAAGGCCTGTGGGGCATGGTCGTTGTCGGGGAGCTGAACATGTACGGCACTGGCCGGGCGGACAACAACGGGGCCAACGATGAGGCGGCGTTCTCTGTCTACAGCTCGGGGAACGGGAATGTCAGGTTCTACTACCGCTACACGTATCAGCTGAATCCGTAAGCTTTTTCCGCAGGCAGTTTGGATTGCCTGCACACCCGCCGCACCCTTCCCGGGTGTAGCGAACAGCCCTCTCACTGACCCCTAGGCGGGCGGCGATGAGGGCTGTCTTCTTGTAGCGGTCGAAGAAGAACCAGAGGCAGCAATACCCCAGGTCTTCTAGGATCATGGAGCGGACGGTAGGGCGGGTCATATTGGCGCCGTTTTCGGGTGGTTAATTGGCGCCATCATTGCCCCCTGTAAATCAACATCAGATCCGTCTCGATGTTCGGGCCACAGACCTTTGCCTCGATAGTCCCCGAGCGGATGCAGCCCGTCAACATCCCTTCGAAATCGCGGAAGTCGGAGAAGAAGGTGTGAACATGCTGGTAGGCGTCGGCGTACTTGACCTGCCCGCGGAACTTGATGTACTGGATAAACCGCTCGGCTTGGAGGGATTCCTCCGACCTGCCGATGCGGGAGAAGACTTTGTCCAGATCCTTCTCGGTCGAGTCCAGCATCGTCCCGGCGAGTTCGAGATCCTCTCGGGTGATAACGAGTTCATCCCGCTGGGAAGCGGAGATGATGAGGGCGAGCTTGTGCATGTGGGTCTGCTTCCGCGCGAGGTATCCGTCGATCTGCGCAGCCTCCATCCGTTTTGACCCCTCCCCCCACATGCGTTCGTACCAGGCACGACCCCACGCACGCGCACTCTCCTCGATAGTATAAGGACCGACGAGCTGGGTTGAGATATGCTCCAGATCGTGGATCAAAGCGCGGGAGCGCTCCTCATGATCCTCGCGGGTAAACTCATCCGGGTAGGCGATGAGGGCTTCCTTCTTCTCCCCATAGACGAAGACGCAGCGGGAGGTAAAACCCCCGCCGACAGTCGCCGCTGGCATGTTGTCCGCGATCCAGTGCGGCGTCGTGCAGCCAATCATGTTGATCCACGGTGCCTCCACCATGTCGTTGCCAGAAGTCTTGGTTACCTTCTCAAACGTCTTCTTCCCGTCCCACAGCGTGATGTAGAGGTTAATCATGTCCCGATCTTGGGGGTTGATCAGGTTGCCAAGTTCCCCCGACGCGAGGGTGATGGCAGACATCGGGCACCAGTCCTCCCCCCACTGGAACGACTCCCCCGCTGCGGCGAAGGCCTCGACCAGGGCGGGCCAGGTGATGACGTCCGGGCCGAACTTGATGCCAGGGACCTTCTTCAGCAGGTCGAGCCCGAGGTCCATCGTCGTGGTTTTGCTGATCACCCCCGGAGGGGCGACGAAGATGATGTAGAAGTTCGGATACCAGCAGAATCGCTTCATGTCAATCCATACACGCCTCCTTAGACATCCCGCAATAGCAGAAACTCCTGCCCAAAAATGCATTACTCTGGGCGCCTCAGTTCCTGATGTGTAGTCGAGGAAGGCCGGCAGCCAGTCTTTAAGGATTCTTGGCACATTACTTCCTACGGTCATGCACGTTACCGGGTCCGCCACGAAGGCGCCCTTTATCCACCATATCCCGACTGTTTTGCTTTTTGGTGCCCAGAAATAGGTGGTTAATGTTAAAGCAGGCTGGGTTATCGCACTTATGGAGTACACAAAGTCCTTCGACGCTAGCACCTCGGATCAGCTCGTACCAAGCTCTAGTGACTAGGCGAAGTTTTCCGTTTACTGTTATGACTCCATAGCCATACCTATCTTTTGACCCAGTCCAGTTTACGCAGCCCGTAACGGTGTCTTGTACTCCGTATTGTGCTATGCGGTCGAACAGACTTAGACCATGCTTAGTCATCCGCACTCCCCCCAAGATACCCGCGACGTCTTGATCCCCACCGGGATGATCAGGGGGTCGTCATAGGGCAGCACGATTTGGGATTGTTCCTTCAACTGGCCGAGGTACTTCTCTTCGCTATGCGAGGGGAATTGGCCGACAAGGGAATCGTGGACCTGCAACAGCACCCAGATGCTCGGGCAGTTCTCGTGCAGGTTCATCCAGATGCGGTTGATGTACAGCGCAACGGTGGATTGCGGCTGCCAGGCAATCGCTTCCCGAAACGTGTCCTCGTCTATCTTCCCGAAGAAGAATCGCTTGTAGCCGAAGATGTTGGAGACCCAGCGGCGCTTGAGGACTTGCTGCTTGAAATCATCTTGCCACCGCTTGATCGCGGGGTAGCGGGAGAAGTACCATTTCTGCGTCCGATCGCATTCGTGGACGGTAAGCCCCAGGCGAGACGAGAGGCCGTGAGGAGTGCCGAGATAGTGTGTTCCATGGGCGAAGGATTTGAAGGTCTTGTACTTCGGGTTGTCCGAGCCGTCGGGCCGGGTCTTCGTGATGGTGGGGTCGCGGTAGAATTCCCGCGCGGATTCTATGTAGGGGTCGCGCCCTTCCTTCAGCATCGCCTTCATCTCCCGCTCGTCGCTCTCCCACGCTACGATTCGGAGGTCGGCTTTTGAAAGGTCGGTGTCGAAGATGGTGAATCCTGGGTCTGGGACGAAGATCTTTCTAACGTTGGGGAGGACGAGTCCGGAGTCGTCATCATCTCCACCCTTAGGGATATTTTGTAGATTCGTTCCGGAGCCGAAGGCGTTCTCGCTTGAAGAGAAGCGGAAAGTTTCCGTGCCGCAGATGTTGTAGCTCGTCCGCATTCTTCCATCAACGTCCAGAGGGGCAAGGACGAAGGTAGAGAGAAACACTCCGAGACTTCGATACTCGGCGATGGCACGGAGGAGGGGTCGGAGGATTGGTTCACGTTTTGCAATCTTCGCCAGGGCTTCGTCATCGCAAGTAAGGTGGCCTGGCTTGCCCTTAATTGCGCGGGAAATGTTCTTGGGTTGGGCGAGGTCTTCGTAGAAGAGCTTGCACATTTGGGGGGAAGAGCGGGGGTTGAGCGGGTGGCCGAGGGTGTCGAGGAAGAACCTCTCCCGCTTGTCCATTTCGAGGCGGAGTTCCTCAGCGAACATGGCACGGAGCTTCTTGTCCACTGCGATGCCCCGTTGCATGCACTTCAAGACAGGCCAGAAGAACTTCTGCTGGAACTCGTCGACGGATTCCAGGCCGAGCTTCTTGATGTTCTCGGTTTCGACCTCGCCGCACTCGCGGGTCCGAACACAGTCCTGGCCGTTGTAAGCCCAGAGCTGATCCTCACCCATCTCTTTCGTCCAGGTCTTCCCGTCGTCTTTCCAATAGACGTAGTGGTCGCAGTACATCGAGGCCTGGAATGCGAGGCTCTTGGGGAGTCCGCAGAAGGCCGAGTGGTGGGCGATCATCGTGTCTTGGGCGACACGCGGGACGAAGTTCCAATGACGGTAGGTGTATTGCGCGTCGTACAAAAGGTTCTGGCCGCGGACCTTTACCATTGGATGCGTGAGAAGGCGGTAAAGCTGCCAGACAATTTCAGCTTCCTGCTCCTCCATCCAGTACCCAAGCTGGTCTTCGACGCACATGAAAGGAATGCAGATCGCCTCTGTGCGGCTCCACGATATCCCAGCACAGGCGATATGGCCAGCCCGAGTTTCAAGGTCGAAGTCCAGCCATTCGAGGGCCCCTCGGCTGACAGCCGCATAAAGCGAGTGAAGGCACTCGAGAACCCTCTCGAAGGACGGGCGAACGGTGAAGCTCCATTCGGGAACATTGGAGTACTCCGAGGTTGAACGCTCCCGCGCGACACGCTTCAGGTCGAGGACTGCCATCGGCCAGAAGGAATCGTCGCGGAGAACGTAGGCGGGGTGGACCGTCGGGATGAGCTTGGGGCGGACGGACAGCTGAACGCCCGGGATGGGAGGGGTTTGGACCTGGAGCTGCGACCCCCGCCACTTCATGATGCCCTTCGCGCCGGTCAGGGCCCACATCGCGTAGTTCCCGAGGGCCACGACGACGTTGGGCTTGATCAGCTCGATTTCCCGGCAGAGGGAGGCATACCCCTCCACCACGATGGGCTTGACCCAAGCGTCGCGGAATGGCACCATGTCCGGCTGGATGTCCTTCTTTTTCCAAGTCGCCCACCGCTCGAGATCGTTGAACGGGGGGCGGGCGTTGACCAGGTTGGTGGTGTAGCATTCGGAGCGGAGAATGCCCGCTTCCTGCAGCAGCTTGTTGAGTTCTTGGCCCGAGGCACCTTGGAAGGGGAGGCGTGTGCGCTCTTCTTCAGCGCCCCAGGACTCCCCGACCAGCATGATGCGGGCAGAAGGGTTGCCTTCACCGAGGGGCATTTAAATCCCCTCCCGCTTGAACGCCTCCAACAGGTACGGATCGGGGTCGGGCTGGCGACGATACCAGTTTGAGTACCCGCGATCCACCGCACTGATCGGCTGGCCGGCGAACTTCCCGAAGGTCATGATCTTGGGGACTCGGGCGTCTTCCGACGCTTCCCACAGCTGGGACAGGTTCTTCACTCCCAGGCGGATGACGATGACCTGCAAGATGTCGGCGCACATCTTGATGTCTTCCCCCGCGGAGTGGGCGCCCTTCAGTCGATCCCGCGTGGCCGGCGTCGCGCCAAAGAGGGCGTACATCAGGGCGCTCTGGGTGTGGGAGTCGAGGTCGGGGAAGTGCGCACGGGCAAGGGCGAGGGTGCAGATCCGCTTGACCTGCGGCGGAGAGCCGAGGGCTTTCCAGTCGAAGTCGATGTTGTGGCCGATCCAGTAGGCCGCGTGCTGCGGCACATCTTCTGGGGCGGAGCTGGAAGGGAAGCACCCCTCGAGCTCTTCCGGCAGGATGTGGTGGACTGCGAGGGCGCCCCAGGTCGTGGGCTTCGCCGGCTTGTACTTTGTCACCACCGGCTCGGACATGCCGCAGGTCAGGATGTCCCACTCTGCCCAGGCGAGTTCGATAACCTCGCCATCTTTCTTGTCCGTGGTCTCAGTATCGAGGATGATCGCGTTCATGGCAGGCCTTTCAGAATGGGGCATCGGAGGGAGTGGAAATCCCCTGCAGCCGGCCGATGACCTTGGCGTAGGAGACGGGGTCCTTCTCAACGCAGGTGGCTGCGGCGAGGAGGGAATGGGCGGCCGGGATGAGGGGGCCGGTCCCGGAGAAGAGGTCGAGGGCTTGCTCCCCCGGGCGGATGGAGCGGCGGAGGAGATCTTCGAAGAGGGCGACAGGCTTCTGCGCCCCATGCCCGAGGTTCTCGTCGGGCTGGTAAGTCAGCACGTCGCCGGCGAGGTGGTTGATCTTCTTGTTTCCCTTCACCGCGAAAAGGATGAGCTCGTACTTCCGTTGCGGGCCCTGCTCCGGCCACGGCGCGCGGTAGGCGGAAGGCTTGAACCAGATGAGGGGGGTGCGGAAGACCTTCCACCCGGCGCCCGACATGAGGGAGCGGAGTTCGAGAAACCGATCGGGGTCGCAGAAGACGTAGGCATGGCTATCGGGTTTGGCGAGGCGATAGGTTTCTTGAGGGAACCAGCTCATGATGGATAGCCAATTTTCGTAGGAGTCCACGTAGCCGTGGGCCCCCTCGGCCTTGCCGCCGGAATCGCCGAATTCATCTGCCCCCATCCCGTAGGGCGGGTCGGTCAGGATGACGTCGAAGGTGCTGCTCAGCACCCCCGCGGCCCACTCGCGTGAGTCCTCGTTGAAGGCCCGGTGGGCAGAGGCCTCGAACGTCGCCCCGACGATGGCGGCGAGGCGCTGATCACGGGCAACCTTCTCCTTCTTTTCGATCACCTTGACCGCTTCCTTGAGGGACCCGGCCTTGGCGACTTCGGCATCGCCGAGGTAGCGGGTCACCATGAGCTGGTCTTTGACCGTCGTCTTGGTGCTCGGGGTGACGGTCTCGTGGAGTTCCTCTGCCACACTCGCAATGGTGGGGGGAGCGGTGCCGTCCCTTTCCGCTCGGAGCTTGCGGAGGGCCATCAGCTCGGCCGTGGCCGCGGCGGACTCTTGCCAGGTCAGGTCAACCCGGCGGGTGTTTTCCTCGAACTCCGCTTCGCGGGCTTCGAGCTCGTCGAGGTCCCCGAGCGTGACGTAGGGGACGGTCCCTGCGATGACGTCCCGGTTGTTGTAGCGAAAGGTGCCGCCCAGCTCGTAGAGGTCAGTGATGGCACGCAGCCGGCGCTCCCCTGCGACGAGGCAGTAGTCGGTCCCATCGAAGCGCAAAACGGGCGCGTGGAGCAGCCCGTTTGCCTCGATGGAGTCGCGAAGGTCGTTCAACTCCGCGAGGGTGAACTCCCTCCGTTGCCGGCCCGGAGGGATCTTGATGGATGCGAGGTCGATAAAGTGGGTCATGATGGGGAGAAGAAAAGCCCCCGGTCGGGTATCCTTCCGGGGGCGGGGACAAGTTAGTACTTGTTGATGCAGTTCACGGCTTCGGGGTACGACCCCGAGCGGGAAGCGACCTGACCGAAGGTTTCGATCGCAGAGCGAATAACCATCTGGTCCATCGCCTGCTCTCGCCCAATGACCATCAGCGCCCCGATCTGTTCCGCGATGACCTTGTAGGCCGGCGGATCAACCTTTGTCGTGGAAAGGTTTTGCGATTCGCTGCTCATGATCAGACCTTGGCGACGCCGGCGACCTTCTCCACGATGTTGTCCGACCCGAC
>ERZ869921.417-NODE-417-length-27364-cov-25.656597_pt1 | contig 27364 bp, 37 predicted proteins | sample MGYA00579310_ERZ869921 | MGnify/ENA primary metagenome ERZ869921 (study PRJEB32216, sample SAMN09231816) | wastewater metagenome | place: USA: Maryland | collected 2016-06-21 | study: EMG produced TPA metagenomics assembly of the PRJNA472060 data set (Reclaimed... | reverse complement strand
ATTGTAGGGGGTTTGGGTTGGGGGAAAAGGGCTGTTTGGTTGCTTGTAAGTAGGAAGAGGAGATAGAAAAATAGTTGGATGGAATTTATTTGGTTGCGATTTAAAAATGTATTATCATTGCGACACTATGGCAAATAAAATAATGACTACAGAGCAATACGCCAAAGAGGTTTATTGCCATTATAGTAAGACAGGAACAGCCAGCCAGCAAATAGTTAGGCGAATGATTGCGGCAGGGAAGGAATTGCCCAGAGTAGAGAAGATTGAGAGAGTAGGGAACAATGAATATTTCCTGTTACTGCACGTCAAAATGAGTTAATTTACCATTTATCCTTTTATTTTACCGTTCATCATTATTAGGTTGCGAAATAGAAATAGGCATTATATATTTGCCTTGTCATTATTTAATTACTCACTTATAAAAACTGTCAATTATGAACAACATTAATCAACTTATTTCGGTAGCTGCAAAAGCAGGATTTCAGCAATACGGCTCATTTAATGAGGGAGAATATCAGCATGATATTTTAACCTGCACTAAGGGTAAATACGATGGCGAAGTAATAGACATCTATTCCGATTATCAAAGCGGAAATGTTTACCGTATTGAATACTCAACCCAGTTCAAAGGGCAAGAGCCAACTTTTAAATTTACTGATACTGCTGTAATGGCGCAAATGTAACCTTCCTGTTTCCTGACAGTTCAGGACGGGCGCAAAATGAAGTGCATTGTGTTAGGTTGCCTTCACCTTTTACTAACTTATAAACCTTTTAGCAATGTTACAAATTACTCAAAAAAAAGCAATTACAAATGAACCAGTATTATTGGTTGACTGTCATCATGGTATCTATATTCCCAATATATTTATGCAGGAGATAAACAATGGCAGTTATAAGGTTAAAAATCTTTCTGAAATTTCAGAACTGTTTACAGACCTTGCCAGCCCTGAAAATGATTTTTATTGGGAATCATGGGAAGATATGCTTAATAACTGCATATTAATAGACCTGAAAGGCAATGAATATACCCTATGGCAAAATGATGACCTTTGGGCTGTGCCTGCCGGATATAATAACGAAGATTTTTTTAATTCCTAAAAATAGCTAAAGTAAGGGGAACGGCTCCGGCTTAGTACCCTACTTTTTAAAAACGTACATTCTATTCACTAACTACTAATAAATACCTTTTAACATGAAACAAATTACCACTATTATAAAAAACTTATTGGATAGACCAGTGAGTGAAATAATAAAAGCCACTAAAAATATGACTTTTGAACAAGCTACTTATTACATTGAAAATACCAGCGGTTTAGAAGTAGAGCGAATACATACATTATCTACTTCTATTTTGTGGAGGGTTAACCATAATTCAGAAATAAGCTATATATCTAACTCATACATGAGCCTTGTAACTGGCATGAGCGATGTTAAAGCCGTTTGGAACTAACCCATAACTAAATAGAAGTAAAAAACAAACAAACAACCTTTTAACCTTTTAAATATATAGTTTTATGACACAAATAACTAACACTTTATCCGGATTTAAGCAGCTTTTAGAAAGCGCACAAGTAAATGGTTGTTACATGAAAATAACCATTTTAGACAGATGCGGGAACGTACTAAGGGAAAACGAACCCGCTCCAGTTGGCAAAGTACAAAGTAACTGCTTCGCATTAGATCGTAATGGTCAATTATCTTATGTGGAGTTTGGTAAAGCATCTAATTGGGAATTTAACCTGCATCATGGGAAAGCCACAAAACTAAATCCTAATGGTAATATGATAATTGAATTTAAAGAACCATCATTTTTTGGGCTATAACCGATCAACCCTATACCTATTAACTAACAACTATAAAACATAAACCTTTTAAAAATTAAACTGTATGAAAGACGTAACAATGAAAGTCGCAAACATGAAAAAAGAACAGGAATTTACACTTTACCCATATACGGGAGGGGATTATATCTACCTGCAAAGTGATAAAAGATTTAGCCGGTTTAATTTACGGACAGGCGAAGGCTTTATAAATGCCACTAACCGAAATTATGCTAACTCAATACACCTGCAACTTGAGCCAATTAAATGTCAACTGCCGGAAGATATTAAAACAGAAATACAGGGCTTTTTATGGCACAATGAAGGCAAGGACGGCAATATTTGCGGAATTGTACACTTTGAAAATAAACCGTTATTCTCTACACAGTAACAAAGCAAAACAATTTTATAAACCTTTATAAACTCTTATCAATTATGAAACAAGATATTTTTGGTAAAATGGGCGAAATATTTAACCCACAACCAGCCGAAATGGAAGCAGAGCATATAACTGTTATTGACAATAATTTACGAGTTTATCATGTGGTAAACACTACGGGCAGGCAATGGTTCTGTAATATTAAAGACCTGAACCGTATAGTAAAAGAAAACGATTTAAGGGCTGGATATTTCAAAGTATATCACTTTTGGAACAACAAGGCGGAAAAGGTAAGTAAAAAAGACCTTAAATCATTCTTTGAAGGCAGCCAATTAAAACAGGAATTTAACTACTAATCTCAACTAACTAAATTCGATAAGAGTAAACCGGGCGTTGAATGTATCTACATTGTAGCCCCTTGTTTTTGAAAATTGATTAACACTTTAAACTTGCAAAAGATGAAAAATTACATATATAAAACTGTAGAAGGGGGTAATCTTTGGTTTGCAATAAACAATTATTTTTTTTCATGCGATGATCCTAAATATTCAAAACTCCATCAATATAGAAATAAAATAATGGAGATAACAAACCAAGAAGATAAAGAACAGTTAGTAAAATACTTTGAGATGGAGGCAGGCCAAAAAATAGATTATTTCGCCGCCCCCTATTAACTAAACCTATAAACAACAAATAAAAAACCTAAAATCATGTTAACACTTTGTATTTTCCCAAACTTTAAAGGAACTAAAAAAGATGCAGCCCTTTGCCTGTTTATTTGCGTGGTATTGGATGCCTTTGTTTTCCTTTGCGCTACTCAATTTTAAACCTCTATTTAACCACAATTAAAAAACCAAAAAAGATGAAAGCATTACTAAACAACCTGAAGCAATGGGCTAAAATGTTCTTTGACTTAACCCATTTTTGTAATTACAATCTGTAACACAAAGAAAAGGGGAGGGGAGAAGTTGGGAGTATAACCCACGATGGCAGTACACAACTTTTTTAAATTAAGATTATAGCCCCTCCCTTATTTTTAAACCATTTAAACCTTTTATAAAAATGGCAACGATAAGACAACATGAAGTATTTAATAAGAAAGTGCATAACCTTTGGCGACGATATACATATCAACACAACATGGTGCAAAAGATGTTAGTCGTCCCTCCTCCCCTGTACTAAAAATGTGATCTAATGTTTTGCTGACGTTTTGGCTTCTTTCTCAACTTTGCTAAAACGATTAGTAACACTCAAAAACATCAAAAAAATGGAATTTAAAAATCTAAAACAGCTAATGACCTACCTCGCAGACGATGATCGCTGCCGGGAGTATTATGCTCAACTTCGCTGGGGAGGTTGCCCGGTTTGCCCCCATTGCAACCACTCCAACCCCTACAAATTGAAGGGAGGGAAACTATACAGGTGCAGCGCAAAGACCTGTAAAAAGAATTTTACCGTAACCGTAGGCACGATATTCGAGAAGTCCAAAATCTCTTTGGCTACTTGGATGGCGGCAATATTTGTGCTGTCTGCCCACAAAAAAGGGATCAGCAGCCACCAGTTAGCCCGTGATATTGGCTGCACCCAAAAGACTGGATGGTTCATTTTACACCGGGTTAGGCATATTATGGGTGATCCTGAACCCGAACCCCTTACCAACATAGTGGAGATAGATGAGACCTACGTAGGCGGCAAATTCGCCAATATGAACCGAAAGCGGCGCAAAGACTTCCAGGAACTAACCATTGACAATAAAACGGCTGTAATGGGCTTATTACAACGGGATGGCAAAGCCCGGTTGACTGTTATAGGTGGATATTCCTTTAAAGACGTGGTAAGGGCTAACGTGGATGAAAGTGCCGTAATAATGACCGATACCCATTTAGCCTATCAGGGATTAGCTTACGAATATGCAGGGCATGGCACGGTTAACCACTCCCAAAGCCAATACCGGGATGGATTAGCGTACACCAATGGCGTGGAGGGCTTCTTTTCATGCCTTAAACGGTCAATCATAGGCATATACCACCAAGTAAGCCCTAAACATCTTCAAGCCTACTGCACGGAAACGTCCTACCGATACAATACCCGTAAAATAACCGACAAAGACCGCTTTGTCAATACCATGCTCAAAGCAAACGGGCAGCGGTTAGACTATAAAACATTAATCCAAAAACCTATGAAAAATGAAAAATAATAATGATATTCAACTACGGATAGACCCATCAGATTATTATTCAAATTTAACCAGGATGCCAAATAGTAATATTTCAGGATTTAATCCTCTCACATCTACGCTTCCAAAAGATACATTTGGCGATTTACCAGACAGTTTTTTTAGTGATGCAATTAAAGGGACTATTCAAACTGTATTAAATTCTTATACAGGTTTTTTTGATTTATTTTCTGAATCTATTCAAAATGCATTAGATGCAACAGAGAAAAAATGCAGAGCAAATAAAACAGATTATGAGCCTTCTATTTGGATTGAAATAAATATGGAAGAATCATCATTGAGGGTTATTGATAATGGGTGCGGGATGAATATGGTAGAATTCTTATTATGCTTTAGACCGAATATGACATTTAAAAAGGGGCAAGGATTGAGAGGAAATAAAGGGGTGGGTGCAACATTCTTGGCTTATGGATATAATTATGTAGAATTACACACTAAAATAAACAAAGATGTTTATGCGGGAATATTTAGAGGGGGTAGAAATTGGGTAGAAGATAGCAAAGGAATGAAAGAACCAGAATTTGAAGAAGTGGAATTTAATGTTCCTGAATTAGAAAGCGAAGCAAGCGGCACGTGTATTAAGATAATGCTTCAAAAAGAAAGCAAAACTGAAAAACCGAAAGATTTTTCATGGTATGGTGCTAATACGGCTTTCCAATGGTTCACCATGTTAAGAATTGCTACTCCTCTGGGAAGTATTTCATTAGAAAACCCCACTCATATATTACCTACCGTACACCTGTCAGTCATAGATAAAAATGGCAACCGAACCGTTAACCCACCAGAGAAAAATGTTCAGTATTATTACCCGCATGATATTCCAAGCATTCAGAAAAAAACACAATCTTTAAATGATTTGAAAATTGAAGTAGATAATATAGAAGGTAGCTTAGATGTCAAGAAGAAACGCTTAAAATCAGAGTTTAAAGATTTGAAAGCCATTTATGAAATTTGGGGACATGAAAAAGTATTAGATAAAGAATCAATTCTAAAATTATCTTTCTCTGATGAAGAATTGGAACTTGTGAGAAAGAAAGAGATTTGTGTCTATGGCTGTATGCTTAATTCTCCTAAATTGTTTGAGGCAATCAACAAAGAAATCGGGATTAATAATAGGAAAATAATGCATGGGGGTATACAATTAGCTACGGATGGTATGCCACAAGGAGAACTAATAACAATACCATTAACCAGGTATATTGGATACCAAAGGCAAACTTTAATTATTGTTCATTTCAAGAACGGAGACCCAGACATGGGTAGAAAGACCTTTCAACCAGAATTAAAAGCATTAGCAGAGAAAATTGCAGTACGGGCTACAAATGTATTTATAAGTTATATAGATTATCTAAGACCAGATGAAGGGGAAGATAGAAGTATATTCGGAGATGACGAACAATGGAATTGGATGCAGAGCATTATTAAGTGGCGAGACAAAAACCAACTGCATTATGGGTCTATACATCCAAATTTCACTTACTTATGTATGCCGAAAGAAGAACAGGATGTAATTGCAATTTATCATCAATTAGTTGGAGCCGGGATAATTAAAGGAATGTATTTTTATAGAACTGCTTATAATGATAGGTATGACGGATTATATGAATACCGATATTCTGATAAAGGATTTATTTATAATAGTGAGAATTTATTAGGCGTAAGAGAGGAAATGCCAATTCCAGCAAACTCAAAACCATTAGTATTGGAATACAAACTCGACTTTGAATCCATAATACATGACTTAGATAAAGAATCAAAGCAATACGAACATTTAGATTTGGTAATTTGTTGGAGGGCATCAGGACAATACAATGATGACTTTTTACTTAAATCATTATTAATAGGTGAAGAAGGGAATAGTAGAAAAAATTTTGGTGCTACTCACATCGCTTTTCTTTCGGCTCAATATTCATCAAAAAAAGTAGAAGTTATTATCTTGGAGGAATTATTAAACTATTTGATAGACCCTGAATCTGAAGTATTAAATCAAAAGAGAAAATACGATTCCTAATGGCAATAAAGAAAAAGGCAGCTAAAAAGAAAGCAGCCAACCCTAAAAAGGATATTGTAGTAAAGCTGGATATGGGCTTTGAGGCTGCTATGAAAAAGGCACTCAATACCCCATTACCTACTAAGAAAGGAAAAGCAAAATGAACTGGCTCTTATTTGTAGAGCATGAGAGAAAGAAATACCGGGTATTTGCTGATCTGATAATGGCTGACAAGGAGAAAGAGCAGTATAGAATAACCACCCGGAGCAAATCAATAGTTATTCAGAGCAATAGACCTCTTTTAAGAAATAAGGGGTTAAAGCATAAGAAGCCAATTTGGAAAGTAGTAGAGGGAGAATCTAAAAGCCCCTACCTATTGGATAAAGTGATTGAGGCTTTAATGAAAGAAATAGATAAATAGTTCTTTGAAAAAAAGTGGAAAAAGTTGAAGGATATTAATTTAAAAATGCTATATTTTTGCATAACTAAAATTCATATTCTATGCCACAGACATCAGCATGGTACAGCAAAAGAGAAGGAACAGAAGTTTACCACAACAATTCCCTCTGCACAGAAGTAAACAACATTGAAGCCTACAACGTAAAAGAAGGCACAGGCGGTAAAAGGCTGTGTCATCATTGCGAAAGACTTAGCCGTCAAGAAGCCATCCGTCCGATAGGACTGGGTTTGTTAGGCGGTGCAAGAACAACTTCTATTGTCGAGGCTTACTTTAAAGCGCAGCAGGAGAAGAAAGGAAAGTAATCTCATTAAAAGGCTTATCCCATGTTTCGCCAATTTGGCGAACATTAGGAGTGTTATCGCCTATATGTACCGGGGTTTTCCTGTAAACCCTCCTCACCTCAAATACCGGAAGCCCGTATAGTTCGCACACCTCATAGGCTCTAATAAGGTCAAATTCGCTTCCCTCAAACCTTACAGTAGGCTCTAAAAAGGCATGGCCTTCCCCTCCCTGGCATGATTCAAAGGTTTTAAAACCGTGTTCATTAAGAACCTGAACGGCTGGTAGAATTAAGGGGTCAATGTTTGATGGTAGCGAGAATAGTTGATTGTTTGCCATAAAATAATTAAATTTACATGGCATTATTGAGGCTGGGGAGCCTTACAAATGTTGGCTAATTGGCGTTAGCCTTTTTTATTGCCTGAAAGCATCTCTAAGTATAAAATAACAAGAAATGCCAGCGGCAATAATCTTCAAAATCTTTTCAAATGGAGTGTCCATGATTGAGGTTTAAAAAATTATTCATGGGCATCCGTTAACCGTTTAATAAAGATACAAAAATATCCTATTTAATATTTTACTTTAACTGCCTGCACCCGAAAAAATACATTAAGAAAACCAGAATATGTGTAGTCAAAAAATGATCGTTTTCCGAATCTTACATGATGTGAAAATATTATTTTTGAACCGGGGAGAAAATAGATAAAAAACTAAAAAAGAATAAGTTGCACTCGGCTTGTGTTGGTATGTATATCGTTGCCTAACCTTTTAACTTCATTAGGAGCAAAAGAAACAGGGGAATGCGGCTATAAATACTCATTAGATACAAAAGCGGGGGTATTGCTGATTACTACGCATGATCCTGAAAAAAGCGATATATTTAGCGTTTATTGCCGATTTGATGAACCGGATAAAGCCAAAGCAATATTAAGCAAGTGGGAACAAGACAGGCTTAACTCGTATTCCGGTAAATGGAATTACCACCAAAGAGATGCAGACTACTTATTGGGAAGATTGAAAATAAACCTAACCGGCATTAAATTATAAACCCAATTAACAAACCTTATTAAACACCTTAAAAACTATTTACAAAATGAACAACAATAACAGTACAATAATAGATAATACGCTGTATATTGATATGGCAAATGAATATGGGCAAATGAAAATAGAAGATGCGGATAAATTCATTGAGCAACAATTAGCATCTAATGGGATAGAATTAATAAAAGATTTTAGCCCTTATATGTATGTAGTAGATGAAACCGATGAAAATATTTACAACCCATGCAGGTTGGATAAGGGGAATTGTTGGGTAGTTACAAAGGGATTTACTACCATATCCGAACATCCTGAACAATCAATAAAAGAAGAAACTAAAAAAGAAGTAGCCGTAGATAACAGTAAAGAAGGATTGAATTGGGATAAGTTAAATGCTAAATACATGGAAGAAGTAAGAGAAAACACATCCCTAAAAGCCCGTATTGAGGAAATAAATCGGTTATTCCATGACCTTACGTCGGGAGGAAGTGAATTTGCAAATGATCCTGAATATTGTGCTAAATGGATAAGAGAAAACAGAAATTCAGAATCAAAAACATTAAAGGAAATAATTGTATCATCAAAAGCCCGTATTGTAGTACTGGAAAACTGTTTGCGGGAATTTATTGAGCATGATAAAAATAATACTATTTACGATGAATATTCAAATGATGGAGATGGACATTTTGATACATGGACAAGTGGAGAATTAAACTCCCTATTGAACAAAGCCAAAGAAGCCCTTAACCAAAAATAACATATAAACAAAAACCCTAAATCATGCAAAAATTAATATTCATCCTTAAAGTAACAGTTATAGTTTCCCTTATTGCTTCATGTTCATCGGGTAAAGCCATTACAGGCGAAATAAGCCACGTTTCGGGAGATACTGTGGTATGTGGCGGCAGGATGATAAAAGTGGCAGGAATCGTCCCGGAAGTAGGTAAGAAGGTTGTTTTTATACCCACAAGGGATAAAGCCAAAGTAAATGCCAAAATTATTAACTAACCCCTTTAAATAAACCAAATTATGACCAAGACTGTAACCAATGGAAGTACAAACTTCCACGCTGACCGGAAAATCTATGTTGCCCCTGCAATAGATGAAAGCTATATGAATGATGCAGGGGATATAATTCACATCCTCCACAATGGAAATGAAATATCTGATAACAACTATGTAAAGCATTGGGGAAGTCCAGCAAAAGGCAAGATAATTACCGATAGAAAATACAAGGGCGAAAATTTGGATAGTCGTAGAATTTAAACCAACTTTGTATAGTTAACCGTTTTTAGTTTATGAAATCATTTACAATAAATTCCCGTAAACAGTTGCGCTCCTGCCTATGGCTAAAAGCGGTTAACCTTCTGTTTGCGGGATTTTGTTTTTATGAAAAAAAACACGATTGAACAATTAAATAAAAGAAAGTCATTAGCAAGCAAACTGACTGCCTTATCTTTTTCTGGGTATAAGATATATGAAAATGGGGCAAGATTACAACTAATAATATGTAAATGTGTATGTGGGAATAATAGAGAAATTTCAGTAAAAAGTTTTTTGGCAAAAGCCAGAAGTTGCGGATGCCTTAATCGTGGTGCATTATCTAAGCATGGGATGTCTAACGGGGAACATCCTCTATATAATATTTGGTTGGGAATGAAAAAAAGGTGTAATGTGCCTACAAATAAATATTATAAATACTATGGCGGCAGAGGCGTAAAAGTATGTGATGAATGGCAAAATGATTTTCTAAATTTTTATAAATGGGCTATAAAAAATGGGTATAAAAAGGGGCTACAACTTGACAAGGATATTAAAGCAAAGCAAAGTGGCATACCCCCTTTATTGTATTCTCCAGATAGATGTCAGTTTGTAACCCCTCAAATGAATTGTCGTTATAGGCGTAATTCAATATTTATAACTTATGATAATAAAACGATGTGCATTAAAGAGTGGTCGGAATATTTACATATCCCTATTGGGACTATTATGGATAGATATTTAAAGGGATGGAATGTAGATAAAATACTGTCTAAAAATAGATTTTATAGTAATATAAACCAATATACAAAAAACAAAATTTCAAACCATATAAACTAAAAACAATGAAAAAAACTACTCGAATTTTTGCCGTAATCTCCATAGCCTATTTGATTGTAATGATGGTTGGATTATGTGCATGGGGTGTAATATTTCGCCCTGAACCAAAAGCCCCTATACCTTATGTGTTTTCTTATGCTTTGGTATTGATTGTTTTTGCGTGGTGCTTGTTGGGTATATGGGCATTAATAAAGCACTTTTCCATTGTGAAGAAATTTATCATTGAATTTATTAACGAATAAAACCTAAAACCATGACCGACTTAATAAGAACCTTTGAAATAAGATTGCCAAAAGAATTTATCCGGGAAGATACCCCTGATTGGGAAACGCTGGATTTTAAACTATTCATTAAAGTAAACTATTGGTTTGATGAAGTCCGTAAAATGGTATTAAGTGTTGAGCCATTGTTTGACCTTTGCCAGTTTATAAAATGGGAACACCCCCGGCTACGTCAATATCTTTTTGCTGCCGCTGAAAACAACCATGAAAACACTTTGGAAGGAATAGCAAACCCATTATTTAAAGAATGTATTAATTAACCACCTAAAACCCCCAATACGTTATGCCACTAATATTAATTATTGCCTGTATTGTTTTCTTAGTGTATGTAAATTACAAATTCCATAAAGCCTTCCCGGATACAGAAGATAATGAAGGCAAACAATAAAATTTTGTCCGGGTTATAGGTTTATGGTTTACCACCGTTTAGTAGAGATATTGGACGGTGGTTTTTTATGGGATATGGACGTAGGTGCTGCCGGGGATAAACTGTTGATTTGGATAATCCCTTTTATACCTCCATATAAACCCACCTGCCGTTTTTTGCTTCCTATACCCACACGCTCTTATATCTCCTTTATTGTTTGAAGTAGCAGAAATCAAACTATCCCACTCTCTTATGAATGTTTTATCTAACGAAAACTGTAGAATTTTAGCTGACCTCGCCTTAGCATTGTTAATAATGTGAGACATAGGTCTATTTTTATGGTAATCACTCATTTTCTTTTTAGTTACATCTGATTTTAGTTTACCGATTGTTCCATTCCTGATAGTTTGCCTGTCTATATCGGTAAATACATATCCTACTACTCCCCTTCCACCTTCGGTTAAATTTAGCATATCTGAACCGCAATACTTATATTGATTTATATATAATTTTTCATACTCGTCTAAAACTGCCTGCGTAATATCATGCGGCAATTCGTGTGCTATTTCAAATAAATGCCTTTCTACCCCATATTTATTTAAAGAATTAAATAATTTTTTCTGCTGCTTACAAGCCATAATCCTATACCTCTTAAGACGTTTTTCATAATCGCAAGCCTGCCCTATATAAATTTTAAGAGATGGCGATGTTATTTTGTATATAACCTTCATATTTTAATATATGTTGTATTAGGTATAAATATGCCTTTATTGTGCATCTCCAACAATGTTCTCCAATTTAAACCAAAATTACGCTCAAGATGCGGGTTATCCTTTATGGACATAAAACGTCCTCCCCATGTATAATTAGCTTTTTCAAATATTTCCACTACTTCTGACCAATCGCTTTCTCCATCTTTGTCAAGATCAGCGATTGTATCCCATGACAGGCTTTCGAATTTTCCGTTTTTATCTTTGTCATAAAGGATTGCAAAGTCTATGGCTAAACCGTAGTTGTGGTATGATTGCCCTGCTTTGCTATTAGTAACCCTTTTGCCGGGGGCTGTCCTTCCCTGTGCATATAAAGCATCCTGTTCAGGAAACGTTCTTAATCCTTGCACAATACGAATAGCGGCATATTCTCCTAACTTATCTTCTGCTAATTCTATTAATGCCTTTACTTCCCCTCTTATTTTTGGGTGAAGTAATTCTACTCTTTCAATACTTACTTTGTCCTTCATATATTAATCTTTCTTTTCGGGTAACTTATAATCAAATTTAAGAGGAGGCTTTCTATCCTTTTTACGGGGCAGAAAGAAACGTATAAATGATTTTATGTACTTGCATAATTTCAAAATCTAAAAATTGGTTTGCGTATGCCTATTGATATTTGCTGATTAGTGTAGTAGGTTAAAGATATTTCCAAACCTTTCCGATTTTCGTAACCAATGCCTGCCCCAAACGTAGGTTTTATCTGTCCTATAAATGGGCTTATTGCCTGAACATTTAAATTGATTGAGTGCTTTGGCTTTACTTGCTTTGCGTATTTTTCTGCTCTCTTTAAATATGTATCACAACTATCGGCAGCACTTAAGGCACGTTTAATTATACTATCCTTTGCTGATAGATAACTTTTTTGTGTTTGTATGGTGGATGATAGATTTACAAGTGAACGCTTTGCCTGATTTAAAGTTTTATCAGTTTGGGTAACGTAAGTATTGTATTGGTTTTTCCAAAGCCCTACAATCTTTTCGCAAGTATCAGGATAAGTTTGATTTTGCAAGTTGGTATTAATCGCACTCAATTCTGAATTTTGGTTTAATAATTCTATTAAGTAGTTGCTATCCTGATAATCTTGTTTATAATGTTTGCGTAAGACTGTTTCAAAACTATCCGTTAATCTTCTATTATCGTACTTTACTACTGTTATGGTATCGTGTATTTCTTTTGATTTTGGGATTGGCTGCGTTGGCGTTTTATGGCACTTCGCTAAATAGAAAATAACCAATACCAATATAATTACTGATAGCCATAATTGCCCCTTAGTAGGAAACTCAAATGGAAGTTTGAGTATTTTCATTCTGTTGGTGGTTTTGGTTCATCATCTTTTGGCATAGGTGTCCTTGTTAGGATAGAAGCAACTTGCGCCACCGTAGCCACACCTGACATTATGCCTATAAATATTAATAGACTGTGTATTGTATCTGTAATGTATTGTGGATATTTTAAAGCGCACCACATACAAATAAAGCATACTACAAATGTACATAGCACACTTATAAATCTTTTATGGCTTACTTTGCCTCCTTCAGATAGCATAGAATTTAAAAAGTTTTCTTTCATACAATGTGGTTTTATTTTGTGCATTTATCTATATTATCTTCGATATTCTTGGCGGCCTTATCCTCTCCCTTATCTCCACCCCGGATTATCGCATTTACTATATTAGGTAGAAGCAAACCGCTAACCATGACTATTGATAGTTTGTATATGTCCTGAATATTTATTTTATTAACAATAAAAACAATGCCCATCCCAATAAGAAATAAAGATAGCTTCTGCCTCCAATGGAAGGTAGAACGCCCAAAAGTTAATCGGGCATAGAAGCCTACTGTCATTATTCCCATGCTAATGAATAATTCTTTTATTTTATCTTCCAACTTTTGCTTTTTTAGTGGTTAAAAGTTTTATTATACCTATCACCACAAATGCTGCTAAAAATGCCCAAACCCTTATCTTCCCCATGAAAGCTAAAATACTTACGCCATACATACTACCCACTTCAATTATTTTATGAAACAAAGTGCTTTCCCTATTAGTACACAATTTGAAATAAGTGTATGTTAGCACTATGGCTAAACCAATCTGTATTATCGCTTCGGCTTTCCCCATTTTGATTTTAATTTTTCAATTACAAAAACCATAATTAAAGTATTCAACGATACCACTAAAAGTAAAACGATACTCCAGTTACTCCAATGTGTCGGATCAAGATAAATCTCGATATACAAATTGGTTCCAAAAATAGCCATACAAAAGGCTGTTGTTAACTTTGCCCATAAAGTAGTTGCCAACATATAAAAAATAACGCTCATCACATATAACGTACTGGCTACGCAAACATAATATAAATTCCCAAGCCATGTACCGTCTTTTGGGTAATCCGGCCACTTTATCATGCAAATAGCAAAGCCAATAGGAATGACAAATGCTGCCAATCCCATTGCAAACTGTTCGATATTTGTATTCTTTTTATCAGCCATGCCTGTCATCCGGTCTGCCTACCCTGAATGTAACCCCTTCCGTTAGTGTAAGGTAATTAGCAACTGTCATAGCATCTGTTTCGTTGTAATGTTGTGCTTCTGCTTCTGTTCCTAATACTAATGGGGTTGTTGTCTTAACCCATAAATCGGTTGTTTCTTTATAAACTCCGTAATCCTTTGCCATTGTAATTTATTTTATGTTTTAATAATTCAATTCTGTTTTTTATTTCCTGTTGTCGCTGCCTGTTCTGTTTTCTTTTTTCAATGGTTATCCTTTGCATCCACAATCTCAAATCTTCCTTTGTAACCTCTCCTACTGTTAAGTCTTTTCTTTTGGTCATCTTAATAATAGTCCGGGTTCAATCCAGTATTTTTTATCCAAATCTTTGTACTTAGTATCTAACCATCGTAAAATAACTAACCTGCAATTTACATTATTTTGTACAACTCCATATCCGCTTATCATTCCGTATTTTGGGTTAACATTTTTTCCCTGTATTGTATATCCTCCCGGTGGGATTAATGTAGCATCATATCCTTTTACATTACGCCATGCTATTACTCCATTTTTGTTATAGTAATTATAATAATGGGAAGTATCTGCTACATGAAAATAAAGGGGAATGGTATCAATAGTTTTATCGCATGATAACTGAGATTTTACAGTAAGTGTAAAAAATAAAGGTGCTACTATGGTTAATATTTTTATCATCAATTTATTCTTATATAGCCCCCGAATATACAGGTTAATGGATTAGTTGCCCATGTGGGGTTAACCGATTTTATCTCGATATAATCTCCTGAACTTACCGAAATTGATAAACCCGTATTTCTGAATACCCGTTCATTTGTAGAAGCCCCAACCGTTGCTATTAAATAATCCGTCGTGTTATTTAGCCGGATATAAATTGACCAGCTTTCATTTGTTCCTGCCGTACCTGAATAACAGTATAATTCTGCTCCCGTTATTGTTCCTGCCTGCCGGATATATATTTTACTTATTGCTGCTGCTGTAACCGGGGCTTTTGGAAGTGTGCCAAAATATATTGTTTGAGCATCGGCAGGCGAACTTGTCAATGCCTGTACGTTTATTGTGTATCCGGCGTAGTTTGTAATATTACTTTGGGCAATAGAACCGGCAAGCATAGCGTTTGTTACCGAACTATTACCTAATGTATTTTGTTTGCCTGCTAATCCTGCTGTAACAGTACTGCGTATATTGGTTGCCGTATCATCTAATGCCGATTGAGTAATACCCCCTGCTGCTATGGTTGCAAACTCATACCCTGTATTGGCTGCATTCCGTCTTAATATTTGAGAAGCCGTTCCTGTAATGGATGAAAGTGTACCGCTATTATTTAAAACAGGGATACCACTTTGACCGCTTATCGTTACCGTCCCTGTTGTGTTAAGGTTTTCGGTTACAACCCCTGCATTTTTTACATATACCCATCCATCGTTAGCATAGATATTTGCACCTTCTGCCTGTCCGCTTCCATTATCTCCACCTATTGATAAAGCCCTTCCCCTGTTTCTTGTTGGGGGTTGTGATGCTTCCACATATTCACCTATAACGGTACTATAATTATTTGCGTTCTCAATTAATCTTGAACCTCCTTGCCAATATCTTGTGCTATTATCCCATGTGTTTACTGTTTCGGGAACGAAGGTTATTACTTCCCAATAATCGGGGTTAAGGTCGGGGCGTTTGTTTACATTGAGTAAGGTATCTGCATTAATGGCTACATAATAAACACCGTTATAAAGTGCTGTACAAAATGTTTTATAAACTCCCCCGTATGCCAAATGATTGTTATGATAGTTATTGCCTAAGAAACCATTATCTCTGATATTAAATCTTCTGTTTAAAGTAAATGAACTACCCGATACCGTTATTATGTTGGCATCGCATCCATTAAAGTATATACCGTTATTGCATAGGTCAGCACCACAATAATAAAAATATGAGTTGTCGCTGTTGCCAAAGTTAGAAGCACCGTTAGTTGCACAAGCGTCTATATTAAACCCGTTCCCTGCCCATCCATACACATGAACTTCGTTAAAGTGTACAATACAGGATATATCAAAGGCGTGTTTACTACTGTCAAGGGTAAGTGTTCCGGGGTTATTGTAATTTGCGTTTGCTCTTAATTCTAAGTCCTGAATATCCACAACGGTATTTAATAAGCCCCCTTCTTTTGTTTTTAATCTAAACCCGGTTGTATTTTCAGGAAAAACAAATATTGTCTTCCAGTCATAGTAATTGCCCACCCCTTTGATACTTATAGTTGTGTCAATAGTTATAGTTTGATTAAAATTGTATGTTCCGGCAGGAATAAAAATGTCCGAAGTTAACCTATGTGTAGTTACATAGTTATAGGCTCCCATGAAAGCATTATAATTTGTGGAGGAATTTATTGAAGCCGTATTGGATAATCCATACCAAAGAATGTTTATTGCATTTGTGGCTCCTAATTGCCTTTTCCATTTCCTGTTCAAAGCATCTGCAAATATCATCCCATTATCAACTGCATTATCGCCGGAATATTGCGTAAATATGCCTCCTCTAAGAGTATCTGTAACTAAAATAAAGTCATTTTTTAATGTTGTGCAGGTAGAAATAGAATCTACACTTTGTAGTGTGGTTGTTGACCATGCGAATCCCGAATTTGAATAAATAAAATTCTGTCCGGGCTGCTGCTGGCAAAAACAGGTCAAGGGAATAAAAAGTATAACCAATAATTTCATCAATTCTTTTTTAGTTTCTTTACTTCTTTCTTTAAGTTATCTATTTCTATTTGTTGCTCATCATTCAAATCCTTTAACTGTTTTATTGAGTTTACCATAGCTGCAAGGATTGCTCTATCTTGTATTGACTTATAGCCATCATGGTTTACCCCTATGGCATTTTCTCCAAGTGCTGCTTCTATGTTTTGTGCAGCAAATCCTATGTAGTTGTTAACGGAATCAAGTTTTGTTTCGGGCTTCCACTTATAAACTATGGGATTAATTTTCATTACCTGATTTAACCCTACTTCATATTGCCCTTGTATATTTTTTAATCTAAGGTCTGATACACTTGTAATATTACCGGAAGCGTCTGCCGTCAATGCGCCCGCCCCAAGATACCCTAATCTCAATGCACCTGCGGAACTGAATTGCATAGCGGGTGCGCCAAAACTATTATTCACATAAAAGACTATACCAATTCCTGCATCTGTAAAAAAGTTAAAGTTACTTGCATCTGTGTAAAATTCACCTACTCTGCTGTTATTATCAACAAAATCAAGTACTGCATGTGTTGATACCCCTCCGAGTTGTGCGCCTGAATAACCACTGTATGTTCCGTTTAATGCCCCTGTATGAAAATAATCAGACTGCACATCACTCCATATTTTAGCAGTAGTACCTAATGCTATGCTATTTGTTGTTCCGGGGATAATAGATGTATTTACCGCTACACTTGCAAGGTTACTTAGGGCTGTGTTTGCTCCTGAACCTCCACTTGACGTTGTATCAGCATAACTAACCAGTCCTGTTGATGGATTATATCTAAGAGCATGAGTACCTACGTCATTTGGTAAGTTATCAATATAAAATTTACCATTAGGTAATATTTTAATGGAATCTGCATAGGTAAATATGTTTGTATTATCACTACCAATATTTGTATATCCTCCATTACTTATAAATTGTGCCGATGAATAATTTGTGAATGCAAATCCGTAGCCCCCACCATTTATATTATTATTACCTGTTAATGTACTCCCTGCTGTTAATGTTTCTTGCCATGTAGGTATAGAAGTAGCAGTTGTATCTGCATAACTTAAATTTCCGTTAACATCTATGTGTACTACATACCTTGCTGCTGAATTAGTAAGCCCCGAAAATCTTACCCCTCTTTTTACCCATGCTCCATTTACTACTGTCAAATTACTATCATTTCCTGATACATTACTTCCACCAATAACTACTGGGCTTCCTTCTTCAAAAAATGTTCCTGCCCTACTTACCCAATGAAATTCGTTACCGTCTTGGTCAACTGTATTATCTCCCGATAAAATACTCCCTGCTGTTAATGTTTCTTGCCATGTAGGAGTAGAGCCTGAACCTCCCCCGTACCAATACCCGTATCCCCACGCTTTAGTAGAAGGATTAAACGTCATTACCTTATTAGCTGTTGTATCACTTACTAATTGGTTGAATGCAAGTCCTGCTGCGGGGAGGATTATACGTTGGGTATTATTGGTCATCAGCGCAACTCCATTGTTTGTTTGCGCTCCTAAAATTGCATTACCACTTCCATCACTTACTACTGGATTATTACCGCCCATTACCCAAGCTAATGTACCTGTTGAACCTCCCGATGGCAATACCTGCACCCATTGGCTTACTGCTGCATCACGCCACCACAAAGCCCTCGGACTTGACGTATATACCAAACTTCCGGGGTAGGTCTTCATGTAAACCAAAGCTGCTGAAGCCGCCGTAGTATCGGCAAACGCATAAGGAATTATGCCGCCATAAAAAGCACCCGATGCCGGTGTTTTAACTGCTGTTGTAGGCCCACCAATATTCTGATTTATTGGATAAGGGTTACTCTGCCCATACCCAAAGTAACATATTAAGATTAAAAATATTGATATTAATGATTTTTTCATGCCACTTTTATTTCTTGTCTTTTAAATACCCTTCTTTGAAAAGTGAAATTAGTAAACGAATTTTTATGCTTATATCTGAAAAAATATTTCTTTTGGTGTTTAACTTTTATATTAGCACATATATGCCTTTTAGGAATTCCTGTTTTATTTGAAGCGTCTGACAATGATATATATTCAGCTATAATAACCCCATCTTTATTATATTGCAATACTGGTTTGCCAAATTTATTTATATGAATAATTCTCATCCTTTCTTTCTGTTCTTCAGTAAGTTTCTTCCCTTTTCTAAATGTATTCCCCTTATGAAATTCTGAAACTGCCTTTCTTTGTTCGACAGAGAATGTTCTCCTTTTCCTATCTACTGGATACTTTGTTCCTTTTATAGTTTTAGATATTCTATCCTTATATTCTTGTGACATCGGCTTGCCTTTCCTCCAATTAAGCTGCCCAATATGCGAATCAGAAAGTCGCTTTAATTGCTCTGGTGTAAATTTATGCCCCATTGTTCCTTCGCCACCATCTGTCAAATTCATACCTCTCATTTCTGGATATTTAACTGAATTGCTTTTAAATTCTTTTATCCAAAAAATCTCTCTTTCATTAACATACGATAACTCTCTATTAAACGCTTCAACAATTTCAAATAAATGAGCATCAAAGCCATACTTTTGAAACGAATTTTTCAATAATTTCTGCCCTTTTGCGGAATGCTTATACTGCCAAATCCTTTGTTTATAATTACAGGTTTTACCAATATAAACACGACCACTTGGCGAAGTAATTTTATAAATCACCCAATTTCTTATATCGTTTTTATCTATGCCCACCCTATGGTAATTAATATCTTTTTCATTGGTTATACTGGATATATTTGAAATAACTCCCCGGTGTATGCTTGGGGAGAAATAGTTAAAAGCCCTGTGCTACGGTTCCATGAATAGTATGAAGGCTCGGTTGATACTGTGGATTGCGGGATGCCGCCTCTCGAAAAAAGTAAATTATACCCTATGAAAGAAGTAAGGGTTACGCTTGTTTGTCCATCTATAAATGTCGTTCCACTTGCAGCAACGATAAACTGTAATGGTAATGGTTGGTTTGCAGGAACGGGTGGAACGATAGAGCCACCACCGCCCGTTATTGATTGTGCTTTTAAATTATACCCACGACACAAAGAATAAAGATAGTTAGCTGTCAATGTTAAACTATCTGCTGTTGGGTCTAAGTCATAAAGCCATTCAACTGCCTTTCTTTCACAATAAAGTACAATAGGAGTAGAGGGAGAAATTCTTGGGCCAAACAACGCACCTTTCGATACGTCTTGCGCTGAAAGATATTGGCTTATTTTAGCTATTTCAATTATTTGTGGTACGGTTGGCATTTAGAAAAACAGATTTTGATTTAGAACTTGATATGTAGCCCTATCGTATGCGTTCTGTGCTGTCGTTATATCATTCCCATATAGAATAGCCTGATTCCCGTCATCTATATTCTCTCTTAGTATTATTTTATTCATGTAATAATTGCTATCCTGAATTATCATTGGAGGGGGTTGATTTTGTAAGGCTTGTGCCTGAGTTAATGAATAATAAAATGTTTCATTATACATCGTAAACCCCTCCAATGAAGTATCTGAAGCTACTGAACCTCCACTTATATTTACATAAGTTAGGGTTATATTCACAGCCATATCTGTTGCTAATATATTATTTATGGTAAGGTTATTGCCGTCCGCAATAGGCCATTCTGTATAAGCAATAGCAGTAGATACGGTTGGCCCCGTTGTCAAATATGCTCCTGCTGAATTAGTAATGTAAATTCTTCTTGAAACTGCGGTAACATCGCTGCCTATTGATGTGTCCACTATATTGATAGCTTGGGGACTTCCAACTGTCTGATTTACGGTAAAGGAAACGGTTATGGCCATAACGGATATTGTTTATTAAAATTAGTTAATTTATTTGAATATGTGCTTAGTTTTTCTGTGGTTTTTTGGGTTACTGATAAGTTTCTACTTTTGGGTTTCCGGCTTTTTCGGGCTGTTCACCAAATACTTCATCTATGGCTTCATTTTTAGCTTTGGTTGACACTCCCATAAGCCATCCTCTTAGCTGATTTTTGGTTATTTTATCGGCAGGAATGGTTTCTCCCGTTTCCCAAATTACAAAGCCATTCTTACGGGCTTTAGCTATCTCTGACTTTATCTTTTCTTCCCTTAAATCACTTACCTTTTTAAATAATTCAGGGGTTACAAATACCCGTTTGCCATTCTTATCTACTGGCTCTAATGATTCTTTATGGAGGTCAACTATTTTAAGGTCTTTATCTTGTAGATACTTTAAATCATCCGAACCTTTTGTTTTATCCATTTGCTCCCGAAACAATTGAGGTACTATTCTGCGGTCAATATCCTCTTTTAATTTTTCTGCTTCTACGGGGTCTTTGGTTGCCATTACAGCATGAACGCCTGTTGATATTACTGGTATCTGTTCTAAACCTGCTCCTATTGAACCTAAACCTGCTTTATAAATAGCTTCGGGAGTGCTTGCGTTTTTATTATTTCTGTAATTATCGTAAATCCTACGGGCGGTTGCTGCCATTTGTATTACCTCTAATGGTAAGGCGTGTTGTGTTGGCTTTGGTATTTCCTTACCGCCAACTATCATTACATCACTTTCTTTATCCCCTTCTTCTCTTTTTTTATTTGGATTGAATTGAGAATATAAGCCACCAAAACTATCTACCCCAAACCATCCTATAAGCCATAAAGCAGTTCCTAATGAACCTTGTTTTAATTGCTGCATAACATGGTCTGCCTCATCCGGTGTAAGTTTCTCTATACCTTTACGATATGCCTGTATCACTTCTTTACCTCCTCTTATTAATCCTAATGGAGAAGTAGTTGTAACCCTTCTAACTATATTTGTCGGAACGGTACTTACGGGAATCATGAAGTCAATTAAAAATTTAGCTGTCGCACCCGTATTACCTTTTTTCTCTAATGATGATTTGTAAGAAGTAAACTTCTTACTTAGCCAATTCTGTTCCTGAAATATTTCATACTGCGCTCTTTTATATGCTGCGTTTTCAAGTGAGTTAATTACTAACGGGTCGTTAATATCTAATCCATTCTTCTCTGCCCAAATTAAACCATTCCTAAATGCAGCTTCAAATGTTGCTCTCTTTGGGGGGTCTTTAATTATTTGGTGGGTATCTGTTGGCAAATACATTACGGGAACGTGTTCATATTCTGCGCTACCTAATCTTTTTGATAAAGGCGAACTTCCTGATTTTAATATTTCCCATGCGTTCTTTACAAATTTCTTTGGGTTGAAAAATTCTTTATAAAATTTAGCTTCTGATTTAGCATTAGTAAAACCTTCTATTGGGGCTTTCTGTGCTATACCTTTAAATGCCTGACTATATATTGCACCTATCGCTTGTTCAGGAATACGTTTTACCGCACTACCTATTGTTGCCGCTGATGCCAATTTACCTAATACATTAGTACCGGATAGAACGGAAAGCCTTGTAATTCTACCTAACCACATTAAAGCACGCTGATACATATTCTTTTGAGATTCAAATGCCTTCCTTTTTTCAATCTTCATTTTAAACTCTGCATTTGCTACACGCTGATTTGCTTTTACCCATTCGTTATGCGTCCTGAATGTTCTTTCTACTTTAGATGGCTTTGCAAAATCTGTTGGTTCTGTTGGTCTGCCTTTACTATCTATTGATGGAGGAGTTAATTTATTCTCAATTATATCTGCTTTTTTGTTAAGCCTTTTGGCTTCCATTTCCGCTTGCAACGGATCGTAATTAGCCATAAAGTCTTTTATATCTTTACGGCTTATTCCTTCATCTTTTAAGGCATCGTACATTTTATCTACCAATGCTTCAAAGCTATTTACTCCTTGCTTAACATAGTTGATAGCCAACTTACCTAATGTATTAAGCGTTGCAGTTGGTATGGGGAATCCTGAATTTAGATTGCCTAAGTCTTTTTTTAATGACTTCCTTATCTCTTTTAATAATTCTTCTTCTTCTTTTTGAAGTGCTTCTTTCGTTTCTTTGTTTTTTGATGATTTTGCAGCACGTTTCCTCATTTCCTCAAAACCACGTTCAGCCATTTTCTGCTTTAATTCTGCTTCTACCTTATTCCTTTGTTCAATAGCTTCATCCCTTTCTTTCGTAATGGCATCTAATTTATCCTGAACTTCTTTTGGTACTTCCCCACCATAAGCCTCTTTTATGGTTGCTTTATTATCTCTAAATATTTGCCCTGCATCATTAATAACGGGCTGCATACGATTACCAGTTTTTCCCCATTGGTTTCCGGCTGTTTGGGCTGCTTCAGTTTGGGCATCCATTAAATCGGATAGCTGTAATTTCTGACCTCTTATATCAGCCTGTTCTTCGGGTGTCTTTGCTTCCGCTAATTGTTGGGATAATTCTTCATTCTTTTTGCTTAATTGGTGGGCATAATACTGCATATCCATAACCTCCCCTTCATTCTTGTAATTGCCCTTTTCTTTCAATATTCTATCCACCATTTCCTGCGGGTTTACCTCCCCGCTATCTATTCGTTTCTTAGCCTCATTTAAGGCTTCTGTATCGCTTCCCATTTTAGGGAACTCTACCTTTGGCAAATTGTTTTCTGCCCTTGTAGGGTCTGTTATTGCCCTTTTAACCCCTGTAACCTTCGGTTCTCCCGTTGCTTCTTCTGCTGTAAGTGGATTTTTAGGAGGTTCGATGTTTGTAGGGCTTTCAACTTTTGAGGACTGCTGAACTTCAACTTGGGGTTCTTCATTTAGTATTGGTTGTTTATTGGATGGTTGTTCTTTGGAATTATTTCTCCATAAATTATCACCGCCTTCGGTTGTGGTACTTGTTTTTTTAATTTTACCAATATTACTATCAGTATAATCATAGATAGCCTTCGCTAATCCAATTCCTTGTATGTCAGAACTTATTCTTGAACCTTGTGCGATAGAGTAACTCCCGTCACCGTTACTATCGAAATATGAAGATGCAACTGTTTTACCGTTACTGTCTTTTACTTTAACTATTACTGTTCCTCTTAAATTTGTAGTATGAGAAACAGTATATGTATTGCCATCTTTAGCTACAAAAGTATTTGTACCTTCATCTGATTTTTTAAATGAAGTGCCTCTATTATTCCATACCTCCCCATTTTTATTTTCTTCTTTTTTGAAATCACCCCAATTAAGATTTTGTGAACTGGCTAATTCTTTGACCTTATCGTTTACACTTTTTATATTATCAGCAAAAAAATCTTTTTCTTCTTTAGTTAATTCCTTTCTCTCAAATATTTTATTAGCAACATTTTCTATACTTGGTTTATCTACTACTACATCAGTAGGCTTAACTTCCGGCAATATTTTATATCCTTCTCTAAAAAAGTCAGGATTACTATAAGAACCCTTTTTGTGAATATCTCTATCCGTATGTATTATTTCTGAATCAATAGCAACGCCATTCTTATCTAAAGTAAGTTTCCTTAATTTGCCTCCTTTAATATCATAAACATTCCCATTATTATCTTCTATTCTCGTCAGGTCAGGAAGCGCATATAAATCCTTAATCCATTTTTGAGAAGCTGCTATACTTTGTTCATCAATAGCGTTAGGCTTTGCGCCTACATTAATCACTTCATTTTTTACATCAGTAGGCTTAGGTACATCTTCTCCTAAATCCCTTCTTTGCATTTCTACCTTCTGAAATGACTTTCGGGTAGTTATTTCATCATTTACTGCTTCAAGTTCTGCTTGTACGTTTAATCTTTCTTTGTCATTGAGTTCTGATTTACCGTTTTCATCTTTCTTATCAAGTTGGGCTTCAAGTTTACTTTTGGTTGCTTCTAATTGCTTATCTGTTTTGGGGTCAAGTATTAAATCGTTTTTATGGTCAGCTACTAAGGCTGTCATTTCTGCTTTCTCTGCTTGTTTTGGTGGGAGGTTTGATTTTGCTTTGTTACCTTCATTTTTAATCACGGTATTGTAAAGATATTCTGCCTTGTCTTTTTCGGTAATGGGGTTTCCTTTGGCATCTGCTTTTGGGAGTGTCTTATATGCTTCGCCGTATTGCTGAATTAAAGTTTTCCTATGTTCAAATTCTGTTTCATTTAACTGACCGTCTTTTCTCATTTGTTCTGCTACCGAAATATAATCATCGGGCTTTTTACCAAATTCAAGTCCTGCACCTTTTTGCATTTCTGTTGGTGACTTATAAGCAATATGCCCTAATCCTGCTCCTAATATTCCGAAATTAGCAATGTTAAGCAATGACTGTTTGAAATTATTCTCTCTGCCATTTACTGCGTTGGCTGCTGCCATGTACCCTTCAAACTTTGCACCTGTTTTTAACCCTTCGCCTACCATTGCAGGAGTGGCTTTAATTCTGTCTTTAAAAGATTGCCCAAACGCTTTTAATCCTTTTGGAGTTCCCTTTGCCAATACCTTTTCAATTTCAGCATCGGACATTTGGGCAATTATCTTTTCATAACTTTTATTTCCGGTAGCCATTGCTTTTATCTCTGTTGGCGTACCTGCTCCTGCCATTGCTAATGAATTGATAGCGGTTGTAGCCATTGCACTTTTATAAGCATCTGATTGGCTTTTACCTTCTAATAATGCACTTGCATATTCATCGTGGAAAGTAGTGGCTGCTGCTGCCGTAAATGTCCTTAGAAACTTTGCTGCCATACCCGTACCACCTACGCCACCCGTTGCTGCTTCTGCTGCTACAAATGGGAGTAATTGAGTTCCTAAATCAGTAATGCCATAAAGGATAGATGAAGGATTGATATTAAACTTCCCGTCTTTTATTGGCACTCTTCCAAACTTATCTTTATTTGAATAAAGTAAAGTATATAACTTTTGTTCTTTGGCATCGTTTGACAATGCCCCATTATTCTTTATGGCATCTATTTGAGATTGTAGTTCAGGCTGAATAACTAACTTATCACTTACAAAACTTTTATTTTTATCCGTCTTATGGTATATACCTTCATCTTCTAAACTTTGCCCCATTATTGCAAGTTCACGAAGGCTATTGCTTTCATCTGACATGAATGGGCTGCTTGCTGCTTCCCATATTCCTTGTGCTGTATTTTTAAACCCTTGAAATACTTTTCCGCCTGCATAATTAAACGCGCTTGTTCTTTGCCCCATTATTTCTTGAACAGCATCATCTACTTTATTGGATAATCTATCAGGGTACTTATTATCAAGTTCATCTGATTTTATTGCAAGTTCATTTTGCTTACTTTCAAGTTTAGTTGCCCTGTCAATTTGTTCGGGAGATAAACCACCATTCTTTTCAGCACTATTCTTTAAGCTATTAAGTTCTTCTGTAATGGCATTTTGTTGTAATCCTATTCCTGTTTCTTCTAAGGTTTGTGCTAAATGATTATACCCTTTTAATTCATCGGGAGAAAGGTTTTTCTTATCAATGAACAGTCTTTTGTATTGGTCTGCCTTTTCAGGTGAAACATCTTGAATATATTGATAACCTAATTGTGCTTCGGGAGTAAGGTATTTACTTTCGGGAGTATCTTTAAATGTTTCTGCTGCTTTACTATCAGGATTTCCATATACCTTACTTACTTCAACGGCAAAGTCTTTCCGTAACTTATCTTTATTTTCTCCCCCGTATGTTTCTATGTCTTTAGCTAATGATTGTATTGCAGTTCTTTGGTTGGTATAATCTCCATGACTTGTTGCAATAGGCAATTCATCCATTAAATGATTTACCCTTTTGTATTCATCTTCTGGAATATTACTATTAAAAAGTTCCTTCCTGAAATTTCTTTGCCATTTTAAATGAGACACTTCCCTTTGAAATAAATTCGGATTGCTCTCTCTATCTGAAAGTAACTTTTGTTTTGGTATTAAGGAATAATCTTCATCCTGCAAATCTTTAAAATCTTCATGTATTCCCCCTAAGTCAATACCTTTAAAATCTTCGGCTAATTTCTTTGCTGACTTTTGTGCTTCTTCATCATCTACTAATGTACTTCCTGTTCCTACTGTAAAAGAACTACCCGTACCTGTGGATATTTCTTTTTTCTTACTTTTTAATTCGTTGTATTTTCTTGAAAGACTAATAGGGTCTGCTTCTACCATTTCCCCGTTAGCAGTAGTGTAGTAATCTTTAGTTGGAATATTTTCGCCACCCTCTCCATTTGATTGTGAAAGGGAATTGCCAGCCTCCATTGAAGAACCTTCCAAGTCCACCCTTCCAACTTTTTTTTTTACATCATCTATTGGTACTATTTGAGCCTTTTGGATATAGTCATCAAATCCCAATTTAGATTGCTTTGCAGCTTCAAATATTTCTTCTGCGGGAACGGTTTTACCATTGAAGTTATAGTTATCATTTACCCGTTGTAATCCTGCTTTCTTAGAATAGGTATCTATATCCATGCCGCTTTGCTTTGCGGCATCTTCTACTTCTTTACGTTGTA